>WNEP01001715.1_pt1 | contig 11911 bp, 14 predicted proteins | sample 5399961 | NCBI WGS metagenome assembly WNEP01 (sample SAMN13153329, study PRJNA577476) | soil metagenome | isolation source: 20 cm grassland meadow soil pre-rain plot 5 | place: USA:California | collected 2015-09-08 | reverse complement strand
CCCGAGCAAGCTTTCGATAACCATCTTCTGATCGGGAGAGAGGTCTTTGGCCTTGAGTGTCATTTGGTCCCTAGTGCGTCCATCGCGTTCCAGGCCAGTTTAGGGCGTCTTTTTGGCATTGTCACGCAGAATCACGCCGCTGAAGTTCCTCGGTATGGCAGGTGACGTGCTCATATCGTATTGCGATAAGAGAGGCCAAATGGGTAAGGAACGAACCGATCTTTTGCGTGGCACGTTGCCAGTCCGAGTGCTGTGGCGAGTATCGGCCAATCACTTTCGTCTCGACCGCGCAACCGCTGCCGGGCTTCGCTTTCAAAGACTGCATAAAGTTCCGGAGTAACCACCTCGATGATGTTTCGCAAGTATTCGAGCGATGCCGAAAGGTCGGCGTCGGGCTTTCCCCGCTTTTTCAAGAGGGGAGGTAAGTATTTCTCGGCGTCATCGAAGGCAACGTCAGGCGCGAAGAAGCGGACACCTTGACCCGCGTAGGTGTCGATGAGCTGCCGAACGCGTCGCCCCAGGACGGCGCGAATAAGGATGTTCGCATCGAGAACGATCATCTCAGCGGGATGCGCCCTTCTCGCGGCGACGCAGCTCCTTGAAATCGGCCACTAATTCCTCCTCGTCAACATCCGCGAGTGCACTGGCAAGACGGTCGGCTGCTTCCTTCAGTTCGGACATATGGGCTGTCTTAGGACGCTTTCGACGCGTGGGAACGTAAACACCGAGAGTCTCGCCGCGCCGAGTGACAGCAACTGGAGTGTCCGATTCCAGGAAACTGGCGATCCGTTCGCGGAACTCGCGCACGCCGACTTTGATCGTCGTCATAGGGATGCTCCTCACGCTGAGTGTACACTCATGTGTACGCATTCGCAAGCGTGCCAGGATTCTTTTTTCAGTACTCGGCGCGACCTCGAGCTGAGAGCGGCGTCGTTCCTCGACCCCATCAGCCGCAGATCAGGGTTCGAGCGGCTGCAGCCGTGGAGAATCGATCCGAGTCGGTAACGGTACGCGCTGTCATAAAAACGTAATACTAATGGTGGTGAACGGCGGCAAAATCCGAACGAAAGGTGAATAAAGAAGGAGAAAGTGATTCGTCCCGTTTCATCGCAACTTACTGAATTCCCTCGATTAGCACCAACTCCGGCAAGTTCTGATTAAATTGGGGGTTCGGCTGTTAAGAAGGGAGTAAAAATCAAATAAGTGCTGCATCTGGTGTCGCTTACAGCCGAAAAGGTCGCCCAATCACCCTCTTGAATTGGACCGAAGTTGGACCGAAATTGCCCTATCTGGGCTCGCCGATTTTCGCGTGCTGTCAGAATTTACGTGGCTCTCATTTGCCACTCGGATTGCCTCATTTGGCAGGTTACAGTGCACCAAAACATGAACGGGCGAGTGTCAGCGGTGCTCACCGCCCGCCTGAAGCTGCTAGTTCCTAACGGATGATCAAGAGGCTAGGACACGCGAAGCGGGGGTCCCACACCACGCTGTGCATGCCACACCGCAAGCACTCTTACCTCGTCACCGCGGGGGACATAGTAGACGTGATAGCGCGTTTCCATGAGTAGAAGGCGACGCGTATCCGGTACCGGGGATTGCCGATACAGACGCCCGATGTGTGGTGCGTGCCCAAGGATGTCGAACGCTGCCGCGAGTTCATCGACAAACAGGTTTGGTGAGGCAGCACGATTTCTGCGCCACCAATTATCGATTTCGCGGATCTGCGAGTCCGCTTCGGGTGTGGTTCGGACCTGCAGGCTCAACGCTGCCGACGCAGTTCGTCGAGAATTCGCGACGCGGGCTGTAGACTGCCCGCCTCGGCGGATCTCCAGGACGTTGACAGCGCTTCGTTCAAGGCGCGCCGCTCCTCGTTAGTGAGGTCATCGCCTTCATCGTCGGCAACCAGATCCACAACCGTGCCCTCGGGTAAGGTTGTCGGCTCGTCGAGAACGAGGCGCCCCTTTTCAACACGTGCTCTGAGAGGGCCCATATCGCTACTGTACGGAATTCCAAGCTGCTCCGCAAGCCTACACTATTAGCGCGTCAGCGCTCGGCGGTTGCAAAAGTTATCCAACGCTTGACACGCTGACACGCTAGGGGTCTGGAGATTTGGAGATTTTGGCGGGCGGAAATTGGCCTTGTGCCGGACAGATGAGTAGTCGAGCTGATTCCCGCGGCGAGCGACAAATATAACGGCTTTTCGGTGTACCCGGAGGGATCACTCTGGGGGACCCAAGTTCACAAAGGCCGCTCGCCTTCTGTGTCAAGCTGATTTTATATTGAGAATCGAGGTTTTCTCAAAATTTTTGAGCTTGACCTTGTTCTACCGGATCTGCTGATGGTGCCCTCCCAGGGTGGAAAAGTTAGGCGGTACGACAAGCTGCATCTCGACGGCCTCCTATAATAAGAGATCGTGCCATCAGATGTCGCTGCGGATTGAGGGTAACTCTCAACCGCACAGTTCGATGGGAAAATTACGTTCGGGCTTGCGCCCGGCCATGCTTAGGAGCCCAACCAATGTTGTCTCCTTCGAGAGCATGAATTTGAGAATGTTCAAGTTGTTGAACTCGCAGGTTTCGAAAACAGTCGCAAGAACGAGGTATTCCTGCAGTGTCCGCTCAGTAAAATAACCATCAACATTTCTTGCGGTATTTAGCGAAGAGCTTGATTGCATGCTCGGCATTATTGTTGTTCCAAGGAACGCCGTCATGATCCAAGAACGTGAACATCTTTTCGCCGCTCTTTTGACACCGTTTCTGGTATTTGTTCGCCAGTGGGGAGGAGAATTCAGCCTTACCCACTGCCGCAGGAATCTCATTGCAGACCGCTTGTGTCTACGCATTACAACGGTCATGGGATGCTTCGATTCTGCTCTTCCGGCCAAACGATGGTTCACAACTCCGAAAAGGCATTTACTTGGACTTCGGATTTACAAGACTTATAGGCACCGAAACGGCCAAACGATGCTTCCGGAATGGCCAAGCGATGATTCAAGTCACAGTGGTGGTTGTTGGGAGGAGCCGGGAAAGCAGAACCCGCGAAGCTGCCGGGCGCAGGAATTAGCCCGAAGCCGTGCCCAAGAAAATGAGCGGCAGAAAAGGAAGCCCACAACCAGTAGCACATGTGAGTGGAGAAGAGGACAGTCAAGGGTGCAGGAGGAAGTTCAATGTGCTTGTAATTCGCACCATACTATACTATCGTATATTATCTTTTGGAAGACGGAGCGAATGGCGCACACAACAAAAGATAAAGCGAAACTTTTGAACCGCGTTCGGAGGATCCGGGGACAGGTAGAAGCCATCGAACGGGCGCTCGACGGTGAACAGGAATGTTCCAGCGTGCTGCAGCTCATGGCGGCTTGTCGTGGCGCCTTGAACGGCCTGATGGCGGAAGTGCTGGAGGGGCATATCCGATTCCACGTCCTCGACCCGAAGTCTGGCAAGAACGCTCCTCAGGTGGAAGCGGGGGAAGAACTCATCGATGTGGTGCGGACCTACTTAAAGTAGCCGCGCAAGCGGTGACGATTTCGTAGAAAAGGTGACTCCATCATGAGCCAAGCGCAATTGAAACAAGTCGAAGCTGTAAGGCGTGTCGACGAAGATGAAAAACGCCCGTCGTCAGATCACGCCGACCATGACGGCGGCCACGAGCACGAACATGCGCTGAATTGGCGGGAGGTCAACCGCGTCCTGTTCGTGGCTGCGGCGGCAGCGGCCATTTGGTTTCTAGGTGGCGCACGGAATCCCTACGTAACTGGTATCGGCGTAATCTGTGCGATCGTTGGTGGTTTCCCGATATTCCATGAAGCCTACGAGAACATCGTTCAGCGCCGCATGACGATGGAACTCTCCATGGCTATCGCCATCGTGGCTGCCCTTGCGATCCGTGAAATCTTCACGGCCCTCGTCATCACCCTATTCGTTCTGGTCGCCGAAATTCTTGAAGGACTGACGGTCGGGCGCGGGCGCACGGCAATCCGTCATTTGGTCGGTCTGCTGCCCACGACCGCCACAGTCCGCAGAAACGAATCCTGGCAAGATGTTGAGACGAAGGAAATCGCCGTTGGCGACATCGTTCTCGTGAAGCCAGGTACTCGAATTCCGGTGGATGGCGTTGTTGTCGGAGGTCACTCTTTCGTCGATCAGGCAACGATCACAGGCGAATCGATGCCTGCGGAAAAGATCAGGGGAACGTCAGTCTACGCCGGAACGATCAATCAATCCGGCGCGCTCGAAATCCAGGTAGACCGGATGGGGCGCGACACTACATTCGGCAAGATCATTGACGCAGTGGAGCGGGCGGAAAAATCGCGTGCTCCCATTCAAGGAATCGCAGACCGTCTTGCGGGCTATTTGGTCTATTTTGCACTCGGAGCCGCGGCTCTCACATTTGTGATCACTGACAACATGCGCTCGACCATTTCTGTCGTCATCGTTGCTGGCGCGTGTGGCATTGCCGCGGGAACACCCTTGGCGATTCTGGGCGGGATTGGACGTTCCGCGCAACTCGGCTCGATCATCAAAGGGGGGCTGTACCTGGAATCGCTCGCGACCATCGATACGATTCTTCTCGACAAAACGGGAACTCTGACCTATGGCACCCCTGGAGTCGTCGACGTCCGTCCCGCCGACGGCGTTCCGGTTGCTTCCTTGCTGCAAGCGGCGGTGACTGCGGAATCGCGATCCGAGCATCCAGTGGCGAAAGCAATTCTGAAGAAGGCGTCAAACATGGGAATCTCCGGTGAAGAGCCCGAAAGATTCGACTACACGCCTGGGAAAGGAATCGTTACGGCTTGTCGCGGCATGGAAATCATCGTAGGCAATCGGCTCCTTCTCGAGGGGCACAGGGTTGAGCTCCCAATCAACACAGTCTCGCAGACGGATTCGGAGATTTTTGTGGCGCAAGAAGGCAAGTTCCTCGGAACTCTTGTCGTCGCCGATACGCTTCGGCCCGAAGCAACAAAGGCGATCCAAGATCTCAAATCGATGGGATTGAAGACCGTTCTTCTCACGGGAGATTCCAAGGCTGTCGCTGAGAACATCGGAGGAAAACTGGGAGTGGACGAGATCGCCGCTGAACTCTTGCCGGAGGACAAGCTTGCATTCGTTAGGCGGCTCACCGCGACGCGCCACAACGTCGTCATGGTGGGTGACGGAGTCAATGACGCTCCTGCTCTAATGAAGGCCACGGTCGGGATAGCGATGGGCGCTGGTACCGACGTTGCGCGCGAGAGTGCAAACGTGGTTCTCATTGGCAATGATCTTTCGAAGCTCGTCGAAACTCTGTCCATCGCGCGGTGCTGCCGCCGCACCATCATGCAGAACTTTGTCGGAACGTTGGTCGTTGACAGCATCGGGGTTGGCTTGGCTGCGTTTGGATTTCTAAATCCCCTTCTAGCTGCTTTCATCCACGTTTCTTCCGAGATGACTTTCATCCTGAACTCCGCCCGGCTGCTTCCGCCAGTCTCTTCGGCGCATGGCCTGGTGCGTGGACTATTCTCCCAATCGTTCACGGTCGCGCAGGACTAGACGAGAATTTATGCCTGCTGACACGACACATCCTCTGGCAACGAAGCGGCTCGTTATCGGACATCTCACGGTTTGTCAAGGATGTTGCTGTGGAAACACAGAAAACGGGAGACCTCCCGTTGCCGTCGAGTGGCTCAAAAAAGAATGGCGCTCTAGGGGCTTGCTGAAGCGCGTTCAACTGACGATCAGCGGCTGCCTGGGACCGTGTGATCTGCCCAACGTGGTCACTGTTTCAAACGAGAGCGGCACGCAGTGGTTTGGGGAAATCACAGAATTCGAGCAATACCGGGATCTTGTTGACTGGGCGAGTCGGTCCAGGGACGCGCGTGAATTGCTGCCCCTTCCAAAAGAATTTCAGCGACATACCTTGCATCCATTCCGTCAGTTTGATTCGCGCGCTGACCGCTGAGTCGTTTCATTTCAAGTACCGGTTCACGAGATCAATTAGTTCCTCGGTTGCTTCAGCCTGTTCCGTTGTTGGTTTTCGGCTAGGATCGACAACGTGGAAACGGACATGACCCTCAAGCACTTCGGCCATTAGTCCGTTAATAGCACCGCGGCAAGCTGCAATGGTTTGTAGCACTTTCGAGCACTCTTGGTCGTCGTCCAACGCCTTCTCAATCGCGCCGATCTGTCCCTTGATTCTCCTGACGCGGTTAAGGAGTTTCTCTTTGTCCTTGGTGGTATGTGCCATCCTCTTCACGCCCTCATAATTCAATGATACTATGCCGCAGTACAGTAACTAAACGCCTTCATAGGCGGGTTCCGGAAGACGCAGCAGTGCTCACTACGAAACAGCCCTGGCGTCCAAAGAGAACATTGGGATAGTCTGAGAATCGAGATGGTTGGCAAGTACAACACGAGGCTGGACTGGGTTAGGGTGTTAGCCCTTTCCCTGGTGGTCCTGTTCGTACTATTCGTCGCGCAAGCCCCGATCCACTCCCACGCCAAAGGACAGAATGAAGCTGTTTGCCAACTCTGCCAAGCGGCGCACATCGGCTCCGCCCCGAAGGCGCTAACCCCGTCGCTGTTTAGTCCTCTTCTCGCGATCGGGTACGTTCAGCCGTTTGTCGTAACGATTCACCAAGAGTTTTTCTTCCACGATGCACCGTCTCGCGCTCCGCCTACCGCATAACCCACATCTGTTCCGTTCTCAATCGCGCTGACCCCATGAGTGGGGCGGCGCAACCGCCTTATTTCCAGGTGGCCACTTCAACAACAGCAAACAAACATCGCCCAATTTAGGGGTCGGAGGAGAAATTCAAATGGGTTTTAGAAAGCTTGCATTTTTGGTTTTGAGTTTCAGCTTCTTGTTCTGCGCAATGCCCTGTCGCGCTCAGTTGGGCAATGCCGGATCGATCGAAGGAGTAGTAAAAGATGCCTCCGGTGGCGTGGTCGTGGGCGCGAAGGTCGAAATCTCATATTCCGTGACCGGCTATCAGCGTGAGACGACCACGGGCAGCGATGGGGGCTTCCGTTTCACGAACGTACCCTTCAACACGTATCACCTTGTGGTGACAGCCTCTGGGTTCGCTCCATATACCCAGGATGTGGATGTTCGCTCCAGCGTACCTACCGGCATCCAGATCGGGCTAAAGCTCGGAACGGCGGCAAGCAGCATCACGGTCGAAGCGAATGGCGGAGATCTGGTGGAGAAGGACCCCAGCTTTCATACGGATGTAGACACGGCGTTGACTGACCGGATGCCCTTGGAAAGCCAATCCTCTTCAGTGAGTTCGCTGGTGACTCTAGCGACGCCGGGGGTGGTAGCGGACTCGAATGGCCTCTTCCACGGGCTTGGAGATCACGCCGAGAATTCGTTCTCCGTTGATGGCCAGCCCATCACGGATCAGCAAAGCAAGGTCTTCTCGAACCAGATTCCCCTGGATTCCATTCAGTCGCTGGAAGCGGTTTCTGGAGGCCCCCCAGCCGAATACGGCGGCAAAACGAGCCTGGTGATTAAGGTGACGACGCAATCGGGCCTCGGAGTGACCAAGCCTAAGGGCACGGTTTACTCTTCCTATGGCAGCTTTGGCTCGGTCAGTGGTGGTTTCCGGCTGGCCTTCGGCGGCCAAAAGTGGGGAAACTTCATTGCTGCGAGCGGATTGAACAGCAGCCGGTTTCTCGACCCACCGGAACTTCACGCCATCCACGACAAGGGCAATGAAGAAAACCTGTTTGACCGAGTCGACTACAATGTAACCAGCGCGGATACGATTCACACGAACTTTCAATACACGCGTTCGTGGTTCCAGACTCCCAATACGATTGACAACTTGAATATCGAAGTGAATAACCCGCTCACTGGGGCCGCCCTGCCAGCGCAGGACCAGCGTTCGCAGATCAAGACGTTCAATATTGCGCCAGTGTGGACCCGCCTGATCAGCACCACGACGCTATTCACCTTCGGAGGGTTCGTCCGTCAAGACCGCTTCAACTACTACCCGAGTGGAGACGTTTTTGCGGACGGTACGGGACTCATTCCCGGAGGCTCCTCGGCAACGCTCAATCAGCAGCGGAAATTGACCAACGCGGGCTTGCGCTCGGATGTGTCCTACGTGAAGGGCAAACACAACGTCAAAGCCGGCGTCACGTTTCAACATACGTTCCTTACGGAGAATTTCAACTTCGGAGTTACGGACCCGGCCTTCAATGCAGTCTGCCTGAATGCTGCCGACGCGAGTCCGTTCACTAGCCCCACGCCGACGTTTTTAGGCAACTGCACGGGTGCGCTTGAGCCAAACGATGGCACAGATACTCGGGCTACTGTTCCTGCCTTTATCCCGGCGCTGGGTTGCTTTGACCTCACCCGACCGGTGCTGACAGGGGCGGCGCAAACGCAGGATGCTTGCGCCAGTACGCAAACCGCGCTGTTTCCCTTCCGCGGCCGTGCGGATGTCAAGGAGCTTGCGCTCTACCTGCAAGACACGATCAACGTAGGCAATTGGGCCTTCAATGTTGGGTTCCGGGAAGACCTCTATCGCGGAATCGTGCACGATAGTCAACCGCAACCTCGCGTGGGCTTCGCTTACAACGTCAAGAAGACCAACTCGGTCCTGCGCGTATCTTATTCTCGCATTCTCGAGACCCCGTTCAATGAGAACTTGATTCTGGCAAGTCTGGGAGCAAGTAACCCCATCATTGTTGACGTGATCGGTGGCGCGAGCTTACAGGCACCGATTCGTTCGGGCCAGCGCAACCAGTTCAACGCCGGCTTTCAGCAGGCTTTTGGAAAATACCTCGTAGTGGACGCCGACTACTTGTGGAAATATACGCACAATGCGTATGACTTTAGCGCGTTCGGCAACACGCCGATCTTCTTCCCTATCGCTTGGAAAAACTCAAAGATTGACGGGCCTTCCGTGCGCGTGAGCATGCCGAATTTTCACGGTTTCACGGCACTCGCGGTGCTCGCGCACGTCCGGGCGCGCTATTTCCCGCCACAGATCGGCGGTCTGGGTGCGAGCATCACGGGCGGAGAAGTATTTCGCATCGACCACGACCAGGCCTTCAATCAGACAACACATTTTCAGTACCAACCTTGGAAGACCTTGCCGTGGATTGCCATGAATTGGCGCTACGACAGCGGTCTGGTGGCCAGCAACCCATTTCTTGACACTTTCCAGGATGCGTCGGGTTTCCTGGATGCAGCTCAGCAAACTGCTGTCGGGCTTTTCTGCGTGGATGCCGGTGGAGTCACACACTCGGCTTCCGTGGCTCAGGCTCTTGCGGTGGGTGCAGGGACCATCTGCGGCACGAATCCCTCGAAGACGGGCGCAAAGCTGATCAATATCGCAGGCGCGACATTCGATGTGGATCACAATCCTACGCGCGTCAAACCGCGCAACCTGTTTGACGCCAGCGTGGGTGATGACAATCTCTTCCACACCGACCATTACAAGTGGAGCTTGCGCCTCACAGTTATCAACCTGACCAACAAAACGGCGCTCTACAATTTCCTGTCCACGTTCAGCGGAACGCATTTCGTTACACCGCGAGCTTATACAGCCGAACTCGGTTTTCACTTCTGAGACTGACCGTGACGTGAAGACGTCCCGCGGGGATTTATCTTTGATGCCTCGCGGGGCTTCTCGGGCCTTAGAAGAGGCCAGAAGAGCCAGGGCAAATGAAGTCTTGCGGGTGATCCATGGCAATCCAGGTCAGATCATCCGCCAGAAGCGCAACGGCGAAGAATGGCGGTTGTCCGGATCGTCATTTGCTTCTGTGTCTTGCTATGCCCGCTTCCAGAGAGCTTTGCAGCGCGGGCGCACGCTCAGACCAAACCGCCCCGCGAAACGAGCGACCAATTCCGCTTCAAAGTCACAGATTCTGAGTCTGATCTTCCGATTCAAGATGCATCCGTCTCTCTGGTCTATTGGCGCAGAAAGGAATCTGCTGAAGAGAAGAGGGAAATTGAACTCAAGACGGACAAAAACGGGATTGCAGAATTTCCAAATGTGAAGGCCGAAAAATTTGCAGTCAGCGTCATCGTGAAGGGCTACAGACCCTGCTGGCGTTGGATCCGGTCCAACGGGGCAGAAGAGCTGATTCGAATGAGGCTTGAAAAATGGGCAAGCACGCCCAAATAGGACAGGGCCGAAAGGCCGTGAGTGTTCTTGTCGCAACCTCGCGTAGGGGCCTGTCCAAGCCGTTGCGAGGTCAGGAGTGGCGAAGGGACCTTTTGACGTCCTGGCTGTTCCAAACGTGCATAAGGCTGCAGACGTCACTCGACCGCCGCTTCCTGAGATTTGGGATGACCGTGCAAGAAGCAAGCGTGCTTCTTCGCTGCGTGGAAGCCCGGAGAATAACACCAGGACAACTTGCGGTTGCTCTAGGAAGAGACAAAGGCAAGGTCACGCGGTTTGTCCATCGTCTCGAGTCAAGCCGTTTGCTCGCACGCGACATCGATCCACGCGACCGGAGGTTCTCGATTCTCAAACCCACGGCAAAGGGAAAAGAGGTAGCTCGGACCCTTGTATGTGTCTTCGACAGCATTCGAAAAGAACTCTTCGCAGGAATATTGGAAAGCGATGTCCGTAGGTTAGGCAAGATGTTGCCACAGCTGCACAAGAATGCGGTCCATGTTGGGTTACGGCATAGGTGCGGCGTAGTGCGGGGACGAAAGCGGATTGGAAGCCAGGAGATGCAAATGGAAGGCCCACAAACGAGTCAACCTCAAATCGCCGCGGACATTTTGACGCCTCCGCCTAACGGGTACGCGACCAACACTGTTCCTGTTGAACAGGAAGGTCATGAAAGTGAACCGATCCGGTATGAGCAAAGCAGCGAAGAAAATACCACTCCGGGAAAGCTTGTGGAAGAACACAAGGAATTGATGTTCAAATGAAACACTTGTTTCAGCCCCTTTCGGAAGTCCCTCACGCGGCAAATCCGCGGACGTCACGGAATCCTGCTGATATAGTTCGCCTGCTTGTTTTTCTCACAACCGGAACATTGTTCTTGCCCGCCGTGACGGCTGCTACAAGCGTGGTCGCGTTAATCGATAACACGAATCACCGCGTGGTGATCGCAGCCGATTGTCGAGTGAACCGCCAACTTGCTTCTCTTTCCCAGTGCAAGATCATTGACAAACCTGGCTGTACAGTTGCAATGGCAGGTCTCTACGAGGAGAAAACAACGGCGTTCCATTTGCGGCAACTTGCCGAGGCCGCCTGCCAGTACCCAGGTGACCTACGAGCGAGGGCGGAAGCGTTTCTCCGGTTTTCAAGAATTCCATACGAAAGAGCGATTCGTCACATTCGCGACGCAGATCCAAGCGACTTTGGCCGAACGCTAGAAAACAAGACAACCGAAGTGATTTTCGCGGGCATCCAAAATGGACAGATTGCGCTGATCGCCTACCGTCGTCGTTCTTCTCTGTGAACCCCGCCTCAGTTGCCTTCGACAATCAGACCGTTAATACAACGAGCCCGCCAAGCACGGTCACCTTGACAAACACAGGCAGTGCGGCAGAACCGGTCTCCGCTAGAATGAATGGCTTTAATTTCGCGGACTTCGCACAGACAAACAATTGTCCGCCCGTGATTGCCGCGGGCGCCAGTTGTACATTCAGCATCACATTCAAGCCCACCGCCACGGGTGGCAGGATTGGCTACCTTGTAATCGACGGAAACCGCGACGAGGAGGGCATTGTCAGCCTAACGGGGACCGGTATAGCAGCGCCCCCCAGCGGATGTAGTCCCACCGGCGGTACGCATCTTCCCACGATGGCTCCTAACTCGGTGGCGCTTGCTCCGGATCCAACCGGCAAGTACGGCAAGTTCGCCTATGTGGCGAACAGATATGCCGATTGCCTCTCGATGTACACCATTGACAGCGCCACCGGGGCCTTAACCTCCATAGGAACGATCCCCACGGGATCG
>WNEP01002036.1_pt1 | contig 11914 bp, 9 predicted proteins | sample 5399961 | NCBI WGS metagenome assembly WNEP01 (sample SAMN13153329, study PRJNA577476) | soil metagenome | isolation source: 20 cm grassland meadow soil pre-rain plot 5 | place: USA:California | collected 2015-09-08 | reverse complement strand
TTCCATTCGCGCCAACTCGGCGAAGAGAAAGAGACGATCGAACAGACGCGGGTTGGCGCGATCGATCTCAATCGCATCAATGTCGCGCCAATCGGGTCGTTAATTCCAGCGGCAAACGTGCTCGCGCTGCCGTTTCTGTTCCGCTCCTTCGAGCACCTTCACAACGTGCTCGATCACTCGATCGGCGACGAGATCCTGGCCGGCTCGCAGCGCCACGGTTTTGTCGGCTTGACTTTCTATGATTCCGGAGCGCGGTCGATCTACAATAGCCTGCGGCCGATCCGCACGCTCGCCGACATGAACGGGCTGCGAATTCGGGTACAGCAATCCGAGCTTATGGTCGCGATGATCAAGGCGCTCGGCGCCCAACCGATCGAGCTGCCTTACGGGCAGGTATCGACGGGACTCTCCACCAGATTAATCGACGGCGCGGAAAACAACTGGCCCTCCTATGTCACGACAAACCACTACAAGCTCGCCCCCTACTATACGCTGACCCAGCATACGATGGGGCCCGAGCTGCTCGTTATGTCGCCGCGCGCGTGGGAGAGCTTGTCGGCGGAAGACAAGACCGTCTTTCGGGATGCGGCGCGCAAGTCCAGCGCATACATGCGCGAGTTATGGACTGGGTTGGAGGAGCGATCGCGCGAGCAGGCGCGGGCAGCGGGAAACACGATCATCACCGATTTCGACCGCACGCCCTTCGAGCAGGCAATGAATGCGATCTATGCGGAGACCGTCACCGATCCGGGCCTGCGCCAATTGATCGAGCGGATCCGTAACATTCAATGACTGTCGACTTGATCGCGCTCAAGGAGCAACAATCGGCGGCGCGACCTGCGCGATCGCGGCGAAGCCTTGACCAGGAGACGCAGAGCGTCCTGCGGGTGCTGCCGATCAGGTGGCGCCTCTTGTTGATCGCCGCGCTCAACGTGGTTGTTGCCTCCATTCTGGCATTGCTTATCTGGAACGGTGCCAACGTTCTCAGCCGCGCTTGGGACGACGTGCGCACGGTGCGCGAATCCGACAGACTATTGGTGTTGCTGGAAAGCGAAGCTAGCCGGCTGCAAAACCTCATCCATCGTTACATCAATCAGCCGAGCCAAGAAGTCCTGACGGAGATTCTCGGACTGCACGGCGAAGTTCTGAGCACGCTGCGCAACCGCGGCGCGGTAGATCCGGTTCTATCGGGATCCACAGATGAGCTGCGCGCCGTGACTGAGCGCTTTCTTCAGGGGTTTGGCGAGGTCCGCGCGCTGCAGACGACGATCGCGCACACCTACGAGAACGACGTACTCAAGCCGGCGCGGGAAATGGCAGGCCTTTACGCGATCATCGAGGGAGCGATCGGTGCGCGCGATGCCTTGCTGCTGCCTTCGCTCGGAAAATCGCGCGAGGCGTTCACCGCGAGTCTTGTCGCCGCCAATGCTTTTTACCTGTCGCTGGCATCGGGCGCCGCCGACGAGGCGCGCAAAAATATCACCACCGTCGAGCAAACGATCCCGGTGATGATCGACCTAGCGGAAAATAACCTGCAGCGCACAGCGCTGAGCGCGCTGGCTCAGCGGGCCGCCGCGTTCGACGACGGACTGAAGACGCTGGCCGAGCAATTTGCGATGCGAACCAACCTGCTGAAGACCGCGATCGACGACAACCAGGCTGCCATGATCTCGGTGATCAACAAGCTCTCCGCGCAGATGACGCTACGCGAGCTGCAGGCGCAGGGAAGCTTCGATCACACTCTCGCCAATATCTACCAGAACGTCGCGCTCGTGGCGGTCATCTTTCTGACTTTGATCGTCGTTATTGGGGCTCTGATCGCCCGCAGCATCATATTACCGCTGAAGGAAATCATGGCCGCCATGCACGCCGTCGTGTCGGAGAAATACGACCAAGTCATTCAAGGAACGCGGGCGCGCGACGAAATCGGCGAGATGGCGCGCGCAGTGGCGGTGTTTCGCGAAAACGCCATCGCCAAGCGCAAAGCCGAGAACGAGCTACGAGCCTCGAAGGATCGCGCGGAGAAGGCGCTCGAGGACCTGCGTGAGGCGCAGCAAAATCTCATTGCCGCGGAGAAACTCGCGGCGCTCGGCGGCCTCGTGGCGGGCGTGGCGCATGAGGTGAATAATCCGATCGGCATCAGCCTCACCGTGGCCTCAAGCTTTGCGCGCCGGTGCGACGAGTTCGCGCGGGAAGTCCAGTCAGGTCCGCTGCGGCGCTCGCGCCTCGACGAATTCCTCGAGGGCGGGCGGGATGCCGCGACTCAACTCGTCGGCAACCTGCAGCGCGCGGGCGAACTCGTGCAATCGTTCAAGCAAGTCGCAGTCGACCGCAGCCACGCGGACCGGCGGCCGTTCGATCTGCGCGAATCGACCGACCAAATCGTCGCTAGCTTGCGTCCCTTGCTCAAGAAGTCGCAGATCACTCTGACTATCGATGTGCCGGCCGGCATCAGCATGGACAGTTATCCCGGATCCTATGGGCAGGTCTTGACGAACCTGTTCCTCAACAGCGTCATTCATGCCTTTCCCGACGGGCGCGCCGGAAGCGTGATCGTCGAGGCACGGCGAGTGCGCGACGACGTCGATATCTTCGTGTCCGATGACGGAATCGGCATGACCGAGGAGATCCAGCGTCGCGCCTTCGACCCCTTCTTCACCACGCGTCGCAGCGAGGGCGGAACCGGACTTGGACTGCACATCATCTTCAATCTCGTCACGCAGCAGCTTGGCGGCCGATTGGCCTTCGAATCGCGACTGGGTTGGGGGACGCGATTTCGTATCACCCTACCCCGCGTGGCGCCCGGCGAATCGCAGCCGGCGCAGGCCGCGCAATGACGGACGAATCGGATGGCTGAGGACGACATCGTCCAACTGATCGAGGGTCCGGGCGACAAGCCGGCCGAGCAAGGTCCGCGTTGGAAGGTCGCGGTGATCGACGATGAGCCGGCCGTGCACGACGGCACGCGTTTCGCGCTGAGCGATTACCGTCTCAACGGACAAGGCCTTGAAATCCTCTCGGCTTATTCCGCGGCCGAGGGCCGCGAGCTGATGCGCCGCCATCCCGACGTCGCCGTCGTCGTGCTCGATGTCATCATGGAGACCGATACCGCCGGACTCGGCCTGGTGGAATTCATTCGCAAGGATCTCAAGAACGAGACCGTGCGCATCATCCTTCGCACCGGTCAACCGGGTCAGGCGCCGGAACGGCGTGTCATCGTCGATTACGACATCAACGACTACAAGGCGAAAACCGAGCTCACGGCCGACAAGCTGTTCACCTCGTTGACGGCGGCGCTGCGCAGCTACCAGCAGCTGCAGCGCATGGTGGAAACCCGTCGGGGGCTCGAAATCATCATCGAGGCGGCATCGACGTTGTTCGATTTCAAATCGATGCAGCGTCTTGCCGAAGGCGTTCTCACGCAGATTGGATCGTTGCTGAACGTGGAGTGCGCAGGAATCCTGGTCTTGCGTGAAGCCCAAGACGCCCGCGAGACGTTTTCGGTGCTTGCGGGCTCGGGCTGCTACAGCCGTTTCATTGGCAGCGATGTTTCGCAAATCCTCGATTCCGATTTGCGACAACTCGTCGCCGAAGCGTTCGCTCGCCGCCATCACGAGTTCTCGGCCCGTCGATCCGTCCTCTACCTCACGACCATGAGCGGCCGCGAAGTCGTGGTCGTACTGGAGGCACCACGTCAACTCTCCAGTACCGATCGCACGCTAGTCGAGATCTTCTGCAGTCGACTATCCATCGCCTTCGATAACGTCATCCTGTATGAGCAACTGCAACGGGCGAACACACGGCTCGAGGAGCGCGTTGCTGCGCGCACGCAAGAGCTGACGAACGCCAATCGCCGACTTACCGCCCAGTGGGCGCGGCTGCGACAGGCGAACGCATTCAAGAGCGAGATCCTCAGCACGGTCGCGCATGATCTGAAAAACCCGCTCGGGGTGATCCTCGGCCGAACCGAAATATTGAAAGAGGTAACCGCCGCGGCCGGTGCGCTCGGCGATAACGCGAAAATGCAAATCGCCTATATCCGCGACGCGGCCAACCGGCTCACCGAAATGGTCGACGATCTGGTGGCTGACGCGATGGCCGATGCCCTTGACATCACCATCCGGCGCGAGCCTGTCGACATCTCCACCCTGGTGCAGGAAGTGGCGGAGGCGAACCGGCCGCTCGCCGCGCGCAAGGAACAGACCATCACGGTCGCTGCGCCCCCCCATCACGCCGCCATGTGTGACGCCGATCGCATCCGTGAGGCGATCGACAATCTCGTAAGCAACGCCGTCAAATACAGTCCGATCGGCGGAGCCATCGACCTCTTGGTTGGGCAGGAGAACGGCGGTATACTGGTTCAGGTTAGCGACCAGGGGGCAGGCCTTTCGCCGGAGGACATTTCCCGACTGTTCGGCCGTTTCCAACGGCTTTCGGCGAAGCCGACCGCGGGCGAAACGTCGACTGGGCTCGGCCTATCGATCGTCAAGCGTATCGTCGACCTGCATAGTGGGCGGATCGCGGTCGACAGCGCCGGTCCTGGAAAGGGCGCGACGTTCAAAATGATATTGCCCGTGACATGACTCAAGCGCAGCACATCATCGTAGTGGATGACGAACAGCCGGCGCGCGAGATGGTCGGGGACTATTTGCGCATGCACGGCTTCAGCGTCAGCCTGTGCGACGGCGGTGCCAGTCTGCGCAACACCATCGCGCAGCAGATGCCGGACCTCATCGTGCTCGATCTCAACATGCCGGAAGAGGACGGCCTTTCGATCATCCGTCATCTCAAGCGCCGCACCAGCGTGCCTATCATCATGCTCACGGCAACCGCGAGCGCGATCGATCGCGTGGTCGGCCTTGAGCTCGGCGCCGACGACTACCTGGCAAAGCCCTGCGAGCTGCGTGAACTTTTGGCTCGCATCCGCTCGGTGTTGCGCCGCAGCGGCGCCGCTCTGCCAGAAGCTCGACCCACGGCCGGTGCCTCGGCGGCACCAGCCAGCGCGCGGGTGCGGTTTGGAACGAAATGGCTCGACCACGACGCCCGGGCGCTGCGCGATGACGACGGCAACGAGCATCCTCTCACGGCGTCGGAATATGGCCTGTTGAGGGTCTTCGCCGCCAATCCGAAGCGGGTCCTCTCGCGCGATCGCTTGCTGGAACTGGCCAATGCCCGCGATGCGGAGGCCTTCGACCGAGCCATCGACCTGCGAATCATGCGCATCCGCCGGAAAATCGAGCCCGATCCCGCCCGGCCCTCGGTCATCCGCACTGTGCGCGGCGGTGGATACTTGTTCTCCCCGACCGGTGAGGCCTCGCCACTGGACTGAGGCAAAATTGCCGCACCGGACGAAACATCGCCCGGTAGCGAATTACCTTTGTTTCGTCGTTAAGCCGGCCACGAAACAATTCACCCCACGACGAAACCATTTTTCCGCCGTGACGTAACATCGAAGCAACAGCCTTCTGCTAGTCAGGTTGGTTAAGGGCTGACTAACAGGGGATCGTTATGCAAAATCAGTATGTGCTGCGCGACTTTGCGTCGCCGCACTTGAGGGGTCCTGCGCAGGAAACGTCGGACGGGGCGCTCATTGGCCTCATTGCCGACGGCGACAAGCGGGCCATGCAAGTGCTCTATGCCCGGCATAATGTTCGGGTGTACCGGTTCATTCTCCGCCTGACGGGAAACCAGTCGCTGGCCGAGGATCTCGTGAGCGAGGTGTTCCTGGACGTCTGGCGGCAGGCCGAGGCCTTCGAATCCAAATCCCAAGTCTCAACCTGGCTGCTTGCCATCGCCCGCTACAAAGCGCTCTCGGCGCTGCGGCGCCGGACCGACGAGCACCTGGACGACCAGATGGCCGCGAATATCGAGGACACTGCCGACGATCCGGAGACTGTGGTCCACAACAAGGATCGCAGCACCATCGTGCAGAAGTGCCTGCGGCAGCTGTCGCCCGCACACCGCGAAGTCATCGACCTCGTGTACTACCACGAGAAATCGGTCGAGGAAGTCGCGCAGATCGTCGGCGTGCCCGCAGCGACCGTGAAGACCCGTATGTTCTATGCCCGGAGCAAAATGGCCGACCTCCTCAAACAGTCGGGAGTGAACGCGCTCTGATTGCGCCGTCCGCGTCCCCTCGGACGATCGCTCCCACGCTCAATGTCCATGATCAGGCTCGGCGGGCTGGCACCTCAAAATGCCAGCCCGCTTTTATTTTGCGCGGCGTGACCGCGAGCTTAGGCGCTCAGAGCCGCCGCCAAATCAATATTCGGAACAGACCGACGGCGATGATGATCGCCAGCAGCAGACCTGCCAGCGGAAGCAGGACGACGAACGCGCCCAGTAACAGCAGGAAAAAGAGCGCCGCCAGCACCGCGACCATGACGCCCATGAGCGCAAAGCCGATTGGGCTGATCCTCGCCACATAGATGCGCTGCGCGCCATCGAATGAGGCCCCGCGCGAGCGCATATCGCCGGGCGGAATAATTTCTGGCTCATTCGGTCGATTGCGTTGTCGTCCGTTCATATCCGCCTCGCCTGGTATTGGTCGTTGACTTATGTAGCGACGGGAACTGGCCACCACAACGGGAACGCTGCGCCGCGTCGGTCGAGTAAATACATCGCCAGTAATAGGCATAGGCAAGTTGGCCTCGAAGCACTATGCTGCATATGCCTCGCGGGCCCCCTTTTAATTCTGTTCATTCATCGACCTGCGCCAGCGGGCAGCGATAACAACGATAAGTCGTGCGGAAGGATGCTTATGGCAAGGCTCAACATCAATGGCAGTATTCGTGACGTGGAGGCCGAACCAGACACCCCGCTCTTGTGGGTCATCCGCGAGCAGGTCGGCCTTACCGGGACGAAATATGGCTGTGGCATCGCTCAATGCGGCGCCTGCTCCGTCCACATCAACGATGAAGTACAACGCTCCTGTTCAATCCGGGTCGGAGACGTCAAAGCGACGGACCGGATTGTCACCATCGAAGGACTCTCTTCCAACGGCTCGCATCCCGTGCAGAAGGCGTGGGCGGCAATCGACGTACCCCAGTGCGGCTATTGCCAGTCGGGACAGATCATGGCTGCTGCTGCATTACTCAAGCGAACGCCGAGGCCAACCAATCAAGACATCGACGAGGCGATGACCAACATCTGTCGATGTGGAACCTATCAGCGCATCCGAGCTGCCGTTCACATGGCGGCGAACGACACGTCCAGAACCTAGGGAGGCCTGCCGTGAAAAAGACGCTCCGCGGCAACGCCGCAAAGTTTTCACGCCGTACCTTCATCGTCGGCTCCGCCGCCGCCGGAGGCGGGCTAGCGCTCGGATTCAACTTGCCGTCTGGCTTTGATCCCGCTCTTGCCCAGAGCGCCGATGGCGGAGCCGAGGTCAATGCCTGGGTCTTCGTCAAGCCCGACGACACTTGCGTGATCCGCATCGCGCGCTCGGAGATGGGACAGGGGACGATCACGGGGCTTGCTCAACTGGTCGCCGAAGAGCTGGAGTGCGATTGGAAGAAAGTGCAGGTGGAACGGGTCACGCCCGGGCAAAATCTGGCTCGCAAGCGCGCCTGGGGCGAGATGTCAACCGGCGGCAGCCGCGGTATCCGTACCTCGCACGATTACGTGCGCCGCGGCGGCGCCGCGGCGCGCACGATGCTGCTGCAGGCGGCCGCCGACGAGTGGAAGGTCCCGGTTAGCGAACTCACGGTCGCCGACGGCGTCATCACGCACGCCGCGTCGGCTCGCTCGCTGAGCTATGGAAAGCTCGCGGCGGCCGCAGCCAAGGTTGAGGCACCCGACCCCAAAACGATCAGGCTCAAGGATCCGAAAGACTGGAAGATCGCCGGCAAGCCGCTGAAACGGCTTGACACTGCCGACAAGCTCGACGGCAGCAAGATTTTCGGCATCGACGTCAGGCTGCCGGGCATGCTGTGCGCCGTGATCAAGGATTGTCCGGTGTTCGGCGGGAAGGTTGCCAGCTACGATGAAGCAAAGATTGCGGGACGACCCGGCGTCCGGAAAGTGGTGAAAGTGAAGGACACCGCGGTCGCGGTCGTCGCCGATACATGGTGGCGGGCAAAAGCGGCGCTCGAAGCGCTGCCGATCCTTTGGGACGAGGGTGCGAATGCGTCCGTATCGAGCGCGACCATCGCCGAGCGGATGAAGGAAGGGCTCGCCGCCGAGGTCACCAATGGCGACCGCCGGAATGGCGATGCGCTCAAAGCGATCGAGACAGCCGCCAAAAAGGTCGAGGCGGTCTACAGCACTCCCTTCCTCGCTCACGCGACGATGGAGCCGATGAATGCCACGGTGCGCGTTTCCGCCAACAAAGCCGAGGCGTGGGTGCCGACACAGAATGCGGAAGCCTCCCTCGCCGCGCTCTCGGAGGCCTCCGGGGTACCGCTCGCCCAATGCGAGGTCTACAGGACCGACCTCGGCGGAGGCTTTGGTCGGCGCGGCGGCACGCAGGACTTCGTCCACAAAGCGGTAGCGATTGCGAAGGAGTTTCCCGGAGTCCCGATCAAGCTGATCTGGAGCCGCGAGGAGGACCAGGCGCACGATTTCTATCGGCCGATGTCGCAGTGCCGGCTAGCGGCCGGACTCGACGCGAACGGCAACCTCGTCGGCCTGCACGTGCGCATATGCGGCCAATCGATCAACGCGACTTTGAATCCGGCGGGCATCGTCAACGGCAAGGACCGGCGTCAGTTGCAAGGCCTTTGGGAGGAGCCCGACAATGCGCAGCTCGGCTACACCGTGCCGAACCTGCTGATCGAATATGTCATGCGCAACACCCATGTGCCGGTCGGGCCCTGGCGCGGCGTCAACACCAACCAGAACGGCGTCTACATGGAATGCTTCATGGACGAGGTGGCACGCGCGGCCGGCAAGGATCCGCTCGACTTCCGCCGCGCGCTCATGAGCAAGCATCCGAGGCATCTCGCCGTGCTCAACGCCGCGGCAGAGAAGGCTGACTGGGGCAAGCCGCTGCCTCCCGGCGTTCATCACGGCATCGCGCAGTTCATGAATCAGGGCAGCACCTCGGCCGCGGTCGCTGAGGTCTCTGTCAGCGATCGCGGCCAAGTCAAGGTCCACCGTATGGTGGTGGCGCTCGATTGCGGGTATGTCGTCAATCCCGACCAGGTTGCCGCCCAGATCGAAGGCACGGTGGCCTATGGGCTGACCGCCACGCTGTATGGCGAGTGCAGGGTCAGAGACGGACGGATGGTGGATTTGAACTTCGACAGCTACCCGATCATGCGGCTCGCCGAGATGCCGAAGGTGGAAGCGGTGCTCGTGCCGAGCGGTGATGCCTGGGGCGGCGTCGGCGAGCCGTCGATCAGCGTCGTGGCACCCGCGGTGCTCAACGCGATCCACGCGGCAACCGGCAAACCGGTGCGCCAGCTGCCGCTGAAGAACGTCAAGCTGGTTTAGGCCAGGCGTTTGCCAGCATAACCCCCGCCCTCACCGGGGGTTATTTTCCCGCTGCTCATAAGTACGGGAGGGAGCGGGATTGTCCCGCCGCCGTGCTGCGTCGTCGATTCCTCGCTACAATCGGAGCATGGCGTTCCCCCCAGCCCATCATCGTCGCGAATGGCGATAACCCGCCCTGATCGCTTCCTGCTCGCCGGCGTGATGGGCGACCCGGTGATGCATTCGCGCTCGCCCAAGCTGCACAATTATTGGCTCGCTAAGTACGGGCTTGCCGGCGCCTACGTGCCGCTGGCCATTACCGCCGGATATTTGCGCGCAGCGCTGCGGGCGCTCCCGGCGCTTGGCTTTTCCGGCTGCAACCTGACCATCCCTCATAAAGAAGCTGCGCTCGGGCTCGTCGACAAAGTCGATCCGCTCGCGCGCCGCATCGGTGCGGTGAACTGCGTCGTGGTCGCGGCGGATGGATCGCTCGAAGGACAGAACCACGATGCTTTCGGCTACATCGAGGCGGTGCTCGTCAGCCTGATTGATGGAGGCGCGCGCGAAATCCGCCTGGTCAATCGTACCCCGGCACGAGCCAAGTCCCTGGCGAGGGAATTGGGCGGCCCGATCATCGCACTGAATTGGAACGAACGAGAGGCCGCACTCGGAGGCGCGGCGATGCTGATCAATGCTACCAATCAAGGCATGGTAGGCGAGCCGGCGTTGGATCTTGCGCTCGATTCCTTGCCTGTGACCGCACTCGTATCCGATATCATCTATATTCCGCGCGAGACGGCGCTGCTCGCGGCCGCGCGCAAGCGAGGAAATCCGACCGTGAACGGGCTCGGCATGCTGCTGCACCAGGCGCGGCCCGCTTTCCACGCCTGGTTCGGCATCATGCCTGAGGTAACGCCGGAATTGCGCGCGACGATCGAGGCGACGACGTGAATACCTCTTCTGGCGAAGCTCACCCGGACGACCCGATCACGATGACAAGCATGTGGCTGGCGAAGGAAAATGCATGAATCGACGTAAGGTGCTGGGCGGCGGCTTGACTCTGCTGGCTACCGCGATGGCGGCGCGGCGCGGCTTTGCCTATCCAGACCGCGTCATAAAGCTGGTCATTCCGTTCTCGCCGGGCGGAGCGACCGACGTCGTCGGCCGGCTGTGGGCGGAGAAGATGAAGGCCGTGCTCGGCACCGTAGTGACGGAGAACCGGGGCGGCGGTGGCGGGGTGACCGGCGCCGCCGAGGTGGCGCGCGCGCAACCCGACGGCCATACCTTCCTGTTCGGCAACACCAGCACGCAAGTGCTCATTCCCGCGATCATCCCCAATCCACCCTATCATCCGCTCAACGACTTTGCCGGCATCTACGTTCTCTGCAATGCGCCGACGTCGATCGTGGTTCACGCATCAGTTCCCGCGCGCACCCTCGCCGAACTCATCGCCTACACAAAAGCTAATCCGGGCAAACTGTCCTATGGCTCGGCCGGCGCCGGCACGCTCACGAATCTCGCAGGCGAATTGTTCAAGCAGCTGATCGGCGCACCCGACATCGTGCATATTCCATACAAGGGCGCGGCGCCCGGCATCGCCGACCTCGCCAGCGGCCACATTCCCATGATGACGCCGAACGTAGGTGGGCCGCTCATCGAGTTCCATCGCGCGGGAAAAGTGCGGATCCTCGCGGTCAACGCGCCGAGGCGCATCAAGGCCGCGCCCGATATTCCAACCGCGATCGAGGCGGGATTGCCAGGCATGATCGCCGGCAATCTCAACGGCCTGTTTGCACCCGCCGGTCTCGCCAAGCCGATCATCAATCGCATCGCCGAGGCTACCCAGAACATAATGGCCGACGCGGATGTTCAACGAATACTGATCTCGTCAGGCTTCGAGCCGATCCTCGACTCGGGACCTGACGCGACACATCAAATCATCCGCGATGAGCTGGCACGCTGGTTGCCGATCATCAAGGCAACCGGCTTCAAGATGGAATGACATTCCCACTGTTGTCGTCGCGCCGAACTCACTTGCTTTCGGCCGTGACGAAATAGGTGATCCATGGCTCGCGTACCCCTCGTCCAAGAGCAAGACCATCCCGAGCTCGCGGACATGATCGAAAAGTTTCGCGCGGGACGACGCGGCAAGCTGATCAACATCTATCGCTTGCTGCTCAATGCGCCGCCGCTCGCGGAGAGCTGGTTCAACCACTCCAACACAGTGCGATGGAAGACTATGCTTCCCGGACGATTGCGCGAGATCGTGATCATCCGCGTGGGCCATCTGACCAAGTCGCAGTACGTCCTGCGTCAACACGTGCCATCTTTGGCGGTCGCAGATGGGCTTTCGCTCGAGGAATGCGATGCGCTTTCGGACTGGCGCGCCTCAAGATTTTTCACCGCGAGCGAGCGCGCCGCGCTCTGTTATGCCGATACCATGACCCTGGAAATCGCGGTGCCGGATGCTGTCTTCGCCGACGTCAAGCGCCATTTCAAT
>WNEP01001486.1_pt1 | contig 11939 bp, 7 predicted proteins | sample 5399961 | NCBI WGS metagenome assembly WNEP01 (sample SAMN13153329, study PRJNA577476) | soil metagenome | isolation source: 20 cm grassland meadow soil pre-rain plot 5 | place: USA:California | collected 2015-09-08 | reverse complement strand
GAAGAACACTTATCTCTTTTGCATATTGTATTTTGGCGCTTTCATCTGCGTGGCATTAGCGGGAGATCTGATCAAGTACAGCTCTCCTAACGGAAAGTTCGACATGCGTTTAGGAGACGTCAGCGAGATCGTCGACGTCAAATCGGGCAAGACAGTGTTAGAACTCGAGGAAGTTAGCGGGTTCTGGGCAAAGGACTCCAAATTACTCTGGTCGCCTGACTCGAAATACTTCGCTCACTTTTCAGCCGATCGCCGCGGCGGTTCGACCACGATTTATCGGCAAAAGGGAGACGCCGGGTTTGACCAAGTAGCGCTGCCGGAATTTCCCGATTGCGAGAAGACAAATGTGGGAAAGCAATTTGAAGCGAGTCTGGAGCCGAGACGGTGGTTGAACGCGACTACCCTGGTTGTCCTGGCGCGCGAGGCATGGAGCCATGAGGACGATCCTGACAAAACGAGCGAGTGCGAACGAACAATCACCATCTCGTTTGATGCCAGCGGCAAGGCGTCGATCAAAAACATCAAAAAAGGAAAGAAGTAAGACGCGCCCAGCGTCCGACAGGATGAACAACGGTTGGTTGAAAGTTAGGAGCGTCCCGATGGGCGGAGCGATTTTGGGTTTAATCGGCTTCGCGACTGTCGCGAAGATTAGCGCAACCGAAGTAGTTATTCCTTTGCGATCTTCCCGCCCCAGCTCAGTATCTTTGCTTTCGCGCCAGCGGCTTCGGCTTCCTTGATGTTGCCGACGCGATTGTAAAACAGAGACAGACTTGTCCACCCGATTTGATCGTTCGGGCGAAGCTCGACCGATCTTTTACCGGCATCGATGGCTTGGTCGAAACGTCCGAGTTTCATCAGAGCCATACCGAGTGCGTGCCACCCATCGAAAAAATCGGGCGCAATCTCGACACACCGCCGGTACTTTGCCACTGCGCTTTCCAGATCGCCGACGGCGAGATCGCCGCTCGCCTCGTCAAGGATTTGCTCAGGTGTCAGTTCCTTTGCCATCTGAGCAAATCATGAATCACCCAGCAACGAAGCCGCAACCAAACAGAACGGTATGTCATGTCGAGCGAAGCGAGACAGCTCTGGCCATAGGGCGTAATTGGTCTTCACTGCGTCAATCCGTGGTTACCCTTTGCGAGCCGGAAGCGCAGCCTGCTGGCGGTCGTGCAACCATTCGTACAAAACGATCCGCTGCTTGTTATCGAGAAGTTTTTTCTCGAACGCTGTCTTCTTCTCGCCAGCCTTTGCGTCGGCAGATGGTTCTCGCTTTTCTAAAATCGCAATGAATCCGTCCTCAGCCGAAGGAACAAAATCGCTGATTTCGCCGGCATCGAGGAATGCCACCGCCTGTTTGATCATGGGAAGATCCGGAGGTTCGTTCTTCGGCTCCTTGCTTTGGGAGGGCGGCTCATTCTTTGGTTCCTTGCCTTGGGAAACCTGTTCGCTCTTTGGTTCCTTGCTTTGATTTGTTTCGTTGTCTTGGGACTTCGTTGTTTCCTCCTCAAACAACGAAAACGGCGGGAGCTTCTCAGCCTTAACGCCAGCTTTTTGGATGGCCGCTTGAAGATCAGATCCCGCGGAAGATTTCGCCGCTTCGCGTAGCTGATTCGCCAGCTCCGGACCTTTTGAGGACATCAGCTCGCGAGTTCGCGACTTTTTGATCGCGTCAACGATTTTCGGTTTTGCTTCTTCCATTGTGAGAGGCCGCGTCTCGGTGACTCCAACCAGGTGCAAGATATAATATCCATCTGCGACTTGAACCGGATCGCTGTTCGGCTCCTGCACTGACAGTTTAAACGCGGCGGCACTGAGCTGCGGATCGGCTTTCAACTTCGGATCAGGCGCTGCTGCCGTAAATTCGCCGGTTTCATGCACCGACAGTTGAAATTTCTCAGCAGCCTGTCTGAAACCCGCGTCCTTCTCCAGGAGCGCCTGAGTGAAATCGGTTGCGCGGTCGGCCAGCTTTTGTAATGCCTCGATCCGTTCTGGCCCTGTCAACGTCTTTTGCTCTCCCCGCCGTTGGGCTGTCATGTCGCTTCCAAAGGAAAACGGGGTGGCAGCGATCAGGCTTTGGATGAACTGGTTTGTGAAAGTCGAAGAATATGCCGGTTGCGACAGCGGCCCTGGAAGGTCGGAGTATTCGGCCGGCTCCTCCGTCAGGCCCAGATGGACAAATTCCACCTTCCTTTTTTCGTCGGTTTTCAGCTCGGACTTGTGCGCATCGTAATACTTTTGCACATCTTCATCTTTGATAGTGATGCCGTTCTCGAAATCAGCCGAACGAAATCGGATCACGCTCACGAAAAATTTGTCGTAGCCGCGCCGAAAATTTTCATCCAGCTCGTCTTTGGAAATGGTAACGCCTGCTCCAAGGAGTTCTTTGATTTCGTTCAGGCAAATCTCATCGCGCGCCAATTGTTCAATGTGCTCCTCGCCGAGTCCCATAGGCCCCAACCCGTTTCGCACGAAATCGCTGAACTTGGTAATATCGAAGCCTGACTCGCCCTGAAACGCCGGCAACTTCCGCACGACATCGGCAATTTCAGCACCGCTTGGGCGAAGACCGAGGCGCTCTGCCTCATGCCGCAAGATAATGAGGTCAACCGCAAATGTTCCATAACCACCATTGCCCGGCTGCCTAAGCGATAGTGTTTCCCAAAAATCCGACATCCCGAGAGCCTGTGCCAGACCGCCAAGGCGCGCGTTTGCATCAATCTCCAATTGACTAAGCTGGCGGCCGTAGATTTGGCCGAGGTCGCCCTGCTTCATTGCACCGTAATCGGGCGTCCTTACAAAATAGAAAATGAAGGGAATGGCCAGAATGGCGATCACGATCATCAGCCAGTCTTTGTGCCTGCGAAGTAACTTCATCATAAGTGCGAAAATTTAGCGGCGGCGAAGCTCAGTCGCAAATCCGGCGGGAATCCCAAGGCTTAAACTCCAAACTTCAAGTCATCAAGCGCGCTTTCATCCTTTGGGATTTGGCTGGTTGAAATCTGTCTGGCATTTGGGTTTTGGAATTTGGAACTTTCTCAAACAGCGTCTGCTCTTTCTCCAATCAATTGCCATGCCTTGCGCAGATGCTCTTCTGTCGTGAGCACATTACCCAAGCCAATTCGCATCACCGTCCGGCCGCGCAATTTTGTTTGCGTGAGATAAGCGCGTCCGGAAGCATTGATTTGCTCCACAATCTCGTTGTTCAACCTGTCGAGTTTGTTTTCATTAGCACAAACGAAACGAAAACAAACCACACCCATGCTGACGGGCGCGGCGAGCTCGAAGCGGTCATCGGCGTTGATCCAGCTCGCGAGCAGGTTTGTCATGCGCACTTGTTCGCGTAGACGCGAAACGATTCCAGCGCGCCCCAATGAGCGCCAGATCACCCACGCTTTGAGCGCGCGAAATCTGCGACCAAGTTGAATGCCGTAGTCCATGTAGTTCTTCTCGCCTTCGATTGTGTCGCCGCGCAAAACTTCGGGCACGAGAGTGAAAACGCGGCGCAAACGCTCGGCGTCGCGCACGTAAAGCACGCTAAAGTCGAGCGGCACAAAAACCGTTTTGTGAGGATTGATCACGATCGAATCTGCCATTTCCCATCCTTTGCTTATCCACTTGTATTCCGGCAACATGGCGAACCCCCCGCCATAAGCGGCGTCGACGTGGAGCCACATTCTTTGTTCCTGGCAAATCTTCGCGATCTCAGGAACGGGATCGACGCTTGCGGTCGAAGTCGTTCCTACTGTTGCGACCACCGCCATTGGCTGAAAACCTTGCTGTCGATCGTGCGCGATGCTTTGGGCCAACAGCTTTACGTCCATGCGAAATTCATTGTCGTTCGAAACGCGAACCACATTTTCCTCCCCGATGCCCAGCGTGATCGCCGCTTTTTCCGCTGCGCTGTGCGCTTCATGCGATGTGTAAATGCGAAAGCGCGGCAGATCGCGATCGATCAACCCAAGTTTTCTTGTGGATGGGGCGGCTTCTTCGCGCGCGACTGCAAGCGCATGCATGATTGCCACTGAAGCGGTGTCGTAAACGACTCCGCCAAACTCGTCGGGCAAACCAACCCATTTCCGCAGCCAATCGATGACGACTGTCTCGAGTTCAGTAGCAGCTGGACAGGTCCGCCACGTCATCGCGTTCACATTGAGCGGCGCGCTGATGATCTCGCCCAAAATTCCCGGCGCGGTCGCCGTCCAGCCGAAATAGCCAAGAAACATCGGATGGCTCCAATGCACCATGCCGGGAACGATCAGCCGATCGACGTCGCTTAAAATTTCCTCGAACGGCTCGCCTTCCTCGGGCGCCTGCGCAGGAAGTTGTGCACGAATCGCGCCAGGTTTGTCGTCAGGCGCGACGCGTAGTTTCTCTATGTTTTCACGGAAGTCCGCAATCCAATCCGCCAGTTCATGCAGCTGCTTCCGAAATTCCTCGGGCGCAGTGTCGCCGAGCCAGTGCCGATCCTCCATTGCTTCAATTCCCATTAACACCGTGCTTTAGCGCGGTGCCTATCGCCAGCTAAATCTCGGCAACCGCTTTAGAGGTTTTCTGAGCGGATGAAAACCGCTGAAGCGGTTCGGGCCGTTCCATGTTGCAGTGCACCCGGCTGAAGCCGGGTGTTAATGAGACGGGCACCAGGCTTAAAAAGCGAAGCCGAAACTGAAATGGAACGCACCGAAGTCTTCGAATTCGTGCGGATCGGGATTGATGCCGTAATCGAGACGAATCGGGCCAACCGGCAGCTTGTAGCGCAAGCCCGCACCAACCGCATAACGCATGTTGTTTAAGCCAATGTCTTCTGACGTGGGCAAAAGATTTCCGGCATCGGTGAATATCGCGCCCTGCAGTTCTCCAAAAATGGGGAAAGTGTATTCGACATTAAAAACGGTATAAAATTCCCCACCAACAGGATGACCGTGATTATCGTGCGGGCCGAGATCGCGTTCGCCGAAACTGCGCACGGTTGTGGCGCCGCCATTGAAAAAGCGTTCGTCGATGGGAATGGCGGTTCCTTCGCCAGACCCACTCGTTGTGAGTGAGTGGATAATTCCTGCGCGCGCACCAAATGCAATGGAGGATTGCCGGAACCACCGCTGAAATGGCGTGCCGGTGGATTCGTCTGCCACGACTCCGGGCGTGAGCGGCTTCGGTCCAAATGGAAGATAATAGCCGACGCGCATGGTACCGCGGATGTATTCAATGTCGCTTCCGAGAGCGCTCGAGGCCACATCAAGGGTGTTACTGACCAGAAACCCGCGCGGGTTTACGTATGGACTCTCTCGCATATCAAGTGTGTTGCTTAGTCCGATGGTGTCTACCTGATACTCTCTCGGGCCAAGAAGGAAATCCGGCCTGATCTCTGAGTCGGTTATTTTCACATGCCGGATGGAAAGGATCAGCGCCGCCTCATCGTTTTTGGTTATTTTGCGGCTCAGCTCGAACCGTCCGCCTACTTCGAATTTTGTGTAGCCATCGTAATCAAAAGTGAAGGCGGAGCCTCGTGCCTTGAAGTAAAAATCTGTGTCAAAGAAGAAGGGGTCCTCATACAAAATGTCGCCACGGTAACTGCGTTGTGAGACCTCAATCGACGCCGTGAGCGGACGGCCATAGCCAAACAGATCGCGATCGCCCACCTGCACACCGGCGAGCGCGCCTTCGTAAGTGTCGAATCCGACCCAAAAACCGAATTCCCTGCTCTTGGCTTCCTCTGCCGAGATGTCGAGCCGTAACAGATGTCCATCCACGGGAACCGGCTTGATTTGCAGCAAATTGAACTGCCCCGTTTTCATCAGCGTGCGAAACCGCTGGTCAAGAACATCGGGGCTGTAGGTTTTGCCGCTTAATCTGGTAAACCGTTTCGTCACAAAACCAGGATGCAACCGTCGTAGCCCATTAACCGTCACGCCGTCAAAGTGGTAAACGGGTCCCGCCGAAATCACCACATGCACCGGTACTCGACCTCCGACTGCTTCCTCTGGCGCGCCATTGGCTACAACTTTGACATCGTAGTAGCCGCGCGCCTTGAAATAAGCCTCGAGTCGCCGCGGGATATCCTCCACGCGCGCACCGGTGTAAGGACGCTGTAGCAAATCGACTAGTTGTGGGCGAAGCGTCTCCGCACCGTAAACAGTCTGGCCGCTAAATACGATGTGACCGAACGAATACTGTCGCCCCTCGTGAATTGGAACAACGACATCGACGTCGTCACTTTGCGGCTGAAACTCATAGCGCGGCGGATCGACTACGACATCGAGAAAACCTTCCGCAATGTAAAAACGCTGCACCAGGTGCGCGCCCTCCTGCATGTCGGCCGCCACGAAGGGCAACCTTTTCTCAAGGCGCGAATATCGCTCGCGGGTCGGTCCTACCATGTACTCGAAAAGCTTGTCCGCCGGCTCGCGCGTGTTTCCGTCGAAAAGCACCGTCTGCAGCATGAAGCGCGGGCCTTCCGTGATGTCCAGACGCAATCGATCCGACGATTCAATCACGTAGTGCACGTTCACTTTCGCGTAGCCGTGCTTTCGATAAAAAACCTCAAGGAAGAATGCGAGATCGTCCGCCCGAGCAGGACTTAATCCAAAATCTTCGATTGTGGTGATCTCTTCTTTCAGCGCCGAGCGTAAGTCTTTCTCATTGAAAGCCTGTTCACCGCGAAATTCGATGATGCTCGCCTGCTTCGCGCGCTTTTCCTGCGCTTTTTCCACCGCTCGCCGCTCCTTCTGGCGCTGCTCCGGTCGAGCGACATCGACTGCGCTTTGCGCTGCGACTTCAAATGCCAGGGCCACGCTTCCAAGAGAGAACAGGAATCCGTATCGCATTTCAGCGAAAATGAATCAGATATTTCACCTTCCCTCGGAAATCCCCGTGGATGCCGACATCTCCCGTAAGCACAATGTTGTCACTAACCTTAAATCGCACGGTCGCTTGCTGTTGACCGGTACGCGGATCAACCGTTCCCAAATCCAGATCCAACCGATTGAACACCGTATTGCTGTCGGTTGGCTCGCCTTTTTTGGCGATTTTGCGGTAAAGCTGTTGCACCAGCAACATGGCCGCACGCCCCGCCAGAACGTTGCCGGTCGAAAGTTCCTGTCTGGTCGCGCCAGTGGCGATCAATGAAATGATTTCCTCCTGCGCGAGCGGCGGCTCGCTCGTGAAAATCGCTTCTGGGGAAAGCAAAGTTCCGTAAACGTAAACGCGCACCGTGTAATCGCGGATAACCGACGTGCCTTGCAGATCGACGCGCGGATTCATCGAATCCTCCGGTGTGAACGTGAGCGAGCCGCGCGAAACGTCGAGTCGGCTGAAAGGCAATGTAGCTTCGACATCTTCCATCCCCACCGAGCCTTGTAAGCCGGGATGAAATCCAGTCCCTGTTAATTTCAAATCAGTTGTCGCCTCGCCAGTCGCCAGACTGCCGCGAATCAGCACCGGATCCTTGGTCTTGATTGCGACATCAAATTTCCAATCGCGGAACGGCGGAGCCGGCAGTGAAAAAAACTCGGGGCGCTCCGATGGAGGTTGCGGTGCGGGTCTGCCCGGGAGCCCGATAGGGATTAAATCGATGTTCTTGAGGAAGCGGCTGTTTGTCAGTGCGACATTCCCGGCGACGGTCGCGGCCGCGAACGGCCCGGTGATCCGCACATCCGCGTCCGCCCGCATGGTGAGTGTGTCGTTTCGCGCAATCAACATGCTCTGCGCTTTGAATTGTAAATCGAGAGTCGGTTCGATCAGTTTGGGAAACGTGACTCGGCCACCCATGGTGAATGGCCCACCAGCGATATCGCCCCCGAAGCGATCGAGAGTGAGCGCGTTGTCCCTGAAAGTCAGCCGCGCACCAAAGCCTCTCACTGCAGGGATCGTTGCATTTGTAAAACGCATCACATTGACCGTCATGTCCCCTGCCCCGCTCAAAATCGGGTGACCGATCGTACCGCTCACATCGACATCCATTCCCAGCTCGCCATCGAGTTGCTCAAGCTCCGGAACAAATTGCCGAACGAAATTTACAGACGTGCGCGCAATGTGAGCTTTCGCCGTAATCGGCGTGTCGTCCGGAAATTTTCTGGCCGCCACAATCTTTGGAATGTTGAGCGGCACGCTTGCGTTTATTTCAACGGGCTGAAGCCGCGCCTGTTCCAGTTTCCCTGAAACGGTCAGCCGATCGTGCACAGCTTGCGCGTTCAACGAGAACGTCGCCGGCTCCATCTTCGGCCAATATTCACTTCGCAGATCTTGAATCTGAAGGTCCAATCGGGCGTTCAAATCGGCAATCGTTCCATCCGCATCGAGTTTCGCGTTTACGATGCCTGAGGTCTTCGCGTTCAGTCCGAGATCATCGAAAAGTTTTTTTAAGTCGAGATTCTCAGACTGAATTGTTGCCGATACTTTGCCAGATGACGGAATGACCGCCGCGTTGGTCCCGAGATTTCTCCACACAAACGGGATCGATACGTAACCGTATGCGTAATTTCTACGGGTCGGCGGCGCCGGAGCCGCGCCGCGCGCACCGCTGCGCCTTGTCGCTTGCGGTTGGGGCTTTACAACCTGGTTAAGCTCGATCTTATCAATTTCGAGTTTGTCACCTTTCGCCTGCGCGATAGCACGGAAATCCATCCCGCTGGTCGCGAAAAAGATGATCGGCACGTCGAGACCATCCGGCAAATAGGATGCGTCGACGTTCGCCTGCAGGGATTGCAAATTTCCATAGCGCGCTTTTTGCAATACGAACTTCAGTTTGCCTGAGTTGTTAAAAGTCTGCGCGTCGCCGTTTCCCTCCCAATCCAATGTGGTCGATCCCGCCAGTTGATTCTGATTGCCGGAAGCGTGAAACAGCGGCTGAAGCGTTGAGAGGTTCGCGACATTCGCGGAGACCCTGCCACTGTAATGATAAGGCCGGCGCAGGTTGAACCTGCCAGTCGCATTAACGTAGTCCGTATCGTTTAGCAACGCGCTGAGGTCGTTCAGATAAATGATGTTGTTCGAAATCGAACATTGAGCGCTGACTTGCCGGAAGACCAGGTCTCGCATGCTGAGATTTGATCCTGCAAGCCACATTTGTCCGTTGGCGATCTCTTGTTTCCATTGAACCTGCGCCGCAAGCTGCAAGGGGCCGCTAAGTCTGTCTGGCGAATCGGCAACCCAAAAGTCTGCCGCTTCGGGCGCGTTCAGCGAGACATCAACATCTGCGGGCTGCGAAGAAAATTTTCCGACCTCCGCTGGAAGCAAATACCGGCCATGAACATTCAGTTCATTTTGCTTTCGCCGCACATTGAAGCGATCGAGCCCGAGCATGTCATCGCTTGAGTTGAGCGAGCCTTCTGCTGAATCGGCGACGTAATCGCGATAACGAATTCCGGTTAAATCGAACTCCATTGCAGTGCGAAGATCCGCGAACCACGCTCTTTTTGTATCGCCGCGCACCACGCGTTTGGATGCGCGAAGCGTACAGTTCAGCTTGTCGACAATCCCATCCTGAAAGCCAATCGCCTCTCCAGTCACGCCCAGCGTTGCCTGAACATTTGCATTTGCGATGTCGATCCTGCCGGTGAACCGCGCCGAGCCTGTCAATCCCACGGGTGTGCCTGCCGCTAGTCGTTCCAGACTAGGTGCGGTGCCGGAAATTTCAAAGTTACTTGGTGTGCGGCCAAAGTCGTTGAAACTGGAAGGCAATTCCATTGCTCCGCGGAAATGAAAGTTGTTTACGTCCTGGATAATGTCGGCGGATCGCAAAATTGCTCTGCCCTGTTCTGCTGAGATTTCTACAACGCCGCGATCGAAATGGATCCCCGGGCGATCCACATTGCTCGTCTGCAACGACATTCTGCCGCTCCACGTACGGGGCGAGTCGATGACACCTGCACCGTCTAAGGCGAGTCGCTCAATTTCGCCCGAGAGATAGGTTCCCGGAAGCACCAGGAACTTGTTGAGTGATTCGGACGCCAGTTTTTGAGCAGCCACATTTATTTTCGCATTGAGGGCCGACTTCGTTTCGGTCAACGCGGCAGACGCGGATAATTGGCCGCCGCCGATGATGCAGTTGAGATTGAGTGTGAGGGCATCGGCATCGATGTGTGATGCATCGATGTTGAGCAGACGGAGCTGCTCCTGATCGCTTAAGATCAGGTCGCGCAAAATCAAATTCTTGTTCGTATAAGAGGTCTGGCCAGAGACCCTGGACCACCTGTCGCCCGCAGGGAGCTGCAGTGTTTCAATCCGCAGGTCACCTGGATGGCGCGGATCCAAATCAAGATCGACGCCCTCCGCCACGAAATCATCCGGCCGGTTTCTGACGATTAATGTTGCCTTCGTCAGGCGCAATCGTTCCGGAAAAAATTTCGGCAGTTCCAGTTGTGGCTTTGGCGGCCGCGCTCTCAGAGGCGCTTTCGCTGGATTTAGCACGATACGCGCCGAACGCGTCTCCACATTTTCGAACAAACGGGATACACCGTGCCGCAAAAAACCAAACAGATCGTAATCGACGTACAGTCGGTCGATATCGATCGATTCGATCGGGGAGGGCCCGGTCGGGACCGCGTGAAAATTTCGTGCAGTGAGATGACTGAAAGGATTGCCCTCAAGACGGAAATCGATCTTTAGGTTTGCTCTGCTGGCGTACCGAAGCGCAATTTGTCGGCACACTGCAGCCAAAATTGGCCGATGGAAAATGATCAGGAGAGCCGCGCATAGAGCGAGGCCGAGCAACAAACGATGCCAAATCCGCCCGTGACGCCGCGCGTCTGCCTGATCGTCTTTGGCCACAGAGCGACTCTATTGCCGCCCTGCGAGAGAGCAAACGCCGCAGCCGCTTGGGTTTCTACTTAGCCATTGCGCGCAAAGGGCTCTCGCGTGACGCTTTCTCAATCGGGAAACAAATGAATCCTGATAAGCTTTTTGATTATCTCGAGGGCAGATTGCCGGCGGGAGAGCGGGCTGCTTTGGAAGAGCGATTGATCTCAGACAAGCAACTGCAGCGCGAGCTGGCAGTCGCTCGGCAGATTCAGGCCGGAATGCGCGGGGACTCGCGCGAACTTGTGTTGCCAGCCCGGCCGGATGTAACTGAGCAAGGCCGCAAAATGGCGCTCCGGATGGGCACAGCGTTCATCGTTCTCATGGGTGTTAATGTCGGATTCGGCCTGTGGTTGATCGCGAGACACGAAACCGGGAACCCAAATCACGAGCTGCTCGAAAAGCAGATGCGCCAGCAGATCGCCAAATCACTCGAACGCGCTGCGGCGACGTTCACGCCAGCCCCAAATGCTTTGGGGGTAAGCGAAATCACAGTGCCTGTTGCAGTCGGTAAACTGGACGCCACCGCTGACGAAGTCGTCACGATCACCTCTCGCTTTGGCGGTTCCGCTACAAAAGGTCTACAAGATCAGGGTCGACTCAGCGTTCTTGTGGATCTTCCAGCGAATCGTGAGCAAGATTTTCTTGCAGCAATGGTGTCCATTGCTGGAAAAACACCGGGGTCATCCGCCTTCGCCGAGGCTACGGGGGACAGGCCGACCCCGGCTACAATTGCGTCCCCCGCTACAGGAAGCAGCCCGACGACAGCAGACAAGAAGAGTTTCGTCGTGCAGATCGTGGAGGAACCAGCGAAATCGGATTGACGATGTCGCACGCCACGGTGTCATTCTGAGCGAGGCGAAGAATCTCAGATTATTTCCTCACTTGTATTTAGGATGCCAACAATCAGAGATGTTTTGCTTCGCTCAACATGACAAAGGCAGCGGTCACGTTTGCTTTGCCGGCGGAAAGTTCGGAGTTCTTGCGGCGTCTGGACAATAAATTGTGCACGGGTCGTAATGCCATCCAGATCCTTCGCGGCACCCTTGATGATCGTGAGATTGAAGTACTTCATACCGGTGTCGGCGAGAAGGTTTGCCGCCAACGCGTGGGAAAATTTCTCAAGAATCAGCAATTCGAATTCT
>WNEP01001653.1_pt1 | contig 11943 bp, 7 predicted proteins | sample 5399961 | NCBI WGS metagenome assembly WNEP01 (sample SAMN13153329, study PRJNA577476) | soil metagenome | isolation source: 20 cm grassland meadow soil pre-rain plot 5 | place: USA:California | collected 2015-09-08 | reverse complement strand
GGCCACGCCGAGAAACGCGACCGACAGCCCCAGCGCGATGGCCAGGCGCGCCACGGCTTCACCCGCTCCGCCCTCGAGCTGGGCCATCCGGAGGTCGTAGTTGAGCACTTTCACGGGATCGCCGACGAGAAGCGCGAAGTATGCGGCGCCGAGCCCGGCGAGCACGACGAGCCGCAGCCAGTGGTGGTCGGCGCCCCGACCGAGTTCGGTCGCCACGAGCCACGCCACGAAAGGCAGGATCACCAGGTGGTACTTGGGAAACGCCCCGACACCGCCCGGCAGGACGAGATACGCCGCGGTGACCACGATGACGAGTGCCGGGACCAGCGCCTCAGGCCTTTCGCGGCGTCCCTGGATGGTCTCCTGTAGCCCCCGCACGACCGCGGCAGCCGCCGCGGCGAGGAGGAATGGCCCGAAGTAGAGCACGAGCCGCACGGAACTGAGAAGGAAGCCCTCGAGAGAGAAAACGCTCCCCTCGTCTGCGAGGTAGCGGAAGGGCTCGCCCCAGAGGGATGCGGGAGTAGCGTCCACCCTCCGCGCCAGGTGCAGGACATACACCCACCAGGTGACCAGGAACAGGCCGAATCCGACCGCGGCGGTGCCGAGCGACAGCGTCACTGCCGCCCGGGCCCGGTAGGTGATGGCGGCCACGACGGCGAGAGTGGCGCGACATTCTCCGCCGGCCCGTCTCGAGCCAGGCGGCCACGAAGAGGACCCAGGTGAGCGGGAGTAGAGTCCCGTCCGAGAAGCCCAGATAGAGCGCCCCGTGCACGGTCGCCGCGCGCAGCAAGTAGACCGCCGCCGCAACTGTCGCCAGCCACGCCGCGGCAGGGTCGGCTCCGAGTGTGCGACGGACGAGAAGGGCCAGGCCGATGCCGGTCAGCAGCACAACCACGACCCCGGGCAGCCGGGCCTGCCACTCGCCGTCGCCGAGGAGCCACAGCGACAGCGCCGCCAGGTACGCCGAGCTCGGCGGGTGGAAGAGGACCAGGCTCTGGGGCCCGGCCCCCGCGCCGGGGGCGACGCCGAGGGCCGGAATGCCCGAGACGACGATAGACCGGGCGGCGCTCCGATTGAGCCACTCCCAGCTGTCCACCGGCTGGTTCAGGAACGGCACTGTGAGGAGCACGAACACGGCCGCGATCACCGGGAGGCCGACCGTCAGAACTCGGCGACCATGCACGGCGGGAGCGTCGGAGACTCTCTGGGCCGTGGCCGCCACCGCCGTCACGGCGCGTGACCTCCGTGCTCCCGTGGGAAGGCGCCGATCGTCCGCCGGCTCGCCCGCCGTGGCCGGCCGCCGTGCTCGGTGACGTACGCCTCCACGGTGGCGGTCCACGCGCCCTGAGCGCGCAGAATCAGCTCCACGCACTCGCGCAGCGCCCCCTGCCCGCCCCGAGCCCGGGTAACGAAGTGGGCGACCTCCGTCACCTCGCGGGGGGCGTCGGCGACCGCGATGGCGAGGCCCGCCCGTTGGAGGGCGGGGACATCGAGCAGGTCGTCGCCGATGTAGGCGCTGGCGTCGAGAGAAATGCCGAACTGGGCGCACAGGTCCTCGAGCACCTCGCCTTTGCGCCGGGCCTCCAAAACCACGGCGTCCACCCCGAGCTTGTCGGCTCGGGCCTGGACCACCGTGCTCTTCTCGCCTGTCACGAAGGCCGTTCGGAGCCCACCGCGCTTGGCCAGCGCCACCGCCATCCCGTCGCGGCTGTGGAAGGACTTGAGCTCATCGCCCCGCTCGCTGAGCACCATGCGGCCGTCGGTGAGCACGCCATCGACGTCTGTCACCAGGAGCCTGACCCGCCGCGCTCGCCGCGTGACGACGCCCCGGGGCGTCACGCGATGCGCCTGAACTGCCGCGCCGGCGTGGCGCTCGCCTCCGCCGCCGCGAGCGCCGGTAGGCTAACGACCACTGCGGCGAAGAACCAGAAGGGCTCCATGATCCTGACGATAATGAAGGTGTTCGCCCCGGCCGCGTGCACGAGGAGGCCGATCGTCCCGGCGACGAAGCCCAGCGCCAGCCCTCGCTCGTCCGGGTCGCGAAGCGTTCGGAACGACCCGAGACCGGCCTTGAGCGCGGACCACGCGAGCCAGAGGAAGACCGCGAGCCCGACGATGCCGGTTTCCACGAGGCTTCGCGCATACTGCACATCCATGAGCTCCGTCCCGGTGACGCCGTAGCCCAGGATCGGACGCTGCGCCCACCTGTAGAGCCCCCGCTGCACACTCATGAGGCGCGCGGAGGTCGACGGGTCGAAGGCGACCTTCCCGAGCTTGACCGTCGCCGAGCCCGCCTCGGGCTCGAACGTGTAGAGGATCCGGTTCACCACGGGCTTCGGGAGAATCGCGACCCCGATCAGAGGAGCGGCGACGAGGAGCAGCAGCAAGGCGCCCACCACCACTCGCCGCCGCGGCGAGAAGACGCCCAGGGCGGCGAGCACAAACGGGACGGCGAGGAACGAGGCGCGCGAGAGCGTGTAGGCGAACGGCAGCGCCATCAGCGCAAGCAGCGCGAGACAGGTGAGCCGCACCCGGAGGCGCTTCGTCTCGAGCGCGATGCCACCGGCCAGCGCCATCATGAAGATGAGATAGCCTCCGAAGGTGTTCGGCTCGCCCTCTGTCCCTTCGAATGGCGCGGACACCCGCTGGCCCGACGGGATCTGGGCGGCGCCGATGACGCTCACGATGGCGGCGGTCAGGAAGGCCGCCCCGACGAACCGCCACGCCTGGGAACGGTCGCTGAGGTTGTTGGCGACCATGTAGTAGACGACGAAGTATTCCATGTACTTCAGCACGTAGAAGAATCCTCCCAACCCATGCACCGTTCCAGTCGCGTATCCGACGAGCGTTGCGATGGTGGTCACGGCCATGTACCACAGGATCGGTCGATTCAACGGGGTCTTCCGCGCGAGCCCCAGCTCCTTGTTCACCGCCGTCTTCGCGAGCCAGGTGAACGCGACGACGATGAGGACGAGATCCTCTGTTCTGATGACGACCCGGCGGCCCTCGGCCAGCTCACCGCTCCCCGAGCCGAGCTTCGGAGACAGCAGCATCGAGAAGATCACGAGGTAGAGTCCGAGCTCCGTCCTGACGAAGACGACGAGGAAGACGGCGAAGGCGATCACCAGGATATAGGCAAAGTCCATCGTCAACCAGCGGCCGGACGGGAGCCTACTTCACCCGGACGACCTGATTGGCCAGGCCGAGGCCCACCAGCTCCTGGCTCTTTGCCCGGGCCTCCTCGGCGCTGGTGAAATTGCCGTGGCGGATCACGAATGTCGCGGCCTCGCCTGGCTGTGCCGACACCCTCACGTGATGGCCGGCGGCCCGGAGCCTCTCGGCCACCTGCACCGCGGCCCGGAGCGGCAGCGGCGTGCCGACCCGGACCCTCAGCGGCTCGCCCTCGCCGAGCACGACCACACCGTCCAACCCCTCATCGCGCAGGCTCGCGACGAGCGCCTGCGCGTCGCGCGCGGTCGGGATCTTCTCGACGATGACCGCAAAGACCGCGGCCCCGGTCTGCCGACGGAAGCGCGCGGTCTGGTAGCCGGCCTGGTTCAGCTGTCGCTCGACCCGCTCCGCCTCCACCGGCAGGAGGAAGGGGCCGAGCTCGACGGTGAAGCGCGCCCGTGCGGGTGTCGGCGGAGCCTCGAGCGCGGCGACGGCAGACGGGCGAGCCGCGGGCCCGACGGGTTCGGGCCGGCCCACCCCACCCGCCTTTCCGACGGCTTTCGGCGTGTCGCCGAAAACGGGCGACTCCACGCCCGGCTTCTCGATCGGGTTCGCCGCAGCGCTCGCGTTCTCCGCCGGGCTCGCCGCAGCGGGCGGCGGCGACACCGCGGCCTCCGGCGCAGGCGCGGGCTCACGGTCGGGCGGCAGGGCCGGCGGGAACGCTGGCAAACTGGGCGCGACCGGAACGGGAGCCGGTGCGAGCGGCGTCTGGAGTTTCTGCCAGAATTGCGCCCTCGGCCGGAGCTGGCTACCGAGCCAGCCTGAGAGCCGCCAGCCGAATACGCCCCAGAGCATCGCCCCCGCGAGGACGATGATCAAGATTATGAGCAGCGTGATGCGGCGCCTGGTCGTTGACCGCCGCGCCGTCGGGGCCTCCTCGTCGAGCTCGATCTCACTCGCGCCCGGCGCCGCCTGCGCCAGGTCCGGCTCGGCGACGGAGGAAGAGTCGGTCCAGGATGCCTCCCCCTCCGTCGAGGGCTCACTCGTCGCCTCCCCATGTCGGCCGCGGCGGCCGAGGTTCTTCAGCCACCCGGACGCCCGCCCCAGCATATTGCTCGCCCTCGTCGCCGGCGGCGCGAGGTCCGCCTGCGTGGGCTCGATCTCCCCCGCGCTCGTCGGCGGCGGCTCCAAGTCCGGCCGCGTGGGCTCGATCTCCCCTGCGCTCGTCGCCAGCGGCTCCAGGTCGAGCCGGGCCTCTTCGGGCGGGGCGATCTCGGATGCGCCAGCCTCCGGCGAGGGCGCACCGCGCGGCTCCCCACGTCGGTCGCGGCGGAGGAGCCGCTTGAAGAGCGCGCCCGCCCTCCGCAAGCGCTCCTTGTGGGTATCGATGACGGTTTCCTCGCCGTAGTAGTGGGTGTAGTAGTGTGTGTACGCGTACCCGGCGATCTCCGTCTTGACGTCGTTGAGGACCACGCCCCAGACCTTGCCGCCGACGTTCTCGATGTGGATCTTGGCCCGCCTGAGAACGAGCCGCCCGACCTTTCCCGCCTGGTAGACCAGGATCACGCCGTCGGCCTGCGACGCGACGATCGCCGAGTCGGTGACCGGCAGGACGGGCGGCGTGTCGATCAGGACGATGTCGTATTCGTCGCGCACGGCGCGGAGGAACTCGGCCATCTTGGGGGTCGAGAGGAGCTCGGAGGGGTTGGCTGGGATGGGGCCCGCTTCGATGATGTGGAGGTTGTCGAGACCCGGGGCGGCCATGATGTCTTCCATCTCGAAGCGCCCCATGAGGATGTCGGCGACGGTGCGGACGCAGTCGCGCCACGGCGTACTCCCGACGAGGATGTCGGAGAGGCCGGGCTCGCGCTCGATGCCGAAGAAGCGGTGGATGCTCGGTCGTCGCATGTTCCCACCGATGAGCAGCGTGCGCTGCCCGCTCTGCGCGAGGGTGAGCGCGAGGTTGACGATGGTCGTCGTCTTGCCTTCCTGGAGGGTCGGGCTGGTGATGACCAGGATCTTCCCCGAGCGTTCCATCCTGGCGAACTGGACGTTCGTGCGGAGCGTCCGATAGGCTTCCGCGACGGGCGACTTCGGATCGAAGTGCGTGATCAGGAGCGCGTGGCTCAGGAGCGCCTCGGGATCCATCTGCGCGAGGGCGGGTCGGCGCTCGAGGATGCGCTGGACGGTCTCGCGCGAATCGATGTGCGGCACCACGCCGAGCACCGGGACCTCCAGGTAGGTTTCGACGTCCTCGATGGTGCCGATCGAGGTGTCGAGCGTCTCCTGCACGAAGGCGAGGACCAGGCCGAGCGAAAGGCCGAGCAGCGCGCCAACCAGGACGGTGTTGAGGGCCTCGGCCCCGACCGGCGTGTCGGATTCCGTCGCCGGGCGCACGATCGACACTTCCTCGATCGTCTCCGACTCTTTGATCAGGGCCTCCTGGTGCTTCGCTTTGAGCAGCGCCAGGAGGTCGTCGTTGTTCTTGGCCTCGCGCTGCAGGCGCTGCATCGCCAGCTCGACGGTCGGCACCTCACGGTTCTTCTGCAGCAGATCGCCCATCTGGCGATTGAGGATCTCCTCGCGCGTGCGGAGCGCCGCGATCTGCGCCGCCACCTCGCGCCGCATTTCCACCCGGACCTCGCGCAAGCGGTCGTCGAGCGCCTGGAGACGCGGGTGCCTGTCCGTGACCTCGAGCGCGAGGTTGTTGCGCTCGAGGAGGAGCTCCGAGTACATGGTCTGGAGCTTCTGCATCGCGGGATTCGTCGAGTCGACGAAAACGCGCTCGGACGCGTTCGCCGGGTCGGTCCGCGCGAGGCGCCCCTGGACGAGCTCGAGCTCGGTGCGCTGCTGGCGGGCCTTCTCGATGTCGCTCCGTGCCTGGGTGAACAGGGAGAGCAGCACCGTCGACTCGGCGCCGGGCGAGATGACGCGGTTGGCCTCGCGGAACGCCCATACCTCGGACTCGGCCCGCTTGACGCGCGCCTCGACCTCCCTGAGCTGGGTCTCGATGAACTTGCGCGCTTCCGTCACGCGGAGGCTCCGCTGCTGCCGGTTGTAGTTGCGGTAGGCATCGGCGACAGCGTTCGCGATGTCGCGCGCCTCCCGCGGGTTCGTGGAGGTTACCGTGATCTCGAGGATGCTCGTGCTCGGGACGCGCGCCACTCTGATCTTCGAGCCGATCGCGTCCAGCGCCGCCCAGTACCCCTTCGACTCGCGGACCACCTCGCCCGAAGCGGTCCCCGGCAGCTTACCGAGCCGCTTGGCGACCTCCTCGAGGATCAGATAGCTCTTGATGAGGGTGACCTGGGTCTCGATGTTGTCCGAGCTCGAGTACGACAGCACCTCCACCAGCAGGCCCGAGAGCTGGGTCGACTGCTCGAACCTCACCGCCGCGGTGGACTGGTAGACCGGGACCTTCTGCCTGGCGAACCAGAAGCTGAAGAGCGCGACGAGCACCGTCGAGGCGATGATGATCAGCCGCCGCCGGCGGATGATCATCCAGTAGTCGCGGAGATTCATCTCGTACTGCGCCACTAGCGGAGCACCTCGCTGAACCTCAGACGTTCGACGACCGTCACCGCGCGCCCTCCGCGACGGGCCCGGTGACGTAGAGGAACGGCGCCTCGGAGAGATCGATCGCCTTGGGCGTGATGAGACGCTGGCCCTTGCCGTCCGCGACGATCTCGATGCACGGTCGGAGCGGGTGGTTGCGGTTCACGGAGACGACGCGCCCGACCTCGCCGGTGTTGAGGCGCACGAGCGTGCCGGGCGGGAACACGGAGATCTCGGAGAGCAGCGCCTTGATGAGCGGCGACGAGAACGATTCGTGCTTGGACTTCACGATCTCCCGGACCGCCTCGTGCGGTCTGAGGCGCGGCCGGGAGGACGGCGGGACGGTGAGCCCGGTGTAGGTGTCGACGAGGCCGAGGATCTTCGCGTCCGGGTGGATTGCCGCGCCCGCGAGCCGCTCCGGGAACCCCTGCTCCTGCTCCCGCTCGTGATGCTGCAGCACGGCATCCGTGATCCCGTCGCTCGGTGAGCCCCAGCGCTTGATCATCTCGGCCGAGAGCCTGGGGTGCGAGCGGTACTGCTCCTGCTCTTCGGGCGTGAGCGCGTCCAGCCGCCGCAGGACGCTCTCCGGGAGCTGCCAGAGGCCGACGTCGAGCAGGCACCCTGCCATCCCGAGCAGGACGAGCCGCCGACGGTCGTACCCGATATCGGCGCCGATGCGTATCGACAGCACAGCGACCTGCGCCTGGTGGAACGCCAGGTAGTCGATCCCTGGCGGCGCGGCCGGATTGTTGGCAACCCAGAAGAGCTCGCCCGACCTCTCGAGCGAGGCGACCGCGCGCGCTATGAGCCGCTCGAGGCCCGCCCAGGGAAACGCGACGCTCCCGTCGTTCACGAGATCGCGCACGCCCGCCACGAACTGCTGGATCTCGCCGTAGAGCGCCTCGGCGCTCTCGGCGGGCGCCTCGATCACAGACGGCGGGGGTGCCGGTGCGTCGAGGGCAGGCGCAGGCTCCGGCTCCCGCCGGGGGGGCGGCGCGGTGGCGCTCTGGGGCAGGCCCGCGGCCAGGCGTGTCGGCGGCGGCGCCGGCGCGGGCGCGGGCCGGGTGGGGATGCCGCGCACGAGGTCGCTCATGCGGACCATATCAGACGCCCACCATGTCCTTGATCACCGCGGCGATGATCGTCTCGTCGATCTCGCTCGCGCGCTTCGAGTAGCCGACGAGAAGCGCGACGTCGCAGAGATTGTTGATCTCACGGGGTGTCCCACGCGTGAAGTCGAAGATGAGCTTGATCGCCGCCTCGGTGAAGAGCGGCTTGAGCTGCCCCGCCATCTTCAGCCGGTAGGCGACGTAGTTCGCCGTGTGCGAGTAGTCGAGCGTGTTCAGGTGGTAGCGGAGCGTGATCCGCTGGTCGAGGTGCTTCATGCGCCGCACCTTGACCGCGAGCTCCGGCGAACCGACGAGCAGGAGGGTCACGAGGAACCGGTCGTCCGTCTGGAAGTTCAGCAGCAGCCGGAGCTCCTCGAAGACCCCGTCGTCCTCGATCAGCTGGGCCTCGTCCACGATCACCACGCTGTCACGCCCGGCCTGGTAGTTCTGGTAGAAGATATCGTTCAACGCGTGGAGGAGCGCGGGCTTGGTGTTCGCCTCCGTCTCGACGCCGAGCTGGTAGAGGACCTCGCGGAGGAAGTCCAGGGCGTTCCAGCTCGGGTTCGTGAGCAGGCCGATCTCGTAGCGCTCGGCCTCGAGGCGCTGGATGAGCGCGCGCGCGAGCGTCGTCTTGCCACAACCGTACTCACCGGTGAGCATCCCGCAGCCCTTGCGGTGGCTGACCGTGTAGACGAGGCGCACCAGCGCCTCCTCGTGCTCGGGCGACAGGTAGAAGAACTTCGGGTTCGGCGAGTTGTCGAACGGCGGTTCGCTGAGCTCCCAGTACGCTTCGTACATCGGCTATTTCACGATGGGCCCGTTGAAGATGACGAAGAGCCCGGTGACGCCCAGGACCAGCGACGCGACCGCCTGGGCGATCGTCAGGTAGTCCTGCCACCACTTCATCGCGACCTCGGGCACCGTCACGACCGCGCCCGGCTCGAGCGGCGGGGCATCAGCCATCGCGTAGCTCTTGCCGTTGCGGAACGTCACGAAAAGGCCCTTGAGCTTGGCGCGGGGGGTCGGCCCCCCGACGAGCGTCACGTACTCACGGGGCGTAAACTCTGGCCGGAATTCGACGCCGCCCGGGTTCTTCACCTCGCCGACGACATACACCTTGTCCTCGACGACAGGCAGCGTGAGGACGTCGCCGTTCTGGAGCAGGATGTTCGGCGTCTCGTCCTTCTCGACGATCAGCCGCTCCAGGTCGATCGGGATCCGCTGCCGTGGCCCCGTCGCCCCGCCGCGCTCGACCACGGCTTGCCGGAGGTCGGCGTACGCGGCGGCGCCGCCCGCGCGGAACACGAAGTCGCGCACGCGGTCGCCCTGCGCCAGCTCGAAGCGCTGCACGATCGTCGTCTTGCCGGCGACGGTCGTCTTGCTCGACTCCGGCGTGCCGCCGAAAGCGCCACGCACCTCGACGATATCCTGGAGCACGGAGAGCGGCGGGACGAACAGCGCGTCGCCGGGCTCGAGTGAAATATCCGCGGGCGGCTTCAGCGCGGCGCGAAGGTCAACGGGCAACGTCTCCTTGCGCCCGTCCCCACCGACGCGCGTGAGGCGCGCGTCGCTCTCCACGGACGCCAGACTCAGGCCGCCGACGAGATCGAGCAGCGCACGCAGCGAGGCGCTCGGTCCGATCTCGTACTCGCCAGGACGCCGCACGGCGCCCGTCAGGGTGACGGAGGCGCCCTTGGGCGGGACGTGGATTCGCATGCCATCCTCGACGAACGGGTTTTGGCTGAGATCGCCGCGCAGCTCGAAGCGCAGAAGATCCACCTCGGTGTCGCCGCTTCTTCGGCTCACGTGGACGCGCCGCACGCCGCCGCGCGGCGTGACGCCGCCCGCGTCAAGGATCACCTCGTGCAGCCGCCGGAGCGCGCTCACCGTGAGCGTTCCGGGGCGCTCCACCTCCCCCGACAGCGTGACCTCGAGCGTGCGCGGCGCGGACACCGAGAGCGTGACGTCCGCGAAACGGAACACCGTGCTGGCGCGCTGGACGACGCGCCGGTGGGCCTCGAGCAGGCCCAGGCCGCCGACCTGGATCGAGCCGAGCGGCGGCACGCTGATCGCGCCCGTGGGGTCCACGACCACCTGGAACCGGTCGATATCGAGTCGGCCTGCGATCTGTACCTCCAGCGTGTCACCGGGACCGAGGCGGTAATCCGGCCCGGGCATTATTCGACCACCAGCAGGCCCGGAGGTTGTCGGTGCCGTGACAGGCCGTCCAGGGGCCAACGGCGCGGTCGACGGCGCCGGTGTCGTCAGCTGCTGGGCCGGGCAAAAACTAGGCTCCAGCAAAGACGCCACAAGGACAACGCATAGCGCCTTGCGAAGGTTATGCCGGTTCATTTAGTGCGCAAGGGACCGGTCTCGCAATCGGTTCATTGTCTCTTTTGGCGCTCAGAAGCGTCAAGGAAAATGCATGATTGCAATACTTTCCTTGACACTTGAGCATTGGCCCGATAGCATCGGGTCCGCAAGTCCGGCCCGGGCGGCGTCTCGAGTCGGCAGGCGAGTCAGATGGCTCCCAACAGTGCCCGTACCGTCCTCCTGGCCAGCGTGTTTTTCGCCTTCCTTGGCGGGGGTTTCTGGCTCCATGCGCTTCTAATGGGCCCCGCTCCGGCTGCGCGCTCGGCGCCGCCTGCTTCCACGAACGCTGCCGAAGCCTTGCAGTCAGCCATTGTCAGTGTGGCCGAGCGCGTCCGACCGGCCGTGGTCCACATCGGCACGGTGCAGGTCGCCCGCCTCCGCCGCCCTCCGGCACTCGGGCCGTTCGCCGACGACCCGGCGTTCAAAGACTTTTTCGACCAGTTCTTCGGGCGCGGGCCGGGGCGCCGTGAGGAGTTTCACCAGCCGGGACTCGGCTCGGGCGTCATCATCGACAAGCGGGGCTACGTCCTGACGAACCTCCACGTAGTCCGCGGCGCCGACGGCGTCACGGTGCGCCTCTCCTCAAAGGAGGAGTCCCGCGGGCGGATCGTCGGTACGGACGCGAAGACTGACCTCGCCGTCATCCTCTTCGAGCCGACGACGCCGCTCACCGTGGCCACGCTCGGCGACTCGGACAAGCTCCGCGTTGGTGAGTGGGCGATCGCGATCGGCAACCCGTTCGGCCTCGACCAGACGGTGACGGTCGGCGTCGTGAGCGCGACGGGACGATCCGACGTCGGCATCGCGACCTACGAGAACTTCATTCAGACGGACGCGTCGATCAATCCCGGTAACTCGGGCGGGCCGCTCGTGAACCTGCGCGGAGAGGTCATCGGGATCAACACCGCGATCGTCGCGACGGGCCAGGGCATCGGGTTTGCGATTCCCGCCAACATGGTCAAACGCGTAACGAGCCAGCTTATCGATCGCGGCAAGGTCACGCGCGGCTGGATCGGCGTCGCGATGGAGCCGCTCACGACAGAGCTGGCGCAGGCGCTCGGCCTGCACGACACGCAGGGCGCGGTGGTCGCCCGCGTCTATCCGGGGGGACCCGCCGCCATAGCGGGCCTGGTCCAGAACGACGTGATCGTCACGTTCGACGGCACGCCGGTCGAGGACTACCACCACCTCCAGCGCCTCTCGGCGGACGCGGAGGTGGGCAAGACCATCACGCTCGGCGTCGTGCGGAGCCGCGAGCGCCGGACCCTCGAGCTCCGCATCGCCGAAGCTCCCGAGCGCGCCGCCGACACCAGCCTCCCGTCCGGACGGCCACGCGAGTAGCCTTGGTGAGTCTCTAACCGCACCGATCAGTCTCGAGCCGGAGGCCCACGCTCCTCAGGCCGCGCGCCGGCACGCCCACGAGATCCCGTAGAGCCCCAGGGCCAGAAGCGGGAGAGCGCCGAGGCCGAGATAGAGCGACAGGTACTCGAGGCATCCTCCAACCACGGCACCGAGGAGGTTCGAGCCCAGGGCCTCGGGAACGTGGGCGGTCGCGCGCAAGCTCCGCGCGAACACCAGGGCCGCGAAGAAGAACGGGGCGCCGAACACCAGCCCCGCGGCCGGAAGCCGCAGCTCGAACGAAAGGGTGAGATACCAGGAGAGCGGGATGGCCCGCTGGAGCAAAAGGGTCGCCGCGAGCCCACCGTACAGGGCCGGCAGCGGCAGCACGGATCGC
>WNEP01005132.1_pt1 | contig 11969 bp, 12 predicted proteins | sample 5399961 | NCBI WGS metagenome assembly WNEP01 (sample SAMN13153329, study PRJNA577476) | soil metagenome | isolation source: 20 cm grassland meadow soil pre-rain plot 5 | place: USA:California | collected 2015-09-08 | reverse complement strand
GCTTTGATCGCTTCCGCTAGTCTCTCGCTGAAGAAGCCGTTGACGTTGACAATGATCTTGTCTCCATCTTCTATTATGTTCTGGAGGGCACATTCGGTCGCCCCTGTTCCCGAGGTTGTGAGAACGAACAAATCTTCCTTGGTCTGAAACACTTTCTTTGTTTTGCTGATTACTTGCGATAATACTTCCTTGAAATCGGGACCCCTGTGGCCCATGAGGGGCTTGATCATGGCCCTCATGACTCTGGGAGGCACGTTGGTCGGGCCCGGCAGCATGATCAATTTCTGGGTCTCACTCACAGAGCAACCCGACCATGTGATGAAACGCGAGCCCGAGGCCTGGTTCTTTTAAGGATTAGCTCTCAACATGACGAGATTCAATGGCTACGATAACTCTGCTGTCGGACTTCGGATTGACCGATCCATACGTCGCGGAAATGAAAGGAGTCATTCTCAGCAACAATCCTGATCTGAAGATTGTTGATGTCTCGCATGGAATTGAACGTCATAACATTGCAATGGGCTCTTTCATCCTTGAAACGGCACTACCCTACTTCCCTCAGGGTTCGATCCACGTAGCCGTTGTTGACCCTGGTGTTGGAACTGAGAGACTGCCCTTGGTAGTGCTGTGCAAGCTCAGAGTCCTTGTTGGACCCGATAATGGTCTTCTAGTCAGAGCTGCTGAGAGACTTGGTTTCAAGGCAGCGTATCAAATAGACAGTCGGCGATTCAAGGGTGAGAAGGTCTCTGCTACGTTTCATGGAAGGGATGTGTTCGCGAGGATGGCTGCGAATCTAGCAGACGGATTGAGGCCTGACACTGTCGGAGCTGTAGTCAAAGAGCTTGTGAGGCTCGACATCCCCAGCGTAGGCGTTTCGGATGAAGGAATGACGTGCACAATTCTTCACGTTGATTCTTTCGGCAATGTGATTTTGAATTTGGGCGAACAGGAGTTTCTGCGATTAGGCTTGCACGACGATCGTCGACTAGAGGTGAAAACGATGCACGGACGGTCCTCTGCGTCGATGGCTAGAACATACTCGGAGATTCGCCGTGATGAGCTTGGAATTATCTTGGGAAGTCAGGGATATGTCGAACTCGCGATGAGAGAGAGCAGCGCTGCGGCTAGGCTTGGGCTCAAACCATTGGATAAGGTCGAGATCCGATTTTAGCCAGCCTTGTCGCTCTTTGAGATGTCCCTCAGGCGTTCATCACCATCGATCTTTTTCAGGTAGCTGGCGACGGACTTTGGAACGAGTTCTTGCCACGGGCTGTTAGTCAATAATCTTCTCCTGACTTCTGTTGACGTGAACTTTTTGCGGCTGAACATGGGAATGCGCTCGACCCTTAGACCCGCTTCTTTGAGTAATCGAAAGGTTAGAGGTTCATTAGTGTAGACGACGTCGAAGCTTGGAGTCTGAGATAGCAGATGAGCGACCCAGACTTTGTGGAACTCATCGTCGGGAAGAGGAATAACGGTGAAACGATCAGGGCGAATCCCTGCCGTTTTCAGAGCCAGTCTTATCATCGTAATTCGTTCTCCGGCCGTGAATGGATTGTCCAGGGTGTGGCTGTGCTGGGCACTGCCCACGACAATTATCAGCTCATCGACTCGTTCAAGAATATACTTCACCGCCTCCAGATGGCCCAGGTGGAATGGCTGGAATCGACCAACGTAGAGGCCGGTTGTCAATCAGGCGCCTTCGGATGGATTCCAGAGAGCTGCTGAATCGATCTTGTCCTCGTCGATCGGCACTCCTTCGCGTACTAACAACTTACGCTTCGTCACGCTCCCTCTTTCTCCAAGGGTCCCGCATAGTGAATAGTTACCTATGGTTAGACTGACAGGGACTACGCGGTGGCATGGAACGAAGATTGACCATGGATTCGAACCGACGGCTCCGCCAACAGCTCTTGGTGCCGAGCCGATGTGATTTGAGATTAGTCCATATGTTGTGACCTTGCCCGCCGGAATCTTCTCAAGGACGTCACAGACTTTCGCCTGATGGGTAGAAACGAAGGCTCTGTTGAGGTTCACATTTTTCGGGTTCTTCGCTCCCTCAAATCGTCTGATCATTTCCTGGGCAAGCCAGTGATTGGTACGTGTGAAGGATTTGAGGATAGTCTTGGTTGAATACTCAACGAGGTGTCTCTCAACAAGGGGGGAGTTAGAACCGAAGGAGGAAGCTAAAAGTCTGTCTCGTTGGTCAACGAGACAACCGAAAGATATCTCCTCAGACTTTTCGATCGATAGTCGAAGGTTCTCCATGATTGGAGTCTGTCGAGTGCACACTCTCTTTAAACAATGGGGTTATGCTCGGCTGGAAAATGATCGAGATAGACGGAAGCATGGGCGAGGGGGGCGGACAGGTTCTTCGGACCTCTCTGGCTCTGGCCGCAATCCTCAGACGTGAGGTCCGAATCTTCAACATCAGAGCTGGGAGGGCTGAGCCTGGATTGAAAGCCCAACATCTTACAAGCGTAAGGGCAGTCACAGAGATCTGTGGTGCATCCTCCAAAGGTCTCCAGGTTGGCTCAACAGAGTTCATCTTCAGCCCCGGAGTATTGAAGGCCGGATCCTTCCGTTTCGATGTCGGTACGGCAGGCAGCATAACTCTGGTCCTTCAGACCTTGATGCCAATGCTGCCCTTTACTCCGGGAACCGTAGAGCTTGAGATTACAGGCGGGACAGATGTCAAATGGAGTCCGCCAATCGACTATCTTCGACTAGTTACACTACCTGTACTCGAGAGAATGAGTGTTCACGCGTCAATTCTTGTTCTTCGCAGAGGACACTATCCTAGGGGAGGCGGAGCAGTAAGAATCACCGCGACTCCTGTATCCGTCTTGAAGAATATCGTTGGGAAGGAGGGTGGAGACGTGATTGCGATCACTGGGGTCAGTCACTCTGTGAAGCTACCGATTCGCGTAGCCGAAAGACAAGCCTCGGCCTTGACACGTGTCATCGAAAGGAAGAGCTTCCCACGTCCGAAGATCGAGATTGATGCTTCAGAGAACAATACGCACCTAGGTCCGGGTAGCGGCATCGTCCTATGCGCTACCAGTAGCAAGGGAGGGGTGTTGGGTGCGGACAGTCTGGGAGAGAGGGGTCGACCTGCCGAGGTAGTCGGAGAAGACGCGGCGAAGAAACTTTTGGAGGAATTGGGCTCTGGGGCTTTTCTGGACAGGCACATGGGAGATATGATTGTGCCTTATGCGGCTTTGGCGGAGGGAGTTTCTGATGTCTCTCTTTCTCAGGTTACTCTGCACACGGTGACGAATGTGAAGGTGGCTGAGCAAGTCGCCGGGGTCCAATTCGATTCTCTGCCAAAGGTTGGGATGCCAGGTAGGTTGCGGGTCAAAGGTCTGGGCTTGAAGCGTGAAGAGGTTTCCGTTTCTCCCAGAGAATTGTCTTAGATCGCAGATCCGTCACGTAGAGTACTCGGTGAAAAGGAATCTGAGTCTCTCCGTCGCTTAGCGTGAAGGATCCCTTGCCGAGATGGGAGATGGTTGAGACTATGATGCGAACTTGGTCGTCGGGGGCTCCACGATGGAGATAGACAAGCTCAACCTGAGATGAGTCGCTTGGACCTCGCAATAGTCTGGAGAGAATCGATCGTAATGGGTGTTCACGCATTTGCTCTCGCTGTTGATTACGATTCCTTACTACATGGTGAAGTGTTCAGTCGTTTTAGCTCTTGACGGACGACTTTCGCGGAATGGAATGGCGACAGAGTCGTCTATTTCTTGACGGGTGAGAAGTGAATTTAGCCAAGCTGGTCCTCTGTCGTCTCATGTCGTTGGCCTTCATAGGTTTAGGATTGAACGATGAAAAAGGCATGACCTTGGAGGGTCTCGAAGAGGCACGGCGAGCCGACTCGGTGTACGGGGAATTCTACACGAATATCATGCCAAACTTGGATCTGAAGCGTCTCGAGAAGGAGATTGGGAAGAAAGTCGAAGTGCTCAGCAGAAGTCAACTTGAAGACGAAGGAGGCGAAAAATTGTTGAGAGCGGCGAGCAGAGAGAGGGTCGCCTTCTTAGTCCCGGGAGACCCTTTGATCGCTACTACCCATGTCTCATTGAGACTCTCGCTGGCAAAAATGGCCATTCCGTCGCGGGTCATCCACGCACCTTCCATCGTGTCCGCTGTCTGTGGCGCTACGGGTCTTCAAAGCTACAAGTTCGGCAAATCTATCACCGTACCTCGCGATCAGCCACTTCCAAAGTCTGTGCTCGACACGATCTCGGATAACAACGACCGTGGCCTCCACACCCTAATTCTCCTAGATGTTCAAGTTGGGAAGACTTCTCAAATGACCATCCGAGACGCGATTACAAAAATTACAACGGCCGATCCTCGCCTCGAAACCTGTCTAACCGTCGGAGTTGCCAATCTCGGTTCGAGGGATGAGAGGGTCAAAGCTTCTAGAATGAACGCTCTGATCCGCGAAGACTTCGGCAATGGTCCGCAATCAATTATCGTAGTGGGCAGGCTTCACTTCATGGAAGCAGAGGCGCTTGAATTACTCTGTGGAGCCAGCCACGAAGATCTACGTGAACTAAGTTGAAAGAGAGCGCGTCAGATAGAACTGCCAAGTATGTTGAGGCCACGTCTGCCTCTTTGAAACGACTGAGAACGAGAAAGCTTCCGGCGACGGTGGCACTGAGGCAGTATGAGTATGTTATCGAAATGGTGCGAGGCTACGTGAAGGATGCTCGACACTACGCAGAGAAGCGGAAACCGGTCACATCCCTCGCTTGTATAGCGTATGCTGAGGGACTGTTAGATGCTCTGAAGTTCCTCGAGCTCGTCGATTTCTAGCCTCAAGTCTAGAGTAACACTGCTCTGATATCCGTCAAATGCCTTTTCATTATCGACTCGGAAAAATGGTCAACTGCAGCGCCTGTTCGGGAATAATTCATCGGAACGAGCCGGTGTCGGCCGCTTTCAGCCAAGAAGGGAAGAGAAGCTACTATCACAAGGGCTGCGAAGAGAAGGCCGAATATCTATCTCGATGGAGAGAGGAAGCGGCCTGGGCATTCAGACCGGTTAGACTGAGTGTTACGGAGTGGGAGGTTTGTAGTTCGAAGAAGCATTTAGGAGTCTGGCAGTCTATCTTCATCGCGCGGAGGGACGAGGATATCTGGTGTCCGGATTGTGGTCTGAAGATTGCACGGCACGAGGGTCTGACATGTTCATCGTGTGGTGCTCGTGGTATTGTTGTTGGGGTTGAGGCTACGAAGATGGTGTTTACGCACAGACAGCCGCTCTACAAGCTCCTCGTTCATTGCACTGAGAAGGGAGAGGATTCGACGAGCTACGCTATCTCAAGCGGGTTCACCCCGGTCGCGATTACTTCTCGGAAGAAGGTAGAGACAGAGGAATCGCAAGCACCCGCAATGATGCTTGAGTACGAGCCGAAAGAGAATCTGAAGAAAGGCCTCAAAGTCTAACGGGCTCTTCCGCGAGAAGCCTGTTTTTCTAGCGGTCGTCTGTAAGGTGTGAAGGACTTTTTTTGTTTTGACATCCCCCCGGGGGGTCGAGAAATAGTTAGTAGAAAAAGAAAAGATAGCAAATTTGACTCGTCTCCAACGGTGAGGGTTCTCCAAAGACCTATCTTATGTCGTGAGGATCAATTGCTTTTGAGAATTCCCGGTTGGTAACGGGTTTGGTAACGGTGAATGGTAGCGTTTAGGGTTGGAAGTCGAGATCTGGGGTTGCACTGATGGATTCTCAGCACCGAATCTTTCCTGCAGGACCTCAGGTACCCCATCAGTACGAATGGTGAGCGGGTCCTAGTGGCATAGTCTGTCTTTAGTGCTGGATTTTCGGGTTGAACAGCGCAACAATATACCTTTTTTAGTAGAATAGCGTCACGGAGTAGCCACAAGAATGCCTCATATCGAAACCACAGACCTCTCCTTCATAGCCGACAGAGTACAAACCCCAGACATGGACCCTTTTCCAAGTCCTGAGAACCAGAATGAGACAAATGAAAGGCGTGACCATGAAGGTACAGTACGAGAAGCACACGAGGGAACCGATACCCGCGTTCTTCTACGGCAGCAGACAACTCTTCCACGTCCACGCTAGAGGAGAAGAGATCAGTGCAACGCTCCACGCCGACCAGAAAGCCCGGACCAAGATAGTCGAAGACCAGTCAATTGACTGGAGAACCAGAGACCAAGTCAAAAAACGCACATGGGCAGCGTTTACCCTTCGATCGTCGAAGGACCTAGTTCCGTTCATGGAGCTCGTGAGGGCAAAATACGACATGATCAACCAAGAGGCCTCGGGCAAACAGGAAGAGCAGCGCCCTGTAGCATTCTAGTTGTTCCCTCCGACCCTGCTCACCAACTGATGCCGGCGCAGTAGTACTACTTGAAGCCAAACCGTGGCGACGAATACGGGTCAGTCTATCCTCAGATAGATCCGGTTAGTTTCCCTGTTGTTCAGCGTGGTCGAGCAGGAGGTCCCTTGATAGGTGGGGGCTTCGGCTTGTTCTCACCAGATTCAGAGCCATGAAGTAGGTGATGCTGGGCCAATAGGTCGAAAAACCGTTTCTTCAACAATCTCAAGCGCGAAACCCGGAATACGAATCCTCTGGTCCGGTCGATCTGGAAGGGCACCGAATCCGAAGAGATCCGTCTTCTCTCCATCTTCGGAACCGTAAGAAACCGATGCGATTTTCCTCTAGACCTGACAATACCAAGTTCGAAAACACCTTCTACCATGGTCTTGAGCTTCGCAGCAGCGTCATCAGGAATCGCGCCCCTTGAAGCAGTCGCTATGAACAATCCACCTGTCTTCTTCACCTTCGCACCGAGCGTCTGGATGAAATTGATCGCCTGTTTCTCATCAACCCCGTTAAAAATTGGGGTTAGCGAGTCCAACACTACAGTCACGGGGCCCCCCTTGGCCTTGGCGATGAAGGACGTGATCTGGATATTCAGCTCAGTGAGGTCCGACGGATCTTTGATGGCCCCCTCGCCCTGACCCGCCAAACCAGAATAGCAGTCAATGATCTTCAGACGGCCCTTTCTGAGATGAGAGATAATGTCCCAACCAAACTCTGTCATTCTCGCCTGAACATCTTCGGGGAAGGCATCATAGGATAACAGAGCACATAATCGGCCCGATTCCAACTCGTCGTGAAGAAGCTGGTAGGAGAGTATCGTCTTCCCGCTCCCAGCGTCACCAAGAAGGAGTATGCTCGCGCCTCTTGGTAGCGGTCCGCCCATCATCTGTTCCAAGTGCTGAAATCCTTCGAGGGAAGTATCAAACCGTTTTACGGTCACGATGCCCCCTAAAACAGCTACAATTCCTGCGACCACGAAGGGCCAATAGCTCAGAGGCGAAGTCACTACTTGTAATGGAACAGAGGTTACTAGGTCGGGCCCTGTGTTTCCGGATCCGTCGTTTATGCTGTTTGGGCTCACGGCCAAAGTCCATGTTCCGCCTGGGTCGAAAGTCGAGACTGGATACCCGGTAGACGTGTAGAATCCGAAACGGGAAGTGTCATACGCAGCAGTGAGATTTGCGATGAGCATGCCGGAAGGGTTTCTGAGGCCGACTGCGTATTGTCCCGAGGTCAAGTACGAGGTGCCGATGGAGTATTTTATTCGGAAGAAGGCATGGATCGTGTCTCCGGGAGAGAAGCTTGTCGAGGGATCTCCTTTCGAATTATAGGCTACTAGGGAGTCGATGATCAGGTCGTTCTTTGCAATTGTAATGTCTACCGGAGAACTCATGCCAGAGTTTCCTATGTTATCACTGGCTTGAACAACTATTGTCCAGGTCCCGATCGGATCTGAGCTGGACACCAGATAGTTGTAGGTGTAGACTCCAGGGCTTGTCTGCTGCAGCGTCAGTGGCGCATTCAATGGGCTGCTTGTATAAACGGTTGCAGCATTGTCGGGTCCGCTGAGGGCTGTTACGGTCGCGATGATGGTTGCGGTTTGTCCCCTCTGCAAAACATTTCCTTGAACTGGCTCCGAAATTACCACGTTCAGCTTCGAGCTAACTGTGAAGGTGCCTGTAGCCACGGTGCCGATGTTGGTTGGAGAGGTTTGGTTGACATACACGTTGTAGACGCCTCCGACGTCAGTGGCGACCGTCCCGCTGACTGCCGTAAATGATGGGTCGTAGTAGAATTGCGTCACAGCACCGTTTCCACGATTATCAGTAGTTATCGTCCTGGGTACAGTCGCACTCCCTGTTCCGTTGGGTTTTACGACATCGAATATCACAGTATAGGCAGAATTCCTCGTCCCACCCGATACTGCCAGAGTCATGGTGATCGTACTACCTAGGCTGACCGTGACACTGGGGCTGATCGTTAGAGAATAAGGGGCCACACCAGCGACCGGCGGGGCGACCACTAACATTATGGACAGAGCTAGGGCTACTAGGGGGGTTAAAGCGCGTAGTCTGGTCAGCATCTAGGTTCGACGGCCGATGGTATTCTCCAGAGGGGGGACGATAGCGTGCCGCGGAAGGGTTGTGTTACCGTGAGAGAATTAGGCTAGGAACACCGTAGTCGGATGATGAGGAAGTCTACAGTCCTCAAACCGGAAGGAATCTGCTCTCGGAGACTCCGACAATCTTTATTAGAAATCTTCGAGTTGCGGCGCACTTGGCGGGTCTTCTGGGCCCGTAAGCCGGATCATCGAGGGTCTGGCCGGGCGGCTCAGCCAGGTAGAGCAGCAGGCTCAACGAGGCTGAAGCTCTTAACCTGAAGAACGAGCCTACGAGTCTCGTTCGGGGAGTGGTCGAGGGTTCAAATCCCTCCGGGCCCGCCACAGACTAACGAGCCACCTCGGCCCATACGCGCTAGCATTGATAGGACAGTCAACCAATACAAGAGTTAGATCCCCTTAAAGTCATGAAACATATTCACAAGGAAACCAAGATTGTCCAACATTCGTGTACGAAGCACGGCGTTTACAATGGACCGTATTGCCCTGAATGCTATGAGAAAGCGATAGGCTCTGACGACCCGTCGGTCGTGGCTGAGAAATCAGGGTCCGACTAAAATAGAGAGAACAACCATTGCTCCGATCAGGGTCGAATGATGAAGGCCCAGGCTGAACAGGAAGTTATCTCGCTTCGCGTTGACAAAGATTCCTTCTTTAGGAATGATATGGATTCTCCAATTCCACCAAGCGAACGCTCCAATTTCAAGGGATTGAACTATTTTCCACCTGATGACCGTTACCGTGTTACTTCGAAGCTGGAACGATTCGACACGCCCAAGCCCATGATGATCGCTACCAGCACGGGCACCCGACAAGCATACATGAGGTATGGAGCGTTCACTTTCGAAATTGAGGGACGAAGCCTGAAATTGATCGTCTACAAATCTGCTGAGGACCCGTATTCTCGGTCGCTCTTCATACCTTTCTCCGACGAGACATCTGGTCGCGAGACGTATGCAGCCGGAAGATATCTGGACCTTGAAGAGCAAGGTGGGGACGATTACGAACTAGACTTCAACATGGCTTGCAATCCCTATTGCGCCTATAGTGAAGAGTATACTTGTCCATTACCTCCTGCCGAGAACAAGCTCTCTGTTAGGATTCTGGCAGGAGAGAAGAATTACAAATAGGATGAGTTGACGGTAGAACCGAGATCTATGCCGACCCGAATGACCGACTATTCACCAGACTTCGACACTCTGGAAAAGATGGAGTGGGCCTTCTCAAAAGGCGATGTGGCTTACATTAGTAAGGTTCTGGACAGTCGACCTAGCATAGTTCTAAGGATCCATGGAGTCTGTATGCTGGCGGATATGAAGAGAGAGGACGCGATTCCCGCATTGGCACGAGCTCTCCGAGAAGACCCGAGTCCGCTGGTCAGGCACGAAGCAGCTTTTGCGATGGGACAACTAGAGTTCAAGTCGGGAGTGCCCTCACTCTTAGAGGCTATGGCGAGAGACGAGAGTGTTCTTGTCAGACACGAGTCAGCAGTAGCATTGGGCTCGATTGGCGACGAACGGGCTAGGCCGGGACTGATGACGGCATTGGAAGATGTTGACGAGGATGTGAGACTGTCGGCCGAGGTCGCATTGGCTGATCTAGAGTTCATTAAGAGACTAAGAACCAGGACGGAGATTCTACCGATTGCCGGGACCGGCTAGTTGACTTCTCGGAAGACAACACTCGCCAGGCGTCATGTTGAGAGGCCGAGCTTCCGAGTTCCTCGGTCAACGGCAGAACCTGCCATACAGAGCTTGATCGAGACTGGACTTCTCGATCGAAAATTCTCTGTAAAGAAGGACAATCAGACGATTACACTACCTCTGGTACGCAACCCGACCGCGATTGAGATTGATGAACTGCGGAAGCTTGTTCCAAGCGCGAGTCTAAGGACCGAAGATTTCGAACCTCGGAAGAGGCGCCCGCGAACCCTCGAAGAAGCTCTGGCAGCGAGAGTGCCGGCCGATGTTCTGTCCAGATTGCCCAAGTCTTTCGACGTCGTGGGTGACATTACACTTCTTGAACTAGATTCCGAATTGGCTGAGTATGAGACAATCATAGCTGCAGGGATAATGGAGGTTCATCCGAACGTGCGGTCGGTCTTCGCAAAGAGGGGAGAAGTGTCGGGAGCTGAGAGAATCAGGCCTCTCCGCTACATTGCGGGAGAGAATAAAACCCACACAATTCACAAAGAGTATGGATGTCTATTCAAAGTAGATCTGTCGAAAGCCTTCTTCTCGCCACGACTCTCCACCGAGCATCAGAGGGTTGCGCAGGTGGTCGAGAAGGATGAACGAGTTGTAGACATGTTTGCTGGAGTTGGACCCTTCTCGATCTTGATTGCGAAAAAGGTTGGCGATGTGAGGGTGGACGCGATCGACGCGAATTTGCACGCGGTGGAACTACTCCAAGAAAACGTGAGAGCAAACAAGGTCGAATCGAAGGTCCACGCCCACCTCGGGGATGCACGAGACGTCATCCGAAAAGAGCTTACCCAAGGTGCGAGTCGAGTGATAATGAATCATCCATCAGCGTCAAAGGACTTCATCAAGGAGGCCTGCGACGCTATGCAACCTTCGGGCGGCGTTATCCACTACTACACTTTCGCAGGAGAGAATTGGGAAGCAGATTCGCGACATGAGATCGAAGAAGGGGTCGACGCGTCCGGCTTCGTTACAGAACGAGTCTTGGGGATTCACAGAGTTCGTGAAGTGGCCCCCATGAAATGGCAAGTCGCCGTTGACCTCAAAGTCGTCCGCCGTCAATAGCAGAGATTTCAACTGTCACCCTGCTAGTCGGGTCCTGAAGTAGTCGGACCATGTCTCGAGGGATGTCCATCGAGGATTTGTCCGCGTGGATCATCAGGGTTCGGTCAGAAATGAAGCCGCTTTTCCTGACGACCAAGTCCGTCTCATGCGAGAAGGTTAGTCGAGGGTCCCCTCTGCCCTCCACCATGAATTCGAACCCCCCAACCTCCAACCGGAGTCGGCCTCGTCCGCTCGAACTCGAGAGAACTCGTTTCAATCCTACTGGTAGGCCTCGAACTGCGCTGGAGGATTTCACCGCGACAACGCAGTCTCCTCGATGAGTCAGTTCATGGCTCGTGGTTATTTCTAGTGTGGTTGGGTGCGTCGACAGGATGGCGGGATGGCCGTATGCATGAAAGATCGAATGAAAAGACCCCTGAAGAGGAGTGCACATTTCATGCTAAATATCCTTCAAGACTAGAAAGTTGGCGGAGGGAGATAGCTAGGTCAGTCGACTTCGCTAGTGAAAGGGAGAGAATGGTTCAGAGACTAATCAGCGAAGGACTACTCCGATCCCCCGAAGTGGTCGAAGCATTAAGGAAGGTTCCGAGGGAACTTTTCGTCTTGGACGAGCTTCGCCCTTACGCCTACAACGATACTCCTCTGCCGACTGATCGGGGTCAGACCATCAGTGCGCCACACGGCGAGCAAAGCCGGGCGATACATGGTGGCCATAATGAAC
>WNEP01001475.1_pt1 | contig 12001 bp, 10 predicted proteins | sample 5399961 | NCBI WGS metagenome assembly WNEP01 (sample SAMN13153329, study PRJNA577476) | soil metagenome | isolation source: 20 cm grassland meadow soil pre-rain plot 5 | place: USA:California | collected 2015-09-08 | reverse complement strand
CGATGGGTGTCTCCAACGAGCCGTCACTTCTAATCGCCGACGAGCCCACGACCGCGCTCGACGTGACGGTGCAGGCGTCGATCATCGAGCTCCTGCGCGACCTGAGCCGCGAGCTGCGCGCCGCGGTGATCCTGATCACCCACAACATGGCCCTGGTCGCGAGCCTGTGCAACCGCGTGATCGTGATGTACGCCGGCCGCATCGTCGAGCAGGGCCCGACGCGCGCGATCTTCAAGAACCCGCAGCATCCTTACACCTGGTCGCTCCTTCGCTCCATGCCGCGTGTGGACGAGGTCGAGAAGGAGCGCCTGATCTCCATCAAAGGGCTGCCGCCCGACCTGGGCCGGATGCCGCCGGGGTGCAAGTTCCACCCGCGCTGCAAGTTCCGTGTCGACCGCTGCCTCACCGAGGAGCCGCCGCTGGCTGAGGTCGGACCCGACCAGGATGCCCGCTGCTGGGTGCTGATGAAGAACGTGCAGAATCCAGAGGCGGAAGCCCTGAAGTGACCGCCCAGCCCGCACAGCCGGCCCAGCCGCCCGTCACGCCGACCTCCGACCCCACGCTCAAGCGGCCGCTGGTGCGGGTGGAGAACGTGGTCAAGCACTTCCCCGTCGGCAGGGGGCTCCTGGGTCGGGCGGTAGTCCACGCCGTGGACGGCGTCGACCTTGCGATCGCGGCGGGCGAGACGCTTGGCCTGGTGGGCGAGTCGGGCTGCGGCAAGTCGACTCTCGGCCGCGTGATCGTCCGCCTGCAGCCGGCGACCTCGGGCCACGTGTTCTTCGAGGACGTCGACCTGACCCAGGTCCGCGGCGAGAAGCTGCGGAAGACGCGGCAGCGGATCCAGATGATCTTCCAGGACCCTTACGCGTCACTGAACCCGCGCATGACCGTCGGCGACATCGTCTCGGAGCCGCTCCGCAACTTCGGCGTGGCGCGGGGACGCAAGGCCGAGCAGCGGGTGCAGGAGGTCATGCGCGTCGTCGGCCTCAACCCGAACTTCGTCAACCGGTACCCGCACGAGTTCTCGGGCGGGCAGCGCCAGCGCATCGGCATCGCTCGCTCTCTGGTCCTGAACCCGACGTTCATCGTCGCCGACGAGCCGGTCTCGGCCCTGGATGTCTCCATCCAGGCCCAGATCGTCAACCTCATGGAGGACCTGCAGGCGAAGTTCAACCTGACATTCCTCTTCATCGCCCACGACCTCTCAGTCGTGCGGCACATCAGCGACCGCGTGGCGGTGATGTACCTGGGCAAGATCGTGGAGATCGGGCCGAGCGACTCGATCCGGGACAAGCCGCTGCACCCCTACACGAAGGTGCTGGAGAGCTCGGTGCCGGTGCCCGACCCGGACCTGGAGGCGCAGCGCAAGCCGATCCTGCTGAAAGGCGAGATCCCCTCGCCGGTCAACCCGCCGTCAGCGTGCCGGTTCCACACGAGGTGCCCGATCGCGCAGCCGATCTGCAGCGAGGTCGAGCCGCCGCTGGAGATGAAGGAGAACGGGCGGTTCGCCGCCTGCCATTTCGCGGGGCAGCTCTAGGGCCCTAGCGGCGACTCAGCCCTCAGGCGTGGGTCTCGACCCTGTCCTTCGCCTCTTTGTTCCCCGACGCCTGGCGCGCGCAGTGGGCGCAGCAGTAGAAACGGGCGTCGACCTCGACCCCGTGGCCGATGACCTTGCATCCGCAGTGCTCGCACACCGGAGCGAGCCGAGCGATCGCGCACTCGAAGGAGTCGAAGACGTGACGCGAGTCACCCGTCACGACCTCGAACGCCTTGTCGTAATCGTTGCCGCAGACCTCGCACTTCGCCATCACGCGTTCGGGTCCGCGGCGCTGATGCTGGCCAGCACCGACTTGGGATCCCGCTCGACCGCGAGATCGCCGAGCGAGACGATGCCCACGGGCTGGCCGCCGTCGACGACCGGCAGCCTCCTCAGCGCGTGCGTGCGCATCAGGTTGACCGCCTCGCTGATCGGGTGATCGGCGGCGATCGTCACCAGGTCCTGGCTGCAGACATCGCCAAGCCGGACGGCGTTGGGGTCCTTGCCCTCGGCGGTGGCCCGAATCGTGATGTCCCGGTCGGTGACGATTCCGCAGAGCTTGCCGTCCTTCAGTACCAGGACGTCACCGATGTCATCGTCACGCATCTTCCTCGCGGCCTCGACCAGCGGTGTTTCGGCCTTGAGCGTCACCGGGTTTTCAGTCATCACCTCGCGCACTGTTCTTGCCATCTCTCAGGCCTCCGTGGGAATTCCTACCTGGGTCGGTGCGAAACCTCGATGCCGTACTTCTTCGCCGCCGCCTTGATCCGGCGCCAGGCCGCGTCGCGCTCCGATGCGCTGACGCCTTCGACCTGGTTGAAACGGGCGATCGCGTTGCGCACGTGCGACGCGTCCGTCAGTGGCTCCTTGCGCTCTTTCGGGAAAGCGAACTTGGTGGATGGCGTCTCACGCTCGGCGCGAGAGCTGAGCGGGTGCTTGCCTGTCTTCGGCTTCATGCCCTTGTGCCGGCGCGTGGCCGAGACCTTCACCGCTTTCTTGATGTTCCGCCTTGCGGCGGCCTTCTGTCGTGTCGTGGCCATGGTTGGACCTCCGCTGTATGTGGTTTCTAACTGGAAAACGCGTGGATGTGGTGCGCATACCCACGCTGGCGGTGGCGAACGCCGGTGGTCAGTGTGAGATCAGCTGGATCTGGTTCCACCAGTAGTCGAACATGTTGTTCGACCCCGCGCCCAGGACGTAAGGCTTGAACAGAAAAGCGTCGACGGCATAAAAGAGAGGCACGTACGCGACGTCGTCGATCAGCTGCCTGTTCAGCGTCTTGTAATCCGGGATGGACCCCGGCAGCGACTCGGCATCGGCCTTCGCCAGCAGCTGGTCGTACGCCCGCGTGTCGTAGCCGCTCGTGCAGCTCACGTCGGGGCAGCCGGCGACCTTCCCCCACAGGTTGTCGAACCAATCCTGCGGGTGGTTGTAGTCGGCCGCCCATCCGTCCCGCGAGAGCACGTACGTGCCGGCCAGGCGCTCCGTGACGAACCGCGTGTGAGGCACGGTCTGGAGCTTGACCGTGACCCCGAGGTTCGCCAGCCACTGCGCCTGGAGGAACTTGGCCACCGGCTCGTTGTACGGGTTCTCCGGGTCGTACACGTAGACGAGGCCCTTGCTCTTGGCCCCCTGTGGATCCGCCGCGAGGAGCAGGCTGCGGGCGCGAACAGGGTCGAACACCGCCAGCGGATCAGAGCCGTCGCCGAGGTAGCCCAACAGGCCCTTGGGGATCAGGCCGCCGGTCGCCGCCACGCACGTGACGTTGGCGCACACCTCGGCGGCCAGCTTGGCCCTGTCGATCGAGGTCGAGAACGCGAGCCTGAGGTCGTGCGCGGCCTTCCCCTGGTCGAGCGTGAACGGCCCGCCCGCCAGCCGCCTGGCGTCGGCAACCAGGTTGAAGCTCACCCAGTAGGTCTTGTTCTTCACCGCCAGCAGCAGCTGACTTTTCTGCGCGGCGGGGATCTTCGCCACCTCGGCGGCCGGCGGGCTGTAGCCACCGTAACCGAGGAGGTCGAATCCGCCCTGCTGGTATCCGGCGACCGCGGCCTGCGCGTCCGCGACGAGGTCGATGTGCACGGTCCTGAGCGTCGGCTTCGGCCTGCCCCACCAGCTGGCGACCGCCGCGAAGTCGTACGACTTCTCGGGCGTGTGCGCGGCGAGCTTGAACGCGCCGGTGCCGACGAGCGTCTCGGGCTTCTTCCACCAGCTGTCGAAATCGGCCTTGACGACCTTCTGGTCGACGATCATGCCCGCGACCGACGGCTGCGCTATGGCCGAGGGAAACCATCCGGCCGCGCCGGAGAGCTTGACCACGACGGTGTGGTCGTCGAGCGCCGTCAAGCCAGACAGCGTGACCGAGGGATCCTGCTTGTCGAGCAGGGCCTGGAGCGCCGCGCCCGCAACAAGGTTGGTCGAGACCTTGTCGTACCCGTTGATCGCAGACAGGTTGGCGGCGTACGGTCCCTGCATCGCCGCGGCGCGGTTCCACGAGTAGAGGACGTCCTTCGCCGTGACCGCGTCGCCGTTCGTGAACTTCACGTCCTCGCGCAGCTTGAATGTGTAGGTCAGCCCGTCGGACGAGACGGTGGGCAGGCTTGCGGCGATGTCGGGCACCACGTTGAGGTTGGCGTCGAACCTGAGCAGTCCGTCGAACAGGTTCTGAGCGATCGCCGCGTCGGTCGCGTCCTGGATCAGGGCGGGATCCAGCGTGCTCACGTCCTGCTGGATCGGAAAGCGAAGCGTCTGGTCGGTGGCGAGCGCGGTGGGCTGGGCGCCGACGGGGCCGCCGTTCGAGCACGCGACGGCGGTTATCGCCACAAGGGCGAAGAGCATCCTCTTCGTCCCGGTGGGTAGCATCATCGCTTGATGAGCGTATCCGCCAGGGCGGGGAGGCGGCGCCAGGAAGGAGCCGAGAAGGTTCGCGGCGCCACGCGCTTCACCGCCGACCTCGAGCTCGCGGGCCTGCTCCACGTCCGCCTCGTGCTTGCGCACGCGGCGAGCGCGCGAATCGGTCGCATCGAAACTTCCGCAGCGAAGGCTGCCCCCGGCGTCGTCGACGTGGTCACCGGCACCGACCTGCCCGAGCTGGAGGTCGCGGGACCCGAGCTGCCGCTTGCCGTCGACCGGGTGTTCTTCGCCGGCCAGCCGGTCGCCGCCGTGGTGGCCAAGAGCGAGGCCGCCGCCATCGACGCCGCGTCTTTGGTCGAGGTGGACCTGGAAGAGACGGCGCCGGTCGTGGACGCGGCCGTCGCGATGCGCGATCAGTCCCCGCTCGTCCTCGAGGAGGATGAGACCGCCAGCGAAGAGGACGCTTCCATTCACGGCGCGTCGGCGAGCGCGGAGGAGACGCCCGAGGACCGCCCGCGCAACGTCACCGGGGTGACGCACCTGCGCCGCGGAGACGCGGCCAAGGCGATGAAGGACGCGGACGTGGTCGTCGCGGGCGCGTACAGCATCGGCGGCGCCCATCACTCGTTCCTCGAGCCGCACGTCTCGGTTGTGCGGCCCGAGCCCGATGGCTCGCTCACCATCTGGTCGCCGACGCAGGGGCCGTTCGTCGTCCGCGACGAGGTCTCCCAGCTGGCCGGACTTCCGCCGCACAAGGTGCGCGTGGTCCCGATGCCGGTGGGCGGCGGCTTCGGCGGCAAGGTCCTGTTGCTCGAGCCGCTGCTGGCCCTGCTCGCGCTCCGCGTCCGCCGGCCCGTGCGCCTGGCCCTCGACCGCTCGCACGAGTTCGTCTTCGGACGGCCGGCGCCGGCGGCGCGATTCGAGGTCGAGCTCGGAGCCAAGCGCGACGGGACGCTCGTCGCCCTGCGCGCGACCTATACCTACGACAACGGGGCCGCCGCCGGGTGGCACGCCGGCCTGACCGGGAACTTCCTCGGCGGCACGTACCGGATCCCCAACTTCGAGCTCCGCGGCTTCGAGGTCGCGACCAACAAGACGCCGGTCGACGCTTACCGCGCGCCTGGCGCGACGCAGGCCTTCTTCGCCCTCGAGGTCGCGCTGGACGAGCTGGCGGCGAGGCTGGACCTCGATCCTGTCGAGCTCCGGCTGCGCAACGTGTCGCGCGAGGGCGACCCCGGTGCCGATGGCAGGCCCTGGCCGCGGATCGCCTCGGTCGAGGTCCTGGAGGAGGCACGGCGCCACCCCGTCTACTCGGCGCCGGTCGGCGCGGGCGAGGCGGTGGGCGTGGCGCTCGGCGCCTGGGGCGGCGCGCGCACGCCGTCGGCGGCGGGCTGCCGCGTCGACCCCGACGGCACGATCGCCGTCACGGTCGGCTCGCCCGACATCAGCGGCACCGCGACGGGCCTCGCGATCCTGGCCGCGGAGGCGTTCGGCGTCGCGCCCGACAAGGTGCGCGTCGAGGTCGCCGATACCGCGACCGCGCCGTTCAGCGCCACCTCGAGCGGGAGCCAGGTCACGTACAGCGTCGGCGGCGCCGTGATCGAGGCCGCCCGCGAGGCGCGCCGGCAGCTGCTCGAGATCGCCACCGAAGAGCTCGAGGCGGCACCGGAGGACCTCGACATCGTCGACGGCCGGGTCGCGGTCAAGGGCGCGCCGTCTCGGAGCGTCGAGATCACCCGCCTGGTCGAGCTCAGCACGGCGTTCATGGGCCGCCACCGGCCCATCCAGGCGGTGGGCCGCTCCGCGGTGCAGGCCGCGTCGCCGATGTTCACGGTCCACATCGCGCGCGTGAAGCTCGACCGAGAGACCGGTGCTTACCGGCTGACGGGTTACGCCGCGATCCAGGATGTGGGCAAGGCCATCAATCCACCAGAGGTCGAAGGCCAGATCCACGGCGGCGCGGTGCAGGCGCTGGGACGGGCCCTGGGCGAGGGACTGGTCTACGACGCGGACGGCCAGCTGAAGACCGCGTCGTTCCTCGACTACGAGGTGCCCGCCGCCGACCAGATCCCGAACATCGACGTCACCCTCGTCGAGGTGCCATCGCCGGTCGGACCCATGGGCGCGAAGGGAGTCGGCGAGCCGCCGGCGATCCCCGGCACGGCCGCCCTTGCCAACGCGGTCTCGCGGGCTTCGGGCGTGCGCGTGCGTGAAGTCCCGATCGACCGCTCGCTGCTGGTGTCGCAAGACGGGCAGTAGGGACGGCGAGTCGTCCCTGCGCGGCTATGTCGCGCGGACGCTGCCCGCCCGCAACCCGATCCTGGTCAGCAACCGTGGGCCGCACGAGCCGCGCGGGGACGGGACCTTTCGGCGCGGGGCGGGAGGCGTGATCACGGGCTTGCTGACACTGGCCGAGGCGACGGGCGCCGCCTGGGTCGCGTGCGCGCGCAACGAGGCCGAGCGCGCGCTGGCGGCGCAGCACCCGAACGGCATCACCGTCCCCCTCGCGCACTCGCGCGGGCGCCTGTACTACGCGACCCCCACGGGCGAGCAGTACGACATGTACTACTCCGTCATCGCCAACCCCGTGCTGTGGTTCCTCCAGCACTACCTTTGGGACCTCGGCAACGAGCCGGTGATCGACGAGCGCATCCACCAGGCGTGGACCAATGGCTACGTCGAGGTCAACCGCCAGATGTGCGCGAAGGTGGTCGAGCTTGCCCGCGCCGGCTCCGGACCGCCGCTTGTGCTCGTCCACGACTACCAGCTCTACCTCGTCCCGAAGATGCTCCGCCAGGAGCTGCCCGACGCGGTCATCCAGTTCTTCCTCCACGTGCCGTGGGCGACGCCGCAGTACTGGAAGGTGCTGCCGAAGGACATGCGCGACGCGATCCTGGAGGGTCTGCTGGGTTGCGATATCGTCGGCTTCCAGTCGAGTCTCGACGTCCGGAACTTTCTCCTGACGTGCGAAGAGAATCTTGGCCTTCAGGTCGACGAGCACGAGCGCGCCGTGATCGCCGGCGGCCGCATCGTGTACGCGCGCCACTACCCAATCTCGGTCGACGTCGCCACCACCACTCGGCTCGCGGCGTCACGCGGCGTCAAGCGACAGGAGGATGAGCTCGCGACCTGGCGGCCACAGCGCCTGATCACGCGCATCGACCGCACCGATCCCTCGAAGAACATCGTCCGCGGCTTCATCGCGTACGAAAAGCTGCTGCGCTATCACCCCGAGCTGCGCCGGCAGGTGCAGTTCTGGGCCTTCCTCCAGCCGTCGCGCCAGGACGTGGCGGCGTACAGCCGCTACCTGCGCCACATCCGGCAGACAGCCGGCCGGATCAACAGCGAGTTCGGGACGGCGGAGTGGCAGCCGATCCGGCTGGAGATCGCCGAGAGCGAGCGCAAAGCGATGGCGGCGATGAGGAACTTCGACGTGCTCCTCGTCAACCCGGTGTACGACGGCCTGAACCTGGTCGCGAAGGAGGGCGCGCTCGTCAACAAGACGGACGGCGTGATCGTGCTCTCCGAGAATGCGGGCGCGCACGAGGAGTTGCGCGAGAACGTGCTCTCCATCAACCCGTTCGACGTCGAGGCCACCGCCGCGGCGATACACGCCGCGCTCGTGATGCCGGTCGAGGAGCGGCGGCGGCTCAACGAGGGCGCGCGCACCGTGGTGCGCACAAACGACATCGCACGGTGGATCTCCAACCAGGTTCAGGACCTGCGCGACCTGACGCACGCGGCGGCCAATCCGGCCGCCCGAGTCAGCCCGAGTTAGCCCGAGCCCACTGCATTTCGCGGGGGAGGCAGGCCTCCCCCGCGGACCCCCTCCTCACAAGCGACGCATGGCGGCGTTTGGTGGGCGACGCTGGGGGACGGCCGGAATGAATCCGGCCTGCTGCTCCACCTCGTCTAGGAGTTAGCCCGAGCCCACTCCACCAGCTCGCGCAGGACGGCGGCCGCGCCTTCCGGCCCGGGGACGACCAGGTCGCAGCGCTCGAACAGATCCGGCGGCGCCTCCATCGACCACACCCCTACCGACATGTGCGGGATGTCGAGCGTGCTCGCGTACTCGAAAAGCGAGCGGTCGTTCTCGTCGTCGCCGAAGCACACGATGCCGCCCGGATCCTCCGCCGGCACCAGCGCCGCCATGGCGCTTCCCTTGCCCGCCTTGGGCGCGTGGACCTCGACGACCTTGCGGCCGAGGGCCGCGCCCAGCCGCGCGCCTTCGAGGAGCGGGCGCAGGAGCGCGAGGATCTGCTCGCCGGTCATGTCGGTGTTGCGGAAGTGGATGGCGGTGCTCGCGGGCTTGGCCTCGAGCCAGGCGCCCGGGATGTGCTGCAGCAGTCGCGACGCGTCGAAGTTGAAGCGGTCGAGAGCCTCCCTCTGCGCGTGACGCGGCAGGGCGAGGCCGCTGTCGCCGATCAGGCGCACGCCGGAGATGGGCACGAGCCATTCCAGCTGCGAGGGGGGACGGCTGCTCAGGACGATGACGTCCGCGAGCAGCATCACGAGCTCCTGCAGAGCCTCGAGCGAGTCCGATCGCGCGCGCGCCGCCGCAGGATCCTGCACGATCTCGGCCAGCGTGCCGTCGAAATCCGTCACGAGTATCAGCTCGCTCGGCGGCACTCGAGATGCCGGCGAGTTCCGCCAGACGTGCGTGATCTCCTGGGTTTCTTGAATCATCACCCTGAGTACAACTGTGGCCGGTGCCTTTCGATCACCGACTCGAGCTGTGCTCTGGGTTTCAGGCTACCAAAGCTGTGTCCCCAATCGCCATCGAGCCTGGACGCGCAAAAAATCTCGCCCACGAGTGGATCCCCGTGGCGCAGCAGGAGCGAGGCTTGAAGCACGATCGCCATTCGCTCCACGAGCCGGCGCGCGCGCGCTTCCAGGTCGGCCGTGGCCTTGAGCTCGCGCTTGAGCTCTGCGACCGCTCTTTCGAGGCGTGCGTCGCGCGGCCCGGACTCCACCTCGCCGAAGTACGCCGCGACCGACTCCGGCTCACGCTGCATAGCGCGAAGCACGTCGAGCGCGTTGACGTTGCCCGAGCCCTCCCAGATCGAGTTCAGGGGCGCCTCGCGGTACAGGCGCGGCAGGATCGACTCCTCGACGTAGCCGTTGCCGCCGAGGCACTCGAGCGCCTCGGCCACCACCGCGATCGCGCGCTTTGTGGTCCAGAACTTCGCCACCGCCACGCCGATGCGGCGAAAGTGCGCCTCGGCGGGCTCGGCGTCGCGGTCAAAAGCGCCGGCGAGGCGCATCATCAAGACCGTCGTCGCCTCCGACTCGACGGCGAGGTCGGCGAGGACGTTGACCATCAGCGGCTGCTCGCTCAGAAGCTTGCCGAAAGCGCTGCGATGCGCGGCGTGGTGCGTCGCTTGCGCGACCGCGTGGCGCATCAGCGACGCGGAGCCGATGACGCAGTCGAGGCGCGTGTGGTTGACCATATCGATAATCGTCCGCACCCCTCTCCCCTCTTCCCCCACCATCACCGCCCACGCGCCGCCGAGCTCGACCTCCGCGGACGCGTTGGAGCGGTTGCCCAGCTTGTCCTTGAGGCGCAGGATGTGGAATCGGTTGCGGGTGCCGTCTGGGAGGACGCGCGGCACGAGGAAGCACGACAGCCCATCCGGCGCCTGCGCGAGGACCAGGAACGCGTCGCACATCGGGGCCGAGCAGAACCACTTCTGGCCGGTGAGACTGAACTCGCCCATCACGCCGGCCGGCTCGGCGCGGGTGGTGTTGGCGCGGACGTCGGAGCCGCCCTGCCGCTCGGTCATGGCCATCCCGAACAGGACGCCCTTCTTGGATGTCACGGGGACCAGGCCGGGGTCGTAGTCGAGCGAGGTCATCAGAGGCTCCCACTTCGCGGCGAGCCGGGGCGACTTGCGGAGCGTCGGCAGCGCCGCGTACGTCATCGACACCGGGCAGCCGTGGCCACCCTCCACCTGCGACCAGACGTAGAAAGCAGCGGCCCTGGCGGCGTGCGCGCCGGGTCGCGGCTCCCGCCACGGCAGCGCGTGCAGGCCGTGACCGACCGCGACCCTCATCAGCTCGTGCCACGCCGGGTGGAACTCGACCTCGTCGATGCGCTCGCCGAAGCGGTCGTGGGTGCGGAGGTGCGGCGGGTGCGCGTTGGCCTGGAAGCCCCAGTCGATCGCCTTCTGGGTCCCGGCCAGGCGACCGAGCTCGTGGACCAGGTCGTGGGCCCAGGCGCCGCCTTCGCGCTCCAGGGCCTCGCCGAGGGGCGCGTCGGCCTCGAAGACGTTGTAATCGACGAGCGGCGGCGGCTGGTTGGCGTCGACTCGGTCAGTCATTGAGCTCTGCGATGGCCCGCAGCTGAGCCTTTCGCTCCTCCTGGTCGGGCATGACCGGCCAGACGATCAGCGTTTCCACGCCGGCGTCGCGAAAGTCGCGCAGCTTCGCCTTCACCCGGTCGCGGGGGCCGACGATGCAGACGAGGTCGATCAGCTCGTCGGGCAAGGCGAACATCGCCTCGGTCTTGCGTCCGGCCAGGTACAGCTCCTGCACTTCCTCGGCCGCGCGCTCGAAGCCGTACGAGGACACAAGGCGGTTGTAGAAGTTCTGCTCCCTCGAGCCCATGCCACCGACATAGAGAGCGACGATGGGACGCATCGCGTTGCGGGCGCTCTCGAGGTCGTCGTTGATCATCACGTTGACCGACGGGCAGATGCGGAATCCGTCCAGCGACCGGCCCGCCCGCGCGGCGCCCTCCTCGAGCGGCCCACGCAGGGCCTTGGTGTGCTCGGGGGAGAAGAACACCGGCAGCCAACCGTCGGCGATCTCTCCGGCCAGGGCGACGTTCTTCGGCCCGAGCACCGCCAGGAATATGGGGATTCGCTCCTGCACCGGCCGGATGGTCAGCTTAAGGGCCTTGCCAGGCCCGTCCGGAAGCGGGAGATCGATCGTCTCGCCGTGGAACTCGACCTTCTCGCGCGCCAGGGCCTTGCGCAGGACCGCGACGTACTCGCGGGTGCGCTGCAGCTGCTTGGCGAACCGCACGCCGTGGAAGCCTTCCGACACCTGCGGGCCCGAGGTGCCCAGGCCGAGGAGCATGCGGCCGCCAGAGAGGTCGTCGATCGTCACGGCGGTCATCGCCGTCATCGCCGCGCTGCGGGCGGGGCTCTGGAAGATGCCCGCGCCAAGCTTGATCGTGCTGGTGCCGGCGGCGAGCCAGGCCAGGACGGTCGCCGCGTCGGAGCCGTATGCCTCTGCCGTCCAGATCGAGTCGTAGCTCAGCGACTCGGCGGTCTGGGCGATCTCCAGCTGGTCGGCCGCCGTGAGGCCGAGGCCCCAGTAGCCGACGCTGACGCCGAGCTTCAGATCGACACTCCGCAGCTATCGTGACATGGCCGTGCCGCCCGACCGGCCGATCTCAGACCTCGGGGACCGCGGATAGTCGCGACTAACGCGCATCTTGGCGCACGAGAAAGCTCGATAGTCGCGACTAACGTGGGTCTTGGAGCACCAGGTGCCTGGATAGTCGCGACTAACGCGAGTCTGGGGCCCGCGAGGTGGCTCGATAGTCGCGACTAACTACGCGGCGCCGGTCAATGTCTGATAGAGCAAGAAGACGTTCAGGCCGATGAT
>WNEP01001470.1_pt1 | contig 12007 bp, 8 predicted proteins | sample 5399961 | NCBI WGS metagenome assembly WNEP01 (sample SAMN13153329, study PRJNA577476) | soil metagenome | isolation source: 20 cm grassland meadow soil pre-rain plot 5 | place: USA:California | collected 2015-09-08 | reverse complement strand
GACGCTCTGCTCGGGCTCGCGCTGCTTGTGACTATAGATGGACGGGCTGCCGATCAGGCGATCGGCGACGCGATCGACCGAGCCGTCGTCACCACGGAAGAAGCTGCGGACATCGTCCCGGAAGCGTCCGTTCCATTCCTTCCAGCTGTCCCCGACAAAGGAGCCCACCTGGTATAGCCCGGCGGCATCCCAGGCCTCGGCGATCAGCTTCGTCCCCGCCAGCACCGGATCGGACTCGATGTCCCACAGCACCGGCGGGTTGGGCATCGCGTTGCCCGACTCGTCCCGATCGAGGATCGAGGCGAGATCGAACCGGAAGCCATCCACGTGCATCGTCTCGACCCAGTAACGGAGGCTGTCCAATACCATTCGTCGGACGATGGGGTGGTTGGCATTGAGCGTGTTCCCGGTACCGCTGTAATTCACGTAGCGTGAGCGATCCGCTTCCAGCATGTAGTACGTCGTGTTGTCCAGTCCGCGGAAGCTCAGCGTCGGCCCGCGATGATCGCCTTCGGCGGTGTGGTTGAAGACGACGTCGAGAATGACCTCGATGCCCGCTCGGTGCAGCGCCTTGACCATGTCGCGAAATTCGTCGATGGGCCCCAGCCGAGCCAGGCGCGAGCTGTACGCCTGATGCGGGGCGAAGAACGAGACCGGCGAGTAGCCCCAGTAATTGACGAGTCCGGGCGGGCAGTCCTGGGCATCGAACTGGAACACCGGCAGCAGGTCGACGGCGGTGATCCCGAGGTCGCGAAGATACGGGATCTTCTCGATGAGCCCGGCGAACGTGCCACGCGTCTTTTCGGGCACCCCGGAGCTGGGATGGCGGGTGAACCCCCGCACGTGCATCTCGTACACGATGGTCTGCGCGGAGGGTCGTCGCAACGGCGCGTCACCTTCCCAGTCGTACGCGCCGGGATCCACCACCACGCTCTTCATCGCCGTCGCGGCGTTGTCCCCTTCTCTCTGCGCCGCGTCGCGACTGTAGCCTTCCGGAACCGCCACGCCGCGGCCATACGGATCGAGGAGCACCTTGGTCGGATCGAATCGCATGCCGGTTTCGGGATCGAACGGTCCCTCGACGCGATATCCGTACAGCTGCTCGGGGCGCACGCCGGGCACGAACACGTGCCAGTAGAAGTACGTGCGGTGGACCCCGGGATCGAGGCGGATCGCGCGGGAGGGTTCTCTGTCATCGACACCCTCGAAGAGGAGGAGCTCGACCCCGGTGGCGTGTCTCGAGAACACGCTGAAGTTGACGCCTTCGTGAGAACACGTCGCTCCGAGGGGCGAACTGCTTCCTTCTGCGATCACCGGCCCAGCTGTTCCCTGGCCGCCGCGGCCACGCGGTCCGGCTGAAATCCGAACTTCCTCTGCAACTCCTTGAGCGGTGCGGACGCCCCGAACGTCTGCATGCCGATGACGCGGCCGGAGGTCCCGACGTAGCGCTCCCATCCCAGCGTCGAGGCCTGCTCCACCGCGACGCGGGCCGTCACACTGGGCGGCAGCACGCTGTCCCGATACTCCTGCGTCTGGTGCTCGAAGATGTCCCAGGACGGCATCGAGACCACGCGCGAGCGGATGCCGTCGGCAAGCAGCTGCTCGTGGGCCTCCACGGCGAGGCTGACCTCGCTCCCGGAGGCGATGAGGATGACTTCGGGCTTGCCGGTGGGCGCGTCGCCGAGGATGTAGGCGCCGCGCGCGAGGCCGCTCGCGGGGGCGTATTTGTTCCGATCCAGGGTCGGCAGCGGCTGCCGCGACAGCGCCAGGACGGCGGGCTCGTGGCGGCGCTGCATGACATAGCGGTAGGCTTCGACGACCTCGTTGGCGTCGCCTGGCCGCAGGGTGATCAGGCCGGGAATGGCGCGCAGCGACGCGAGCTGCTCCACGGGCTGGTGGGTTGGCCCGTCCTCTCCGTCCCCCATGGCGTCGTGCGTGAAGACGAAGATCGTGGGCAGCTCCATCACGGCCGAGAGCCGGATGGCTGGTCGCGCGTAGTCGCTGAAGATGAAGAACGTCGCGCCGAACGCCCGGAGCTTCGACAGCGCAAGCCCGTTCACGGTCGCGGCCATCGCGTGCTCGCGGATGCCGAAGTGCAGGTTCTTTCCGCCCGGGCTCTCGGCCTGGAAGTCTCCCGCGCCCTCGTACGTCAGGGTGGTCCTGTTCGACGGTCCGAGATCCGCCGAACCGCCGAGGAACCAGGGGATGTTCTGCGCGAGCACGTTGAGCACCTTGCCCGAGGCGTCCCGGCCGGCCACGCCCTTCGGATCGGCCGGGAAGACGGGAAGGTTGCTGTCCCAGTTGGCCGGCAGCTCGCGCCGCTGCATCAGCTCGATTTCGTTCGCGAGTGCTCCATACTGAGCCCGATAGGCCTCGAACAGGTCCGTCCACCGACGGCGTGCCGCCGCGCCGCGCGCGCCCATCCCGGCCGTGAAGTGCTCATAGACGCCGGCGGGGACCAGGAACCTGGCGTCCTCGGGCCATCCATAAGAGCGCTTGGTGAGACGGACCTCCTCCTCGCCGAGCGGCTCGCCATGGGCCTCGGCCGTGTCGTGCTTGTGCGGCGAGCCGTAGCCGATGTGGCTGTCCAGGATGATGATGGTGGGGCGGCCCTTCGTCTGCCGGAAGACCTCGAGGGCGTGCTCGATGCGATCCATATCGTTCGCGTCGCCGACGCGCTGCACGTTCCACCCGTACCCGAGGAACCTCGCGGCCACGTCCTCCGTGAACGCGAGGCGCGTGTCGCCTTCGATCGTGATGTGATTGTTGTCGTAGATCCAGCACAGGTTGTCGAGGCCCAGGTGGCCCGCCAGTGATGCCGCTTCCGACGCGACGCCCTCCATCAGGCAGCCGTCTCCGCACACGGCATAGACGTGGTAGTCGAAGATGTCGAAGCCCGGACGGTTGTATCGACTGGCGAGCCACTTCTGGCCGATGGCCATGCCCACGCTGGTGGCGACGCCCTGGCCGAGCGGGCCGCTGGTGGTCTCGACGCCCGACACCCAGTGATACTCGGGGTGACCCGGCGCCTTGCTGTCGAGTTGGCGGAAGTGTCGGATGTCGCCGAGAGTGACCGCGGGCTGCCCCAGCCTCTCGTAGTCAGCGTTCACCGCTCGGGTCCCGGTGAGGTGGAGCACGGACCAGAGCAGCATCGAGGCGTGACCATTCGAGAGAACGAAGCGATCGCGGTTGGGCCAGATCGCATCCTGGGGGTCGAAGCGCATCACGCGGTTCCAGAGGGTATAGACCAGCGGCGCGAGCGCCATCGGCGTGCCGGGGTGTCCGGACCTGGCCTGCTGGACCGCGTCGATCGAGAGGGTGCGAATGGTGTTGACGCACAGTTGATCGAGCTTCGTGACCGTCACCGGTTCAGCAACGTGCATGGTGCTCATCCTCATGGCGCGTTCGAGCCCGTCACCGGCGTCTGCCAGCCGCCGGAGGGCGACACGCTCTGGTCAACTTCCTTCGGCCCCCAGGTGCCGGGCTCGTATTCGTAGACGGGCGTCTTCGCTTTCAGCACGGGATCGACGATTCGCCACGCCTCTTCGACGTGGTCCTCGCGGGCGAACAGGGTAGGGTCTCCCGCCATCGCATCGCCGAGCACCCGTTCGTACGCATCCATCTCGCCCGCGCGGGGGTGGTGGGTTCCGAGCATCTCTGTGGTGGCGCTGACCGTCTCCTGCCCCGCGGCGATCACGTTCGCGCCGACGGCGAACGTGATATCGGGGCTGATGCGCAATCGGCAGTAGTTCGGCTTGAGGTCGAACCCTTGATACATGGTGGGAGGCTGACGGAGCCGGACGACGATCTCGGTGCACGTGACCGCAAGAGACTTCCCGGCGCGGATGTAGAAGGGCACACCCTGCCAGCGCCAGGAATCGATGCTCAGTTGCAGCGCCGCAAACGTTTCCACCTGGGACTCTGGCGCCACCCCGGGCTCCTTTCGATAGCCGCGGAACTGCCCGCGGATCAGGTTCCTCGCACTGAGCGGCGGGACGGCCTTCAGGACTTTGACCTTTTCATCCCGGATGGACTCGCCGCCGGTTCCGACGGGAGGCTCCATGGCCAGGTTGGTCAGGACCTGGAACAGATGATTCTGGACCACGTCGCGGATGGCGCCGGTCCCGTCGTAGAAGGCGCCCCGGCCCTGGACGCCGAAGCTCTCCGCCATGGTGATCTGCACGCTCTCGACATGGTTGCGGTTCCAGATGGGCTCCAGGAAAGCGTTCGCGAAGCGGAAGAAGAGCATGTTGTGCACCGGCCCCTTGCCGAGGTAGTGGTCGATGCGGAAGATCGTCGTCTCGTCGAAGCTGCCGAGCAGCGTCCGGTTCAGCGCCCGCGCCGAGGCGAGGTCCGTCCCGAAGGGTTTTTCGATGATCACGCGGGCGCCTTGGGCACAGCCCGCCTTGGCCAGCTGATCCACGACCAGCCCGAACAGCGCGGGCGGGATGGCGAGATAATGCGCGGGCCGCTGCGCGGCGCCGAGCTCTGTGCGAATGGTCTGGAACGTCGCCGGGTCCGCGTAGTCGCCATCGACATAGCGCAGCAAGCCGCACAGCTTCTCGAAGGCCACCGGGTCGAGTCCTCCGTGCGTTTCTAGACTATCCCTCGCCCGGGCCCTGAGCTGCTCGAGGGTCCACGCCGACCTCGCCACGCCGATGACCGGGACGTCGAGGTGCCCGCGCTTCACCATCGCCTGGAGCGATGGGAAGATCTTCTTGTAGGCGAGATCGCCCGTGGCCCCGAAGAAGACCAGGGCGTCGGACCGCCCGATGTGCTTCGCGTCGAGGTCTTGAAAGGTCATCACGCCCTCGTTGTCGTGCGACGGATCGCGGGCGCCCCCGCCGCGAGGAGCGCGGGCAGGTCGTACGCGAGGAGCTCGCCGATGCGCTCGACCGTCAGGTCGGCCGGCGGATTGGTGGCGAGCGCCTGCGGATCGTGCGCGTAGTGGCCCTGCCGCGGGAAGACGGTGGTGACCCGGCGTTCCCAGACGCGCTTCACGGCGGTCAGGATGCGCGGCTTGTCGTCCACCAGGACGTAGTGGTCGGCGGGATAACGCCGCTCGACGTCGTCGAGCTCGCGCTCCTTGTGGATATAGATCAGGACGTTCCCGTCCACGATATCTTGAAGTCCCGAGCGCTCGATCTTGCGCGGTTGAAACACCGCGTCGCCATCGGAGAGGATGACCGTCGGTCCCCAGCCGTGGAACCGCTCCAGAACGTCGAGCGAGTTCGGGTAGAGACGGTTCGCGAACGGGTAATCCACCATGAACGATGAGACGGTCAGCACGTGCGGATCACGGGGATGCTCGACCCGATACCGCTGCAGCGCGCCCAGGTAGTCCGCGTAGCCCAGCTCGGCCCGCAGCTCTTCGAAGATGGCCCAGTACCGCTCCTGCCGCTCGCGTCCGACCTCGCGCTCGAGGTGGCGCTTGAGATCGGCCGCGATGTGATCGTTGTCGATGAGCGTGTTGTCCACGTCGACCAGGAAGACGACCGGATGTCGCGCGGTCACCGGCCGGCTTTCTCCTGATGGCCCCCGAACGCGTAGCGCATCGCGGAGAGCACCTTGTCCGCGAAATCGGACTCGCCGCGCGAGCTGAATCGCTCGTAGAGCGCCGTGGTGAGCACGGGCGCCGGCACCGCCTCGTCGATGGCGGCCTTGATCGTCCATCGCCCCTCGCCCGAGTCGGACACCCGGCCCGCGAACGCGGAGAGGGCGGGGTCCGTGAGCAGCGCGCTCGCCGTGAGATCGAGCAGCCACGAGGCGATCACGCTGCCGCGACGCCAGACCTCGGCGATGTCCCGCATGTTGAAGTCGTACTGGTACTCCTCGGGATTGCGCAGCGGCGTCGTCTCCGCGTCGACCGCGTGCTCGGATCTGCCGACATTGGCGTGATGGAGGATGTTCAGCCCCTCGGCATAGGCGGCCATGATGCCGTACTCGATCCCGTTGTGAACCATCTTCACGAAGTGGCCGGCGCCGTGCGGCCCGCAATGCAGATAGCCGTGCTCTGCCGTGCCGCCGACCTTCTCACGTCCCGGGAGCCGCGGCGCCGCGTCTCGGCCCGGCGCGAGCGTGGCGAAGATCGGATCGAGGTGCTCGACCACCGTCTTCTCGCCTCCGATCATCAGGCAGTACCCGCGCTCCAGTCCCCACACGCCGCCGCTCGTCCCGCAATCGACGTAGTGAATCCCCCGGGGAGCCAACGCCCTCGCCCGTCGAATGTCGTCGACGTAGTACGAATTGCCGCCGTCGATGAGGATGTCGCCCTTCTGGATCGCGCGCCCGAGATCGCTCAGCGTCTGGTCGACCGCCGCGGCCGGCACCATCAGCCAGAGCGTGCGCGGCGGCTTGAGGCGGGTGACCAGGTCGTCGAGCGAGGAGGCGGCGACGGCGCCGGTCTCCTTCGCGAAGGCGTCACGCGTCTTCGCCGTGGGGGCGTACACGCCGACCTCGTGTCCACCGCGCATCAAGCGGCGCGTCATGTTCGCGCCCATCCTGCCAAGACCGATCATTCCCAGCTGCATGGCTGTCACTCCGTCCTTCCCGTCACGACCCCCCGGGCCGTGTCGAAGAGGTCCACGAACTCCTTGTAGCGCCGCGCGACCTCCGCCACGGCCGCCTCGCGCGTCGTCTTCTTCGCCCGCCAGGCAACGAGCGGATCCCAGAACACCGTCCGGCCCACGGCGAAGCCGATGAATCCCGGGACTCCGGCGGCCGCCGCCAGCCAGTCGCGCACCTTCTTGGCGTCCTCGCCTCGGCCCAGGACGATGCAGCCCACCGTGTCGCGACCGCCCCGGCGCGCGGTGGCGACGACCCTCTCGCAGTCCTCGAGCCGATCAAGCCCCTCGACCTTCCAGATGTCGGGCTCGATCTGCGCATCTTGAAGCTGCTGGATGGCCTGGACCATCAGCCGGGGCCGGAGTTCCAGGTCATAGGCCTTCGTGTCTCCCCCGAGCCGATCGAGCTGGCCCTGTTCCGCGGGCACGAGCAGCTCGAACATGAATCGGCTGCGACTCTTGTTGCGCAGATACCAGGACAGCCGCTTCAGGCGATCCGCCTGCCGCCGGTTCAGGGCGGGATCGCCCTGCGGGTTGTAGCGCACCAGCACCTTGCAGAAGGTCGGGCGGACGACTTCGATGTGGTCGGTGAAGTATTCGCCGTACTCGAAGTCGAACTCCTCCTGCCCGCTCTTCTCGGCGGGACACGCCGTGACATAGCCGTGCGCCTCGGCATCGCGGAGGATGGACGCCCCGAACTGCTCGTCCACGAGGATGCCCCCCTTGTCTCTGGGCACGCCGGCCGCCACGGCGGCCGTGAAGCCATCGTAGATCACCCGTTTGGCGGCAGCGATCTCTCCCGTCTGCTCGGAGGTCAGCCTCCCCTTCCAGCCGAACATCCTCGTCTGGAACGAGCCGCGGTGGTCGAAGGGCAACACATACAGGGGGTGGTCGAAGCCGAGGGTCATCATGGGCTCACTTTCAGCTTCCGGACGCGACGGATCAGGCCGTTCGTCGAGCTGTCGTGACCGAGCGTTGGCTCTGCCTTGCTCTCGAGCTCCGGAACGATGCGCTGGGCCAGCGCCTTGCCGAGCTCGACGCCCCACTGATCGAACGAGTCGATCTGCCAGATGGCGCCTTGCGTGAAGACGTTGTGCTCGTACAGAGCGACGAGCTTGCCCAGCGTTTCCGGGTTGAGCCGCTCGGCCAGGATCGTGGTCGACGGACGGTTGCCCTCGAAGACCCGGTGGGGCACGAGCCAGTCGGGCGTCCCCTCCGCCGTCACCTGTTCGGACGTCTTGCCGAAGGCCAGGGCCTCGCTCTGGGCAACGACGTTCGCCAGCAGGATGTCGTGGTGCCGGCCGAGGGGATTGCGCGGCTTCGCGAACGCGATGAAGTCGCAGGGAATGAGCCGGGTCCCTTGATGGATCAGCTGGTAAAAAGAGTGCTGGCCGTTGGTTCCGGGCTCGCCCCAGTAGACGGGGCCGGTATCGCCCACGACCGGGTCGCCATCGAGCGTGACGTGCTTGCCGTTGCTCTCCATCGTCAATTGCTGCAGATAGGCCGGGAAGCGTTTCAAGTGCTGCGCATACGGCAGGACCGCCACCGTCTGGGCACCGAAGAAGTCGTTGTACCACACGCCCAGGAGGCCCATGAGCACTGGCAGGTTGCGCTCGAACGGCGCGGTGCGAAAGTGCTCGTCCATCTGATGGAAGCCGTCCAGCATGGCCCGAAAATTGTCCGGGCCGATCGCGAGCATCGTCGACAGACCGATGGCCGAGTCCATCGAGTAGCGCCCGCCGACCCAGTCCCAGAACCCGAACATGTTGGCGGTATCGATGCCGAACGTGGCCACCTCCCCCGCATTCGTCGAGACGGCGACGAAATGCTTCGCCACGGCCTTGACGTCTCCGCCGAAGCCATCGAGTAACCACGCGCGCGCGCTCTGCGCGTTGGTCATCGTCTCCAGCGTCGTGAAGGTCTTCGAGGAGACGATGACGAGTGTCTCCGCCGGGTCGAGGTCACGGACCGCTTCGATCAAGTCGGCGCCGTCGACGTTGGACACGAAACGGAACGTCATGGCGCGATCGCTGTAGGGCTTCAGCGCCTCGTACGCCATCACGGGGCCGAGGTCGGAGCCCCCGATGCCGATGTTGATGACGTTGCGCATGCGCCTGGCGGTGTGTCCCTTCCACGCGCCGCTCCGGACCCGATTGGCGAAGTCGGTCATCTGGTCGAGCACGGCGTGGACCTGGTCCACCACGTTCTCGCCGTCGACGACGATCGACGTCCCTCTCGGCGCGCGCAGGGCGACGTGCAAGACCGCTCGCCCCTCCGTCATGTTGATCCTCTCTCCCCGGAACATGGCGTCGATCCGCGCGCGCAGGCCGGATGCCTCCGCCAGCTGGAGGAGGAGCCCCAGCGTCTCGTCGGTGATGCGATGCTTCGAGTAATCGAGGTAGACGCCCACCGCCTCCGCCGTCAGGCGCTCGCCGCGCCGGGGGTCGTCCGCGAAGAGCCGGCGCAGATGCAGGTGGCCGACCTTCTCGTGGTGGGCCCGGAGGGCCTTCCATGCCGGGTGCATGTCAGCTCGCCTTGGCGAGGGCGGCGCGCTTCCCGGCGATCACCGCCATGAGCTCGTTCCACGACTTCACGAACGACCTCGCCCCTTCGTCCTGGAGCCGTGCCGCGAGGGCGTCGATGTCGATACCGGCCCTGGCGAAGCGGGCCAGCACGTCCTCGCAGTCGCCGCCGTCGGCGGGCAACGTCCCGGCGAGGTCGCCGTGATCGGCCAGGGCGTTCAGGGTGCCCTCGGGCATGGTGTTCACCGTGAACGGCGCGGCGAGCGCCGTGATATAGAGGACGTCGGACGCGCGGGGATCCTTGGTCCCCGTGCTCGCCCAGAGGAGGCGTTGCGGGCGGGCGCCGGCGTTGTAGACGCGCTGCCAGCGGGGCGAACTGAGCCGCGCACGGTACGACGCGTAGGTCCGCTTTGCGATCGCAATGCCGAGCTGATCGCGCAGCGCGTCCGGCGCCGTGTCCATGACGGCGGCGTCCCAGCGGCTGATGAACACCGAGGCGACGGAGCCGACATTGGGGTTGAGGCCGACGGCGATCCGCCGCTCGATGCCGCGCAAGAACGCCTCGGCCGCCGCCAGGTAGTGCTCGCGCGAGAACAAGAGCGTCACGTTGACCGGCACGCCGGCAAAGATCGCCTCCTCGATGGCGGGCAGGCCTTCCCTGGTCCCGGGGATCTTGATCAAGAGGTTAGGCCGCGTCGCCCGGGCGAAGAGCGCTTTGGCCGCGACAAGCGTGCTCGCCGTGTCGTAGGCCAGGAGGGGCGACACTTCCAGCGAGACCCACCCGTCCACGCCGTCCGTCTGGTCGTGAATCGGTCGGAAGAGGTCGGCCGCCCGGCCGAGATCCTCCAGCGCCAGCTCGAAGAAGAGGGCGTCGGCCGATGTCCCGGCGCCGGGCTTCTTGCGGATCGCCGTGTCGTAGGCGGCGCTGCTCTTGATGGCGTGATCGAAGATCGTGGGGTTCGAGGTGAGCCCCGTCACCGACAGGTCGTCGATGTAGCGTTTCAGCGTCCCGCTGTCCAGCAGGTCACGGGTGATGTTGTCGAGCCAGAGACTCTGCCCCAGGTCGTGAAGACGTTGGGTCGCGTTCATCGCGTCACCTCCGGAGGGCTCGGTTCACGATCGCCTGCGCGTCGCGCACGACGGCGTCGAGGTGAGCCTGGTCCTTGAAGCTTTCCGCGTAGATCTTGTAGATGTTCTCCGTGCCGGACGGCCGCGCCGCGAACCAGCCGCCGCGAGCGATGACCTTCAAACCGCCGATCGGCGCATTGTTGCCCGGGGCGCGGGTCAGCGTGGCCGTGACGGATTCGCCGGCGAGCTGCGACTCCCCGACGGCCTCGGGCGAGAGCTTCTCCAGTCTCGCCTTCTGCTCGGGCGTCGCCGGCGCGTCGATGCGCGTGTAGTACGGCGTGCCGAACTCTGCGGTCAGCGCGCGATAGTGCTCGCCCGGGTCCTTTCCGGTCCGCGCGGTGATCTCGGCCGCCAGGAGGGCCATGATCGGACCGTCCTTGTCGGTCGCCCACACGGTGCCGTCGTGCCGCAGGAAGCTCGCCCCGGCGCTCTCCTCGCCGCCGAAGCACAGCGAGCCATCGAACAGGCCCGGCACGAACCACTTGAACCCCACGGGCACCTCGCACAACGGGTAGCCGCACTTTTCCACGACCCGGTCGATCATGCTGCTGCTCACGATCGTCTTGCCGACGGCGGCCCGCGCCGGCCAGCGGGGACGGTTCGTGAGGAGATAGTTGATGGCGACGGCGAGGTACTCGTTGGGGTTCATCAACCCCGTCGACGGAGTGACGATCCCGTGCCGGTCAGCGTCGGGGTCGGTGGCGAACACGACCCGGTACCGATCCTTGAGGCCGACGAGCCGGGCCATGGCGTACGGGCTCGAGGGGTCCATGCGGATCTGGCCGTCGTGGTCGACGGTCATGAAGGAGAATTGCGGGTCGACCACCGGGTTCACGATGGCGATGTCGAGTCGATAGACGGAATTGATCGGCCCCCAATAGTCGCGGGTCGCGCCGCCGAGCGGGTCGACGGCCAGCGGAAGGCCGGTGTCGCGGATGGCGTCCATGTCGATCACGTTTCTCAAGTCGTGGACGTATGGCAGGACGAAGTCTTCCTGATGGGTGCTCGCGGCTTTGATGGCGGCCGCGAACGGGACGCGCTTGACGCCGGAGTTGCCGTGCCGCAGCAGCTCGTTCGCCCTGTCCTGCACCCATCCCGTCACGTGCGTGTCCGCCGGTCCGCCGTTCGGCGGGTTGTACTTGAAGCCGCCGTCCTGCGGCGGGTTGTGCGACGGGGTGACGACGATGCCGTCCGCGGGGCGCGTTGCGCGGCCACGGTTGTAAACGAGGATCGCCCGCGAGATGACCGGCGTGGGCGTCACGCCATCGTCGCGCTGGATGATGGTGTCCACGTCGTTGGCCGCCAGGACTTCGAGCGCCGTCCGCTCGGCCGGACGGGACAGCGCGTGCGTATCCTTGCCCATGTAGAGCGGACCATCGGTGCCCTGGCTCCGCCGGTAGTCGCAGATGGCCTGGGTGATGGCCAGGATGTGCGCCTCGGTGAACGAGCCGCGCAGCGAAGAGCCCCGGTGCCCGCTGGTGCCGAAGCTGACACGCTCCTCTGGGTTTCTCACGTCCGGCTTGTGCTCGTAGTACTTCGCTTCGAGCCGGGCCAGGTCGACCAGCATCTCCCTGGGAGCCGGCTTGCCCGCGAGCGGCGAAATCGCCATGTCTCAGTCCTGTCTTTCGCCGTTCACCGCTGCCAGAGGATCTCGTGGGCTTCGAGGGGCACCACGGCGGCGGGGTGGTATGGGAGGAGCCGCGGCGTGTAGTCGTCGGTCGCGCGCACGGCAGGAACCCTCACATCGTACTCGTAGCCATGGCTCGGCCCGTCGAGCTTCCGGCCACGCGCCAT
>WNEP01001469.1_pt1 | contig 12011 bp, 7 predicted proteins | sample 5399961 | NCBI WGS metagenome assembly WNEP01 (sample SAMN13153329, study PRJNA577476) | soil metagenome | isolation source: 20 cm grassland meadow soil pre-rain plot 5 | place: USA:California | collected 2015-09-08 | reverse complement strand
CAGCGGCACCGCGGTCATCAGGCCGAACGCGGTGCAGTTCATCGCCACCGAGATGCTCGCCGACAGCAGGTTCGCCTTCTCGGCGGGGTTGACGGTCGCGACCGCGGCGAAGGCACGGATCAGTCCCATCACCGTGCCGAGCAGTCCCAGCAGCGTCGCGAGATTGGCGAAGGTCGCGAGGTAGTGCGTGCGCTTCTCGAGCCGCGGCACCACTTCCATGAGGCTCTCCTCCATCGCCTTCTCGATGTCGTCGCGGCGCCGCGCCGACTGAATGCGCGCCAGGCCGTAGTTGAGGATGTGCCCGATGGCCGACGGCGACTTGGCCGTCGCCTGCGCGACCTGGCGGAAATTGCCCTGCGACAGCAGCGGCACGATCTCGTTCCACAGTCCGCGGTTACGCACGGCCGCGTGGACCAGGTAAACGTAGCGTTCGAGGGCGATCGCCAGCCCGACCACGAACACGAGCGCGATCGGGAACATGAACTCCCCGCCGCCCTGGAAGAATCGCACGATGTTATCCCAGATGTTCATCTGACACTCCCGCTCCCGTAGACCGCCACGCAAGCCTCAGCCTGCGAAACCTGAATGACATAAGCCCAAAAAGCTGCGACCCAGCTCTCATCCTGACGCCGCTGCATCCCCATTTCAGGGCTTATCGCCCGAACCCTGGCCTGCGCCCTTCCGGGTGGCCGTCTGCCCCGGCTTGAGCGCGTCGTAATAGCGGTTTTCCCGCTGAAAGACGTCCCGGTCGAGCGGCTGCAGCACCTCATCGAGAAGACTGTTCACCGGCCGGCCCGCGAGATCTCCGAGATCGGAGCGTTTCCACGGCACGATGTAGAGCACCTTCGGAAGCTCGCGGTTGCCCGTGATGTCCGTCGTATCGAGCTCGAGCCGATCGGGTCCCTTGCGCGCGCCGGTCTTCGTGGCGGCGACGGCACCCTTCGCGCCGGCGGCGGCGCCGGCCTCGCGTGGAGGTCCGCCCGCGCCCGCCGTCTCGTCGCGGGACGTCGCTCCCGCGCGCGGCGCGCGCGCAGGGGGAGCCGCAGGAGCGGCCGGAGCGCCAGGCGCAGCGGCAGCCGGCGCTGCCGGAGCGGCCGGCGCGCTGGCCGCCGGCGTTGGCGCGCCCGCGCCCCTGGTCGTGTCCACTGCGGGCTCGAGCTCATCCGGCGGCGGAATCGCGCGCTCGCGCGGCGCGGGTCGGGGGTCCTGCGCGTTCGCGGGCGGTGTCTGGGCGAGCGCCGTGCCGAGCGTCATCGCGCCGAGCAGCAGCCCGAGACTCATCATCGCGATGCTCATCAACGGGTGTGGCGTGAATCGGTGTGCACACGCGTGGTGCATGCTCAACCTCCTGCCCTCGGGGCGTTGCTCTCCGTCGGAGGTCCCGTGGCGTTTGCCGGGGAGGGCTCCGTCTGCGGGTCGCCGGGTCCTTGTGGCGTGGGCTCAGGTGCTCCGCGGGGTGTCGCTCCCGGGTTACCGGCCGGCGGCGTCCCGGGGCTCGCCGGTGGCGGCGGGGAACTCTCGGGCTTCCCCTCCCCCGGCGCCTCCGCGCCGGGGCGCTTCGCCGGCCCCAGGCCCAAGCGCTGGCGCAGCTCCGCTATCCAGCCGCTCACCGGCTTGTCCTCGCCGGTGAGCTGGCGATACTGCTCGAATGCCGTGAGCGCCCGGCGCGGGTCTCCCAGATAGAGATCCGCGAGCACGCCAAGGTTCCGCCAGGCCGGGGCGTATCGAGGGTCGGCCGCGATCGCCTGCTCGTACGAGGAGACCGCGTCCTTGAATTCTCCGCGCAACCGCTGGGTCGCGCCGAGCTCGGTCCAGGCGACCGCGCTCCCGGCCTCACGGGCGACGGCGCTCTTCAGGATCTCCTCGGCCACATCGAGGCGCCCATCCTTGCGCTCGAGGATCGCGAGGTTGACGAGCGGGGCTGCGAACTGCGGGTACTGAAGCGCCACCTGCTTGAAGCCGAGCTCGGCCTCGAGCTTGTTCCCGGCACGCACGGAATTCACCGCGCGATCGAAGTCATTGCGCGCCGCCGGCGGAACCTCGGGATGCACGGGGACGGTGGGCGCCGCACCGGCGCCCGGCGCGCCGCCGGGGACCGACGCCGTGCCGCCCGTCGCGGCGCCTGCCGGGCGAGCTTGTGTCGGGGCAGCAGGCGGGGGCGGGGAGGCGGGTGTGGCCCGTGCGGGTGGGGGAGGCGGCGGCGCGGCCGGCTGGGGACGCGTGCGGGGCGAGCCGCAGGCCGCCAGCTCAGCGAGCGCGGCGACGAGCGCAACGAGCGCGGGCGCAACGGGCGCCCGGCTCCACCCCGGCCGCTTATTCCAGGCTCGTGACGACATCCTGCGTCAGCTCCGTCTTGCCGTAACGCGCCGGCTTCAGGCGCGCCAGCGCCTCGAAGCTCTTACGCACCCACTCGTCGTAGACCCCATCCTTGGCGCGCGCGGCGTTCAGCTCGTGCGCCTTGATCGCTTCCTCCTCGAACGGAAACACCTGCTCCTCGAGGAGCGAATTGTATTCCTCGAGCGCATCGCCCTTGAGCTTCGCCGGCCGCTCCGAGGCCATGATGTCCTTCGCGAGCGTGCCGTAGAGCTCCGCCATCTCGTAGTTCGCGGCGGTGGTCACCTCGGCGACCTGATATCCGGCGGCGCGCTTGTAGCCGTCCATCGCTCGCTCGAGCGCATCGCGCTTGACGACGAGACTCTTCTTCAGCGGCGCGGTCAGCCTCACCGCCCGAAACGCATCACGCGCCGGCTGCGCGAGCGCCAGCTGCGCCTTCGCGGCGAGATAGTGGGTGCGCTCGGTGCGCTGCGATCCCGCCTCCCCGTCGACGCGGATAATCTCCTGGTACCAGCGATCGCGCCCGGTGGCATCGCCGCGCTGGGCGGCGTAGTCCGCGAGACGCTGGCGCGCTTCCTCGGCGTCGCCGACCGGCGTCGGGTTCGTGCCGACGAACTTCTCGAGCATGCTCATCGCGCGGGCGCTGTTGCCGGCCTTGGCGTAGAGGTCGGCGGATTGCATCAGCGCCTCGCGCTGCACGGCGTGAGTCTCGGCGGGGTTTGCGGCGATGCGCTCGAACTCCGCGGCGGCCTCGCCCGGCCGGTTCGCTTCCGTGTAGGCCACCGCGAGCTTGCGGGTGACCTCCGGCTGCAGCTGGTGCTGCGGGAACTGGCGGCGGAAATCCTCGAGCACGCCGATGGCGCGGTCCCATTGCTTGAGGGTGAGAAGCCCCGTGGCGGCGTCGTACTGGGCGTTGACGCGGGCCTTCGACTCGGGCGCCACTCGCGCGACGCGCAGGAAATCCTCCACCGCGCCGCCGGCATCGCCCGCCTTCTGCTTCGCTTCGCCCTCCTTGTATACGCTGGCGGCGAGCCGCTCGGTGAGATCCGTGCGCAGCTTGTCGTCCTTGCCGGCGAGAGCGCGCGCCTGCAGGAATGCCGGCTCCGCCTTGTCGTACTCGCCCTGATCGAAGTGCGACTGCGCAATGATCGTCCAGGCGATGCGCTGCTTGGCGAGATCGACCGGCGGCTGCCGCGCCAGGATCGACTCGGACACGCTGATGGCGCGCGGCCGGTCACCCGCGGCGAATATCTCCTCGGCCGCGCGGGTGAGGACACCGGCGCTGTCGGGATGCTCGGGGAAGGTCTGCGCGAACTTGACCCCCGAGTCGGTGGCGCGCTTGTGCCACGCCTCCTTCTCCGCGCCGGAGAGCCCCTCCTCTCCCTTCAGGTAGGACGCGAGCGCCGCGTAGGCGGCGGTCGCCGACTTGTCGTTGCGCGGATAGCCGTAGGCGCTGCGCTCGTACTCGGCCGCGGCATCCCCGAACTGGTGGCTCTCGAACAGCGCCTCCGCCAGCAGGTAGTTGGTCGCGGCGGAGTCCGGATCCTCCGGGAACGACTTCAGGTAGTCGCGGTACCAACGCGCCGCCTCCTGAAAGTCCGGGATGCGCTTGGACTTCTGGGCGCTCGCGTGAAAGTAGGTGGCGACGTCCTTGAGGTTCGTCTTGAGCTCCTGCACCTCGCGCGGGTGGTCGGCGCGGCCGCGGGTCTTCCAGTAAGGCGAGTCGAAGTTGTAGCGCTCGACGAACTCGTGCTTGCCGTCGAGGACCAGCTGACTGAATCCGCCCTTGGTGTACGCCTCGATCGCCGCCATCGCGAGGTCCGGCGCCTGATCGCTGTAGGGATCGCGCGCGACATAAGCGCGGTAGACGCTGGCGGCGTCCTGGTAGCGCTGCTTGTCGACGTACAGGTCGCCGAGCCGCGAATAGAGCATCCAGCTGTAGGGGCGCTCGCCGACCTTCTGCACATACTGCTCGAGCGAGGCGGCGCCGTCGTTGTAGGAAAAAGTGATGCTCATCACCCGGAGCGTGTCCTCGACCAGCTCGCGATCGGCGCGCTTGAGCGACTCGAGTGGCTTCGCTTTGCCGCGCGCGCCGGTGCCGAGCTCCTGATCGAGCACGCCGCCGAAGGACGGCAGGCTCTCCGCCGTGAGCGACTGCTTGAACAGCGACCAGCCGTGCTTGTAGAGACTCTGCTGGTAGAACAGCGAGCTCGCGCCTCGCCCGATGACGGCGGCGTAGGCGCGCTCGGCGTCCGCGTAGCGCTTGTCGGAGAACAGCAGCTCGCCGCGCCGGAACTGCACCTCGTCGAGCTGCGGACTCTGCGGATAGCGCTGCACGATCCGGTCGAGCGTCCCGAGCGCCTGGGCGGGCTGGCCGGTGGTCTCGTAGGCGCGTGCCAGCTGATAGAGCACCTGGTCGTTGCGCGGATAGTCGGGGTACGCCTTGAGCAGCGTCGAATAGAGCTTGATCGCCTCGGCTCCCTGCAGGTCCACCGCAGTCACTTCCTTCTCGAGCCGCTCCATCTCCCCGGCATCGAGGTTGAGATCGCCGAGACGGCGCAGCGCCTCCGCGCGCAACTTCGGATCGGTGTTCTGCAGCTCGAGGAAGTGGCGGTAGTTCTCCATCGCCTTCGAAGCGTTGGCGCTCGGGGCGGTGTCGCGGTGCACCGTGACCTTGCGCCGCGAAAGGTCGCCGATGGTGGACTGCGAGGAGCTGCCGCTCGCGCTCTGCGACCAGGCCGACTGCGGCGCCGGGGCGAGCAGCGCACCGAGCAGTCCGAGCGCGGCGGCCCGCGGGAGGAGCGTGCTCATCGCGGCGGCTCCTGGGCCTTGGGCGCCGGTGCCTCCTCGGGTGCGGGTGGCGGCTCGGGCGCGGGTGGCGGCTCGGTCGCAGGTGACGCCTCGGGTTCCGGCATCGCCTCGGGCGCGGGCGGCGTCTCGCCGGCCGGCGACATCGGAGCCGGCGCGCGCGGGCCTGCCGCGTTCGCGGCGCGGTCGTACATGGTGGCGAGCGCAAAGCGCGCCTGCACCTGGTAGGTCGCCAGCCGGTCTTTCTGCTCCTCGAGCTGGTGGGCCGCGACGCGCGCGAGGAACTCGCCCTGCTTGTGCTCGGCCCCGGCGAGACGCGTCTGCAGGGCGTCGATGCGCTGCTTGAGCGAGGTGACGCGCGCGGCGAACTCTCCGGTGTTGGTCGGTACGTTGCGGCGATCGCGCTCCACGCGGATCCAGCGGCTCTGCGCCTCGTGCAGCGCGAGGTTGAGGTCTTTCAGCGCGCGGTGCTCCTGCCAGAGCCGCGCCTTGAAGGCGTCGTTGAGGCCGAACTGCAGCACGCCCCTCACCAGCGCCAGCCGCGCGCGGAGGTCGGCGTACTCGGGCGTCTCCGGCGCGCCGGCGAGAGCGGCCTCCACGCGCCTGACGCGCGCCCACTGCTCGCGCTCGGCGGCGGTGCCGAGCGCCGACATGTCGCCCCCGGTCTCGATGCCGCGCAGTTCGTTCGCGAGGGCGGTGTTGCGCTGCTGCAGCTTCTGCACGGCGCCCGAGGTGAGCAACGCGTCCGCACGCGGCAGCCGCTCGGCGTAGGCGCGCTCGCGCGTCTCGATCATGTCCTCGAAGGCGGCCATGCTCTCGTCCCAGCGTCCGAGCGCGCCGTTCAGGAACAGCAGGTCGCGGTAGTTCTTCAGTCCCTCCTGGAAGTCGTGTCCGGCCAGCACCGCGTACAGGTAGCGGGACTCGGGCGCATCGGGGAGGTTCTTCAGCTGCCAGAACCAGCCATAGCGCGCGCCCTGCTCGCTCGTCAGCACGCGCTGGAGCATGTCGCCGTTGCGGATGCGCGCAATGGCGTCGTCGATGCGCCCGCTCTCGGCATCGAACGAATTGACGGCGCTCTCGTAGTACTCGGCGGATTGCGCGTTGGCGTTGAGCTTGGCGAAGGCGTAAGGGATGGCGAGGTAGGACTCCTGCACCGCCGCATCCAGCAGGTCGCGGCTGCGCAGCTCCATCCACGGCGTGAGCGCCCCCTGGTAGTCGCCGAGCGCCGCGTCCGCCCAGCCGGTGCCGAGCAGCGCCTTGTTCGAGTAAGGCCCGTTGAGGCGCACCCGCGCCAGCGCCGACCGGGCGCGCGCCGGCTGATTCGCCTGCAGGTACGCGAAGCCGAGCGCGAGACTGGCGCGGTCCTTGAGCGCCAGGAGCTCCGGAGTGGTGGCGATCATCGAGCCGACGGCGGTGAGGAACGGGTCGGCATCGGCGAGCCGGCCGTTGCGCACCAGCGCGACGCCGAGGTTGAAGCGCGCGTAGCCGGACCAGATCCGCCGCCCGCCCTCGGGCTCGCGCCACAGCGACAGCATCCGGATCGCCTCGTCATAGCGACCCTCGTGCATCAGCACGTTGCCGAACAGCAGCTCTTTCTGCGCCTCGAGCTCCGGCGACATCCGCCCGTTCACCTTGCGCAGCGCCGCGTCGGCCTTCTCGAGATAGCCCCGCGCGTACCACACCTGCGCCAGGTAGAACCAGGCGCGGTTGCGCACCCCGGTGGGCACCTCGTCGGTCAGCAGCCGCGCGAAGCGCTCGCCCGCCTCGTTGTGCATGCCGAGCGAGAGGTACAGCCCGCCCTCGAGGAGCTGCGCCTCATCCAGGTGATGCGGCACGCGGTTCCAGTGCTCGTAGGCGAGGAGGCGCGTGAGGGCCTCGAACTCCTCGTCCTGGTAGAAATAGAAGAGCGCATCGCCGTAGTGCAGGTCGCGGATGCGGGTGACCGGCAGCTTCTCAGCGTCGTGGCGGGCCGCTGGCGCCGGCGCCGCGGCCAGGACGGCGAGCACGGCGGCAAGAAGCGGCGTACGCATGCGGTAGGGCCGGCTCAAGAGCTATTCCCAGTCCTTGATCTCGAACTCCGGCTGCAGCTTCCTCTGCCGGTCATTGATCTTCAGCTCCAGGTACTTGGCGCCGACGCCCTTCTCGAAGCGCAGCGAGGCGCCGCGCTTGTAGGCGCGCTCGTTCGGTCCCTTGCCGTTGAAGAATGCGACCAGCTCGTGCGGACCGACCTTGAGGTTGCCCAGGTACAGCCGCTGCACGCCGCCCTTGAGCAGCGCCTCGAGCTCGCGCGGGGTATACAGGTAGTTGATGACTTCCCTCTGATCGAGCTTGAGCGTCACCGAGTCGAGCGCGAAGAACGTCCCGATGTCCATCGACAGGAATACCGCCACCTGGGTGTTGGCCGGAAACAGCAGCTCCTCCTCCAGGATGAACAGGTCCTTGTTGAGATCGACGACGTCCTTCTTGAGGTCCTGGATCTCCTGATCGAGACCGCGGGTATCGGCGGCGCCCTCGGTCGCCGGGGTTGCGCCTTCCGCGGCCGGCGCCGCGGCCGCTGCGGCGGGCGCTGGCTCGGCGGGCGTCGAGCTCGCGGAGCCGGTCTCGCCGGGGGCCCCGGGGACGGCGGCCGGCACCGCCGGGGTGGGGGTGTCGCGCGCGGCGGGCGGCGCGGCGCGGGCTGCGGGAGTCGCGGACGCCAGCAGCGCGGCCAGCAAAACGACGCGTGTCATCTGCAGCATGGGTTCGCTCCGGTCACTCATTCAGCAGAGCCCGCAGCTGTCGCAGGTAGAGCTGTTCGCTATCGGCGCTGTAGTCGCGCAGCACGTGACGCACCGTGCCGCCGCGGTCGATCAGCACGGTCATCGGCAGATTGTCGACCTGGTAGCTGCGGCTCACGCTCTTGGCGGGATCGAGCAGCAGCGCGAAGCTCACCTGGGCGGAGCGCGCGAAATCGTGCGCCTGAACGGCATCGTCATCGACACCGATACCGAACATCGTGAGTCCCGCCGAGCGGTAGGTCGCGAGACTGCGGTTGAGAGCGGCGAGCTGCGTGCGGCAGGGCGTGCAGCGGCTGCTCCAGAAGCTCAATACCACGACGTCGCCACGGTGCTCGGAGAGGCGGGCGTTGCCGCCGATGGCCGCGTGCAGCGCGAAATCCGGGGCGCTCTGGCCGATCAGGGCATAGGTGGGCTCGGCCCACGAGACGAAGCTGCCGCCGAGCGACGTCAGGGCGACGCACAGCCCCTTCGACAGCCGCTGCATGAGGCGCGCCCGCGGCCGGAGCGCCGCCGGGCGGCGGGCCCGCGGCGGCCTGGAGAAGGGTTCCCTGGCCAAAGGGTCGTGCCTCGTCAATGAGATGCGCTCACGCTGAAAGCGCTCAAAATTGCACAGCGCACTTAACACTGTCAACGAAGGCGCGGGCGAGAAAACCCGGCGTCCGTCGTCGGCAGGCGACAGCGCCGTGCGGACGTGGCGCGGCGCGGGTCTGTTGCAGCGCGCTCGGGCGGCGCGCCGACCGCGCTCACACGATGCGCGCGAAGGCGGTGAGCCCTGCCAGGGCGCTCGCGGAGCCGAGGCTTTGTGTGGAGAACAGCGTCGGAAACTGCGCGTCGGTGCCGAGCAACCCCATGTAGTTGAGGATCACGACCTGCACCAGCTGGTTCACCGCGTTGGCGGCCGGGCTCGAGGTGCTCACCACCGAGCCGTCGGAGCCGAAGTAGCCGATCTGCTGCCCCGCGGTCCCGTTGCGCAGCTGCGGCCGGCCCTTGGGGCTGTAGGCGAGGAAGAAGGTGGAGGCCACGGAGGAGTTGTCGCCCTGCCAGCCGAGCTTGCCGCGGCCGCCGACGCTGCTGTCGACCATGCCGGTGGAGGTGAGCGAGCCGTCGCTGAACACGTAGATCATGACCGGCTTGCCGACGCGCTGGGCGTATTCCAGCACCGCGCCGATCATCTGGCCGGCCTTGAAGTTACGGCCCTCGCCGGTGGCGCGCGTGCCGTCGTGGTAGTCGTAGCCGCCCAGGGTGATGGTGCCGGCGCCGGCGAAGCCATCCAGCACCAGCTTCATGACAGTGGCGGTCTTCTGGACGTCGTTGTCCATGAAGTCGCTGGCGGTGAAGATCGGCGTCGTGCCGCCGACGATGTTCGGATCCTGGGTCGGATCGAGCGCCGCCGGGTTGCCGAACACGGCGGCGGTGTTGGCGGACTTGACGTACGCGCAGCGCACCTGGTTCTTCAGCGCGCTGTCCGTCACCGGGTCCGAATACAGCTGCACGCCCGGGGTCGAGCCGTTGGGCGCACTCAGTGCGCCGCCGAAGGAGCCGGTGTTGCCCGACTGGTACGGGGTGGTGCCGCCGCTGATGCGCGCCTGCGACTCGAGCACCGCCACCGCCACGGGGTCGGCGGTCGCGCCGCCGGTGTTCACCAGCGCGGTCGCGTCCGAGGGCTGGCTGATGGTGGTGGGCTGGAGAGCCGGGTCGACGAGCGCCATGGGCGCCTGCGAGTTGCCGCCGGAGACCGTCGACTCGGTGCCGGCGAGCGTCAGGAGCAATCCCTGCGCCCCCGCCTTGGCGATGCCGTACATGGGGTTGTGGGGATTGTTCTGGGTGTCGTTCTGCGACATGGCGCAGATCACCGCGCCGTTGGTGCCGGCGGCGGTCGCCGGCGTCGTCGCCTTGCTCAGGATGCCGCGCTTGATCGCGCCGTCGGCGTGCCACAGGAGCCCGAGCGAGGCGTCGATGTTGGCGCTCGAGGTGGGCACCATGTTGCCCGGCACGCCGAGCTTGCCGTAGCCGGCAGTCGACAGGAAGTTGGTCTGTCCGCCCTGCACGCCCACCAGCACCTCGGAGCCGACCAGATTCGCCCCGCCCGCGAGGTCGAAGCAGATGAACGGCAACCCGCCGGCGGCGGTCGGCACGTTGCACTGCCCGGAGCCGAGGAGCGCCTGAATGTCCGGCGACAACGGCACTCCGGCCTCGGCGCGGCTCGCCTCGAGGAGCGCGCCGAGCCACGCCGGCCCGATCACCATCGCGGGGCCGGAGAGAAAGCCGGCGGCGACGAAGTCGCGCCGGGTCACCGGCAGCGGGTGATTCTCGTGCAGCAGCGGCTCGCCGAGTGCGTGCGATCGCGGGGGTTTCTTGCGGATCAGCATCTGGTGAGTCTCCCGAAATCCTCTTGCTTCACTCAAGGCTCACCACCGCGCTCCCGAGCACGGCGGCGCAGGCGGCGGTGGTGGCGTCCGCGACGGTGGCCGCGGGCTTCAGCGCCGGCAGGCGCGTGATGAGCGCATCGACCTCGCTGCGCACCGCGCCGGCTGCGGCGGGCGAGACGTTGGTCCCGACCGCGTTGCTGACCAGCGCGTTGATGACGATGCTGCGGCTGGCGCTGGGGCTCGAGCCGAAGAAGCCCGAGGCGCTGCTGTTGATGCTCGCGTCGAGCCCGGTGCCGAAGAAGGCATCGCGCAGCGACTGGGTCTGAGTGAGCTGGCCGCAGTAGGCGTTCGCAAGCTGCGCGATCGCCGTCTGGTGCGAGGGCAGGAACGCCGAGATCAGCGGCTGCGACGGGAGCGACTGCTGCTCGCTGTTGTAGAGAGCCGACACGACGGTGTTGGTGATCGGCACCCCGGTGATTCGCGCGAGCGAGTGGTTGATGCGCTCGAAGGTCGCGACGCCGAAGTCCGGCTGCGGGGTGTTGTCGGGCGCGGGCGGCGAGACCACCACGGTCGGCTCGACGTAGGCGTGCACGTGCGAGCCGAGCTGATCGAAGGACAGGAAGAAGAGGTCGTTCGCGGGCCCCAGCGTCGCGGGCACCACCGTGCCGAGCGTCGAGAGGAGCTGCCCGTTGGCGGCGGTGTAGGCGCTGCCGCCGACACTGACGCTCAGGGTCGAGTACGCCTGGCCGGCCGGGGCCAGCACGCCGTTCACGCCGAGGCGCATGCCGCTGATTTGCAGGTTCGACGGCGCCGCCGCCTGGGGATCCAGGCTGATGAACTTCGGCTGCGAGAAGAGGTAACCGTAGGTGTCGTACTGGGTCGCCTGGAACAGGATGTACGACTGCGACACGCCCGTGAGCGCGCTGACGCCGAACAGCAGGTAGTACTTCTCCCCCACCCCGGCGGCGAAGTTCTGCTGGATCTGCGCCTGCGTGAGCGCGCGATTGTGGATTGCGACGAACTTGATGACGCCCTGCCACTGGCGCTGGCCGGTGGTCTCGTTGCCGAGCACCAGCGCGAAGGTGCTGTCCCAGTTGGCGAGCGAGCCGCCCTTGGCCGGATCGGCATCGCCGGTCCAGACGCCGTTGACGTAGATCCTCTGGCCGTTGACCGGATCGTAGGTCAGCACGAGGTGCTGGAGCGCCGCCTGCGCGGCGCCGGTCGTGGTGGTGGTGCTGAGGGGCGGCGCGCCGTTGGTGTCGGTGGTGCTGCTGCGCGCGCGTCCCTCGTACTGCATGGCCTCCTGACCCAAGGTCGCGTCGCGCGTGGTGTTGCTGCCCGAGTAGCTGACGATGTAGGCGCTGGTCTGATTCACGTTGGCCGGCGCCACCCACGCCTCGATCGAGTACTCGCCCGAGGACTGGATCATCGCGGCGAGCTTGCTGCTGGTGCTGGTGGAGGCCTGCGCCTTGCCGCCCATGCCGATGTCGATGCCCCAGCCGCCCACCCACGTGACGTTCCCCGAGAGTGACAGGTCCGCCGCCGGGGTGACGCCGCTCGTGTCGTAGGCGGTGCTGCCGCTGCCGGTCTGGAACATGTACTTGGCGACCAGGTTCGCCTCATAGCGGCTGCCGCCGGAGGCGATGGTGCCCTGCTTGAGCGTGACCGCGTTCGAGACCACGAGCGCCGGATCGATCGGCGTCACCGGGATCCCGTTGGCGAA
>WNEP01001466.1_pt1 | contig 12023 bp, 10 predicted proteins | sample 5399961 | NCBI WGS metagenome assembly WNEP01 (sample SAMN13153329, study PRJNA577476) | soil metagenome | isolation source: 20 cm grassland meadow soil pre-rain plot 5 | place: USA:California | collected 2015-09-08 | reverse complement strand
CTTCAAGACGATCGACCTGGTCGAGCCGGGTGATATCAACGTGCATCAGCCAGAATTTTTCAAAGCGGCTGACGATTTGTTTAGATCGACGTCGATGGAGGATTGGAAGGCATACCTTCGCTGGCACTTGATCAATGCGACCGCGCCGGATCTTTCGAAGGATTTCGTGGACGAAGATTTCAATTTCAGAGAGCGGGTCCTGAGCGGCACAGAGCAGATCAAGCCGCGTTGGAAGCGGGTGATCCTGTCCGAGGATGACGAGATCGGCGAAGCGCTCGGAAAATTGTACGTCGCCTTTTATTTTCCACCCGAGGCAAAAGCGCGCGCGCTCGAGCTGGTAAACAATCTGAAGGAGGCGCTGGCCGATCGAATCAAAACGCTCGAGTGGATGGACGAGCCGACGAAGCAGGAAGCACTGAAAAAACTCGCTGCGTTCACGGTAAAGATCGGTTATCCCGACAAGTGGCTCGACTATTCATTGCTGCAGATCGACCGCGGCCCGTTCGTGTTGAACGCGCTGCGGGCTAATGAATTCGAGGCTGATCGCGACATTAAGAAGATCGGCAAACCAGTCGATCGCACCGACTGGGGGATGACGCCGCCCACGGTAAACGCGTACTACAACTCGAACATGAACGAAATCGTGTTTCCCGCCGGCATTTTGCAGCCGCCGTTCTTCTACGCAAACGCCGACGACGCGGTGAACTACGGCGCGATTGGCGCCGTGATCGGCCATGAAATGACGCACGGGTTTGACGATCAGGGGCGGCAGTTTGATGCCGTAGGAAACCTGCGCGACTGGTGGTCAAAACAATCAGCAGCCGAATACGACAAGCGCCGCAAAGCCGTTGTCGATCAGTATTCCGCGTATCAGCCGCTTCCGGGCTTGCATGTGAATGGCGAGCTCACGCAGGGCGAAAACATCGCAGACATCGGCGGACTCAAACTCGCCTATGCCGCGTTGCAAAAGGCGCTCGACAAACATCCGGAGGAACGCACGAAGAAGATCGACGACCTCACGCCGGAGCAACGTTTCTTCCTCTCCTTTGCCGCCATCTGGAGATCAAAGATTCGCGATGAAGAGCAAAAACTGCGACTCAACACCGATCCTCATTCGCCCGCGCAGTTTCGCGTGAATGGACCGCTGTCAAATATGCCGGAGTTTCAGAAAGCGTTCAACATACCCGACGGCTCGCCGATGGTTCGCCGCGCGGATAAGCGCGCCAACATCTGGTAAAAATCACATTAACACCACGCTTCAGCGCGGTGTTAATGGCACTCATCGCTGAAACCGTTTAAACGGTTTCCGGTTATTGCCGTACAGAAACACCGGGCTGAAGCCGCCGTGCTAAAGTGAACGACCAACTCGATCATTCTTTCGCTACTTTCCCGCCATGCGTTCGGGTGTCCAGGATATCGATGGAGCTCACATTTATGATCGTGCAGGGAAATCATCGCCAGCCATTTTGAAACCACTCTCGTTCGGCTATCGTGAGTCATCGTCATGGATTACGCGATACGCCAGCTCACAGCCGAGGATGAACCCATTCTTTGGGAGATGTTATATCAGGGACTGGCTTCACCCGGAAAAAAAGAAGGGCCTGCACGCGAAATCGTGCGCCGCCCGGAGTTTGCGCATTACGTCGAAGGCTGGGGCCGCGCCGGCGACATGGGCTTCGTCGCACACAATAAAAAGGATGGAACATTGCTTGGCGCCGTTTGGTTACGAAAGGCGATCGACAAACCTGGCGCGCCGCCTGAGCTGGCGTTTGCAGTGAAACCGGAGCACCGCAGGCACGGCATCGGCACGGCCCTGCTGACGCAACTGGTCCGCGCGAACCCTGAGGAGTCAACGATCTCGCTAAGCTTTGTCGCAGGCAGACCGCTGTTGCGCCTATACGAGCGGTTCGGATTCAAAGTTGTGAACGCACAGCCGAACGCCGTTGTGATGCATAGAGAAGTTTAGGGTGGTTAGGTGAAATTCCTCACGTCGTTCGCAACAAACGACTGAAAATCTCGCATGTCTTACGCTTGAACGCCTTAACGCTTCAACCCTTCAACCCTGTTTTGAGTAAGAGCTAGAGTTGCTCATAGTTCATGCGGCGGTAGTTTGTCACTCCAATGATCGCGAAGCCGGCAGAAACATTTCAATTCGACGCCATTGACGATGTGTTGAGTGACATCGCCAAAGGACGCATGGTCGTTGTGACCGACGATGCCGACCGCGAGAACGAAGGCGATCTGGTGATGGCAGCGGAGAAGGTCACGCCTGAAGCAGTCAATTTCATGGCGACGCACGGGCGCGGTTTAATCTGTGTGCCTATTTCGAATGAGCGCGCGGACCAACTTGGCTTGCAGCGAATGGTGACGCAAAACCGCGAAAAACATCGCACCGATTTTACCGTTTCGGTGGACGCAGCGCGGGGCGTCACAACTGGCATCAGTGCCTACGATCGAGCTACAACCATCCTCGCCATCGGCAACCCGAAATCATCGCCGGAGGACTTACACCAACCAGGCCACGTATTTCCGTTGCGCGCGAAGGACGGCGGGGTGCTGCGGCGCGCAGGTCACACTGAGGCAGCCGTCGACCTGGCAAGAATGGCCGGCCTGCAGCCGGCTGGCGTGCTTTGCGAAATCTTGCACGACGACGGCACCATGGCGCGGTTGTCCGAGTTGATGGAGTTTCGCAAAAAACATGGCCTGCGCATTTGCACGATCCAAAGCTTGATCGCTTTTCGCCGTCTTCGCGAAAAACTAGTTGAGCTGGAGCAAATCGTGAAACTGCCGACCGACTACGGCGATTTCGATCTGCATTTGTATCGCTCAAAACTAGATGGGCAGCATCACCTCGCACTGGTGAAAGGCAAGATAGACGAACAGAATCCGACGCTCGTTCGTGTGCACAGCCAGTGTCTTACTGGCGACGTATTCGCGTCGCGCCGCTGCGATTGCGGAAATCAGTTGCATGCAGCACTCCGACAAATTGCAGAGGAAGGTAACGGCGTTTTGGTTTACATGCGCCAGGAGGGCCGCGGGATTGGTCTCGCGGCAAAAATTCACGCCTACAAATTGCAGGAGGAAGGTCTCGACACCGTCGAAGCGAACGCCAGACTCGGCTATCCGAGCGATCTGCGCGATTACGGACTCGGCGCGCAAATCCTTTTCGATCTCGGCGTGCGCCAGTTCCGGTTCCTGACAAATAACCCAAAGAAAGTTGTCGGGCTTGAGGGCTATGGACTCGAAATGATCGAGCAGGTACCGATTCGCACTGAGACCAACCCGCATAACGCCAAGTACCTCGAGACAAAGCGGACGAAGCTGGGGCACTTGTTGTGAATGACGAAGGCTGCGCCATCTCGTCCACGAACCGCGAAGGCGAAACGCATCTTCCACATCGTTGCGAGCCGGTTTAATGCGCAATACGTGGACGGGCTTGTCGATCACGCGACGAAAGAGCTGCATGCGCTTGCGCCGGACGCGACGGTTTCTCTGCATCGTGTGCCGGGCGCATTCGAAATTCCCGTGGTCGTGCGCGAACTGGCCTCACGGGAAAGCGCTGACGCAATCATCGCTTGCGGGGTGATTTTGCAAGGCGAAACCAATCACGCACAAAATCTGAGCCGCTCGGTAACGGATGCGCTTCAACGCCTCGCAGTGCAAGAAGCAGTGCCTGTGATCAACGTGGTGCTCAGTTTCGATAACGAAGATCAAGCCCGTGCGCGTTGTCTCGAAAATAAAATTAATCGCGGCACCGAAGCCGCTCGGGCAGCGGTGGAAATCGCAAACGTTTTGTCGGACCTTGCAACAAACAAGGAGCGGCGGTCTCCAGTCCGCCGAAGGGACAATGGGTAAACGACGGCGAGCGCGAGAAGCCGCGGTTCAATATCATTTCTGGCGCGACCTTCAGCGCGGTGAAGGACCTGAGAAGATCGATGAATTCTGGGAATTTTGCCCGGCCGCGCCGCGTGTGCGCGAATTTGCACAGCCACTCATTGAAGGAATGGTGACGCATCTCCCGCAGATCGACGAACGCATTCGCCGTTATTGCGAGAATTACGAATTTCGCCGTATCTCAGCAGTCGATCGCAATATTCTGCGGCTGGCGATCTACGAGATGCTCTATCGCGACGACATTCCGCCGGTCGTCTCCATCAACGAGGCGATCGAACTGGCGAAAACATATGGCGGCGCGGAATCAGGCCGTTTTGTGAATGGGATTCTCGATCGGGTCCGCAAAGATTTGGATCGCCCTGCGCGTGAGGCAGTGAAAAAGGAACTGTAGCCGTCGCCATGTGGGCGACGCGGCCGGTTCTCTGCGCGCTTCGCGTAGCAAAGCGGCTACAGTAAAGACATGAAATTTCTCCAATCCCTCGCCCAGCAATTTGCCGGCAAACCGATCGATTGGGACGAGCTCGAAGAAGCGCTCATCCGGGCGGATCTCGGAGTTGCGATGACAACGCGCATCATCAAAACACTACAGGAACGCGAGGCTTGGTCTGTGCTTGGAATCGGCGACGTGATTAAAGCTGTGCGCGTGGAAATCGCACAGATTTTGGCGGCTCAGCCGAAGCCAATCCGTCGAGTGAATGACAAGCCAACTGTGATCTTGATTGTTGGTGTGAACGGCACTGGCAAGACAACGTCGACAGCAAAACTCGCGCATTATCTGCAGGCAGGGGCGATTGACCACAATCGCCCGGCGGAAGTGATGCTCGCCGCAGCCGATACGTTTCGCGCCGCAGCGATCGAGCAATTAGGCGTTTGGGCCGAAAGGCTCGGCGTTGAGATAATTCGCGGGCAGTATGGCGGCGATCCGGCTGCGCTTTGTTACGAAGCGTATGAGGCTGCGGCAAAGCGCAGAATCGATTTTTTGCTTTGCGACACGGCTGGTCGCCAACACACCAAAACGAACCTCATGGGCGAGTTGCAAAAGGTGAAACGCGCAATCAGCAAACTCGATCCGAATGCTCCCCAAGAGACACTGCTCGTGGTCGATGCAACCACTGGCGGTAACACGCTCAGTCAGGCCCGCGAATTTCACAATGCCCTGACACTGACAGGCCTCATCGTCACCAAACTCGATGGCAGCGGCAAAGGCGGGATCGTCGTCGCGATTCAGGATGAGCTTGGAATCCCCACGCGATTTGTCGGCACCGGAGAAAGGATCGACGATTTCGCGCCGTTCGATCGGCAAAAATACATCGAGGACTTGGTCTAAACGCAGCGGGGTGAACGATGTCATCTTGAGCAGAGTGAAGCGGAGTCGAAAGGAACATGACTGACCGAGTGCGCGCCGCGACTTCGAGATCGGCTATCCAGACTTCACCGAGCCGCTGCAGCGCAGCTAATGCGCGGCAGGAACAGATGCCGCCAATGGGAAAAACGCCAGGCTGACGAAGACCGCCGCAAACACACAGATCAAGTCGACGAGTAACATGGTGCTGAGCGCGTAGCGCGTATTCTTGATCTGCACACTCCCGAAGTACATGGCGAGGACGTAGAACGTCGTCTCCGCTGCGCATTGAAAGACGCACCCAAGGCGACCGGCGAAGGAGTCCGCGCCGTACGTGGACATCGCGTCGAGCAGGAATCCGCGGCTGCCGGCCGAGTTGAATGGCCGAAGGATTGCGATTGGCAGCGCATTCACGATTTGATCACTCACGTTGAGGGCGTGAAAGATCCACTTCAGTATGGCCGCGAACATGTCGAACAGTCCACTGTTTCGGAAAAGCGAGATCGCGACAAGCATGCCGAGGATATACGGGAAAATAATGCGCCCGACTTCCAGCCCGTTGTACGCGCCTTCGACGAACGACTTGAAGATCGTGGTGCCCTTTGCGGCGAATTGCTTCTCGCGCAACAGGCTGTAACCGAAAATTGCAAAGATAAGGCCGAGCAGCACCGCGCTCGAGAGGTTGCCCGTGAAATAGCTTTTGCCGATCAGATCCAGCCGCGTGATATAAACGAGCAAAACGGCGATAATGGCGGCGATTCCGCCAATTGCGATCACAAGTCCGGCCTTAAACAAATTGATCCGCTGGCGAATGCCGACGATTACGAGGGCCGCAACCGTGCCGATGAATGATGTGATAATGCACGGCAGCATCACATCGGCCGGGTTCCTGGCATGCGCCGCCGCGCGATAGCCGATAATCGAAGTCGGGAGGAGCGTCAGCCCGGCCGCGTGCAAACACATGAACATAATCTGCGGGTTGCTCGCCCTGTCCTTTTGATCGTTCAGCTCCTGGAGGCTCTTCATTGCCTTCAGGCCGAATGGTGTGGCCGCGCTGTCGAGTCCGAGGAAATTGGCTGCGAAATTCAAGGTCATGTAAGAGATCGACGGATGACCGCGCGGTACCTCCGGAAAAACGTGGACGAAAATCGGACTGAGTAGTTTTGCGACGCGTTCTGCGGCGCCGCTGTCGATCAGCAACTGCATGAGACCGGTGAAGAACGCCAGGTACGCAGCTAGCGGCAACAGGATATCAAAGAGCGTATTTTTGCATTGCGGCACGACGCCGTCAGCTGCCTGTTTGCCGGCGTAGACCTTCACCACGCCGTTGTCGATTACGTACTGCTCTTCGCCGACCGTGACTTTGTGATCGGGCGCGCTTTGCAAGCTGCTCTGCAATTCAGGCGGCAGCTTATCAATGTAATACTCACGCTGTAGCAGCGGATCGTCCTTCTTACCGCTCACGGCGAACTCGATGCTATAGAATCGGCCGCTGAAGAGCTGGATGAGGAGATAGGCAATGGAACAGAGAAAAAGAGCGACCCAAAATCTGCTTAATGCCATTTGGAGCTAATTCACGGGCTGAAATCGCGTCACGATTTCACTTAAAACAGTACGCTCCATTCGCCGCAAGCCAAAACCGAATCGCGGCCGCGGCACCGGGGACTAAATTGTCTTCTCACTGATTTTCGAAGAGCCGGCCAGCAGTTCTTCCTCTCGGTTACGAACTTGATTAAGGGCGGAAATCCTGCCCGAATTTGCCGGAACACGCAGTTGCGCGTATGTTAGAGCGCAGCTAAAACGGGTAATCTCACGCGAGAAATCAGGGGGAAAGCAATGAACCGAACACAACTCACTTACAAACATTCGTACAAAACTCTGTGGTTTGGTCTGGCCGGCACGCTGGTCGTAATTGTCGGCTCGATTTTGTTCAGTTATGCTCAAACGCAGAAAAAAGAAGCCGAGAAAATGAATCCAACGAAAGAAGTTCCAAGCGACGCCGAATTGCGAAAACAATTGACGAACGACCAGTACAAGGTGACGCGGCAATGCGGCACCGAAACGCCGTTTCACAACGCCTACTGGGACAATCATAAGCCCGGAATCTACGTCGACATCATCACGGGCGAGCCCCTCTTCAGTTCGCTGGACAAATTCGACAGCGGCACGGGTTGGCCCAGTTTCACAAAGCCGATCAAGTCAGAGAACGTAACGGAAAAGCGCGATTCTTCTTATGGAATGGAGCGCACCGAGGTTCGCGGGAAAACAAGCGATTCGCATCTCGGCCACGTTTTCGACGATGGTCCGGCCCCCGCTGGGCAACGTTACTGCATCAATTCCGTCGCCTTGCGCTTCGTTTCGGTGGAGAAATTAAAGGAGGAAGGCTACGGCCAGTACCTTGCGCTCTTCCAACCACAGCAGACCGCGCAGCAGCAGCAAGGCGGAGAAGCGAAACCGCAAAGCAAATAGCGGTAGGGTCGGCGCGCTGCGCCGACCGGACGCCGCAGCGCGGCGTCCCTACCAACGAATCGTTTTGAAACACGGTACTCCGCGGGATAGGTTTGCTGATCCTCGATGACTAAAGACGACTTCGATTACGCGATTGAAAACACGCACGTGATCGTTGCTCCGGAGCGACAGATCGCAACGTTTGGCAGTACCAGCTTCGATTTTTATCTCATCTCAGAATTGATGGACCGGGTCGATCAGGTCCGGATTCGCAACGGAAAAATTCACGCTGAACGTCCGCAGATTCTGACTCCGGAGCATTATTGCCGACTGTTACTCGAGGGTTTCGGAGAAAAAGCGGAGCGCTATATCGAGCGGCTCCGCGAGCACGCTCGGAATATCGCGGTACTTCGTTATGGTTTTCAATTCCGTAAAACCGATCTAAGCGAGCAGACGCTTCGCGATTCAGTTGACGCGGTGATCAATCGCACCAGGCAAAACGTCGAAAGAAAAAACGAATCGCTTAGTGCAGTGATTCACGGCGTGGACGATGCCTGGGAGGTTTGCCTGCTCAAATTCACTATCGATCTGGTGGATCGGTCGTCGGGTGGTAATCTCGGCGATTTCCGGAAGCGGGGTTTGATTTGATGTGTCGGCTTGCGCAACTGTGAATCCCCTAATGACAACGAGCAAACCGCGATATGACTTTGATTTCGCTGTGGCCGGTGGCGGTCCTGCTGGCTCCTCGGCGGCGATCTCGCTGGCGCAGCGCGGTCATTCGGTTGTTCTATTTGAACGTGAGACTTTCCCGCGATTCCATATCGGTGAATCGTTGTTGTCGACGGCCAACGAAGCGTTTGCAGCTTTGGGTGTCACCGAACAGATAGAGGCCGCCTGTTTTCCAAACAAGTGGGGTGCGCGCCTCTTCACGCATGACGGCCAGAGCGGGCGGTATGTTAATTTCACTGACGTCCGGGAAGTCGCAAGGCCTCAGACGTACCAGGTGTGCCGCCAGGAATTCGATCGCATTCTGCTGGAGCGGGCGCGCGAAGTTGGCGTCGACGTTCGAGAAGGTTACAACGTGAGCGCGTGCGAATTTGCACCGGACGCGGCAACCGTCGACGTCGCGTCACGCGCGGACGCTGCGACGACGCGTATGCGAGTGCGGGCGTTGGTCGATGCAACGGGACGCGGAGGATTACTCGCCCGAAAATTCAATCTTCGCAGCGATGAACCGCGACTAGCGAACATCGCAGTCTTCGCCCATTACACCAACGTGCCGCGGCTGGAAGGGTCGCGCCCCGACGATATACGCCTGATCGCACGCAGCGACGCCGGATGGTTCTGGCTCATTCCCATTTCGAAAGAGTTAACGAGTGTCGGGGTAGTTCTACCAGTGCGCCTTTATCGCAGATTGGCGAAGGATTCGGCCGAAGAAACGCTGAATAGTGCGATCGCCGATACGCCGCTTGTTGCCGATTTAATGCGCAAGGCACGACGTGAGTGGCCAGTACGCGTCGAAAAAGATTTTTCGTATAGTGCCTCGGTGTATGCCGGCGATCGCTGGATTCTGGCTGGAGACGCCGGATTCTTTCTCGATCCCGTATTCTCAACAGGTGTATCAGTCGCCATGGAATCAGGGATTGAAGCCGCTGCTGAGCTTCATCGGGCATTGATGAGAAATGACTTCTCCGCTTCGAGTTTCGCGGCGTTCTCCCGCCGTCACCGCAAACGATTCAAGACGTTTCGCCGGTTTGTTGTGGGATTCTACACTCCACAATTTCGCGATATTTTCTTCAGTCCCGAACCACCGAGTCTTATCTTCCGATCAGTCGTCACCATCCTCGCCGGTAGGTGGAACGCCAGTTTGTGGACTCGCTTTCTCAACCAGCTGTTTTTCTGCGCTGTATCGATACAGAAACGCTTTAATATGACGCGGGCAGTTTTTCGGCGCGATCAAGATGCCGGTTACCCGAGCGAAACACGCTCCGAAAAGACGTGTGCGCGAATAAATGCGCCTGCGCTGGCCAGCGCGCGGCGGCCTGGCTCAAGCTGAGCGTTCCACAGAGGCCACGCATGAATCATGTGCGGCCAAATTTCCAAAGTCACTGCGACATCGGCTGCGCCTGCGATGCGCGCGAAACGAACGGCGTCATCGAGTAACGTTTCAGCTGAACCGACCTGGATCAGCATCGGAGGAAACCCACTGACCTCGGCATATAGAGGTGAGACACGGGGATCGTTTCTTTCCACTCCTGCAGGAAGATATACATCGACCAATTCATTCAGATACGCTTTGTGGATGATCGGATCGACGCCGTCCTTTGTTGCGAGTGTCGAACCGGAGAGCGTTAGATCCGTCCACGGCGATACGAGCCACGCGCACGCGGGAAGTTCCTCGTGTGCATCGCGCAGTTGACTGATCAACCCAACCACCAATCCCGCGCCAGCACTGTCGCCGCCGATTGCGATGCGCGAAGCCGGGACATCGCATTCCCGTAGAAAATGCCAGGCCTTAACCGAGTCCTCGTACGCTGCGGGAAACGAATGCTCGGGAGCGAGCCTGTACGCAATGGCGAGGGTGCGCGTTCTCGCTGCGCGTCCTGCCTCCGTGACCATGCGGCGATGGCTCACAATTGAACCGGAGCAATAGCCGCCGCCGTGAAAAAGCAACAGGACGCGCGAGGGATCACTGGCCGGAACGATCGACCACTCGCCCTCGAGCCCAGTAATGTCCACAGGTTCAAGCTTCACGTCATCGGCCACCGGCCACACAGAGCCGATTTCATCGAGACGCTTTCGACGTTCAGGCCAGCCGACAGGACGCGGCTTTGAAGTTAGCAACGCACGCACCTTGTCGATTTCGCTTTGAGCCATTGTTTTTTTGATTGGTATTTCTCTTCCAGTTTAATCAGCGAAAACGAAATTTCATAACGTCATTCATGTGAGCGCCTAAAGCTGTAGAATCGATTCCGAACTGCTTGACCGCGCTTCACATCGTTGTTGCGTCCTGACCATGCCGCATTCGTACGATGCCATTGTCATCGGCGCGGGACACAACGGCCTGACCTGCGCCTGTTATCTGGCCAGGGCTGGGCTGAAGGTTCTCGTCCTTGAGCAATACCACACGGTTGGCGGAATGACCGTCACCGAAGAGGAAACGCTGCGCGGGTTCTGGTCGGACATTCACGCCAGCGGGTATCAGCTCGCAAATCTTTCACCCGTGCCGCGCGAATTGGGTTTGCTGGATCGGTACGAAATCATCGAACCAGACATCCCTTTCTCGCACGCTTTCCCCACCGGCGACATCATCAGCGTGCATCGCGACATCGAAAAGACCGTCGCGGATATCGCCCGCTATTCGGTTAAGGACGCCGCGACATGGCGCGTTTTGATGAACCGTTTCCTCGTGGAAAAGGATGCCATCACTGAGGCCATGTTTTCACCGCCTCCTTCGTTTCCGGTGGCAGCAGCCGACTTCGCCGCCTCGCCTACGGGCATGGACGCCTATCGGTTTAGCATGCAGAGCGTGCGCTCGTGGGCGAACCAAACCTTCGAAGCCGAGGCAACGAAAACCTTGTTCGGGTCGTTCGCCACTTTTCTCGGCGCGTCGCCTGACGACGCCGGGGGCGCGGAGCTCGGCTGGCTGTTTGCTTCAGTATTGCAAAACGTCGGCAACAATCTGGTCAAAGGCGGTATGAACCGCGTCACGCTCGCGCTCGCTGAAGATCTGCGAGCCCATGGCGGAGAAATCCGCACGAACGCGCTTGTCGACAAAATTCTGGGCGATGCAAAACGTGCAACTGCTGTGCGCATCGAAAGCGGCGAAGAGATTCCAGCCGGTCAACTGATTGTCTCGAATGTTGATCCCGGTCATCTCGTAATCGATTTGCTCGGTGTCGGGATGATGGGACAAGAAATCGTCGATAAAATGCAGCGCTACGAATGGGGCGATTCGATTTTTGTCATGTTCGTTGCGCTCAAGAGTCCAATTAACTACAAAGCGGGACCTGCGGCGCGCCAGTCGGCGCATGTTCACCTTAGCGAACGTTCGCTCGACTTTTTTGCGCGGATCTATCTGCAATGTCGCGCTGGCGCACTGCCTGCGGCGCCGATGATCGTGAGTTGGAATGATTCCGCCATAGATCCGAGCCGCGCGCCCGCCGGCCGGGCGCTGATGAAATTCGTGATCTTGAGTGTCCCATATGTCATCACTGGCGACGCCACCGGCAGAGTCCCGGGACGGACTTGGGACGAAGCGCGTGAACCGTACGCGGATTACTTAATTGACCTCATCACGGCCAACTACATTCCCGATTTGAAGGCGAAGATTCTGAAG
>WNEP01001824.1_pt1 | contig 12028 bp, 11 predicted proteins | sample 5399961 | NCBI WGS metagenome assembly WNEP01 (sample SAMN13153329, study PRJNA577476) | soil metagenome | isolation source: 20 cm grassland meadow soil pre-rain plot 5 | place: USA:California | collected 2015-09-08 | reverse complement strand
AACGGATAGGTGCCGGTCCGCTTCTGCACCGCGTCGCGGAAGGCCTTCTCGATCGCCTGGCCCTCGGGCTTGAGCGCCTCGAGGCGGAAGCCCGGACCGGGCTCGAGCAGGGCGAACACGCCGTTGGCGTCGTTGCCGAGCGCCTTGCCGAAATCGCTGCCGCCGTAGCCCGTCGCGCCCGCGTGGACCAGCGCCTTGAACAGGAAGTTCTGCTCCTTGGCCTGGCGCCAGAAGAGCACGCCGTCGTTGCTGAAGCTGATGTGGTGGACGATGTCCGGGTTGAGCTGCTTCATCTTCAAGATCGTCGGCGTCATGTCGTTGAGCGTCTGCCAGTTGTAGTACTCGAGCATGACCTCCTGCATGCCGAACTCCGTCTTGGCCCGCTGCCGGGCCGACTCGGTCACGCCTTGACCGTAGGACGAGTCTTCGGACAGGAAGGCGATCTTGATCTGGTTGGGCCGGAGGTTGAGACGGGGCGCCAGATGCTTGGCGATGAACTCGACGTTGTACCAGCCGAAGCCGGTGGCGTCGATCTCGGTGCGGTAGACGTGCTTGAGACCGCGCTTGTTGAAGCGCGGATCGACGCAGGAGGACTCCCAGTAGATGACGTTGTGGCGCGCCGCCACCTCGCTCGCCGCGCCGCACAGGCGCGAGGAGAACGTCCCGGTGATGATCTTGACGCCTTCCCGGGTGATCAGCCGGTTCGCTTCGCTGGCCGCCGCGGTAGGATCGGTCGCGTCGGCGACGGTGAACACGAGCTTCTTGCCCATGACGCCGCCCCGCTCGTTGATCATGTCGCGGACGATCTCGTACCCCTCGAGGTGTCGCTTGCCCTCGCCCGCGAGCGGGCCCGTGAGCGGTTCGAGCACGCCGATCTTGTACTCGCCCGAGAGCGACTGGCCGTGGACGCCGGCGCGGGCGGCGCCGAGGACGACGGCGAGCGCGGTCACGACGGTGACGACGGTCCGGCGGTGCATACGAGACCTCCTGATGAGTGGACGCGTCTTCGAAGCGACGGCCGGGTTGTAGCACCCGGCCGTGGCGAGTGTCAAGGCCGGCGCCGACGCGCGAGCGCGTGGAAGCGTCCTGCATTGTGCCGTCGCGAATAGCTGGTTTAGACTCGAACACGTGGGCGACGATCACGCACCCGGGTTCCTGGCGCCGGACACGGTCCGCTTCTGCCCGCTGTGCGGCGCGCCGACGGCCCGCAAGCCTGTGCCGCCCGACCAGCGTGAGCAGCACGTGTGCCCGCGCTGCCGCTTCGTCTTCTATCTGAGCCCCAAGGTCGTCGGCGCCACGCTCCCCGAGCAGGACGGCGCCGTCCTGCTCACGCGCCGGTCGATCAGCCCCGGGCGCGGGCTCTGGACGTTCCCCGGGCGGCTTCGTCGACTTCGGCGAGACCGTGACCGACGCCGCGGTGCGGGAGACATTCGAGGAGACGGGTCTCACGGTGGACCTCACGGGCCTGCACAACGTGTACACGTATCCTGGCGCACCCGTGATCATCGTCTACCGGGCGCGCGTCGTCGGCGGCACCCTCACGACCTGCGAGGAGAACGACGCGCTCGAGTGGGTGCGGCCGACGCGGATCCCGTGGGACGCGCTCGCGTTCCCGTCCACCCGCGACGCGCTCCGCGAGTGGGTCGCCGCACGTGGCGAGGAGGTCCCGGGGGGTTAGGAGCGCGGGCCGCTCGGCTCAGGCCAGTGCCTTGACACCGAGGTCGCGCGCGATTCTGTTGCACTCGGCGACGAGGACGGGCGCCAGCGGAATGCCGTCCTTCCGCCGCCGCTGCTCGCTCTCGAGCTCGGGCTCGCCCGCGACGTAGATCCGCTCCTGGCCCTCGGCGCGCGGCGACGACCGGAGCGCCTCGAGCATGTCGTCCATGTCGCGCTTGAACTCCTCGAGGGGCCGGAAGCGCGACGGATCGACAGCCGCGAAGCAGTGACCGGCGTTGTGGACCTGCCGTGCCTTCATGTCGCTCCGCTCGAAGAGGTCGCCGTAGACGGCGCCGTTGAGGACGCCGGAGAGGATGTCCACCATAACGCCGAGGCCGTAGCCCTTGTGGCCGCCGAGCTCGCGCGAGCCGCCGAGGGGCGACAGGAGCCGGTGCTTCAGGGCGACCAGGGGGTCGGTGGTCGGTCGGCCGCGGTCGTCGAGCGCCCAGCCTTCGGGGATCGGCTTCCCCCACCGCGAGGCGACGACGAGCTTGCCGACCGCGACGGTCGTCGTCGCCATGTCGAGGACGAACGGCGCGTGGCGGCCGGCGGGGGCAGCGAAGGAAAGCGGGTTGGTGCCGAACATCGCCTGCCGCCCGAAGGTCGGCACCGCGGCGGGCCTGGGCGTGTTGGTCGTCGCGAGGCCGATCATGTCGTGCTCGAGCGCCAGCATCGAGTAGTTCGCGGCGGCGCCGAAGTGGCTCGAGTTCCGCACCGTGGCGATGCCGATAGAGTATGCCTTCGCCTTCTCGATCGCCTTGCGCATCGCGAGCGTCGAAGCGTAGTGGCCGAGGCTCTTGCCGGCGTCGAAGAGCGCCATGGCGCCGTCGTCGCGGACAACCTTCGGCTCGCTGTCGAGCTGCAGGTAGCCGGCGCGCCAGTATTCGACGTAGCGCGGCAGCATGCCGATCCCGTGCGAGTCCACGCCGCGCAGGTCGGTCCGGACCATGTGACCCGCGGTGATCTCGGCGGGGGCGCGCTCCATCTTCATCGCCATCAGGACGTCGACGATGAACTCGTGCAGGCGCGTGTGCGTGACGAGGACGGGCGTCTCGGCCATGGCGAGCTCCTCAACGCGTAAAAGTCGATTGTGCATGATCGGCTGCCGCACGGAGCGAACAATCGGGTAAAGCATTGTATGCACCCCGGGGAATGTATGCACCCCTGGGAATCTCTGACATGTTTCCCCGCTCCGGGGCGCATTCAGGGGTTTTCCGAGGATCGGACCCATGATTCCCCGGATTGCGGCCTCCCGGTCCCAGAGCCGAAACTCCACACTCGAGAATTGAGCCCCTAGCGGGGCCGGCGGGAGGATCTCCTCTTGAACCGTGTGTTTTTGCTGGTGCTCGTGGTCATCATCGCTGGCGCCGGGGTATCGGGCTATTTCGTCGAGATCGGCGGCAGCTCACCGCAGTATCGGTTCGCCAGCGCTGAGCTCGGTCCACTCACCGCCGCCGTCTCGGCCAGCGGCAACCTCAACGCGGTCATCACCGTCCAGGTGGGCAGTCAGGTGTCGGGCCAGATCAAGGAACTCCTCGTCGACTTCAACTCGGTCGTGAAGAAAGGCCAGGTGATCGCGCGTATCGACCCGGACATCTTCGAGGCGAAGGTCATCCAGGCCAGGGCAGACCTCGACTCCGCCAAGGCCACGGTCCTCAACCAGCAGGCGCAGGTCGAGCGCTCGCGCGCCGACGTCGGGAACGCTCGGGCGGCGCACGCCGAGGCGCGCGCCCAGACGGCGAAGGCGCAGGTCGCCGTGCTCGACACCAAGCGCGATCTCGATCGGAAGACGGAGCTGTTCGCCCGCCAGCTCATCGCCAAGAGCGATCTCGACACGTCCCAGGCGGCGCACGACTCGGCGGTCGCCCAGTTGGACTCGGCGCGGGCGCACGAGCAGGCGCTGGAGTCCGCCATCCAGTCGGCGATCGCCCAGCTGCGCGTGGCGGAAGCCATGCTTGTATCGGCGCGCGCGCAGGTGGAGCAGAAAGACGCCGGCCTCAAGCAGGCCCAGGTGGATCTCGATCACACCACGATCCGCGCGCCGGTGCAGGGCGTCGTGGTCTCGCGCCAGGTGGATGTCGGCCAGACCGTTGCGGCGAGCCTGCAGGCGCCGGTGCTCTTCACGATCGCCCAGGACCTGACGAAGATGCAGGTCGAGACGAGCGTGGACGAGGCCGATATCGGGCGCATCAAGCTCGACGACCGTGCCACGTTCACAGTGGACGCGTTTCCGGGCGAGACGTTCGAGGGCACCGTCACGCAGATCCGGAAGGCGGGGCAGATCGTGCAGAACGTCGTGACGTACACGGTCGTCGTCGCCGTGGACAACCCGGCGGGGAAGCTCCTGCCCGGCATGACGGCGAACGTCAAGCTCGTCGTCGCGGAGAAGCCGAGCGTGCTGAAGGTCCCGAACGCGGCGCTCAGGTTCCGCCCGCCGGGCGCCGAGGCCGCGGCGCCGAGCGGATCGCCGGGTGGCCCGGTGGCGGGTGGCGCAGCGCCCTCAAAGAAGAAGAACCCCGACCGTCCCGCGAAGGACCCAAAGCTCTCTGAGGATCACGCGAAAAAGCTCGCCGGCCGTGTCTGGATCCTCGGCCCCGATGGAAAGCCGGCGCCAGTCCGGCTCGCGCTGGGTCTCAGCGATGGCAGCTTCACCGAAGTGCTGCGGGGCGATCTGAAGGAGGGCCAGGAAGTCATCGTTGGTCTGGCGGGGAGCGTGGGCGGGGGCGCCAAGAAGCCCAAGAGCGAGCGGCGCCTGAGACTCTAGCCGTGGCCGGACCGATCATCGTCGCCGAGGGCCTGACGAAGGATTACCATCTCGGGCCGCACACAGTTCATGCCCTCCGTGGCGTCTCGGTCACCATCGAGCGCGGCGAGTTCATCGCAGTGATGGGTCCCTCGGGCTCGGGCAAGTCCACCTTCATGAACCTCCTCGGCTGCCTCGACACGCCCACCGCGGGCCGCTACGTGCTCGACGGCGAGGACGTCGCCGGCGTCTCGCCGGACGCGCTCGCGCAAATCCGGAACGCGAAGATCGGCTTCGTCTTCCAGCAGTTCAACCTCCTGCGCCGGACGACCGCGCTCGAGAACGTCGAGCTTCCGCTGCTCTACGCAGGCGTGCCGGCCCGCGAGCGGCGCGCCCGCGCGCGGGCGCGCCTCAGTGCGGTGGCGCTCGCCGACCGCGAGGGCCATCAGCCGAGCCAGCTCTCGGGCGGCCAGCAGCAGCGCGTCGCGATCGCCCGGGCGCTCGTCAACGACCCGGCCGTGATTCTCGCCGACGAGCCCACCGGCAACCTCGACTCACACACCAGCGTCGAGGTGCTCGCGCTCTTGCAGCGGCTCAACCGCGAGGGGCTCACGCTCGTGCTGGTCACCCACGAACCGGACATCGCCGCCTACGCGGGCCGGATCCTCTCGTTCCGGGACGGCAGGCTGCGCAACGACGAGCCCGTGGCGGCGCCGCTCGACGCCGAGCGGGTCCTGGCGTCGCGGTCGGCGGAGGAGGCCGCCGCGTGAGCGTCTGGCAGAGCGTCCGCATCGCCATCCGAGCGCTGCGCGTCAACAAGCTTCGGAGCGCGCTCACGATGCTCGGCATCATCATCGGCGTCGCCGCCGTCATCGCGATGGTCGGTGTCGGCGCCGGCGCCCAGGCGCGCGTGGCCGAGCAGATCCAGAGCCTCGGGTCGAACCTGATCATCGCTCGCTCAGGCAGCGTGACCGCCGGTGGTGTACGGATCGGCTCGGGAAGTCAGCTCACGCTCACCGAAGACGATGCCCTGGTCGCGCCGCGCGAGCTCGAGAGCGTGCAGGTCGCCGCGCCCGCGGTGCGTGATACTGACCAAGTCGTGTACGGCAACCAAAACTGGTCGACCGTCGTGTATGGCGTGACGACCGACTATCTCGAGGCGCGCGACTGGCCCCTTGCTGCGGGTCGGCCGATCGCAACTGCCGACGTCCAGGGCGCCACGAAGGTCGCCCTGGTTGGTCAAACGTGCGCCGTGACCCTCTTTGGGGACGCTGATCCCGTCGGCGAGATCATCCGGATCAAGAGGATCCCGTTCACCGTGATCGGGGTGCTCGAGCGGAAGGGACAGAGCACGTCGGGCCAAGACCAGGACGATACGATCCTCATTCCCCTCTCCACGGCGAAAAAGAAGGTCCTCGGTGTGAGCCGAGCCGGATTCCGATCGGTCTGGGCCATCTATTTCAAGGTCCGGCCCGGCGAAGACATGACGGAAGCGGAAGCGCAGATTCGCGTCCTCCTGAGAGAGCGCCACAACCTGAGGCCCCAGCAGCCGGACGACTTCTCCCTTCGCAACCTCTCAAACGTGCTCGAGACACAAGAGGAGTCGTCGCGCGCGTTGACGTACCTGCTGGCCGCCATCGCCTCGGTCTCCCTGCTGGTCGGCGGGATCGGCATCATGAACATCATGCTCGTCTCCGTGACGGAGCGGACGAGGGAGATCGGGTTGCGGATGGCCGTCGGCGCCCGACGCGGCCACATTCTTGCCCAGTTCCTGGTCGAGGCGATCACGCTCTCGCTCATCGGGGGCATCATCGGGATTGTCTTGGGTCTGGCTGGCTCGCACGCAGTCAGCTATTTGGCCGAATGGCGGACCCTCATCGCGCCGGAGTCGATCGGGCTCGCGTTCGGCTTCGCCGCCGCGGTCGGAATCTTCTTCGGATTCTATCCGGCGCGAAAGGCGGCGCGGCTCGACCCGATCGATGCGCTCCGCTACGAATAGGATCGGGCGTGGGAAGAATCACATGACGGAGGGGGGACACTGACATGTTTGCGACTCAGGACGAGGAAGCGCGTCGTGGGATGCGTCGGCCCGCCGCCATTTCCCTTCCGAAGGGCACGCTGGGTGTTCTCACGCCCGGCATGGGGGCGGTCAGCACGACGTTTATGGCCGGGGTGGAGCTCGTCCGCAAGGGCCTGGCGCTGCCAATCGGCTCGGTGACCCAGCTCGCCACCATTCGCTTGGGGAAGCGCACCGAGGGCCGCTCGCCGCTGATCCGGGAGCTCGTCCCGCTCGAAAAACTTGACAGCCTCGTCTTCGGCGGCTGGGACATCTTTCCCGACACCGCCTACGAGGCCGCGCGGAAGGCCGGCGTGCTCGAGCCCAATCACCTGGAGGAGGTGAAGGGCTTGCTCGGCGGCATCTGGCCGATGAAGGCGGCGTTCGACCAGGGGTACGTGAAGAAGCTCAACGGGCCGCACGTGAAGAAGGCCAAGACGAAGTTCGACTTGGCCGAGGAGATCAAAGACGACATTCGGCAGTTCAAGAAAGAGACCGGGGCGCAGCGGCTGGTGATGGTCTGGTGCGGCTCAACCGAGGTTTTCCTGACCCCGGACGAGGTGCACGCCGACCCGGCGAGGTTCGAGAACGCGATGAAGACGAACCATCCCTCGATCGCGCCCTCGATGCTCTACGCCTGGGCAGCGATCACCAGCGGGGTGCCGTTCGCCAACGGTGCGCCCAACCTCACGGTGGACATCCCCGCACTGCAGCAGCTCGCCCGCGAGCATCACGTGCCCATCTGCGGCAAAGACTTCAAGACCGGCCAGACGCTCCTGAAGACGATTCTGGCGCCCGGCTTCAAGGCGCGGATGCTGGGGCTGAACGGGTGGTTTTCGACCAACATCCTCGGAAACCGGGACGGCGAAGTGCTCGACGACCCCGAGTCGTTCAAGACCAAGGAGGAGTCCAAGCTCGGCGTGCTGGAGTACGTTCTCCAGCCGCAGCTCTACCCGCAACTCTACGGCAAGCTGTGCCACAAGGTGCGCATCAACTACTACCCGCCGCGTGGCGACAACAAAGAAGGCTGGGACAACATCGATATCTTCGGTTGGCTCGGCTACCCCATGCAGATCAAGGTGGATTTCCTTTGCCGCGATTCGATCCTGGCGGCGCCGATCGTGCTCGACCTGGTGCTGTTCCTCGATCTGGCCCAGCGCGCCGGGCTGCGCGGCATCCAGGAGTGGCTGAGCTTCTATTTCAAGTCGCCCATGTGCGCGCCGGAGCTCTACCCGGAGCACGATCTGTTCATTCAGTTGATGAAACTGAAGAACACGTTGCGCTGGATGATGGGCGAAGATCTGATCACGCACCTCGGCGCGGAATACTACGACTGAGGCTCGCGCGGGCTCGCCATAGAGGTCGGTTGACGGGTCATGGGTCGATGAAGCCCCGGATCGACGGGTCGCTGCTTGCAATCGTGGGCGAGGGGCTGCTCTCTCGCCTCAGCTTCGGCCTGATCAACTTCGCCTTGCCTCTCTACGCCCGGCACCTGGGGTTCAGTCTCGCTGAGGTTGGCATTCTGGTCGGGCTCAACAGCGCGGTGGCCGTGCTGTCGAAGCCGTTGCTGGGTTGGGGGGCGGACCGCTTCGGCCTGAAACGCACCTTCGTGGCCGCGATCAGCTTACGCAGCCTGGTTTCGCTCCTCCTGGGCTTCGCCAGTGCGCCGTGGGAGCTCTTCGCCATTCGGAGTGCGCACGGGTTGTCCATGTCCCTGCGCGATCCCTCGGTCAACGCTCTGATTGCCGAGCATGGTGGAGAGAAATCTGTGGCGTCCGCGTTCGCCTGGTACCAGACAGCCAGAACTGTGGCGGGCTCGATGAGCAGGGCTCTCGCGGGCATTCTCTTGACGGTCACCGCGGCCAATTACCCGCTGGTGTTCTTCGTAGGCTTCGCGCTTTCGGTGCTGCCGCTACTGGTGGTGACCCGCTATGTGAAGGAAACAAGCGACCGGGGATCATCCTCTCGGCCTGTGGTGCAGGGATACAAAGTCGACACTTCGGCGAGCGCGGTGCAGCACGGACCAAGGCCGAGGATACTACCCTTCGTCGGGCTGGGGTTCTTGATTGCCGGCAGTGCCGAAATGCTCGGTGGCCTGTTTCCCGTCCTGGCGACTGAATACGCGGGCTTGAGCACGGCCCAGGCCGGCATCGTCTATGCGGTTTCGACGCTCGCCACCATGGTCTCCGGTCCCATCTTCGGCTGGCTCTCCGACAATGTCAGCCGCAAATTGGTGCTGATGGTGCGAGGAGTCGCCAATACGCTCTCATCCATCCTCTATGTGGTCGCTCCCACGTTCGTCGGGGTCGGGGTCGCGAAGACGATCGATGACATGGGGAAAAGCGCCTTCCGTCCGGCCTGGGGCGCGCTGATGGCCCAGATCTCTGGCTTCGACAAGCGCAACCGTGCGCGCACCATGAGCTGGATGAGCATGGGCGAAGACGCAGGCGGCCTGGTGGCGCCCGTCTTGGCCGGTGTCTTGTGGAGCACATGGGGCATCACGGTCCTGATGGGCGCCCGCGCGCTGCTCGCCATCGCGACCGAGGTCTACGCTGTGGCCCTCACCCGTCGGGGAGAGTCGTCCAAGCTACGACCGGACCTTCCGGCGAGAGCGGGACATGCCCTCGTTGCCGAAGAGGAGTGAGCCCGAATGTATCTCCCGCCCCGATCCAGAGGTTTCCCCTTCTCCGATTCAGACATACCCCTCATTGCGAAGCCGTCCCGCGTGCCCGCACAGTTGCCGTGTTACGCCACTGTTACCCGCATGTGACGCGTACCTCGAACCTTGGAGAGGGAACCGGAGCTGAAGGTGGTCGGCGAACATGGCGAGGGAAGGCGGAAGATGCGTTTGTGCTTCATCGTTGAGGAGCAGTATCGAGGCGACTCGATGCCACTGGTCATCGCCGACCAGCTGCTGCGATGGGGCCATACGATCGATCTCTTGGAACCACCCGAGTCCGTCACCTGCTTGTCTGATCTCCCGAGCCAACGGTACGACGCCTTCGTCTTGAAAACGGTATCGGGCGGCCCCGGGCTGAGCATCCTGGAGGCGGTCGAGGCAGCAGGTATTCCAACCATCAATAACTCGCGATCGATCAGTTTGGTGCGTGACAAGGCCATCGCCACGGCATTCGCACATGCGCAAGGGCTCCCCGTCCCACGTACGTACTTCATCACTCATCCGCGTCTTCTCAAGAAGATTCCACAGACAGAGTATCCTCTCGTGGTCAAACCGACGAACGGGAGCTCGTGTCGTGGAATTTTTCGAGTCAATGGTCATGCCGACCTGGCGACATTCGACATGGCCGAACGCAATCCGTGTTACTTCCTCGCGCAACGCTACGAGGAAAACGCGGGATATGACATCAAACTGTATGTGATCGGCAAGGATGTATACGCCGTCGCGAAGCAATCACCGCTTCATCCCGAGGTGGATGTGGAGGAGCACCCGATTCCGGTCACGTCAGAGTGGAAAAGATTGGCACTGCGCGTTGGCGAGATCTTCGGGTTGGATATCTATGGCTTGGACGTAGTCGCCACGAGTAACGGTCCGGTCGTGGTCGACATCAATGACTTCCCAAGCTTTGGTCATGTACCGGGAGCAGTAAGCCAGGTTTCGAACTATATCCTCCACATTGCCGAACAGGCCAGGCTGCGACGCCGCCGTAACAGCGCCATGGTGATGCGGGCCTTTACCGCTTTGAAACCCGTCCTCCAAGGGGGGCATTTGTCTCAACGGCCATCCGCGGCGCGAGAGTAGCGATGGCGTGTTACTGGAAAGGACGACGGAGTGATCGAACCCCTCCCCGGAATCCTCGTGAGCATCCTTCGCGCAAACCCCGGGCCCGGACATGGCCTCGGGACGATGTACGTCATCATCGCGCAAACGCATGCCTATCTCGAGGGGACGATTCGAACGGCCTTTGAGGGACAAGAGAACGTCAGGATCATGGTGGACAGGCGCCATGGCGAGCGGCGCGCGACCAGCGAATCTGTCCCGTTCGAGCGCCGCCAGGCCGATCGGCGGAGATCGAGGGAGAACCTCGTCGAGGTGGTCGTGACCGCAGAGGGAAAGAGCTAGCCCTGTGGACGTGTGCCTGATTCTGGACAATCCAGAAACACCCAGGCATCCAGTTCTGGGCACGATGCTTCAACAGCTGAGCGCGAGACACACTGTACGGCTGCTCGATGTTCATCGACTGACGGGCGATGAAGCGATCGCGCGTGAGCAGGTGCGCCCCCTATCCGACATCTACTTACTGAAGTCACACACGCTCCAGGCATTGGAGGTTGCGCTTCACCTGGAACAGCGTGGGGCGTTGGTGGTCAACAGTTGGGCGTCATCATCGGCCTGTCAGGATCGTGTGCTCATGGCACAACGCATGACAGAGGCTCGTCTTCCCTGCCCTCGCACCTGGAGCTTCCATTCGCGGGGAGACGTGCGAGGACTGGATCGGGCGATCTCGACGCTGCGATTCCCGCTCATGATCAAGAGCCGCTACAGCCATCGTGGAGATCTCGTCGCCAAGGTGCATGACGTCGAGCAGCTTCAAGCGCTCGCAGGACAATGGCGCCACGAGCCATTCATTCTCCAGGAGTTCGTGCGTGGGGATGGGTGGGATATCAAATTGTGGGTGATCGACCGGCAGATATTCGCGGCACGTCGTCGGACGCCTCTGGACGCGAACGCGCCTCAAGAAGACGTTCCCATGCCCATCGAGACGCTTCCGAGCGATTGGAGATCCGTGACTCTGGAGATAGGGCGGGTCTTTGATTTGCGTCTCTATGGCGTCGATCTTCTTGTGACCGAGCAAGGGCAAGGGCCTCTCGTCGTCGACGTGAATTCATTCCCTGGCTATCGAGGTGTGGCTGGCGCCGCCTCCGCATTGGTCACCCTGATAGAGCGCCTGCTTGAGGAGAGGCAGGTGACTGTCTGACCCCTGATGGCGTGATCCAGAACGAAGCTGTCGCGGCCCTCTCCATTCAGGAGCTTCCGTCCGTCGTCGTCCAGCTCTTCGAGCGCGCGCGTCAGCCGTTACTCCCGGGCACTCAAGGGCAGCACGGCCTCTTTGTACGCTATCTGCGTCGTAAACCGGGACGGGGACTGGCGGTCGTCTATAACGCGAGCCCGCTGAATTCCTCGCGTGGAACTCGCAGCCGCACTCCGGAACGCTGGGTCAGTCTGACGCTCGGTGAGGCAGCACTCGCGGGGACGCAGATCCGCTTCGCCGCGCGGCAGGCTCAGGAGGCAGCGCTCGAGGCACTGCCGCCAGGCGTTTTACGGATTCCGGACCTGGACCTCGTGGTGCAGGCCTTTCCCGCCGATGATGGCCTGCCGGGCCTCGCCGCGAGCTGCACGCCCGCGCGAGAGACCCCTCTCTTCTCAGGACTGGAAGCGGCGGCGCGCGTCCAGCTTTGTGACCCTGCCTGGCATCTCGTCTCGGCGAAAGCCGAGCCCGTACGCTACAAGCCCTCCAGTCGCTGCGTCATACGCTACACGCTCCTGCTCGCGA
>WNEP01010391.1_pt1 | contig 12032 bp, 13 predicted proteins | sample 5399961 | NCBI WGS metagenome assembly WNEP01 (sample SAMN13153329, study PRJNA577476) | soil metagenome | isolation source: 20 cm grassland meadow soil pre-rain plot 5 | place: USA:California | collected 2015-09-08 | reverse complement strand
GCTGCTCGTGGCGCCGCTCGCGCTCGGCCGGCGGGGGGGGCGCTGGAGCGACGCGGCGTTCCGCCGCCTCGTCCTGTGCTCGGTGCTCGTCTACGTGGTGCTCTTCAACCATCAGTCGGAGCGGGCGACATTCGTCATCGCTTACACCGGGATCGTCGTCTGGTGCGTGAGCTCCGAGTCGAGCCGGCTCAAGACCGCGATCCTCGCGCTCACGCTGCTCGTGATGGTGGTCCACGACGTGGACATCGTGCCGCGGTGGGTGAAGTCGGAGATCCTGATTCCCTACCGCATCAAGGGCATTCCCTGCCTGGTGGCCTGGTGCGCGATGCAGGTGGAGCTGTGGGCTACAGCGCTCCGAAGTGAATCAGCCGGAAGCTCCCTCGCCGGAACCGCTCCCGAACCTCGGGGCGCGTGAGCGCGGCCAGCTCCCGGGCGCGCGGCGCGGTGTAGTCGTCCCAGGCCGCGAGCTCCCCGTCGGGATGGCCGGGATGCACCATCAGCTCGGTGGTGCCTGGCTTGAGGTGGTCGAGCAGGGCCAGCAGGCGCCGCAGGAAGCGGGGGCTTCCCTGGAGCGAGATGCCGACGAAGCGATCCGGCCGGCGCAGCGGCGACGCCCCGCCTGCCGCAAGGCTCCAGGCCAGGCGCAGGGTCGCTTTCTTCACCAGGGCACGCCAGCTCATCACGTTGACGCTGTACGGCTCGAGCGGCACCCGGACGACCCGAATCCCTTCCCGGCGGGCGGTCTCCACGACCGGCCCCCACACCCCCGGCAGCACGTGGACGTGCCGGTGGCTGTCCAAGTGGGTGACGACGAGTCCCGCGTTGCGCAGTCGCGCGATCTGCGCCGCGCACTCGATCGCGATGTCCCCCGGATCGATGCGTCCCGCCAGCGCGCGCGCGATGAACCGCCGCAGCGGATGGAACCAGCCGGTGCGGGCGTCGCTCAAGCTGCCGCCCCACGAGACGGGTCGACCGGTCGTCAGGTTGAGGTGCAATCCGACCCCGAGCCCGGGGCCGATATCGCGCAGCCGCCGCGCGCCGTCGGTCCACCCCGGCGTGTTCACGAGAACGGAGACTGAGGACACCACGCCCGCCGCGTGCGCCTCCAGGATCCCGCGGTTCACGCCGGCCGATAGGCCGAAGTCGTCGGCGTTGACGACGAGGCGCCGTGCGTCAGCCGTAGCGCCCCCGCCAGTCGTTCCACCGGATCTTCACGAGGTCCTCGAGCATCTCGACCGCGTCCGCCGCGAAGCGGACGGTGCTCGGCTCGTCGTCGTACCGATACTGAACCGCCGCCTGCGCGACCGTCAGCCCGTGCTTCTTGGCGATGTAGAGCAGCTCGACGTCGAAGCCGAAGCCGGCGATGGTGAGCCGCGGGACGATCAGCTCGGCCGCGCGCGCCGTAAGGCCCTTCAGGCCGGCCTGCGTATCGAGAATCCCCGGCAACAAGAGGAGCCGCACCACGCGGTTGAACACCCGGCTCATCACGTGCCGAGTGTACAGGTAATGGAAGAAGGACGGACTCATGAGGTAGCGCGACTCGGGGAGCACGCGACAGGCGATGGCCACGTCGCTCCCTGTCTCGAGCCGGTGCACGATGTGTGCAATTTCGTCGAGCGGATACGCCAGATCGGCGTCCGTGAAGACCCGGTAGCGCCCCCGGGCGGCGAGCATCCCCCGGGCGACCGAAAAGCTCACCTCCGCGGCGTCGCGACCGAAGTCCGCGAGCAGGCGGGCGGCGGCGGGCTCGCTGGCGTCGTCGACCAGGACCAGCTCGGTGGGGTGGCCCTGAGCGCACGCGAACGCCCGCAGCGCCGCGAGGTGCGCCGGGAGTCGATCCGCCCCGTTGCGCACCGGTACGACGACCGATAGGTAGATGGCGCGATCAGCCACGCGACCAAAGCTACGGCGCTCGACGCCGGGCACCAGCTGCTGTAGCTTTCCGGCCCGCGATTCTCGAGGCGCACCGTGACCGAAGCGTCCGGAACCATCCAGCACGTCTCCGATACCGCGCGCTGGGTCGCGTTGTATCGGGCGATCGAGTCCGAGCGGCCGGACGCCTTGTTCCACGACCCTTACGCGCGGCGGCTGGCCGGGGCGCGCGGCGAGGAGATTCTCGCGTCCCTGCCCAAGGGCCGGACGTGGGCGTGGGCGATGATCGTGCGGACGGCGGTGATGGACGAGCTGATCCTGCGAGCAGTCGCGCGCGACGGCGTCGGAACGGTGCTGAACCTCGCCGCCGGCTTGGACACCCGACCGTACCGCCTGCCGCTCGCTCCGTCGCTCCGTTGGGTCGACGTGGACTTCCCCGACGTGATCGCCTATAAGAAGGAGCAGCTGGCGGGCGAGCGGCCGGCGTGTGCGCTCGAACAGCTCGGCGTCGATCTCACGGATCCGGCGCGCCGGCGCGCGCTGTTCGCGCAGATCGGCGTCGGGGCGCGGCAGGTGCTGGTGGTGAGCGAGGGCCTGCTCATCTACCTCACAGGCGAGCAGGTCGGGGCGCTGGCGAGCGATCTCGCCGCGCAGGCGTCCTTCGGGTGGTGGCTGATGGACCTCGCCTCGCCCGGGCTGCTCAAAATGATGGCGCGGACGTGGGGTCGCGCCGTCGCCGACAACGCGCCGTTCCGGTTCGCCCCTCCCGAAGGGACCCGGTTCTTCGAGCCGTTCGGCTGGCGCGAGGCGGAGTTCCGCTCGACCTGGGAGGAATCGCTGCGGCTCAAACGGACGATGCGCCTGGCCTGGCTGTGGGGCCTGCTCGGCCGGTTGTACCCGAAACGCAAGCGGGAAGAGTTCCGTCGCTTCTCCGGCATCGTGCTGCTGGGACGCCGCTGACCAATCGAAAGGAAACCAAACCATGCGACCCCGTCTGCTCGTTGCCAGCTTCGCAGCGTGCGCCGCCTGCGCCAGGCCGGCGCCTCAGGCCGCCGGGCCGAACGTCGTTACGATCACCGCCACCGACTACGCGTTCGGCGCGCCGGACACCATCCCCGCCGGGCTCACCACGCTGCGTCTCGTCAATCAAGGCAAGGAGCTCCACCACGCCTCGCTCGTCCGGCTCGGCGACGGCAAGACCATCGCCGACTTCCAAGCCGGGCTGCAGGCTGCGATGACGCAGCACACCCCCCCGCCGCCGTGGATTGCTTTCGCCGGCGGGCCCAACGCCGTGACCGTCGGTGACACCGCCTGGGCAACCCAGGCGCTCGAACCCGGGTCGTACGTGCTGGTCTGCTGGATCCCGAGCGCGGACGGGGCGCCCCACATCATGAAGGGCATGCTGCGGCCCATCGTCGTCGGCGGCCCGGGAGTGGCAGCCGTGCCCGAGCCGCCCGCCGACGTGGTGGTGAAGCTCACGGATTACGACTTCCTGTTCTCCCAGCCGCTCACGGCCGGCAGGCACACTATTCGGGTCGAAAGCGCCGGCCTCCAGGCTCACGAGATCGTGATCACGGCCCTCACGCCGGGAAAGACGCTGCAGGACTTCATCGCCTGGGAGCAGGGCGGTGAGAAGGGCCCGCTGCCCACCGGCCGGTGGCTGGGTGGTGTGACGGGGCTCGACGCAGGAGGGCATGCGCAGTTCACCGCGACCCTTGCGCCCGGGAACTATCTAATCCTGTGCTTCTGGCCCGACGCGAAGGACGGCAAGCCGCACCTGATGCACGGGATGGCGAAGCAGATCACTGTAAGCTAAGCCGGCACGTACGGCCGGGGTCTCCCTCCGCGACAAGAATACGCAGTCGCTGCGGGAGACCCCGGCCGTACCCTGCCAGCTAGTTCGCCGGGCCGGTGAAGTTGAACACCGGCGCGCCGGTCGCGTCGAACCGCACCAGCTTGAGCGGGGACGTCGCGGCGGCGCTCGCGACCTTGCGCACCCCCCACGACGAATTCAGGAGATGCCCCACGTTCAGGATGTCGAAACTCAGCTCGAACCCGTGACGCTGCGCGCCGCTTTGAATAGCGAATTCCTGCAGAATCCGGAGATCCACGTCGTTGTACCACGGATTCAGCTCACCGAACCGGTCGGCGATCTGGCCGCGGTGGGTGCGGAGGTAGTCGTCCTGCTCGATGAACGCGTTCAGGCGATTCCACTGCTCCTGCACCGTCACCACAATGTTACCGGCCTGATCGCGGATCGGATCGAGCAGGATCTCGCTCTGGCTCCGCGGGATATATATGAGGTCGTTCCCGCCCTGGCCGTCGCCGTTCACGTCACCCGAGTAGATGAACGAATACCGGTTGCCCCCCGCGCCGGCGAACCGGTTGCCCTGGGCCACTTCCACGAACATCCCGACGCGCGTCTTGAAGGTCGGCGACCACGCCTTGGTGTAGGTAGCGGAGCCGATGATGCGGTGCCGCTGGCCGAATTCAGAGTAGCTCAGCTCCGGCTTGTTAGGATCTCCCTTCACGGGCTCGTTCTGCCACAATACGCTCGCAATCTCGGTGGACTTGAGGTTGTTGCGCGCGTCGGTAAAGCTGTACCCGATGCTCGCCGATAGACCGGACGCGAAGTTCTTGCGCAGCTGCGCGGTCACATTGATGGAGTGTCCCTCGCTCGCGTTGTCGAGGACGTAGATCCCGGCGCCGCCGTCCGGGTTGAGCTCGCTGCCGCCAGGACCGCTCCCGGCCGGGCAATCGGCTGCCGCGGCGAACGTGCAACTGCCGTAGAATGGCCGGCCGTCCGGCCCCGGCACCGTTCTCAGGGGCGCCCGGAGGTCGGCGTTTCGCATGATGATCGCGTGGATGTCCTTCGAATAGACGAGCTCAAGCGTCCCGAGCAGGCCGCCAGGGAGTTGGTGATCGATGGCGAGGTCGGTGGTCCAGACCTGCGGCCACTTGAACTTTGGATTCACGGCGTTGACATCGAACGATTGCGCCAGGGTAGAGGAGTCCTCGGGCGACCCTGTGGGGCGCAGCGGCGCCCCGGACGCAGGGTAGAGGTTCGGGTTGGCGCCGGGATTTGAGATCACGTTGCCGATCCACACGAAGGGGACCCGGCCCGTGAAGATCCCGGTCCCGCCGCGCAGCTGGGTGCGGCGCTCGCCCGACGCGTTCCAGTTGAAGCCCAGGCGCGGCGACCACAGCGCGGTCGCGCTGGGGAATTTGCTCTGATCGACGGTTTCAGGATTGCCGTTAGCGTCCAACGCCGTCAGCCCGCGGGAAAACGGGTTGTCAACGAGATCGGTGAAGTACATCGGAAAATCGACCCGCAGGCCGTAGGTGACGTTCAGCCGCTCGGATACGGGGTATTCGTCCTGGGTGTAGAAGCCGAGCTGGCCGACTGAGATGTCCTCGCCCTTGTACGGCCCGGTCTGAACATAGGTGCGGAAGTCGATGTAGTTGGAGTTGCTTGGGTCGGAGGCCGCCATGAAGTCGCTCAGCGACGAGAACGTGGTGCCGGTGAACACGTGCGCCGGCAGGAAGAACACGCCGTACCGGAAGATGTTGAACGAATTGTAGAACGAGAACGTCTCGAAGTTCGCGCCCAGCGTAAAGACGTGCTTGCCCTGGAACAAGGAGAAGTTATTCGTAAACTGCCACACGTCCTGATCGAGGATGTTGTGGATCGAGAACGGCTCGTGGCCGATGGTCGTGTAGGTCACTCCCGAGTCGCCGATCTCGATCGTCGGGAACGGCTTGCTCAACGGCTCCCGGAAATCCCGGAAGCGGTTGTAGCTCGCGAAGAAGCGGTTCGCGAAGCCACGCGACCGGCTGTTCAGCTCCAAAGCGAACGAGTGCAGGTGATTGTTGATGGCGTAGCCCGAATTGGCGAACGGCAGGCTAGTCTGATTCGGCCCCCGACCCGTGTTGTTGAAGCTCAGTACGAAGGGGTGCGGTGGCAGATCGCGCTTTGCCTTCAGGTAGTCCCAGCGGAACGTGAGTGTGTTGCTGGCGTTCACGTTCCAATCCAGCTTGGCGATCAGCTTGTCGTTGTCGGTGTGATGGAGATATCCCTGGTACGGTCCGGGGTCATACCCGTAGTTGGTGATCATCCGGTTGCGGATCTTGTCCAGTGTATCGGCGCTCACGCGCGAAACGCCGAGCGGCAAAGTCCCGGTGCACACCGTGCAGGCCATGAAGTTCGAGCCGGGCTCGTGCGACCGCTCGATCTCCCCGTTCACGAAGAAGAAGAGCTTGTCGTGGACCAAGGCTCCGCTCACCGAAGCGCCGGCCTGAATGAAGCCCAGATCAGGGTTGGCGATGACCGGCGACCCCCGCACCGTGTTGCCGAGCAAGTCCTGGTTGCGACCGAACGTGTAGGCGGAAGCGTGATATTCGTTAGTGCCGCTCTTGGTCACCGAGTTGACGTTCGCGCCGGTAAACCCGCCTTGGCGCACATCGAAGGGGGCGACCGAGACCTGCACCTGCGCGACCGCGTCGTACGGAACCGGCTCGGCATTGGTTTGTCCGCCCGGCGCCGGGTCGTCGAGGCCGAAGGGATTGTTGAAGTACGACCCGTCCAGCGAGATGTTGTTGTACAGCCAGTTTCTACCCGAGAAGCTGTAGTTGCCGTCGTTGCGTGGGTCCACCCGAATCAGGTCGCGCGTGCTGCGCTTGACCGAGGGCAACAGCGCGACCTTCTCCGGATCGATGAACGTCGCCGCGCCGGTGCGCCCCGGGTTGAGCACCGGGTCACGTTGTCCGGCCGCTTCGACGGCCTCCAGCTCGATCGCTTGGGCCTCGAGACGGAAATCGACGCGCAGGTCCTGCCCGAGGCTCAGGAAGACGCCGTCCTGGGCGTGGGATTTGTACCCGATGCGGGTAGCCGTCACCCGGTACGGCCCGCCGACTCGCATGTTGGGGACGTTATACGCTCCCCCTGCCCGCGTGACGGCTCGGTATTGCGTGCCGCTGGGAACGTGCATCGCCACGACCGTCGCATCAGCCAGCGGGGTTCCGTCCTGGGCGGCGACGACGCCGCTCATCGCCGCTGTAGTCACGCCCTGCGCGGACAGCACCGCCGGGACGCCCAGCAACGCGAACAGCACCAGCACGCGCCCGGCCTGGAGCAACAGACTGGTGGGCTTCACGCAATCCTCCCTTGCAGCGGGTGATGGCAGAGATTCTTCAACGCACGCAGGTCCCGACACCGGGCAGGAGGTTTACAAGGGCGCGGCAGAATTAGCACAGGAACGAGAGAGGCGCAAGCGGGCGCGAACGCCCATCTTTGAGCCATGCAGAACCCCGACATCGCCCGCGTGTTCGACGAGGTCGCCGATCTCCTCGAGATCCAGGACGCCAACCCTTTCCGGGTGCGCGCCTACCGCAACGCCGCCCGCACGATCCGCGACTTCCCCGAGCCGATCGCCGAGCTGGTGCGCTCCCGCACCAAGGACTTGACCGAGATCCCCGGCATCGGCGCGGACCTCGCCGACAAAATCACCGCTAGGGCCCAAGCGCGTGAAGCTGCTCCACAAGAAGTTGAAGGTGAAATCGGCGACGGACCTGGCCGCCGCACTCGCCAAGCACCGGATCCAGAAGCTCAAGGGCTTCGGGCCCAAGATCGAGGAGAAGATCCGCACGGGGCTCGGCGTCGCTGAGCAAAGTGAGCGGCGCTTGCTGCTGCACGAAGCCGAGACGGCGGCCAATGCGATCGTCGCGTACTTGAGGGCGAGCGGCGGGATCTCGCAAATCGAGGTCGCCGGAAGCTACCGGCGGCGGCGCGAGACGATCGGAGACCTGGACATCCTCGTCACGTCCGGCGACAGCCCGAAGGTGATGGAGCGCTTCGTCTCCTATGGCGAGGTCGCCGAAGTGGTCTCGCAGGGTGAAACGCGGTCCAGCGTGAAGCTGCAGAGTGGGCTCCAGGTCGACCTGCGAGCCGTCGAGCCCGCAGCCTACGGCGCGGCGCTGCAGTACTTCACCGGGTCGAAGGCGCACAACGTCGAGCTGCGCAAGATCGCTCAGGAGCAAGGGTACAAGCTCAACGAGTACGGCCTGTTCAAGGGCACCCGCCGCGTGGCCGGCAAGACCGAGGCGGAGATCTACGCCAGGCTCGGCCTCGACTGGATGCCACCCGAGCTGCGCGAAGCACGCGGCGAGATCGCCCTCGCCCGCGAGCACCGGCTCCCCCGGCTGGTCGAGCTCGCGGACCTCCGCGGCGACCTCCAGATGCACACGAGCGAGACGGACGGCAAGGCGACGATCGACGAGATGGCCGAAGCGGCGCGGACCCTCAAGTACGAATACATGGCCATCACCGACCACTCGAAGCGCGTGACGATGGCGCGCGGGCTCGACGCGAAGCGCCTCCGGCAGCAGTGGCAGGCGATCGACCGGTGGAACGCGAGCGCGCACGGCTTTACGATCCTGAAGAGCGTGGAGCTCGATATCTTGGAAAACGGCAAGCTCGATCTTCCCGACGACGTGCTCGCCGAGGCGGACTACGTCGTGGCGACCATCCATTATGGGCTCAATCAGACGGAGCGGGAATTGACGGGCCGCCTGGTGAGCGCGGCACAGCACCGCTGGATCGACGCGATCGGGCACCCCACCGGTCGGCTGCTCGGCAAGCGGCAGCCCTACCCGCTCGATTTCGACCAGCTCGCCCGCGCCGCGGCCGCCGCGGGGTGCTTGCTCGAGCTGAACGGACACCCCGAGCGGATGGATCTCCCGGACACGCTCGCCGCTGCAGCGAAGCAGCACGGCGTCCGCTTCGTGCTGTCGACCGACAGCCACCAGCCGAACAACCTGCCGTTCATGAAGTACGCCGTGGATCTGGCGCGGCGGGCGTGGCTCGAGTCGGGCGACATCGCGAACACGCGCCCGCTGGCGGAATTTCGGAAGGCGCTTAAACGCGCGAAAGAAAGTCGGTAGACAGCAGCAGCTGAATCACCGGCGCGAAGCTCTTCCGGTGATGGGCAGTGAAGCCGTAGTCCGCGAGCGCACTCAAATGCTCCGGCGTGCCGTACCCCTTGTTGCTCGCCCAGGCGTACAGCGGGTGTCGCACGGCGAGCCGCTCCATCAAGTGGTCTCGCACCGTCTTCGCGATCACCGACGCGGCGGCGATCGAATGGCAGCGGGCGTCGCCGTCGATGATCGCCTGGTGGGGGCACCCGAGCTCCGGGACCGGCAGGCCGTCGACGAGCACGAAGGCGGGCGAGCAGCCGAGCCGGGCGAGCGCCCGCCGCATGGCGAGGATCGAGGCGCGGCGGATGTTGATCCGGTCGATTTCTCGCACGCTCGCGGCCCCCACGGCGACGGCGAGGGCCCGGGCGCGCACCACGCGCGCGAGCCGCGCGCGGCGCCCGGGCGCCAGCAGCTTCGAATCGCGCAGGCCGCGGATCGGGCGGCAGAACGGCGGAAACACCACGGCCGCGGCCACCACTGGACCCGCCAGGGGACCGCGGCCTGCTTCGTCGAGACCGGCGACGAGTCCGCTCCCTTCGCCCGCCGCCTCCCAGAGCGCGCGTTCACGCTCGAGCGAGGGGCGGGGCCCTCTCACGCCTGCTGTTGCTCCGTCTCGGGTACGACGCCGCCGCGCTTCTCCCGGATCCGGGCCGCCTTCCCGGCGAGCCGGCGCAGGAAGTACAGCTTGGCGCGACGCACCCGGCCCTTGCGAACGAGCTCGATTTCCGCGATCGCGGGCGAGTGCAGTGGGAAGATACGCTCCACCCCCACGCCCGCCGAGATCTTGCGCACGGTGAAGGTCGCGTTGATCCCCGCGCCGCGGCGGCCGATGCACACGCCTTCGAAGGCTTGCAGCCGCTCCTTGTCGCCCTCGCGCACGCGCACCATCACCCGCACCGTGTCGCCCGGATCAAAAGCGGGAATGTTGGTCTTCAACCCTTCCCGCTCGATCGCCCTCAGTCGGTCCATACCCTCACCCTCGATCCTCATATCGGGCCCACAGATCGGGCCGCCGTTCGCGCGTCAGGCGCTCAGCTTCCGCCGCTCGCCACGCCGCGATCTTCTCGTGGTCGCCGCTCAACAATACCGCGGGGACATCCATTCCGCGATAGCTCGGCGGTCGCGTGTAGCTCGGCGGGCTCAACAATCCATCATAATGCGAATCCGTCGCCGCCGATTCGTGATCGCCCAACGCCCCGGGAAGCAGCCGCACCACCGCGTCGATCACGCACAGCGCCGCGGGCTCGCCCCCCGACAGCACGAAATCACCGAGCGACAGCTCCTCCGCCCCCAGCCCATGCGCGACCCGCTGGTCCACGTCCTTGTAATGGCCGCACAGCAGGGTCAGCTCCCGCCCCAGGGAGAACCGCACCGCGTCGTCGTGGGTGAAGGGCCGCCCGCGCGCCGACAGCAGCACGATCGGCGGGCCGGCGCGCAGATCCTCCACCGCCTCGAAGAACGGCTCCGGCTTGAGCACCATCCCGGCACCGCCCCCGTAGGGATAGTCGTCCACCGTCTGGTGTCGGTCGCGCGTGTAATCGCGCAGCTGCACGACCCGGTACCGCGCCAACCCCTGCTCGGCGGCCCGGCCCAGGATGCTCAGCTGGAGCGCCGCGTGAAAGACCTCAGGGAAGAGCGTCACGACGTTAAGCGTCAGCATCGGCCTCTTCCACCGCGACGAAGTGGTCCCGCCATGGCTCCACGACCGCCCGCGACGTGACCCCCACGAACCCGAGCAGCCACTCGCGGTGGTAAGCGCGCCGCCGCGCCACGATCAGCGGCCCCGCGACGACCTGCCGCGCCTCGTTCACCACGTACAGCCGCGTCTGCGGCACGAACACCGCGCCGGGATTCTCCACCAGCGGGAAGATCGACACCTCCCCCCGCTGCCCGTGCGGCTTGCGCAGCCGCCCGACTAGGCGGGCCGTTTCCCCAGCACTCCGGCCTTCTTGAAGAGCGAGCGCACCGTGTCCGTCGGGAGCGCGCCCTTGTCGAGCCACGCCCGCGCTTGCTCTGCGTCGACCTTGATAACGGCCGGGTTGGTGCGCGGATTGTAGTGCCCGATGGTCGTCACGAAGCGCCCGTCGCGCGGGGAGCGCTGGTCGGCGATCACAATCCGGAAGTAGCTCTGCCCCTTCCGTCCCACGCGCCGCAGTCGAATACGAGTTGCCATGTGCTCACGTCCTTTTCAATAGCTGCTTCATCTGCTGGAACTGCGCCAGGAGGCGATTGACTTCCTGCACTGGCCGGCCCGCGCCCTTCGCGATCCGCAGGCGCCGCGATCCGGTGAGGATCGTCGGTTCCGCCCGCTCTTCCGGCGTCATCGACAGGACGATCGCCTCGACGTGCTTGAGCCGCTTGTCGTCGGCGCGCACCGCCTGCAGGGCCTTCGCGTTCACGCCCGGCAGCAACGAGAGCACCTGCTTGAGCGGCCCCATCGCCTCCATCTGCTTCAGGGCGATGAGGAAGTCGCTGAGATCCATCCCCCGTTTCGAGCGCGCCTTCCGCTCGAGCCGCTGCGTCGCGGCGCCGTCGATCGCGGTCGCCGCCTTCTCGACCAACCCCACCACGTCGCCCTGCCCCAGGATCCGACCCGCCATTCGTCCAGGGTCGAAGGGCTCGAGCGCGTCCAGCTTTTCCGCCGACGTACTTGATCGGTACGCCGGTCGCACCGTGGATCGACAGGGCCGCGCCGCCGCGCGCGTCACCGTCGAGCTTGGTGAGAATCACGCCCGTGAGCCGCACCGCCGCGTGGAACCCCTGCGCGATCCGCACCGCATCCTGCCCGCTCATCCCGTCCGCCACGAGCAGCACCTCGCGGGGCTCGACCGCCTGCTGGAGGGCGCGCAGCTCGTCCATCATCGCGACGTCGATCTGCACGCGCCCGGCCGTGTCCACGATGACCGCCCGGCAGCGCGCCTGCTCGGCCTCGCGCACCGCTTGCCAGACAAGCTCGACGACGCCCCCACCCCTTCCCTCTTCCCCCTTCCCCGGAAACACCGGCACCCCCACTTGCCCGCCGAGCTGCTCGAGCTGTTCCCTGGCCGCCGGCCGATACACGTCCGCCGCCACCAGGCACGGGGCCTTCTGCTCGCGCTTCAGCCGCCGGGCGAGCTTCGCCGCGGTCGTCGTCTTGCCGGAGCCCTGCAAACCCACCAGCAAGAGCAGCGTGGGGCCGACGGAATTGA
>WNEP01001463.1_pt1 | contig 12036 bp, 8 predicted proteins | sample 5399961 | NCBI WGS metagenome assembly WNEP01 (sample SAMN13153329, study PRJNA577476) | soil metagenome | isolation source: 20 cm grassland meadow soil pre-rain plot 5 | place: USA:California | collected 2015-09-08 | reverse complement strand
TCGACGCGGCGCGCTCTTCGATTCCGCTTCCACCGCCGGCTGCGAAGATGATCATCGGCGCGCGCGCGGCGTCATCAATGGCAAACGAAAGAAAAAACTCCCGGTCGATGTCGATCCTCTTCTCGACGAGCACGGCTTCGACTGGAAATTGTCCGACTTTCATTGCCAGCATCCGGTTGGCATGAGCCCGGACCTCATCCGGTTTCTCTGCGAAAGCGACCCCGCCAATGCCCGCGCGACCTGTGGTCCAGGCTTGAATTTTCATCACGACTTCGCCGCCCAATTCCTTTGCCACTGCCACAGCTTCATCAGCGGTAAAGACAGTGCGGCCACGAGGTATTTGGAATCCGTTAGCGGCGAGAATGGCCTTTCCCTGGTACTCGTGAAGTCGTGCCATGACTGGGTGCTATTTCCATGATGCCAGCCAGTTCGGCAACTGCGGGAACGTTTGCGAATTAGAACCTTGAAACTAGATAAGCGAGAGCGCGCTTCTCACGTTATCGGCTCGTAGCACAGTAAGACGTTCCCCATTACCGAAGGTCCGCGTCTTTGTCCGCTTCAGATTCAGCTTCCTTTTGATGCCTTGGAACATTGTCCGTCCCTTGGCAAGAACGATGGGATTCACCACGATCTGGTATTCATCGATCAAACCCTCTGCCGTCAATTGCGAAACAATGGTGCCGCTTCCCATTATGACCATTTGTTCTCCGGGCTCGTTCTTCATCTTTCGTATTTCGGCCGCCAAGTCGCCTCCCACCAGCTTGGTATTGTTCCATGATGCCTTGTCGAGTGTTCTCGAAAATACGATCTTCGGCAGATTATTCATTTGTTCAGCCACGACAGGCGCAGCCTTGGCCGCAGCTGGGGTCGGCCAATAGCTCTTCATAAGCTCGTAAGTAATTCTGCCGAACAATAGCTCGCCTCCAGACCTGGCATTCCTTGCAACAAATGCATTTCACTCCGCATCCTGCTTGTGGGCCCAGCTCATGTCGCCGTCGGCGTCTGTAAAATAACCATCGATGGACACCTGATTGAAGACGATCAATTTCCGCATACTTCTCTTTTCGATTGGTGATTGTGTAATTTTGCCATCAACCGCGCAACAGCGACCGCGCCGTCGGAGACAGCTTTAATACTTCTGGAGAACCTTTAAGCCGGTCCGCCAGTGCTTCTGAAACTGCTCCGCGCCATCCGGGAGACCGCGCAAGCGCAGCGGCGTGATCTTCGCATGCGGCCTCATCCGGAAAACGCGAGAACCAGACAAAAACATGCTCGCCCTCTCGTACCGGCAACGCGGGAAAGGTGTTCGCGCTACTCTCGGTAATGAAATAGGCCAGGATCGAGGCGCCCGAGTCTGTCAGCATGGGTTTCATCGAGCGCTCGAACGAGTCCACGAAGCCGACGTCGATAGGTGCGTTAAAATAGTAAATCGTCGCAACTATTAACCCCCTTGGGATTTCGCTTGCGCCAGGCGCGGGACGTTCGCTGTTTTCGGGCGGGAATCCAGAAGTTGGGCGCGCCGGGCGCAGCAGCAGAACGTTATCGGAGTCGATCATCGTGGCGTTGGCTGCCTTACTGTGGGCTTTCCAAACTGGTCCACCGTAGAAGGACTTCAACGCCTCCGAGCGCGAGGGCATGTCGCGGAAACCTCTGAGCCAGACGAATCGGTTCGGGTTATCCGCATCCCGGAATTGCCCGATGATTTTCATTCCTAATGCTTCCTGGCTTTCGACAAATTCTCGGTCGAATAGCTCGATCAGGGTATCTCGCATACCGGGATGGAGAGTATATTGCCTGAGCTCCACAACGGGGCAGCAATGTTGTGCCGATCGCGATCTTTCCAAGTTCTCCGTCTTTTGCATTTGCTTCGGTTGCTAATCGAAATTTTCGCACAGCTGCATTTCGCAGCTATCCGCCGACAGCCTGGTAATGGCCAAGCCCGCGTCTCCACATGGCTTTTGCCGCGGCGCACGTGAGCAGTAGCCAGCCGGTTTGGATTGCCAATGCCTGCACAAGCTCGGCTCCTTTTAATCGGCCGAGAAAGATCGCGACTGGACAAAACAACTCATAGTAAAACGGTAGCCACTTCATCACCGCCTGGACGGCCGACGGCATGATGTCGATGGGAAACATCTGGCCACCCAGGAAATATTCGAACGAATACACGATGAACACGATGGTGGTGATCTCCAAAATCCAGAACGCGAACATCGCCAGGCTGTAGGTGATGAAGAATTGAATGAATGCCGCCATCAATATCGACACCGTCGTAAGCACGTAGGTGAGGGGATCGGCTGGCAGCACGATGTAGTCGCGGAAATAAAAGAAGATCAACGCGATCGGCGGAAGTGTGACAAAGCTGTAGACGAGCCGGCCGCTCAAAAAAATGCTGAATCGGTATGCGAGATAGCTCATTGGCTTGGTGAGCAGTGCATTGATCTGGCCTTCGCGAATGTCAGCGGCGATTTGCCATTCATCCTCTGTTGGCACGACCAGGTTGCTCACCAGGATCGTGAGCAAATAGTAATAAATCATCGAGCTGTAATCGTAGCCGTGCAGGCCGCCGCCGCGTTCCTTGAACACTGCACTCCAGAGAAACACGGTCCCGGCAAGCGGGATCAGACCAAACAGCGCGCGGAGGAAATAATTCCAGCGATACACGAACGTGTTCTGGAGCCCGATGTTAAAAACCGAAGCGTACTTCGTGATGTTGCTCGTGCTCATGAGTCGCGTTTTCGGGCGGAGCTCTGGATTTTATTAACACCGGCCTTTAGGCCGGTGTGCTGTCGTGTAGATGCGCTAAGCCGTTTTAACGGCTTTCGTTTTAGCATCCGAGCGCGCGAAAGCTGTTGAAAACAGCTCATGCTCGTGGAGTACGCATTAGCACCTGGCTCAAGCCAGGTGTTAATGAGATTCAGATCAGACCTTTGGAAATTTGTCATGAACGTGACGGTTTCGACGCCAGCTCCACCGCGAGATTAATGGCGGCGATCATGCTGTCGGGTCGCGCGATTCTCTTGCCGGCAATTTCAAATGCTGTGCCGTGATCGGGACTGGTGCGAGGAAATGGGAGGCCCAGCGTGACGTTCACACCTTCGTGAAAGGCATGCAGCTTCAGTGGGATCAATCCCTGATCGTGATACATGCAAAGCACCGCGTCGAAGTCGCCTTGAATCGCGCGATGGAAAACTGTGTCGGGAGAGTGGGGACCAGTAAAAATTGCGGATTGCCGTCCGAAGCCGGACTGGCGGTCTTTGCCGATAGCGGATAGTTCAGAAACAGCCGGGTTTATGATTTCGATTTCTTCGTGGCCGATTCTTCCTGATTCACCGGCGTGCGGATTTAATCCGGCGACGGCGATGCACGGAGGATTTTTTGATCGAGAACGAAGAAAATCGGCTAGCAATAAGCCGACCCGAACGATCTCAGATTGTTTAAGCGCACTTGAAACTTTGCTTAGCGGAATGTGGCTTGTGACGAGCCCGACCGTGATTTTTCCGCCGCTCAGACACATCGCGAAATTCTTGACCCCGCAGCGCTCGGCGAAGAATTCGGTTTGTCCTGGGAACTTGAAACCGGCTTCGTACATACGCGCCTTGTGAACCGGCCCGGTCACAATCGCGTCGAGCTCGCCGCGCCGCGCGAGTGTGACCGCTTCTTCGAGCGCAGTCGCTGCGGCACGCGCGGTTTCGATTGTCGGCTCACCTGGTTTGCAATTCGGCTGCCGGCCAATCACCACATATTCGGCAGAATCAGGAACGCGTCCTGACTTTAGTGCAAGGTCGACAATCTCAGGCCCAATCCCGGCGCAATCGCCCAGCGTGATTCCGATGCGCGGTTTTGTCGTGCTCATGCTCCCGATCGTAATCGAATTTGCTCAATCGAGCACGAGCAGGATTGGGAGCAAGAACGAGAAGACGAAGACTGAGGAAGAGCGGAATTCGCTCAGAAAGTCTTGATGTAAGCCTTTGCGCGGAGACTGGCGATCCAGCGCTCTTGTAAACCTTGTGCTTCTTCTTCGATCAGTTTCTTCTCAATGTCTGACCGCGCTTCGGCGAGCGATTTCGTGGTGCCGCCGCGTTTATCTTCGACTTTGAGAATGTAATAATTGCCGGCGTAATCGATGATGTTGCTGATTCGACCGACTGGCATGTTGAACGCGAACTTTTCGAGTGGGGCAGCCAAAGTATTACGCTCGATCCACCCCCAGTCCCCGCCATTGTCGCGGGTGCTGTCCTCGGAATAGATCTGCGCCGTCTGATCGAACTCTGCGCCGCCGGCCAGTTTGCCGAGCACTTCCTCGGCCAGCGCCTTTTGTGCGGGCGCGCTCGCGGTGTCTTTTTGGCCAGAAATCATGATCATTCGCAACTTGATCTGTTCCTTGCTGGTGAATTCGTTGCGATGCTTTCTGTAGTAGTCTTCTACTTTCGTAGGCGAAATTATCGAATTCATCTTGATGTTATGGCTGCGCATGGCTTGCACCATTATTCGTTCCGTCTCTTTTTCTTTGAACTCGCCCAATGTGTAATTCTGCGCCTCGAGCGTCTTGATGAAGGTGTTGCGGTCGCCGCCAAATGATTCGCGAATGATCTGATGCATCCGCTCGTCCACGATGTGGTCCGGGATTTGGTAGCTTTCCTTTTTGAACGCCTGGATCACAAGGCGTCGGTCAATCAAATCTTTCAAGGCAAGCTGGCGCAGTTCAATCATTTTTTTTTCCAGTTCCTGTCCGGTGAATTGCTGCCGCAGCAGTTTCTCCCGCGGGGCGGACAACGCGCGCACTTGCGAGTAGGTGATGACGTCGCCGTTTACAATTGCGGCCATGCCATCCACGACCTGGGCTTCCTCAGCAGCCGCAGCGCAACAAATCGGGCATACTGCAAGCACGAAGCCGGCCAGCATTGTGACGCCAAATTGATGGATCACGTCCCTCATAATTTCTTGATCAGTTCCACAATTTCCCCGAGGCGCTGCTCGGTTTTCGTTGCAACTAAACGGGGGAATTTGCCCGCGACAAGTATAAAATCCCCTTGCCGCGTCAACATCAATTTGCGCTCACGTACTTCCACCCGAGTAACTCCTGATTCCGCTGCGGCGAGCTTGATTTCGATAAGAGCAAATAAATTGTCAGCTGCCGGAGGAAACGGGCCAAATCGGTCGCGCCATTCGCGGCGGAGTCGGTCCAACTGCGCATGCGACGTGATTTCCGCAACATCACGATAGGCTCGTATTCGCAGGGCAGGATCGCTGACATAGGTGACTGGGATGAAAGCGGGAATCTTGTGCGGGAAGCTATCAGGTTCCTGTACAGGGACTTTTGGCGGCATAACAAACTCCGCTTCATTTGTGACGACGAAATCGAGTAGTAAATCGACCTCGAGCCGAAGGCGCGGCTTTTCTCCTTTTAGCTGCGCCACTGCCTGTTTGAGCAATTGACAATACAAATCAAAACCGACCGCTACAATGTGGCCGCTCTGCGCCGTGCCCAGAATGCTGCCTGCGCCGCGAATCTCCAGATCGCGCATGGCGATGCGAAAACCCGCGCCCAGCGAGCTGTACTGTTTGATGGCGCTGATCCGTTTGCGCGCGGCGCCGATTGTCATCATTTCAAGCGGAAGAAGCAGATAGGCGTATGCCTTGTGCTCGGCTCGACCGACCCGTCCGCGCAATTGATACAAATCCGCGAGGCCAAACTGATCCGCTCGATCGATGATGATCGTGTTGGCATTCGGAATATCGAGGCCACTTTCAATGATCGTGGTGCAAACAAGCACGTCGGTTTTGCCGGCTATGAATCGCGCCATGACCGCTTCCAGTTCGTCCGCGTCCATTTGTCCATGGCCAATTTCAACTCTGGCCTGTGGGCAAAGATGGACGACCCGGTCCCGCGCTCGCTCGATGGTCGCTACGCGATTGTGCAAAAAGAATACCTGCCCCTGGCGCTCCAGTTCACGATCAATCGCAGCGCGAATGATGCGCTCATCGTACGCCGATACCACTGTTTCCACTGGCAGGCGATTGAGCGGCGGAGTCTCAATCGTGGACATATCTTTTACGCCCACGAGTGAAAGGTAGAGAGTGCGTGGAATAGGCGTCGCCGAAAGCGTCAGCACATCGACCAGCTTGAAGAGCTCTTTGAACTTCTCTTTGTGAAGAACTCCGAAGCGCTGTTCCTCGTCGATCACTACCAGGCCCACATCCTTGAATACGAGATCGCCAGAGATAAGGCGATGAGTGCCAATGATGATATCGACGCCGCCTTCGCGCAGCAGTTGTAAGACTTTCTTCTGTTCGGCTTGCGACCGAAAGCGGCTGAGCATTTCGATCCGGACCGGATAATCGAGCATGCGCTGGCGAAACACCTCGAAATGTTGTTGAGCAAGAACGGTGGTGGGCGCGAGCACGGCCACTTGTTTGCCATCCATGACAGCCTTGAACGCGGCGCGGACTGCCACCTCCGTTTTGCCAAAACCGACATCGCCGCAGATTAGGCGATCCATCGGCCGAGGACGTTCCATGTCGATTTTCGTGTCAATGATTGCCTTCATTTGGTCCGGCGTTTCGCGAAACGGGAATGAACGTTCAAATTCTGCCTGCCATTTTGTGTCAGGGGCGAATGTGTATCCGGGGTGCATTTGCCTCTCCGCCTGGATCGCCAGCATTTTGCCCGCGTAATCGAAAATGGAAGCTGCAGCTTTCACCTTGGCACGGGCCCATTTTCCATCGCCGAGCGAGCTTAGCGCCGGCGATTTTTTTCCTGCGCCAACATAGCGGGAAATAAGGTACGCTTGCTCGAGCGGGACGTAGAGCTTCCCATCGTCTGCAAATTCCAACGCGAGAACTTCGGTTTCGACCAATCGCGCTTTCTCTGGAGGGCGGAGCTCCAGCGACGCCGGGCTTGCAGCAGCGCGCCCCTCCGCGACCGGCAGTTTCATTAGTCCGAGAAATCGCCCGATCCCGTGCTCGAGATGCACGACGAGATCGCCTTCGTTCAGTTCGCTAAAATCGATCTGCGCGCGATGGCGCTCCGCCCGCCGCAAATGCCTGCGCGCATGGACGGCGAATCGTCCAAATAATTCAGCGGCCGAGAGGACGACAAGGTTGGCTGCTGGGAAACAAAATCCGCGTGCGAGTGTTCCTTCGACGAAATCGACGCCCTCGATAGTACCTGACATGATTTCGCGAAAGCGCTCAATCTCGCCTTCGGTCTGAAAATAAATGACGATTCTCGCATTGTTCGCGCGCCATTCGTTTAAGCGGTCGACAAACTGGGCGCGTTTCGCCTCGGCGAGCACGAGATCTCCCGCCGCAAACTCTCCGATGTCGCAATCTTCGAACGCGCCGCTAAAATCTTCCGGACCGGTTTCAATCCAGCCTTCACTGATTTGAATGTGTGAAGGGACACGCTCCCGCGAGTCGGGCGTCGCTGGAGCTCCGCCCTCCATTGCTCGTTCGATGTCGATGATGAGATGATTTGGAGCGACGTAATCGCGAATGACGCCGGCCTGGTCATCCGCTGTTCGAAGCAGAACATCGGCCGAGCTTAAATCGCGCACCGACGTTTGATTATCGATGTCGAACTCGCGCAGCGATTCTATTTGGTCGCCGAAAAATTCCAGCCGGAAGGGTAATGGCGCCTGCCACGAATAGAGATCGACAATGCCACCACGGACCGCGAACTGTCCTCGAGTGGTTACCTGGGCGACACGCTCATAGCCGCTGCCCACGAGTTGGTCGAGAAGCTGTTCCATCTCTAGGGTTGTGCCGCGTCGAAGCTGGGTAACAGCAGATTGGAGCGTTCCGCGTTTGGGCGCAGGTTGATCCAAACTTGCGCGCGTCGCGACGATAATACGCGGACCGGTGCCGCGCTCGATCTCCGTCAGCAGCGCCAATCGTTCAGCCGCGATTTCAGGATCGGGCAAAACATTTTCTACTGCGGCAAGCTCCGCTTCCGGCAGGAAAAGCGCGTCCGGCTGCCAGTTGAGCAAACTTTCGTAAAATAATTCCTGAGAATGAACGCTGGGACAAAGGATCCAGATCGTAGAATCGGCAGACCGGCGATCACGCGTAGGACGCCTATGGTACGCGTGTGCGATTACGGCTGCCAGAAAGGGCTGCGCCGGTTGGATAACGAGCGAAAATCGTACAGGCCATTGCGCCTCTTGTAATGCCAGAAGCTTGCGGCCGATCGGTTCGGTCGCTGCGACAATTTCCAGAAGCTGCTTACCTATCGATTTTTCCACTAACGAGTTTAGGCCAGATTTTTCCAGAGTTGTAGCCGCGTCTGTGCATTCTTGCGCCTTCGGCGATTCATTTCCCATCGTCTTCGGAGAAGCCGATTCACCTGTTGCACGAAGGTGAAACGCGTTGCCCTCAACGCGTTGGCTCGCGGCAGATTCTTACAGCTCGCGCCCAATCGCTGTGGCGATCGCGCGAAGGCGCGGGACGAGCTCGGCGAAAATTTCCGGCGTCAGCGCCTGGTTGCCGTCGCTCTTGGCCAGTTCCGGGGAATCGTGTACCTCGATCATTAGCGCATCCGCGCCTGCGGCGACTGCGGCCAGCGACATCTGGGGGACAAATTCGCGTAGTCCAATCGCATGCGTCGGATCAACAATGACTGGCAAATGCGTTTTAGACTTTAAGATTGGAACCGCGCTCAGGTCGAGTGTGTATCGGGCGGCCGTTTCGAACGTGCGAATGCCGCGTTCGCAGAGAACCACGTTCGAGTTGCCCTCGTTCAAAATGTATTCCGCGCTCATGATCAAATCATAAATCGTGGCGCTGAATCCGCGCTTGAGCACCACTGGCAATCTGCTGCGCCCGACTTCTTTCAGGAGGGAGAAATTATGCATGTTGCGAGTGCCAACCTGAAGGCAGTCTGCGTACTTCTCGATCATGGAGAGATCGCGCGGATCCATCACCTCAGTGACCACAGGCAGGCCGGTTTTTGCGCGTGCTTCCGCGAGAAAGCGAAGGCCGTCTTCGCGTAATCCCTGAAAACTATATGGCGACGTGCGCGGCTTAAACGCGCCGCCGCGCAGAATTTTTGCGCCGGATTCTTTCACGATTGTCGCGATCGACTGAATCTGCTCTCTGCTTTCGACCGAGCATGGGCCGCAAATGAGAACAACATCTTCTTGTTCACCCAGGCGCACGTCACCAATTGAGACCGAAGAGGCACCGCGAGAATCGCGCGCGGCAAGCTTGTATGGCTTCAATACGGGGACGATCGCTTCCACGCCGGCCATTGCGGCCAGAGGCTTTTCGCGCAGGAGTGCCTCCGGCCCGATTACGCCGATGATCACGCGCGATGCGCCACGGCTAATTTGTGCTTCCAAGCCAAATTCGCGTACACGCGTGACGATCCGCTGGATCTGTTCCTCGGTGGCGTTGGGTTGCGTGATGACGATCATATTTCTGGCAGCGGGACAATCAGAATGCCGGTACCCGCAATTTTCTGCAAGCCCAGATACAAGATCCCGCTGAAGACTCTAATGGGTGATCGTGACGGGCGTTCCGAGCGAGACTGATCTGAAGAAATTTTCGGCCATGAACTCGGGCATGCGGATACATCCGTGCGAGGCCGGATAGCCCGGCAAATAACCTGCGTGCATGCCTGTCCCTGACACGATCCGCATGAAGTACGGCATGGGCGTGCCTTTGAAGTGAGCGCCCGGTGGTTTTGGATCCTTATTCACATCAACGTTGGGCACGACCACAGTTCCCGCTGAATCGACGTAGTCCCCGAATAAGGTCGAGACGTGGTCCTTGTCTTTCTGAATGATCTTGAAGCTACCGATCGGAGTGTTAAGTCCTTCGCGGCCGGTTGACAATTGCGATACCCCGACCAGCACGCCGCTCTTGTAAAAATAGGCGCGCTGTTCTCCGAGGCTAATCTTCACGGAAGGGCTTCCGCCAACGCTGTCTCCGTCCCAATACGAGACAGTGTCCCGTGGGGGGCCGGCCGCCGCGCCGCCGTACGTCCCGCCCAAATATTGCGTCCTTGCCGAATAACGCGGGTCCTCGCCGCACCCTGTGACCAGTAGAACGAGACCAACGCAAACAACTACCCTCAAAAGACCCGACAACGGATGATCCATAGAATTTCGACGGCGTTCTTAATGCGCAAGCCGCGCAAAAAGTCAAGCGACGTAATTCGTTCGCGCCTTCTTTGTCATCCCGAGCGAAGTCGAGGAATGGAGCGAGCGGAACGAGCGACATGGATGGTCATGCCATGAGGGTAGCGGCGAGAGAATCGGGAGGCGAACGATTTCAATCTCTTTGCTGTTTCTGATCAGAAATATCTAGAGAAGTCTCCACTTCGGTCGACATGACAGAGCGTTGCTTGCACCATAGGTCTACCCACTCGTTCACGGTTTTGTACCACAGTTGACTGTTCTGCGGCTTGAGCACCCAATGGCCTTCATCTGGAAAGTACAACATTTTGGATGGCACCTTCAGCACTTGAAGCGTTGTGAAAAGATCGAAGCCTTGTGAAACATCGATTCGGTAATCATTCTGGCCGTGCACAACCAGCGTCGGTGTCTTGAAATTCTGCGCATATTCGTGAGGCGACCACTTTCGATAAAGTTCTCGATTCTTCCACGGCGGGCCTTTGAATTCCCACTCGGCAAACCAAAGTTCTTCCGTCGTGCCGTAAGCCGACTCCGCGTTGAACACGCCGTCGTGTGACACGATGCATTTGAAATGGTTCGTGTGGCCGAGGATCCAGTTTGCCATGTAACCGCCGTAGCTTGCGCCGAGCGCGGCCTCGCGGTTCTTGTCGATGAACGGATAGGTCTTCTCCACGTAATCTAGTCCCTTGATCGAATCGACATACGGTTTGCCGCCCCAATCGCCGCTGATCGAATCGGTAAACTTCTGCCCGTAACCGGTCGAGCCGTGGAAATTGATCATTACCACCACGTAATTTCCGGTCGCAGCGAACAACTCCGCGTTCCAGCGATACGTCCACGAATTGCCCCACGCCCCTTGCGGCCCGCCATGGATCAAAAATTTTAAAGGATACTTCTTGTTCGGATCGAATCCCGGCGGTTTGACCATGAAACCCTGGACCTTATCGTCATTTGCGCCTTTGAACGTGAACGACTCCAACGGCTGCATGTCGATCTTCGACAAGACCGTATCGTTCATGTGGGTGATGGGCCACGGCGCTGCGTTTTCGGCGCCACGCGTACGGCCGACTGACCTGCCCCAGATTTCGTTGGGAGCAGCGACCGACATCCGTGTGAAGTACAGCTGGCTGCCGGTGCCATATTTCAAATCATCGGCGTGAAATACTTGCCGAATCGGTAATGGTTCTTGCAATTCGCGAACCACCGGCGTGAAATAAATCGGCGCTTCGCCATGATCCTCCGCGGCAAACGCGATTGAGCTCGAATCTGGCTGCCAGTCAAAACTTCCGACCGATCGATCAAATTTCTCTGTGAGATCGCGCGTCTTTCCCGTTTGACGATCTTGCACGAGGAGTCGCCACTTATCGGCTTCGAAGCCGGCGCGCGCTTGCGATCGCCAGGCGAGATATTTTCCGTTTGGCGAATAGAGCGGCGTAGTGTCGGCGCCGGGGCTCGTTGAAATCTTCTTCGCGGTGCCTCCGCTAATCGGCACGACGAAAATTTCGTTATTCGTGCTGGTCGCTTCGACTTCGTCGATGTTGCTCGTGTATGCGACCTCCTGGCCATCAGGCGAAATCGCATACATATCCTGCCCGCCAAGATGAAACGGCGGCACATCGTGATCGCCCGGCGTGAGATCTCGCGGCGTTGTAGAGGCGCTTGTGCCAAGCGCCTGGACGTTGGGTTCGGCGGTTGGCACAACCGCCGCTACAACCGCTTCTGCAGGAATCACAAACAAATGGCTTCTCTTGAATTCGGTAAACGCGTTCCAGTGCCGATAGAAAAGGCGAGAAAAGATCTTCGCTTTTACTTTGCTCTTCTTCAGTTCTTCGTCGCGCTGTTTGTTGCACGCCTCATCTTTGCAATCTGGATAGACCGCGGAAACGAACACAATGTTCTT
>WNEP01001457.1_pt1 | contig 12056 bp, 8 predicted proteins | sample 5399961 | NCBI WGS metagenome assembly WNEP01 (sample SAMN13153329, study PRJNA577476) | soil metagenome | isolation source: 20 cm grassland meadow soil pre-rain plot 5 | place: USA:California | collected 2015-09-08 | reverse complement strand
TAGATCGGCGTAGAGATGTTCTGCGGATTGAGGGTGGTCTGAGAGTGATACCAGAGATGTTCCCAGAAGTATCCGCCGCAGTTGGCATTGCCATCACACGTCTCCCAAGATGAGCCTGAAATCATCAGGCTGCTGTTCGGTAAGAGGAAGACGTCGGCCCTCCACCCAAAATCCCACCCGTCAACACAGCAGTTAGGCGACTGGACTCCCATACCTGCCAACAAGAAATTGTCAGGAGCCAAGGTACGCGGATTGGCCATGGAGATGCTGACTCCGATCTCGACACAGCATATTCTATACTGGGTCGAGTTGTAGTAGCCCCCGACGTACGGATAGAAGGGCTGACCTAGCGTAAGTTCTCCCGGACTTGACGAGATGGAGGGAGCGTAGAGTACACTTGGGTCCCAGAAATTATGAGCTACGAGCGTCCATAAACAGACGGTCAAGACAAGAGCAAGTCCGACTCGTTGGACATCTTCGATCCTGATGGTGCTCAGCCGACCCGATAGCTTGGGCAACCGTAGCCTTGACGTTAGGCCCAGTTCCGTGACACTGCCCACCAATGCAAAGACTGCCCATAATGGGGCAAAGAGAAACAGCGAGCTTCGATCACAGCCGGGACACTCAGGCGTCCAGAAGAGCGCGGAGATGAAGAGTAGCGAGACTGCGCCCGAGACGGCGCCTACCTTCAAGGACCGTCCTATGCGTGCTGCGAGTATTCCCGTCGCAATCTGAGATACTCCAACAAGTAGCAACGTCTGAAAGATCAGGAGTAAAGGTAGGTATGTAACGCCGGAGAACCATGCGCTGAGAGGAAACCAGATCATGACCACGCTCAGAACAATTCCGCCAAGGACGGCTAACGCTGGCCGTATTCTTCGATCGAGTGCACCTCGCTTCTCGGCTACTTTCACTAGAACAGGCAAAGCCCCGTAGCAGAACATGATCCCGATCAGCCTGAGCCCCACGAGACCGTCCGGTCCGGAATAGTAGCATTCTGGCTGCCAGACTCCTCCCGGTCCGTAGACTGGGCAGGCCACATAGAACAGAACCCAGACCAGGAGAGCGTTCAGAGCGACTTGGACTACTGCCCATCGCGGACGGAGAAGATAAGCAACCACGATTCCCCAGACCGCAAACGACGCCAGGTCGACAAGGAGTCTGTTTCCCGAGAGGTTGTAGTACCAGTCCGGGTTATGCGTCAGGTGGAAATAGAAATCTGTCTTCTCGAAGAGAACGGGAGGTATCCACGGAAAGATAGCTAGTAGGATGGCTCGGAGAATGTTCTTGGGAGTGAATCGGGAGAAATTAGTCATCCAATCGACAGAAGAGAGTTCAGCGCTTTTGGGTCTTGCCCCCGGTCCAGAAGAACTATTCCCTTAGGAATAATTCCTCAGGTAATAATTCGAAGAGTGAATTGAACCTGTTCACTGCGCGAATAGAGCGGGATCAAGCTTCTGGTATATCGACTGATACTCCTGGATAAGAGCCAGGTTCACCCGGAGCACATTCACATACTCGTCCCCGAAAACCCACGAAGTGCGTTCAATGTTTTGACCGACAAGCCTAGAAAGATCACTCTGTGTGATATCAGTAGCAGCCGATATTCGTGGTATTTGTGAGAGTGCATCTTCGACCGTGATGTCCGGGTCTACGCCCGAAGCTGAAAGCGTCACATTTCGGGAATGGAAGAAGAATGGTGAGGAGAAGTTCTGAGCAATAAGATAAGAGCCTACTTTTCTACCATTACTTCCGTTGAGATGGGCTAAAGAGCCATTTGCTTGATCATGTAACAGGACTTGAGCAAACCCCGTTACGCCCAATGGGAAGACTAGCCCGCAGAGCAGCATTGAGATGATAGCTAGTTTGAGTGCGGGTCCATAGTTTCGTTTGACTTCGTTTTTGACGCTCAACCTGTTTCTATCCTCCTATGGATACGAGCGCGATGTCAATGAGCTTGATTCCGATGAAGGGCACAATGATTCCTCCGGCTCCGTAGATGAGTGCGTTCTTGATGAACAGAGCCATCGTGCTGGTGGGCTTGAATCGGATTCCCCCCATTGCGAGAGGGATCAGAAGTGGGATGATGATTGCGTTGAAGATGAGTGCTGAGAGGACTGCAGTATTTAGTCCAAGTCCGAGAACGTTCAGAGCCTTCAGTTCTGGAAGGGTAGCTGCGAACATTACTGGAACAATCGCGAAATACTTGGCCACGTCATTGGCGATGCTGAAGGTAGTCACTGCGCCCCGGGTCATGAGTAATTGTTTTCCCAACATGACCACTTCAATGATCTTGGCCGGGTTCGACTCTAAGTCTACCATGTTGGCAGCTTCCTTGGCTGCTTGAGTTCCAGAATTCATCGCCAGACCCACATCTGCCACGGCCAACGCAGGCGCGTCATTGGTGCCGTCTCCGATCATGGCTACGACTCGTGTCTCAGCCTGCTCTTTCGTCACAATGTCATACTTGTCTTCTGGCTTCGCCTCGGGCCTGTATTCATCGATCCCGACTTCGCTAGCAATGCTCTTCGCCGTGAGGGGCTGGTCCCCAGTCAACATGACAGGCCGAATCCCCATCACCTTGACCGACAGAATCTTCTCCCTGATGCCTGGCTTCAGAACATCCTTGAGCCGGATAATTCCGATAATCTCCCTGTTCCTCGTCACAGCTAGCGGCGTATCTCCCTGGCTCGAGATACTATCCACCAACGAGTCGAAGTTTGATGGAATGGAACGTGCGATCTTCTTGATCGCATCGGGAGCACCCTTGATGATCTCAATCTCATCCTCTCCGATTACGGACCCGGCTTCTTGATGAGCCTCAAACTTTCTCCGCAGTCTCCCCCGTTCGCGGCCTGACTTATCCCCTTTAGGTAGCATGAATCCCGTGCCCTGGGATATCTTGACACCGCTCGTTCGGGTGCTCGCGGAAAACTCGTACACTTCCGAAACCCCCAAAGCATTCAACTCTCTCGGAACGAAACCATCCTCGTAAGCGAGCCGAATCAAGCTCCGGCCTTCAGGAGTATCATCATGCCAAGACGAGAGAAACGCCGCTTCACCAACCTCCTTCTCAGTGTGATTGTTGACGGGGACGAATTCTACCGCTTGTCTGTTGCCGACCGTGATTGTTCCGGTCTTGTCAAGGATGATCACATCCGTATCTCCTGCTCTCTCAACTGCCCTTCCTGACTTGGCTACGATTTTCCTCCGGTAGAGCCGGGAGACTCCCGACAGCCCGATCGATGGAAGCAGAGCCCCGATTGTTGTTGGTAGGAGACAGACGTAGAGGGCGATTAGGATCGAGAGGTCCACTGCGAGATTGAGAGTAATCGAGAGGCCTAGAAGTGCAACAACAATTATTGTGAAGATCGCCGTCAGACCAATTAGCACAGTCGTCACGGCCACTTCGTTAGGAGTCCGAGGCCTCTTCGAGGACTCTACCAGCCTAATCATCTCGCTGATGTAAGTATCCTCGGGATTCACCGTGACCCGAGCGGTGAGAGTATCGCTGATCACCCTCGATCCCCCGATAACCTCGTCCCCCGGTGCCTTCCTGACGGGGGTAGATTCTCCAGTCAGGAGGGACTCGTCGACCATTCCAATTCCCTCAAGCACTTCCGCGTCGATAGGAACGACATCATTCTTCTCAAGCAAAATCAGGTCTCCTTTACGAAGTGCAGTAGATGGCGTTGTAACGATCCTCCTAACATCTCCCTCAGTAACTATCTTCTTGCTCTGGACTTCCGATTCTAGACTCCGCAGGCTGCTGGCAGTGTTCTTCGCTTGGGTCTCAGCCAACGCATCAGCCAGAGTGCTGAACCAGACCGTGGTCAGAAGTATCAAGGAGACTTCGAGATAGTAGATTCTCATGCTCGAATTTGCAACTGGATAGAACGCAGGAGGATAGATCGCCATCGCCGCGACTATGAAGAATGTCAGTTCGACGATGAACATGACAGGATTCGCAATCAGAGATGCGGGATTAAGTCTGACCAACGAATCGAGAAGCGTCTTGGTTGATATGAGATTACTTCGAAAACGCGTTGAAGCGGGTCTGGTTTGTTTCGAGGTCATTTTGTTCAGAATCCGTTCACTCGCTTCTGGAAGAATTCGAGAATCGGTCCAAGTGCTAGGAAGGGGAAGAATGTGAGAACAACGAGCAGGAGTATGCTGCCGACGAGAACGATTGTGAACGTGATGCTGTCTGTCCTAAGACCGATCTCTGTGGATCTCTTGCGATTGATCATTGACCCGGCTAGGGCAAGTAGGAGCCCGATTGGGGCGAAGCGGCCAATAAACATGACCAGCGCGGTGGATATGTTGAAGAACGGCGTGTTTCCAGCAGCACCCAGAAAGTCGGAACCATTGTTCGATGCGGCTGATGTGAACTCGTAGAAGATCCGAGTAAAGCCGGTTGAGCCTGTCGAGACCCGTACCGCGGATGCGGCCCCAGTTGCGTAGGCGAGGACTGTCGGGACGAGAATGATAACAGGATGAACTAGGAAAGTGATCATTACAATCTTCACGTCACGGGCATTGATCTTCATCCCGAGATATTCTGGCGTTCTGCCAGACATCAGACCGACGATGAAAACAGTGATTATGACGTACATGACCATGTACATCAGACCCACTCCCTTGCCGCCGGGAGTAGACTGGATCAGCATGCCAATGAAGGCAGAGAGGATGACGAGCGGGTGCATCCCGGCCAGGCTTGCATTTACCGAGCCGGTGGTGACAGCCGTCGTGATGACTGTCCAGAACGTAGAGAAGAAGCCTCCGAAACGGACCTCTATGCCTTGACCGAGACCATAGTTGGGAATGAAAGCGAGCAACAGGTCAAGAGCGAAGAGAGTGTAAGCGCCGATGATTATTGGGCGAGCCTCTCGTCTTTTTCCCAGCAGCTGTCCCAAGACGAAGCAGAGACTAGTAGGGATGAGTAGCATCAGGAGAATCTGGAAAATGTCAGAGGCAGGATTCGGATTCTGGAATGGGTAGGCAGAGTTTGCTCCGTAGTATCCTCCACCGTTCGTGCCGATCTGCATGATGCTGACAAGTGATGCGACGGGTCCCACCAGAATCGTCTGGGTCGTTCCCTCCACTGTTTGGACGGTTTGATACCCTCCAATGGTCTGGGGAACGCCTAGCGCAACAAAGATGAGGGCTGCGACAAAACAGAGTGGAAGGAAAAGTCGGGTCAGAGACCGAACAAAGTCTGTGTAGAAGTTTCCCAAATTCTGACTTCGAGAAACGAAACCTCGGACCATGGCAACGGCGACGCAAAGGCCTGTGGCAGCACTTGTGAATTGTAGGAATTGTACTGCGGTCATCTGGCTGAGATAGGAGAGTCCAGGCATCGATGACAGAGGATAACAGTTCGGTGGATTAGTGCACACTCCTTCCCCGTTGTAGTGTTGAAGGTTTGTGTTGGTCGCGAAGCTGATGACCTGCATGAAGGCGAGGTCAGTGCTGAGACCCGGGAATCCTTGAGGGTTCAGTGGTAGAATGTTTTGGAAGACGAAGATGATGAAGGCGAGGCTCATCTGGAAAATGTTCACAATGATCGCGGAGAGAAAATACTCCCTCCATCCCATGCCACGGGTCGGATCTACGCCAAGAAGCTTATAGATCCGATTCTCGATAGGACTGAGAACCCTATCTATCCTACTCGGTGCGCTAGTGAAGATGGCGGTAATGTAAGGTGCGAGCAGGCGCCCCAGAATTACCGCTGTGGAAAGAATCAGTACTAGTGTGACTAAGTCGCTGGGCTGTATCAGGGCTTGCAGGCTCCCATTTGTTGAGCAGCGGCTTCATGATTGGCTCGGTACTAGTCTTTCTGGCTAACGGCCACCGACGCGTGAGCGGTCGGACTGAGAAACTCGCCGGTGAGCCGGGCTCCCTTGTGAGTTTTCAGGACGATGGAGCTGACGGTGCTTTTGACACCCTTGATCTTCATGATCCTGTTCTTCAGGACATCCCTGAATTCTTCGATATCATCTGCTGAGACGAGGGTTACGATGTCGAACTCGCCTGTAACCTCGTAGAGCTCCTCAATATTGTCCAGTTTGGCCAGCGACTGGACTACTTCGTCCATGTGGGCTGACTCGACGAAAATGTCCACAAATGCTAGTAGAGGGGCCATGATGGTTCAACGTTTCAGAGTTCTCCGCCTGCCGCCAATCCCGCGATTTATAGATTCCCTACCCAGATTGACATTTCGCAGAATGGAATCATAGGTCCGCGTGGCACATCCACTTTCCCAAAGACGGCTAGCCAGGGAGGCCATCATTCAGATAAACCACGCCAACGCCGTCTCGTCCAGAAAGGAGTGTTTGTTCCTACGGAAGTCCACAACACGATACTGGATACTATCGGAAATACTCCACTAGTTCGGCTGACCAAGATAACTCAAGGCACAAAACCCGCAATTCTCGCGAAACTGGAGAACTTGAACCCTGGCGGCAGCGTAAAGGATCGAATCGGTAGAGTCATGATAGAGGAGGCCGAGAAGAAAGGTCTCCTCAAGCCAGGCGGGACGCTCATAGAGCCGACATCCGGGAACACCGGTACCGGGCTCGCGATGGCAGCATGTGTCAAGGGCTACAAGATGATCTTCACGATGCCCGACAAGATGAGCGAGGAGAAGCAAAGCCTCCTACGAGCCTATGGAGCCCGCGTGGTGGTAACTCCAACTAACGTCTCACCGAGTTCGCCTGAACACTACATCAAGGTAGCCGAGCGGCTTGCCAAAGAAACGCCGAACTCCTTCATGCCGAACCAGTACGTGAACACGGCGAACCCGATGGCCCACTACGAGACAACAGGGCCGGAAATATGGCGGCAGACCGGTGGAAAACTGGATGTTTTTGTCTGCGGGATGGGGACAGGCGGGACCATCAGCGGAACTGGACGATTCCTGAAAGAGAAGAAGAAAACAATCAGAGTGGTCGGTGTTGATCCTGAGGGGTCAATATTCTACTCGCGCTATCACGGAACAAAGGAAGAACCCCACCAGTATCGAGTGGAAGGGATCGGAGAAGATTTCATGCCCAAGACAATGGACATGAAAGTAGTAGACGATGTTATCACGGTCTCAGACCAGGACGCGTTCAAGCTCACCCGACGACTCGCTAGGGAGGAAGGAATACTCGTAGGCGGATCCGGGGGAGCAGCAGTCTTCGCCGCTCTGAAGGTCGCAGAGGTTATGAGTAAAGAGCAGACGGTTGTCACTCTCTTTGCCGATAGCGGGCGGAACTACCTCAGCAAGATCTTCTCTGACCAGTGGATGAAAGAACAGGGCTTCCTGTAGTGGAAGGTCGAGGGCTTGAGAGATAGGGACGTGATGAACCTACTCGACCAACTCGAACTGTACACACTAGATGCTGCCCGGAGGGAGAAGTCCCAGGAAGACTACTGGCTCTTCGTCTACAAGAGCATGAAGAGCGGGCTCCTAATGACTAAGAATCTGGAGAAGCATCTGCGTTACAAGCTGAAAGCCCTGGGGGTTCAAGTCTAGGACAGAAGTGTTGGGTAGAGACAAGTCAGTTCAAGGATAAGGAGATAACAGAGGCTTCGATAGTGTTGCGACTATGACGGTGGCGATGGTCGAGAAGGATATGAGGCCCTGCGAGGCATTATGCCCCAAGCACGGGGTCCAGTGCAAGCTGAAGATGTTTGAACAGAACGCCTTCCCGATGCATGCTCACATGATTGATCAGAAGATGTGCACCTGGAAAAAATAGCCCTCTCCTTATGCACGTCGGCCAAGGAACCTCTCAGTCTTAGGAAGAGAACTGCTCCCGCAGCGACAACGGCGATTATTCCTGCGATAATTACGTACAAGGTGGCGGGCGCCAGTCCCAGAATCGTGGAGGGTGCGGGTGCGGCCGGCGATAGGGTAGCGACGTGCACATTGATGGTTGCGGTATGCGTACTGGTTCCACCTGTGGCCTTGATAGTGATCGTGTACTCGCCGGGTCTGCCGCTGTTGCATGTCAGAGTGCTTGTGCCCGAGGATTGGATGCTGGTGGGGCTGAGGCTGCATGAAATGCCCGCCGGGGCTGCGACTGCAAGTGTGACGGCACCTGTGAATCCAATGCTGGGAGTAACGATTATTCTGGTCATGCCCGGATTGCCCGCTTCAATATTGATAGAGCCGGAGAATGTCGAGATTTCGAAGTCGGGCGGGCCGGCTAGTGTAACAGCAACAACTATCGTGATCGTGTGCGAATGGGATTTGCTTATTCCTATAATCGTGACGGTGTAGTCTCCGGGCGCGGAGGCGCTGAAACTGGCCGTCGTCGTTCCTGACCCGAGAACCAGACGTCGAGGAATTAGGGATACTGAAAGCCCGGTGCTTGGATACACGGTTGCTGTGAGGTTCACTTCGGATTGGAATCCTCCTTGAGGAGTCACGGTTACGTTTGAGGTTGCTGTATTGTCTGCGGTCAAACTCACTGAACTGACGGCCGCGATTGTAAAGTCGGGAGCGGCCGAGGTCGTGAATGTGAATGTAGCCGTGGCGTTTTGTCTGATTCCACCTGAAGTTCCGAAGATTGTTACATCGTAGGCTCCCGGAACACTGGAACTGCATGAGACCGTCGCCTCACCCGAACTGTTTGGGATTGCGGCCGGGTGGATGGCTGTGCATAAGAGGTCTGTCGGAAGGGGGAGATCTGAGAGAGCTACAGTCCCGGCGAAACCGTTGAGGGGACTTACGAGGATGATTGATGTGGCGTGAGTAGTTCCGTCGGCTGAAACAATACTCGGTTGAGTGGCTCCAACCGTAAAGTCTGGAATAGGAACCGAACTCAATGTCCAAGGGGTTGCTCTATCTGACTCCGTGTCCTGTTCGACAGCTAATTGGGAGGCTGCCAAGCTGAGCACGAATAATAGAAACAGAACCTTGCTGTCGGTCGGAGAGCGACTCACAGATTTCCCGAACATTCCTGACAAATTGCGCCAAAGACACGATGGCAAGACTGTGCCGCGGCCTTTTTCTTGAGGAATGTAGGCTTTGCTCAGAAAAGCGCCTTGCGCACAGATCGTGGTTTGGGTCAGATGACGCGATGATTGATGCGGATACTTCTGGAAGCCTACTGCGTCAAAGGCTCATTCTTGGGCGGGATCTTCCTGATGTTGGCCGTAGCCGACACTTCTCTTGTCTCAGTGTTCTCAACAACTAGGAACCATTTCCCGTTCTGGGGAGCCTTGAACTCTAGCGTTGCCTTCTCAGTATCTTCCTCGCCTGTCTCGCTCCAGAATTCTTCTCCAAGATCTAGACTAGTCAAGTTGTCGTCGTCTAGAATGTAGAAGTTAACTCGGCCGTTCGCGGTCACATCACACGTAATCGACTTGCCCTGATCTAACTGCACGTCGAAGCTGACATAGTCGCCCTTCTCTATTACTGTCGGTTTGCCGAGAACTGGTTCCGACGGGACTGGCGTTGGTGGGCCGAGAATAGCTAAGGCCGCTTTTGGTGGAATCGGTTTGAGCATAGCCTGGTTTGGAGTGTTGGGTTTCGCTGGAATGGACTTGGAGGGGCTAACAACTCCGGGAATAGTATTCGGTGGTGTGATCTTCGGGATCATCGCTTTCTGAAAGTCTGACTTTAGTTGTGACGGAGATTTTGATGGCTCATGTTTTGAAAGAGGTTTCTGTTCCGACCTTTCCGGCACTTGATGGGGCTTTGTAATCTGTTTATCCTGGGTTCTTTCACGAGGATATTTTGACTCTGATAGTCCCAGATGGTTTGAGGGCTTCTTAGTCTGTAAGCGACTCGCTCCATCAGGAGCATTGCCGAGAGGCAATAGGGTTGTGATTGAGAGAGTGGCGAGTATCAGTAGTCCAGCGATGGTCCAGGAGAGCGCTTGAAGCAGAGCGACTACAGTAAGGAGTATGCTGGTAAGGTTTCCCAGTAGCATTATCGGCTTAGAGGCCAACTTGGGCTCGTCCGTCTGTTGGATTGAACTCCTGGCTTGCCCGCACAAAACGTCGCTGTAACGGACGTGAGCGGGCGGAGGGGGTCGGGGGGCATCTACCTGATTTGATTCTTGGTGTAGTAGATTAGGGCTCGATTCTTGCTCTGTTCCAACTCTGCTCGGAACCAAGCATCAGTGTCGGCACGTCCTGCCCATGAAACAAGCTGGATGCTTCGACGCCTCACTCTCTTCTCTTTTGTCGTTGTGCGAACGGATCCGATCGCGCTACTGAGACTCGAGAGTGCTTCTGCGACTCCTCGAGTTATTCTTGCCCAATCTTCTCGTGCTGCCATTTTATCTTTCACCGAGAGACAATGTTCCGTCGGATCGGATTATGTTTGAGCAAGCGGGCGCCGGCATCAGTTTGAGGGGCACTGTACGGTACTATCTAGCTGGCGTGCGCCGGTACTCCCCTTATATCATCGTCGCGAGGAGTTCTATTCGTGTAAGATATGTTCGAGCTATTCCTACGCGTTCAGCCTGATGAGAGAAACGAGGATCCTCACAATCGTCTGAGCAAGAAGTTTCCGGGAGCGAGGATCGCGTTGTGGTGCAACGATCATACGGATATTCTGGAGATCGAGTCTGATGGCTTGGACTCTTTTCAGGAGATGCAGAAGGAGCTCGTCTACTATTCTAAAGAATATCAGAGCAAGATCATAGCGAAGACTCTCTGCCAGGACAAGTTTCAGATGGTGGTCCGCACCTGCATTTGCGGTGTGGGACAGGGAACCTCTGTAGGCTCAATAGTCCGCGCGAACAATTTTCTCCAAATGCCTCCTCCAGTATTCTTCGGAGGATGGGAGTATCACCGCTTGGTCGGTTTCGAGGACAACGATGTCAGGGGTCTGCTCAAAGGCCTGGATAAGATGGGAAAGACTGAGGTGTTGCACAAGGGGTCTGCTGAAGGCATGACCGACGACGCTTTCCTATTGTCACTGAGTAGTCTGTTTGGGAATTTGACTGAGAAGCAGATGAAGGCGTTGCTTGCTGCGATCGAGGGAGGGTACTACGAGATTCCGAAACGGACGACCGCGGATGAGCTGGCTGGCAAGCTGGGAACGCCACGCAGCACGCTGGAGGAGCATATTCGGAAGGCGGAGAGCAAGATTGTCCTCGCGATGGCGCCGTACATGATGATGTATGCCCGAGTCCCAGAGTCGCCGTTTACCAGCAAGACTCGGGCCGCCACGGACCCCGTTGGGACCAGATTCCTGAAGCAGCTCGCAGTTCAGACGGCGGCGAAGACAAGAAACAACTGAAACCGGAATGGTCACTACTCGTCTGTTGTTGCACCCAGGTTCTGAGAAAGGAAGAGACTCGCTGTTAGCCTAGAACCAGAAATAGGGAAAGGCAGTTCTACGTCGCGAGACTGGCGAGCATACCTATTTTTTCTTGTTGTCCTTTTGCTAGTTGGACATTAACAGGGTCCCATCAACCGCCCTGTTCGCGTCTCGCGAAGGTTTAGCCGATTTTATCATTGATGTGGACTCCTAGGTTGTTTTATAGGCGTTTTCCTTGGGACCCTCAGGACCCTACACTCTCGCGTTGCAGATCTGTGCTGCTTTGCCAAGGAACAGCCACTAGGTACCCAGAATCTTCTGAGAATGGGTCCGTTGCTCTTTCTTTGCCAAGCCCCGGATCTGTCCGCGAGAAAAGGTCGTTTCCAAAAATATTCTATCTTTACCTAGCTTGTCAGATTTTACGGGAGGACTTCAGGCTGGAAGGCAGGTTCAGTCTTCCCTGATCTGAGAGGATTAACCCGACGATGGACAAGTTTTTGATTCCAAGGCGTTTCTCGGGCGTTTTGCAGGGGAATATCAGGATTGGCCGGAGTCTTCTACTGCTGGGCCATGCTGGAGCTGGTGGAGTGTCCGCTGCTATCGTGGTCTCTATGGATCAGATCGTAATGGTTGCGGCACAGGTTCTTGCCGCAGTTGCTGCAGAACTCTGTGGCTGGCTCGGCGCAACGTTTCTCATGCTCCTCCAGTTCATCTGGACTGCCGAATCCGCCGATGTCGCCGACTTCTACCTCCTGACACGTCTTCAGTGCAGGATTGAGAGTGACATTCG
>WNEP01001454.1_pt1 | contig 12077 bp, 12 predicted proteins | sample 5399961 | NCBI WGS metagenome assembly WNEP01 (sample SAMN13153329, study PRJNA577476) | soil metagenome | isolation source: 20 cm grassland meadow soil pre-rain plot 5 | place: USA:California | collected 2015-09-08 | reverse complement strand
GGAGGGGGACTGCAGGCCGTCGCGCAGCGTCTCGTCGTTCAGGTCCACGCGGACGCGCGACCAGTCGAACGCCGCCCCCCCTTCCCCGCCCGCGCGGTTCCAGTCGTAAATCAGCTCGCGCTCGTCCATGAGCAAGTGTCGCCCGGACAGCCATAAGCCGCAAGCCGTAAGCCTCGAGTCGCCAGCCGCACGCCCTCTTACGCCTTGCGGCTGGCGGCTTGTGACTACACTGTGAACCGAACCGATGAACGATCTTCTTTCCCGCCTGCTCGCGCACGACCGCATTCGCGCGGCGCGCCATCACATCGAGCGCACCGACGAGGTGACGCTCGCCCGCCAGGCGGCGCTCTCCGCTATCCCCGCGCCCACGGGGGCCGAAGGCCGGCGCGCCGCGCACCTGGCGGAGCTATTTCGCGAGATCGGGCTCTCCGACGTATCGATCGACCACGCGGGCAACGTGCAAGGATGGTTCGCGAGGAACGGGGACACGTCCGCTGGGCCGGTCGTCGTGGCCGCGCATCTCGACACCGTGTTCGGGGCCGAGGTGGACGTCGCCGTCGAGCGCCGCGGCCAGCGGCTCGAGGGCCCGGGCATTTCCGACAACGCCCGCGGCCTCGCCGCGCTCGTCGCGGTGGCGGAGGCGATGGTCGCCGCGCGGGTCCCGGCGGCGCGGCCCATCCTGTTCGCGGCGACGGTGGGAGAAGAGGGATCGGGGGATTTGCGGGGGGTGAAATACCTGTTGAACGGCAAGCACAGTGTAGGGGCGCAGCATGCTGCGCCCCTACCGAACGTCGCACCCCTACACCCGACCCCGGTCGCGTTCATCGCCCTGGACGGCGCCGGGCTCGATCGCGTGATCCACCGCGCCCTCGGCTCCAAGCGTTATCAGGTGACGTTCCGCGGGCCGGGCGGCCATTCGTGGGCGGCGTTCGGCGTCGCGAACCCCGCGAACGCGGTGGGGCGCGCCGTGGCGTTGCTGGCCGACCTCCCGACCCAGCAGGCCCCACGCACCACCTGCGCCGTGGTCCGTCTCGGCGGAGGGACCGGCCTCAACTCGATTCCGCAGGAGGCGTGGCTCGACCTGGACCTCCGCAGCGAGGATCCGCGCGCGCTGTCACAGCTCGACGTCACCGTGCGCGCGGCGCTCGAGCGCGCCGCCGACGACGAGAACCGCCGCCGCACGGCCGGCTCGCCGCCGCTGCGCGCCGAGATCCGGCTCCTGGGCGACCGGCCGTCCGGCATGACGCCGCGGGCGCACCCGCTCGTCCAGGCCGCGGTCGCTGCCAACCGCGCGCTGGGCCGCGACGCCGAGCTCGCGAGTGCCTCGACCGACGCGAACGTGCCGATCGCCCTCGGCATTCCGGCCATCGCGCTGGGCGCCGGCGGCAAGGCGGGCGACGCGCATCTCGCGACCGAATGGTACGAAAACGTCGAAGGAGCGCTCGGCATTATCCGGGCGCTCCTCGTGACGACGGCGATGGCGGAGGTCGGCTAAGATCGGTCCCCGCGCAGCGCCGAGAGGACCGTCAACGCTTCCCGCGGGTGGCGCGTCGCGCGCAGCTGGGACGAATACACGTGCCGGACGACGCCGGTCTGGTCGATCACGTACGTCACGCGGCCCGGCAGGAGCCCCAGGGTCTTCTCGACACCGTACAGCCGGCGCACCGCTCCGTCACGATCGGAGAGCAGCAGGAACGGGAGGTTGTGGCGCTGGGCGAACCGCCGGTGCGACCGCACGGAATCGGAGCTCACGCCGACCACCTGCGCGTCTTTGGCGCTGAACTGCTCGTAGCTGTCGCGAAACGCGCGCGCTTCGATCGTGCACCCCGGCGTCTCGTCCTTCGGATAGAAGTAGAGCACCACGGTCTTTTCACCGAGCACGTCCCGCAATCGGACCGGCTTGCCCCACTGGTCGGGCAGCGTGAAATCCGGCGCGAGATCTCCGATGCTCACCTTGTTGCGTGTCGTCACCGCTACTCTCCGTTCTCTCTCTCGTAGAACTTACCGTCGTCGTGTCGTAGCGTCGTGTAACGATCTCGTCAATGCGCCCCCGCCCCCGCTCCCCCCGGCATCCCCTTGCTCTTGTGCATCAACAGAAGCAGCGGCAGCGACAGCACGAAGCAGGCCCCGAACAGCAGGAACAGCTGCTCGAACGAGAGCATGAGCGCCTGTCTCGTGACCTGCACGTCCACGATCGCCAGCGCCTTCGCATCCGCGAGCGGCGCCGGCGTGCCCGTCGCGATGAGCCGCGCCACGATGGCACCGAGGCGCTCGCGCGCGACCGCGCTGTACTGCGTCACGTTGGCGATCAAGTCGGCGCGGTGGATCGCCGTAAACCGCTGCACCAGCGTGGCCGAGATGGCGATCCCCACGCTGCCGCCGAGCTGCCGCATCAGGTTGAAGAGCCCGGTGCCGTTCGGGATCTTGCTCATCGGGAGATCCGCCAGGGCCAGGTTCGTGAGCGGCACGAAGATCAGCCCCAGTCCCACGCCCCGGAAGATCAGCGGCCAGAAGAAGTCCGACATGCCGCTGTCGGTCGTGAAATGGGCGTGCTTCCACATCGACAGCGCGAAGATCGACACGCCGGCGAGGATGGACAGGCGCGCGTCGAACTTGCCCGCCGTGCGGCCCATCGTCGCCATCGTGAACGCGCTCGCGAGCGCCCCGGGAAGAATCACAAAGCCGGTCTGCTCCGCCGTGAAGTTCTGCAGGTTCTGGAGGTAGACCGGCAGCACGAAGACGGTGGCGTAGAGACAGATCCCGAGCACGCCGCCGAACACGACGCCCACGGCCAGCTGGCGGCTCTTCAGGATCCGCAGGTCCACGACCGGGTGCTCCGTCGTGAGCTCGTGCCACACGAAGGCGATCAGGGACAAGGCGCTGATCACGGCGTACGTCGTGACCTCGCGCGAGTCGAACCAGTCGAGCCGCTCGCCGCGCTCGAGCATGACCTGGAGCGTGCCGACGCCGGCCGCGAGCAGCAGCAGCCCGACGTAATCGACTCGCTCGGCCTTCTGCTGGAACCGCGAGTTCTGGATGAAGCTGAGCGACAGCGCGAGCGCCAGCATGCCGATGGGGATGTTGATGTAGAAGATCCACGGCCAGCCGAACGCGTCGGTGATGTAACCGCCGAGGGTCGGCCCCAGGGTCGGCCCCACCATCACCCCGACGCCGAAGATCGCCATCGCGGTGCCGTACTCCTCGCGGGGGAACTCCTCGTACAGGATCGCCTGCGACGTGGAGAGCAGCGCGCCGCCACCCAGTCCCTGGATGATGCGCCAGAACACCAGCGCGATGAGCGAGTGGGCGTTGCCGCAGAAGAACGACGAGACGACGAAGATCGCGATCGATCCCGCGAAGTAGCGCCGTCGCCCGAAGAACGCCGACAGCCAGCCGGTGATCGGCAGGATGATCACGTTCGCCACGATGTAGCCTGTGGACACCCAGGCGATCTCGTCCAGCGTGGCGCCCAGGTTCCCCATCATATGCGGGATCGCCACGTTCACGATGCTGGTGTCGAGCAGCTCCAGCACGGACGCGAGCGACACCGTCATCGCGATGATGTAGCGATACCGGTAGCGATCGGCGTCCGTCCCGAGGGCCGGCAGAGCGGCGGTGGCCACGGCGCGCGTTACTTGGTCGTGATGGTGATGTTCACGCTCATCCCCGGACGCAACGGCCGGGCGGGATCGTTCTTGCCGTCGAGCCGGATCCGCACTGGGATGCGCTGCACGACCTTGGTGAAGTTCCCCGTCGCATTGTCCGGCGGCAGGAGCGAGAATCGCGCCCCGGTCGCGGGCGACAGGCTCTCCACGTGCCCGCTGAAGTGGCGGCTCCCGTACGCATCGACCGTGAAGTCCGCGGGGTCACCGGGAGTGACGTCGGCCGTCTGCGTCTCCTTCAAGTTCGCCGTCACCCACACGTCGCCGAGCGGCACCACGCTCATGAGGGGCTGGCCCGGTTGCACCAGCTGCCCGAGCTCCACGGTCTTCTTGCTCACCACCCCTTCCGCAGGGGCGGTGATCCGCGTGTAGGACAAGTTGAGCGCGGCCTGGTCGCGCGCCGCGCGGGCCGCGGCCACCCGCGCGTCTGCGCCGAGCAGCGCCGCCTGGGCAGCCGCCAGGGCCGCATCCGCCGCGCGTGCCGCCGCCTCGGCCGCGTCGAGCGCCTGCTTCGGGACGATGTCCTTCTCGGCCAGCGGCTTGATGCGGTCGAGATCGGCGTGCGCCTTCTCGGCGTTCGCCTGCGCCTGCGCCACCTGCGCCTCCGCCTGGCCCACCCGGGCTCGATTGCTCACCCCCGTGAGCGCCACGGCGAGGTCGGCTTCGGCCTGCGCGAGGCGCGCCCTGTAGTCGCGGTCGTCCAGCACCACGAGCGTGTCGCCCGCCTTCACCGCGCGATTCTCGTCGGTCCGCACCTCCATCACGTAGCCGCCCACCTTCGGGAGGATCGGGACGATGTGCCCGTCCACCTGGGCGTTGTCGGTCGACACGTGGCTGAAGCCGTAGATCCAGCGTCGGACCCCCACGGCCGCGAGGCCCAGGAGAACGACGCCCATGATCATGAAGACGGTGCGCTTGCGGCCGCCGGGTTTGGCCGGCTCCGTCGGTTGGTCGGGCGACACGGGAGAAGGTCTGCCGGGCCGCTGCACGGTCTCGCGTTCGATCGTCGTAGCCATGTCGTCACTCATCGGTGTGTGCGGTTAATGAAGCGTCCGGGCGACGCCGGCCGCGCGCGCCAGAGAGATCCTGGCGGTCGCGGCGGCGAAGCGGGCGTCGATCTCGGTATCGCGGGCGCGAATCAGCCCGGCCTGCGCGGTGATCACGTCGATGTTGCCGGCAACGCCGGCCTTGAAGCGCTCACGCGACTGGCTGAGCTCGCTCTCGGCGAGCCGCAGCTGCTCGCGGGCCACCGCCTGTTGCGCCTCGGCGGAGGCCAAATCGAGCAGGGCGGCGTCCACTTCGGCCGCGATCTGGCGGCGCAGGTCGGCCTCGCGCACCTGCGACTCGCGTACCACCGCATTCTGCTCGTCCAGGCGCGCCTCCCGCCGGAAGCCGTCCAAGATCGGCACGCTCACCTGCAGCGTGACATCGCGCGTGGCGATCGCGGTGGGCACCGTGTTGCCATTCACGCCGTAGTCGCCGGCGACCTCAAGCCGCGGCAGCCGCTCGGCCCGGATCGCCGATCCGGTCTGACGCGCCGCGGCGGCGCGCGCCTGCTCGGCCCGCAGGTCGGGCCGGTTGGCGAGCGCGGCTGCTATACTCGAGTCCCGTTGCACCGGCACATCGGCGGCGCCGAGGGACGGCGCGAGCGAGTCGGTGAGCGTGAGCGGTGTGGCCGGGTCGAGGCCGAGCGCGCGGGTCACGTCGATGCGGCCGCGGTCGAGCTGGTTCTGCGCCACGAGGAGCAGCCCCTGCGCCGTGGCGAGCTGCGCCCGGGCGCGCGTCACATCGATCGCCGGGCTCACGCCCGCCGCTCGCTGTGCTTCGGCCAGTCCCACCAGCTCCGCGGCAATGGCCGAATCCGCCTGCCGGGCCGCGACCACGGCCTGTGCCCGCACCGCGCGGACATAGGCAACCGCCGCCGTGAGCACCGACCCTTCGACGGTGACGCCGCGCTCGGCCCGGCTGCCGTCGGCCTGCGCACCCGCGGCGCGCACGCGCCGCACGCTCGACCAGTCGAACAGCGTTTGCGTCGCGCTGAAGCGTGCGTCGTAGTTGTTGAACGGGCCGATCAGCTCCGGAATGCCGGGGAACGAAATGCCGATCGAGCGCGAGTTGAAGCTACGGTTCAGCCAGAAGCCCCCCACCGAGACGGAAGGCAGCAGCGCAGCGCGAGCCTGCCGCACCCGGGCGTCCGCTTCGTCCGTGCGCAGCGTCGCGAGCGCCACCACCGGTACCTCGCCCGAGGCCAACCGCACCGCGTCCGCAAACGACAGCCGGAGCGGCGTGATGGGTGCAGGCGTCTGCGCCGCGAGCGGAGCGGATGCGGCAACGAGCCATGCCAGCAGGGCGATGAGCCGGGGGCTATTGCTTCGCGATACCATGAAGATAGAGGTCGATGTGAGTGTCGAGGTACTTCTTGACGTCAAACCCCTCCGGCATGCAGGACGCGAACGCGCGCTTCGCCACGACCGCGTGCATCAGTGGCGACATGGCGAGCTTCGCGGCCACCTTCACGTCCACCGGCCGGAACTCGCCGCTCTTGATGCCACGCTCGATCACGCCGGCCATCAAGCGGTGCCCGCGGGTCACGACTTCCTCGTAGTAAAAACGCGTCAACTCCGGAAAAGTTGCCGCCTCGGCCATCATGAGCTTCGGGATGTCGGCGACCGCCGTCTCGCCCACCAGCCGCCAGTATTCCCGCACCAGCTGCTCCACCAGCTCGCGGGCGCTGCCGGTGAAGGACTGCGCCAGGGCCTCGCCCTGGGCGATGACCGGCACGATCGTCTCCCGCACCACGGCCTTGAACAGGGCTTCCTTGCTGTCGAAGTAGAGGTAGACGGTGCCCTTCGTGACGCCGGCGCGGCGTGCCACGTCGGCGAGTTTCGTCGCGGCGAATCCCCGCTCTCCAAACACCTCGAGCGCGGCCGCGACAATCTCCCCCGGCCGGGCGTCCTTGCGACGCTTCCAGCGGGGCTTGGGCTGGCGCTTCGATGGGGTGACGGCGTGGCTCACGGCTGATCAATCCGGTGTCTGCGTTAGTTACTGAACGGTCAGTAAGTAACTTTGGTTCCGAATGCCGGTCAAGGGCTCGGGTAGGCTACGCGGCAGTGTGGGGTAAGTTCCAGCGTTTCAGTCAGTTACGTTGCTCGACCGTGACGCTCACGATAGAACGCGATCAGCCCCGTCCCCGGCGGCGTCACGCCCACCTGGCGGAGCAGCGTAACGAGCTGTCCCCGGTGATAGCTCGAATGATCGACCGCGTGGCGAAACATCTCGCGGAAGGTGTGCAGATACTCGCCGCCGGCACTTGGCTTCACTGCCACCGTCTCGTCCAGGCGCCGCTCGGTGAGCCCCGCGAGGAACGCGTCGCGCTCCGCTTCGATCGCCTCCCAGCGCGCGTGCGCCGCGGCGAGCGTCGCGAGATCCTTGCCCTGCGGGACGGGAGGATTCGGCTGCGCGAGCCAGCGCTTGAGCCACAGCTGTTCCGCCCACACGATGTGGCACAGCGTGCCGTGGAGTCCGCCGTGGCTGCTCTTCAGGTCGCGGAAGTACGACTCGGCGGACAGCGACTCGAGCGCCGCGAAGAACCGCCGGTTGGCCCACGCGTTGTAGGCGAACAGCTCCCGCACTTCGGCGACGGTCATGCGCGCCCCTCGAGACCAGTATCCGTGGTAACTTACTGCGCCAACCCGACCCGGACATCCCGTGGTGCCGCCGATCGAGCCCCGCCCCGTCACACTCGAAGGCCGACACGTCCGTCTCGAGCCGTTGTCGCTCGCGCACCAGGACCGGCTGTGCGCGGTCGGCCTCGACGCCGAGCTGTGGCGGTGGGCACCGACCAGCCTGGCGACGCCGGCCGACATGCGCGCCTACATCGAGACGGCGCTCACCTGGCAGACCCAAGGGACGGCTGTTCCGTTCGCCATTGTCGCTAGGGCGACCGGGCAGGTAGTGGGGAGCACCCGCTACGCGAACATCGAGCGCGCCGACCGGCGCCTCGAAATCGGGTGGACGTGGATCGCGCGAGCGGCGCAGCGCACCCCGGTGAACACGGAAGCCAAGTATCTGCTGTTGCGCCACGCGTTCGAGGTGCTGGGGTGCAACAGAGTAGAGTTCAAAACGGACGTGTTGAACGAGCGCTCGCGGGCGGCGCTGCTACGCATCGGCGCGAAACAGGAAGGAGTGCTGCGGAGCCACATGATCACGGCGAGCGGTCGGGTGCGCGACTCGGTCTACTTCAGCATCATCGCCGCCGAGTGGCCGGCGGTGAAAGTCGGGCTGGAGGCGAAACTCGCCCGACCGGTGTGACTACGTCGCCGGCGCAACCTCCCCGGCGTCCATTACACTGTGCTGCAGAATCTTGCCCTCGATTTTCTGGTCATCCCCGACCAGCGAGTCCTTCACATTCCCCCGCACCACGCGGACGTTCCTGCCGAGGATGCTGTTCGCGATGGTGCTCTCGGCCACGAAGCTCCCGGCTTCGATGGACACGTTGGGCCCCACCGTGGCGTCGTGGATCATCACGCCGTCCTCGATGTAGACCGGGGGAACGATCGTGCAACGCGGGCACGGCCCCGAGGGGATCCGCGCCCGGCCATGCTCCAGCAGATGCTGGTTCGTCTCGAGCAGGGTGTCCACCTTGCCGCAGTCGTACCAGCCCGCGACCGGCGCGGTGAGCAGCCGCCGGCCGCGGTCCACCATGTACTGGAACGCGTCGGTGAGGTAGTACTCGCCGCCCTTCCCCGGCGGCTGCTTCAGCGTGTGGGCGATGCCGTCGAACAGCGCCTTCCAGTCCTTGACGTATTGCAACCCGATGTTCGCGAGCCGCGAGATCGGCGTGCTCGGCTTCTCGACGATGCGGGTCATGTAGCCCCCCGCATCCGTCACGATCACGCCGAACCGCTGGTAGTCCTCCACTTCTTTGACCCAAATGATCCCGTCGGCGTCCACCCGGTTGACGAGCGACAGGTCGGCCTCGAACACCGTGTCCACGAAGATGATGAGCACCGGAGAGTCCACGTAGGGCCGCGCCAGGTTGATCGCGCCCGCGGTGCCGTCCAACGTCTTCTGCTCGACGAACGTCGCCTTGACGTCGTAGCGCTCGACGATGTAGCGCTCGACGACGTCCTTCAGATGTCCCGTGATGACGATGAGCTCGTCGACGTCGAGGCCCTTCACGGCATCCATGACGTAATCCATCACGGGCCGACCGGCGACGCGCACCAGGGGCTTGGGCACCCGCTTGGTGAGCGGCAGCAGGCGCGTGCCTTTGCCGGCGAGCGGTACGATGACTTTCACGTCACACCCTCCCGTAGCGGTCTTTGAGCCGCACCACGTCGTCGATCTCGGGCGTCGAGGCCTCGAGCAGGTCGCTCGGCACCACCGCCTCGAACTGATGGATCAGCTTGGGCTCGATGTGGAACGCCGCCCCCTGCGACATGGGCCGTTCGATCAGCGTATCGCCCCGCTGGATACGGAGAATGATCTCGCCCGTGAGCACGTAAATCGATTCGTCCTTCTTGTTGTGGTATTGCAGCGACAGGACGTGTCCGGGCTCGATGTGCAGGATCTTGCCGACGTAGCGGTCGGTCCTGGCCCAGATCAGCTCGTGGCCCCAGGGCTTGGGAACGCGGTAGGGAAGATCGGTCATCGGAGACCCAAAACGCGGAACGCGGAAGTGGGAACGCGGAACAGCAAAGCGAGCTCCCGCGGCACGGCGTCCACCTTGCTGTTCCGCGTTCCGCGTTCCGCCTTCCGCGTTCTCATACAAGTAGCCTCAGCGTAAGCGACGACGGCGACGTCACACACGCCGTCACACACACCCCGCAGCCCACGCAACCTTCGGGCCGCAGCACGGGATGCCCACCCGCATCCATCGCCAGGGCCCGCTCCCCCACCGGGCAGGCGCGGGCGCACACGCCGCAGGTCACGCCCTGGAAGGTGATGCAGCGCTGCGGGTCGAGCTCGAGGACGCCCATGTGGATCTCGCCCCACCCCCCGGCCGGCGGCACGAGGGCGCCGGTGGCGCAGGCGTGGGCGCACGGCATGTCCGCGCACACGACACACGCCTGAATGGCCGGATCGATGATCGGTGTGCCGGCGGCGAGGCCCGCGCCGGGCGGGGCCTTGATGATCGCATGCACCGGACACACGGGCATGCAGTCCCCGCAGCGCGTGCACGACGCGAGGAAGGCGATTTCGTCGGCCGCGCCGGGCGGCCGGAAGTAGCGCCGCGGCGCCACGCGCTGCTCGGTGCGCTCCGCCACTTCGCGCGCCAGCTGGATCATCGCCTCGCGGAAGAAGCCGCGCCGATCGCTCGCCCGCGTGTCCATCAGAAGCTCGGGCTCAGGCTGAGCAGCCACCGGAACGCGAGCTGCCCCCGCCCCACACGAACGTCGGCGGCCTCGTTGTAACGATTCACGATCAGTGGCAACTCGAAACGCATCGTCCAGTCGAGGTCGCGGATTTGGTGGCGGGTCACGAGGCCCACCCCCGCGTCGAACAGCAGCGTGAAGCGCTGTCCCAGCGTGTTGGAGGGGACCGCGAGCGTGTCCACGAGCGCGCGATCGGTGAACGCCTCCAACGCCACCTCCCGCAAGATACCCTGGTCGCGCCGCCACACAGCGCGGGTGAGCTCGATGTTCGCGGACAGCGCCCAGCGCCCGCCCAGGTCGCTCCGGAAGCCGCGCAGGTTAGCGTTGCCCGGAGCGTGGTAGAAGAAGTCCGGCCGTAAGAACAGCGCACCGCGGCTCCGGAGAAACGGGTCGGTGAACGTCTCGTACGGATCCGCGCCGGCCACCGGAATGCGCCGCTGCCGCACCGGATCGGACGCCCCGGCGTACGCTCCGCCAAATACGCGTACACCCAACGTCGTACCGAGCAAGAACGGCGTCCGCATGCTCGCGGCCCCAGTGAAACGGCCGAACCCCTCGATGTCGTAGCGGCTGGAGGACACGATCCCCGGCCCCGGGTTGGAGTAGACCACGCCACCCCGGGCACCCAGCCGCGCCCTGACCAGCGTCGCCCCGGGGCGCATTTCGATCGAGGCCCACGGGCCCGCCTCGACTGTCCCCGCGTCGTCCCACAGGCGGCGGTCGACGTAGGCGAGATCGGTGGTCGCCATCCACAGGGCATCGAACCCCACGTGAGGGTCGGGACCGAAGCCGAGGTGCTGTCGCAGCGCGCGATCGACCGACAGCGCCACGCCGGCCCGGCCTTCCACGTCCCACGCCGCCACACTCGATTGGGTGCGGGGCATGACGTGGCGAATCGGATTCGACCAGCGCCCGTAGAAGCCGAGCCGGCCCGCGGCGCCCGATCCGGTCGCTACCGAGGCGAGCAGCATGCCGCGCTCATAGCGGCCAAGGTAGTTGGTGCGGTTCCGCAGGCCGAGCGTCACGCCGCCGAGGTCGTTGGACCAGGCGACCGGCAGCCACGCGCTCACCAGCTTATCGCGTTTCGCTGTCTCCCGCGTCGGGTCGTCCAGGCGCCAGCCCACTGCCGCCCGGCCCACGAACGGGCGCTTCTCCCGGTTGTTCAGCATGTCATAATCGTGGGCCCGGCCGCGCGGGTCGAGCATGAGGCGGCCGGGCTTCTTGGCGGTCGTGAACTCGACGCGCTCGGTGGCGGGCTCGCCCGTGGCCCGGGCGTAAATGGTATTACGCTCGCCGATCTCGACTGGCATACGGCCGTCACCCTTGCGCTCGACGGTCACCACGGTGCGCCAGCGCCCGTCCGCGAGCCGGTGTCGCTCGACTCGCCGCAGCCGATAATCGATGAGCGGCGTCGCGTGCAGCCACTCGCCGAACAGCCATTTGAGATCCTGCTTCGATACCTCCTCGGCGACGCGGCGGAACGCGTCCTCGTCCACGTGCTTCAGCTTCCAGCGGGAGAAATAGGCGCGCAAGATGCGCCGCATCGTCTCGTCGCCCACCACGTAGCGCAGCTGCTCGTAGAACAGCTGTGCCTTGGCGTAGACCATCTCCTGGTAGATCAGGAAATCGCGAAACCGCTCGCTCACGGTCGAGACCGGCTCGCTCCAGCGCTCGAGGTCGAGCAACAGCACGTCCGGCTCGAGCCCGTCGTACGCGGGCGGGCCGCCGTGCGTCTCGAGGAGCCACCCCTCCTGGAAGTCACTGAATCCCTCGTCGAGCCATCCTTCGCGCCACTCGTTGTTGGCGAGCTGCCCCATGACGTACTGGTGCCCCGTCTCGTGGACGATGAGGCCGAGGGACGCGCTGCCGTTCATGATCATCATCGGGAATTCGGTTCCGCCGCCCTCGATGCGATGCACGTTGGTGAGCTGGGGCCACTGGTACTTCCCGAACAGCGAGTCGAGCCAGGCCAGCGCCACGACGGTATTCCGGACGGCGATCCCCTGCCCCCACGTAGCACGGTCGCCCGGCTGGTACA
>WNEP01001883.1_pt1 | contig 12078 bp, 8 predicted proteins | sample 5399961 | NCBI WGS metagenome assembly WNEP01 (sample SAMN13153329, study PRJNA577476) | soil metagenome | isolation source: 20 cm grassland meadow soil pre-rain plot 5 | place: USA:California | collected 2015-09-08 | reverse complement strand
GACCCTGGAAGGTTTGATGGGAACACCGCGCGCCTTCGATCTGCGGATTCAAAAGGCGCGGCCTCATCCTGGGCAGATTGCGGTCGCGGAACACGTGCGTGCATTGGTTCGGCAAAGCGAAATCCGTGAATCGCATCGAGAAAATGATCCGCGGGTGCAGGATGCTTACAGTATCCGCTGCATTCCACAGGTACACGGCGCCGTGCGTGATGCGCTAGGGTATGTGGAGAAAATTCTGGAAATCGAGAGCGCGGGCGCGACCGACAATCCTCTCGTGTTTCCAGAAAGCGGTGATGTCATTTCGGGCGGAAATTTTCATGGTGCGCCCCTGGCGCACGCACTCGATTTTGCCGCCATTGCGCTCACGGATTTGATGAGCATCAGCGAGCGGCGAATCGAGCGCATGGTCAATCCCGATTTGAGTTACGGTTTGCCGGCCTTTCTCGCCCGAAAGCCCGGCTTGCAATCCGGCATGATGATCGCGCAGGTCGCCGCCGCCTCGCTTTTGAACGAAGCGAAAGTACTGGCGCATCCCGCCAGCATCGACAATGTCCCGACCTCCGCCGGGAAGGAGGATCATGTTTCGATGGGAATGACGTCGGCGGTCAAATTGCGATCGATCGTGGAAAATGCGGAAAATTTGCTCGCCATCGAATTGCTGGCGGGCGCGGAAGCGCTCGAACATCGGCGGCCGCTGAAGGGCGGCGCAGGGGTGGAACGTGCTTATGCCACCGTCCGGAAATACGCGGGACCGCTTCTGGAAGACCGCGCTCTCGCGCCGGACATTGCCGCTATCGCGACAGCAGTTCGCGCCGGAGAGTTTGATAGCGAACACGAGAAGTTATGAGTGGGAAACGGACAATTCACGCGCCACGCGGGGCAAAGCGCAGTTGCAAAGGCTGGCATCAGGAAGCGGCATTGCGCATGCTGATGAACAATCTCGATCCGGAAGTCGCGGAAGCGCCGGACCGATTGATCGTTTACGGCGGCACCGGACGGGCGGCCCGAAGTTGGGAATGTTTCGATGCCATTGTCCGTTCTTTGCGGGGACTTGAAAACGACGAGACCCTGCTCGTCCAATCTGGCAAGCCGGTCGGCAAATTCCGCACCCACGATGAAGCCCCGCGAGTACTGATCGCGAATTCCAATCTCGTTGGTCATTGGTCGAACTACGAACAGTTCAACGAACTCGAGCGCCTTGGGCTAACGATGTACGGACAAATGACGGCCGGCTCCTGGATTTACATCGGCAGCCAGGGAATTGTGCAGGGCACCTTCGAAACCTTTGGCGCGGCGGGGGAAAAACATTTCGACGGGAATCTCGCGGGTAAGCTCATCGTCAGCGGCGGCCTCGGTGGAATGGGCGGCGCGCAACCGCTGGCCGCGACCATGAATGGCGCATGCTTCATCGGGGTTGAGGTAGATCCGGCGCGGATCGAGAAACGGCTCGCGACCGGCTACTGCGACCACATGACAACATCGCACGAGCAAGCATTGCAGTTGGTCGACGAGGCACGAAAGGCAAAGCGCGCGATTTCGGTTGGTCTGGTTGGCAACTGCGCTGATGTGCCGGAAATGGTGAAGCGAAATTTCGTTCCCGATTTGTTGACCGATCAAACCAGCGCGCACGATGCCCTCAATGGTTACGTGCCAAACCAAATCTCGTTAGCCGAAGCCATCGCGTTGCGCGCCAAGAATCCGGATGAATACATCAAGCGCTCGATGCAAGCGATGGCTGACCATGTCCGCGCGATGTTGGAACTACAGAAACGCGGCGCCATCACCTTCGATTACGGAAACAACATTCGGACCCAGGCAAAGAAAGCTGGCGTCGAGAACGCCTACGACATTCCTGGATTCGTTCCCGAGTATATCCGCCCGCTCTTTTGCGAAGGAAAGGGACCATTCCGCTGGGTCGCGCTCAGCGGCGATCCGGAGGACATCGCGCGCACCGACGCGCTCGCGCTCGAGCTTTTCCCTGAAAATGCAATCCTGGCGCGCTGGATGAAGCTGGCGAAAGAGCGCATTCATTTTCAAGGATTGCCGGCGCGCATTTGCTGGCTCGGCTATGGCGAGCGGGCCGAGTTTGGCGTCGCCATGAATGAACTGGTGCGATGCGGCGAAGTGAAAGCGCCCATCGTCATCGGTCGCGATCACCTCGATACCGGTTCGGTCGCGTCGCCCTTTCGCGAGACCGAAGGAATGCTCGACGGCAGCGATGCCATAGCCGATTGGCCACTGTTGAACGCGCTCGTCAATACCGCTGCCGGCGCCTCCTGGATTTCAGTTCACAACGGCGGTGGCGTCGGCATCGGCTATTCGCAACATGCTGGGATGGTCGTTGTTGCCGACGGGACCGATAACGCCAAACGGCGTCTCGAACGCGTGCTCACCAGCGATCCGGGGATGGGGATTTTGCGGCATGCGGATGCCGGTTACTCGCGCGCGATTGAATTTGCTGCCGCAAAAAAGATCGATCTCCCGATGGCACCGCGGGCCAGCGCCTAACGAAATAATCAATCGTGCTGCCGGTTTTTGCTGGGGAGCCCAGACAGCTTGCCTGCGGTGTTCGGCAGCCTGCCGAACACAATTTTCGTCGGCAAGCTGGCTGCCGACGAATCCAGACTGGCAGCCTGCGCTCCCCGGAATCGACGCATCTTCTGTTTGACTCTGAATGTCGCTCTGGCCTTGCAATCCAATTAATCATGTAAATCCTCTTAGAACTCCATCGTCATGCAAAAGCTGATTGAATGTGTACCCAATTTCTCCGAGGGGCGTGATCCAGACATTATCCGCCAAATTACGGACGCGATTGCATCAGCCGACGGAGTTTCGCTGCTCGATGTTGATCCAGGCGCAACGACCAACCGCACTGTTGTAACTTTTGTTGGCAGTCCGAAAACGGTGGTGGAAGGTGCTTTCCGCGGAATTCAAAAGGCGGCGGAATTAATTGACATGCGCGAACACAAGGGTGCGCACCCGCGCATGGGAGCGACCGACGTTTGCCCGTTTATTCCGATCAGCAACGTCAATTGGAAAGAAGCGATCGCTTGCGCAAAGGAATTGGCAAAACGCGTCGGCGACGAATTGAAAATCCCCGTCTATCTCTACGAGAAAGCAGCGAAGAATCCATCCCGCGCAAATCTCGCCGTCATCCGGGAGGGCGAATACGAAGGTTTTTCCGACAAAATAAAACAAGCGGAGTGGCACCCAGATTTCGGGCCTAACGAGTTTAATGCTAAATCGGGCGCGACTGTGATTGGGGCGCGCGAATTCCTAATTGCTTACAACGTCAACCTGAACACCAAAGCGGTGAGACGAGCAAATTCGGTTGCCTTCGACGTTCGAGAAAATGGCCGGGTAAAAACGCTCGATGGCACGCCCACTGGAAATCCGATGCTCGACGAAAAAGGCGAACCGATCCGTGTCCCGGGAATGCTAAAACATGTGAAAGCGATTGGTTGGTATGTGGAAGAGTACGGGATCGCGCAGGTTTCGATGAATCTAACGAATATCGAGGAGACACCGCTCCATGCCGCATTCGACGCCTGCAATGAATCCGCCAACAAACGTGGCCTGCGTGTGACCGGGTCGGAAATTGTCGGCATGGTCCCCAAGAAATGCCTGGTCGATGCCGGAAAACATTTTCTCCAGAAACAAAATTGGTCTGAAGGGGCGGCAGAGGAAGAGCTGATTGACCTTGCTATCCGCTCCATGGGATTGAGCGAGCTGAAACCGTTCGATCCGAAGGAGAAAATTATCGAACTAAAGATAGAAGCGGCTTCTCCGAAAAAATCGCTGGTAAAGTTAGATCTGCGTCGGTTTTGCAACGAAACCCTGAGCGACTCTCCGGCGCCCGGTGGCGGTTCTGTCGCCGCGTTAATGGGAGCGCTGGGCGTTTCTCTAGGCGGGATGGTGGCTAATTTGTCGGCCGGCAAACGCGGCTGGGAGGATAAACTCAGATATTTCAGCGATTGGGCTGTGAAAGCGCAGCAATTGAAAGATGAAATGCTTTTGCTGGTCGACGAAGACACTGCGGCCTTCAACAAGGTTATGGCGGCATTTGCTTTGCCCAAAGGCTCCGCCAAAGAAAAGTCCGTGCGATTGGCTGCAATAGAAGCTGCCAACAAGCTGGCGGCAGAAGTGCCGCTTCGGGTTATGCAGACAGCGTCGAAGACCTACGACCTTCTGGGCGAAATGGCGAGCAAAGGTAATCCGGCGTCTATTTCCGATGTCGGTGTTGGTCTTCTGGCGGTGCGCGCTTGTATCGATGGAGCGGGAATGAACGTCAGAATTAATGTAGCGAATCTGAAAGATAAAAAAATCAGATCGGCCCTTTCGGACAAACTACAGGTATTCAGCGGCGAATCCGAAGCTCGATTCAAGAAGATTAGCAAGCTGGTGAAAAAGAAGTTTCGTTGAAGCGATGAGCGTTGAAGCGATGAAGCGGAGACAATCTTTCTCAACACTCTAATCTTTATCTTCAACCCTTCAGCGCTTCAACCTTTCAACGCTTCACCGTGCCTTCCATCGCCCTTCTTCACGCGTCGCAATTGGTCACGCTGGCTGGGCCGCCGCGGGCGCGACGCGGCAAAGAGCTAAGCGAATTAGGAATTATTTCTGATGGAGCCTTTGTGGCGGCCGGCGGCAAAATCATACACGTCGGCAAATCGACTGAGATTGAAAAACTTTGCGATGGTGAGACGGAAGTCATCGACGCTCGTGGCTGTATTGTGTTGCCAGGATTCGTTGACGCGCATACCCATCTGGTTTTCGCCGGTAATCGGCTCGACGATTTCGAAGCACGCGCCCGCGGCGAGACTTATGAACAGATTGCAAAGCGCGGGGGCGGAATTCAGACAACGGTGCGGGCAACGCGCGCAGCCAGCGAGGATGAACTTTGTGCGCTCGCGAAAAGACGCGCGAGCTGGTTTTTGCGAAATGGAACGACAATGGTGGAAGCAAAGTCCGGCTACGGACTCACCCTTGAAGATGAACTGAAAATTTTGCGGGTAATCCAGCGCGTTGGAAAAGAAACGCCGCTGGAGACGGTTCCCACGTTCTTGGGCGCCCACGCCGTTCCGGCGGAATTTCGGGAGGATCGTGCTGGCTACATTTCTCTCATCATCGAAGAAATGTTGCCGCGAATTGCACGAGAGAGGCTGGCGGAATACTGCGACATCTTTTGCGAGCGAGACTACTTCGACGTCGAAGACGTTCGTCGCATTCTGACCGCAGCGAAGCAGCACGGATTGAAATTGCGGATGCACGTCGATCAATTGACTAACGGCGGAGGCGCGAAGTTGGCGGCGGAACTGGGGGCCACGACCGCAGATCATCTCGAGCAAACTGCTGCCGATGGAATTAGCGCGCTGGCAAAGGCCAACATCCAGCCAGTTCTTCTGCCAGGATCGGTTTATGCGCTTGGTTCGAAAAAGTATCCGGACGCGCGTGCCATGATTGATGCTGGGCTGGCAGTAATATTGGCGACGGATTTCAATCCCGGTTCGTCACCGAGCCCGTCGATGCCGATGATGCTTTCGCTTGCGGTGACGCAAATGCGAATGAGCCCAACGGAAGCCGTCACGGCAGCGACCGTTAATGCAGCCGCGAGTTTGAATCGAATGGACGAAATAGGCTCATTGGAAGTCGGCAAACTTGCAAATTTTGCGATCTGCGATTGCGAAGATTATCGCGAGCTTGCGTATTGGTTTGGAGGTTCGCTCGTGCGCCATGTTTTTGTGAGGGGCGTTTCTGTTTCAAGGAACGGCGGTTTCCAAACCGCCGACGCTTGAGAGAGCAATCGTTGATCACACGTTCGCCCCTCCCAGCGGCGTCATCCTGAGCCGCGAAGACGGCGAAGGATCTCGCGCCAGGTCGCACTCGCACGAATTTGTGTGACGAACGAGCGAATGCGAGGTCCCTCGGCTCTGAGCCTCGGGATGACAGAAAGTGGAAGCGTGATGTTTATTGTGCGTCTACGGCGCGTAATCTGAATTGTAGGACAAGCGCATCGCCTGTCATTTAACGCGCCGGCAACCGGGAGCGGTTGCCCTACAAATGCACGCGGCGTAACGTCGCTCTCCTTCATGAAAGTCGAGGTCGAAAAACAGCCCGATTCTGTTTCCACGCTGCAAATTGAATTGCCGGCGGAGCAGGTCGCGAAAGAGTGGAATGCGATCGCGGACAATTTCGCACGCTACGCCAAAATTCCGGGCTATCGGCCAGGGAAAGCGCCACGGCGAGTGATCGAAGCGAAGTTTAAAAAGGAAATTCAGGAAGAGCTGACAAAAAAGCTGGTCTCAAAAAGTTATCGCGATGCGGTCGCCGAAAAACAATTGCGTGTGGTGTCGCTGACAAATCTGGAGGACGTCAAGATTGGCGATGACAAAACGATGCGGTTCCGCGCAACCGTGATCACTGCGCCGGAATTTGATCTGCCAGATTACAAAAACATTACCGTGCAATTGCCACCGCTGGAGGTCACGGAAGAAGAAGTGAACACGGCGATGGAGCGTTTGCGGGACCAATCTGCTGACTTCGTGGAGGTGGAGCCCGAGCGCGCCCTGCAAATGGAAGATTTTGCGGTAATCGATTTCGAGGGCACGATCGAGGGCCGACCGATCAGCGAGATTGCGCCGGAAGCGAGCAAGAATCTGCATGGAGGAAAGAAGTTCTGGCTACGGATGGGGCCGGAGAATTTTCTGCCGAATTTTTGTGAGCAATTGGTCGGACAAAAGAAGGAAGAGACACGATTGGTGATCGTGACCTTTCCGGCGGATTTACCGGTGAAAGAACTGGCCGGCAAGAAGGCAGATTACGCCGTCACTTTGCGCGAGATTAAACAAAAAGAATTGCCGGAATTAGACGATGCCTTCGCGACGAAATTGACGAAGGACAAAACCCTGGCGGAATTGCGCGCGATGGTAGCCCACGATCTCGAGCACGAGAAGGAGCACGCCATGGAGCAGGCGAAGGAATCGCAAATTGTAAAGGCTTTGCATGAGCAAACCCAATTTGATTTACCGTCGCAGCTTTTGCGCAACGAAACCCGGCGGGCCCTGGGGGAGTTGGTGCAGCGAAACCGCCAGCGCGGCGTGCCCGACGAAATGCTGAAAAGTAAAGAAAAAGAGCTGGTGGAAGGGGCCGGGTCGCTGGCGGCGCATCGCTTGAAAACGAATTTCATCCTCCATCGCATCGCCGAGGCGGAGAAAATTCAGGTCACGCCTGAGGAAGTCGAGGAGCGGATCCGAAATCAGGCTGCACATTACAATGTTTCGGTCGAAAAAATGCGCAAAGAAATCGACGAACACGACGGAATAAACGGCCTGGTGGAAGAGATTCTGCTGGGTAAGACCATTGATTTTCTTAAGGCGAATGTTAGCGTTCAAACAGCGGCAGCCGAGCAAAAGAAACGGTAAAAATTAATGAACGAACGAAGTAAAAATATTTCCCAAAGTGTGCTGGTCCCAATGGTGGTCGAGCAGACCGGCCGAGGGGAGCGCGCCTATGACATCTATTCACGGCTGCTCAAGGACCGGATCATCTTCATTGGCACACCGATCGACGATCACATCGCAAATCTGGTTATTGCCCAGATGCTCTTCCTCCAAATGGAGGACGGGAAGAAGGACCTCAACCTTTACATCAACTCGCCGGGCGGCTCCGTCACCGCCGGGCTGGCAATTTACGACACGATGCAGTTTCTTACCTGCGATGTAACGACCTACTGCCTTGGCATGGCAGCGAGCATGGGCGCGGTCTTATTGTGTGCCGGAACCAAAGGCAAGCGTTTCGCCCTTCCGAATTCCGACATCATGATTCACCAGGTATCCGGCGGCGCCCAGGGACAGGCGAGCGACGTCGAGCGCCAGGTCGATTACATGTTCAAGTTGAAGAAGCGCCTGATCAGAATCATTTCGCAGCACACCAGCAAATCAGAGGAGCAAGTGCGGCTGGATTCCGACCGCGATTATTACATGTCGGCGGCGGAAGCGAGGGACTACGGGTTGGTCGATGAGGTGATCAAATCGCGCAAGGAAACGAAGCTGCTCGATGGCGCCGGCGGAGACGGAGCCGACCGAAATGTAGCTGTGGCGGAGGCCGCGTTACCCCGTAAACTCGGGGAATAGAAGCTGCTTAAAAAGTGGCGCTTTTATGGCACGGGCTTCGAACCTCACAATGTGCTCTTTCTGCGGGAAGAGCCACGCCGAGGTGCGCAAGCTGATCGCCGGTCCCGGGGTCTATATTTGCGACAGTTGCATCAATGTCTGCAAAAGCATCCTCGACAAGGAACTGAACGAAGACGCCCGACGGCAATCGTCGACTATTCGGGTCCCCAAGCCGGCGGAAATTCGCCGATCCCTCGATCAATATGTCATTGGGCAGGACATCGCGAAGAAAACCCTTTCGGTCGCGGTCCACAACCATTTCAAGCGGGTCATGCAGGCGGGCGCGCCCACAGATTCATCCGCTGCTTTCCAGCCCGATCCTTTTGCCGATGTCGAAATCGAGAAAAGCAATATTCTCCTCATTGGCCCAACCGGGTCGGGCAAGACTTTGCTCGCCAAAACGCTGGCGAAAATTCTCGATGTCCCATTTTGCATCGCCGACGCGACCACGCTGACCGAAGCCGGCTATGTCGGAGAAGACGTCGAGAACATTATCCTGCGTTTGCTGCAAAATGCGGACTACGACGTGAAACGGGCCGAGATCGGCATCGTTTACATCGACGAGATCGATAAAATCGGCCGCAAAACTGACAATGTTTCAATTACGCGCGACGTCAGCGGCGAAGGTGTTCAGCAGGCGTTATTGAAAATTCTCGAAGGCAGCACCTGCAACGTTCCGCCGCAAGGCGGGCGCAAGCATCCGCACCAGGAATACATCCAGGTTAATACCGAAAAAATTCTGTTCATATGTGGTGGCGCGTTTGTCGGTCTCGATAAAATCGTGCAAAAGCGCATCGGCCAAAAAGTGATGGGTTTTGGCAGTCCTACTCTGGAGGTGGAGGCGGCGCTGGCGAGGGAAGCGGTGCGACGGGTGGAGCCGGAAGATTTGCTGGCGTTCGGAATGATTCCCGAATTCATCGGCCGTTTGCCGGTGACAGCAGCTCTCGACGCGCTGACTGAGGAAGAGATGGTCGCGATTTTGACCGATACCAAGAACGCGATGGTGAAGCAGTACACTAAACTTTTCTCGATGGAGAATGTGCGATTGTCGGTGACAAAGGATGCGTTGAAGGCGCTGGCGGCCCAGGCTGTAACAAAAGGAACGGGCGCGCGTGCATTGCGATCGATGCTCGAGCGGATCATGCTCGACATCATGTATGACGTGCCCAGCCGTGAAGACATCGCCGAAGTCACGATCAATCGCGCGGTGGTGGAAGGAAAGAAGCTTCCGCTCATTCGCAAAAAGCAGGATAAAGACGCGGCGTAGTCACAGCGCTCTTGCGGCCTGAACTGTCGTTGTCAGCGGTCATAGACCGCCGCTACAATTGTCATTCCGAGCGTCGAGGAATCTCTAACTATTGTTCCTTCAGGGAAAAGAATAGAGATGTCTCGACTTCGCTCGACATGACAAGGAGGCAAGCGCGTTGAAAGCAATCGTCATCAATACCGGAACGGAGATTCTGCTCGGTGACGTCCTCAATACCCATCTTGCTTTCATCGCGCGGGAGATTTTTCAATTTGGGCTTCGCATTGACGAACAGCGCGTAATTCCCGATGGCGATGCCATTCAGAGCACGCTGGCTGACGTTTTCGCGCGGTCCGAGATTGTTTTTGTAACGGGAGGGCTCGGTCCGACCAGTGACGACATCACTCGCGAACTGGTAGCCGGCCACTTGAAGTTACCGTTGATCGAGGATGCAACGGTTCACGAGGCAATTCGCAGCCGACTCGCTGCGCGCCGAATCCCAACAACGGAACGGATTTGGCGGCAAGCACTGGTTCCAGGAGGAGCGAAAGTGTTACCTAACGAGAATGGGACCGCACCCGGCCTGTATTTGCCGGCGAATATCAATCCGGCCGTTCCATCGCCGCACCTGTTTTTGCTGCCGGGGCCGCCGCGGGAATTGCAACCGATGTTCAGCAATTTCGTTGCGCCCATTTTGCGCCGGATCACCGGCGGATTGGAGAAAGTCGCGATGCGAATTTTTCGCGTTGCGAACATGGGTGAGTCGATCATTGAGAAGAAGATTGGTGGCCTCATTGCCGCCGTTCCCGGAATTGAGCTTGGCTATTGCGCGCGTCCCGGTGAGGTTGACGTGCGCGTTATCGGTAGCGCCGAGGTGGTCGCGGAGGCGGAGGAAATTATTCGCAAAAAACTGGGCAACGCGATCTTCACCGCGAGCGATGAGACTCTGGCAGCAGTTCTTGTCCGCTTGCTCTCGGAGCGGAAGCAAACCCTGGCGCTGGCCGAGTCATGCACTGGCGGTTTTCTGGCAGATCAAATCACCAATGTTCCCGGTGCCTCGAAAGTATTTGTCGCCGGCTACGTTACCTATTCCAATGAAGAAAAAATCCGCGCCCTTGGTGTCTCGCGCGAATCGATCGAGAGATTCGGCGCCGTGAGCGAGCAGGTCGCGACCGAGATGGCGGAAGGCTTGCGCACGCGAACCGGTGTGACGCACGGAATCGCGACAACAGGGATCGCGGGACCAGGTGGCGGTAGCGAAGAGAAACCGGTCGGCACCGCGTTCTTAGGATTAAGTTCAGAAAATCAGCCCGCGCGATGGGAGAAGTTCTTTTTTCCAACGGATCGCGAAACCTTCAAACAGCTAGTGGCACAACGTGCGTTCGATCTGCTGCGGAAGCGCTTGTTGTAGCTGCGCCAATTAACCGTCATCCCGAGCGAAGTCGAGGGATCCCGATGCGGAAGCTTAAAGGTAACTTGGCGGGATTCCTCGACTGCGCTTCTCCGCTCAGGATGACTGTGCTTTGCGTTTCGGCGCGCCGCCGTTGCATGCCTGAAAGTTGTAGCTGCTGCTGTCTCAGCAGCAGATTCTTTGATTCTACCGCGGGCGACGGCGGCAGCTACATCCTTACGCCGCCGGTTGCACTTCCACCGGGGTGCCGACCTTGACGTGATCGTAAAATAATTTCGCGCCATCGGATGGCATGCGAATACAACCGTGCGAGGCGGGATAACCGGGCAAAATCCCCACGTGCATCCCGACGCCCTCGTCGGTAAGACGCATGAACCATTTCATGGCCGCGCCCTGAAAATGCGTTCCGCTCGGCGCGGCATCGATGTGCATGCTCACGCCGGCGCGAACAATACGCCCCGAGCTATCAACAAAGTCACCATAAAGAGACGAGTAATGGTTCGGATCTTTTTCCAGGATGTGCATGTTCCCGCCGGGCGAACTGTGGCCCTGTTTGCCCGATGAAATCGGGGAATCAACCACGATCTCCTCGCCCACCATGAGGTAAGCACGTTGTTTCGCCAGAGAAACAATCACGTGAATGTCCCCTGGCGAAATTTTTGCCAGCAGCGCCTGATCTACCCGGAGCGGCGCCTGCTTTTTGATCAAGTCGACCGCGCTCTTCATCGGCTGCAAACCGCTTTTGGGCCGACCAAATTGCGCATCCGCAGAAATGGCGCAGAACAGGATCGCATTTGCGACGATCAGTTTGGGAAAACGTTTTATCATTTCGCGTATCCGTCCACGCGCGCAAGCCAGCCGGACAGCCAGCGGGCTTCACCGCGTTCCGGCGGCGAATTTGCCACCCGCCGGCGAAGGACAGTCTTGGCTGAAGCAGCGAATTCGTCGAGTGCGGATTGCGCGCCCTGCATATTTTCCAGGACTTGAAGCAGACCCCAACCTTCGCCGTGATAACGTTCGGTTGGGAGCGTGCCTTCGCCCTTGAAATTTACGTAGTCAACCAGTGCGTAACAGCCTTGAGCGCTCGAAGCGAGGCGATCGAATTGTCGCTGCACGTTTTCACGATCAGACGCCTGTGCCATCATTTTGGGCAGAGCATCTTGCAGACGGGCGATGAGAAACTGGGCCTGGAGATCGATGGTATCGACGAGGAACTGGCGAAGCTGTTTCATCTTCGGTGAATCGATTGC
>WNEP01001449.1_pt1 | contig 12089 bp, 10 predicted proteins | sample 5399961 | NCBI WGS metagenome assembly WNEP01 (sample SAMN13153329, study PRJNA577476) | soil metagenome | isolation source: 20 cm grassland meadow soil pre-rain plot 5 | place: USA:California | collected 2015-09-08 | reverse complement strand
CGGTGCGCTCGTATATGCGTGGTCGAATTCCGACGGGCGGCTGCGATTGGAATTGCAATCAGTGGCGCCGAAAAGCGCGCAGCGCGCGCGGCCAGTGGAAGAGGAGATCGACCAACTGCGACGGCAGATCGAGGCGCTCAAGGACGAGGTCAAAGATCTCACGGAAGCGCAGCATCAGGCAGCTCACACGATCGCGGCCATGAAGGTGGCCGAGCAGGAAATGCGGCGCCAGGCTCCCGCCCTGTATTGGTACTCGAACCCGGCGGCGCTCGATCCGGCGATCGCAAGGACAGCGGCTGCCGCGCCGTGGCGGCAGCGGCCGGCCGGGCGCTCCGAACCGCGTGAGCCGCGCCAGCGCGACACCGCCGCGCCATCCCCGGCTCCGCGCTAACGCACGTGCATGCGCGTTGCCATTTACGACGGAGAAGCCCATGACCGCAGAGGGCTGGCACAGACTCCTGCAGATTACCGGAGCGGCGCTCGGGGTTCCCGCGGCAGCCGCCGGCACTTTTGCGGCATACCAAAGTTATTTTTCGACCGATGTCACCTGCCACAAGCTGCGCAGCGATATTGTCAGCATCATGGAAAAGAACGTGGCGCCGGAAACCAAGGTTTCACCGGTTACGCGATTTCCGATACGTCGTTGCCGCCTGCTGGCACGGTTTTATCCGCGAAGATCATGCTGCCGGTCTGGTCCGAGCCGCAATCCGCCGCCAACGATCCGAGCAAGATGCACAGCCGTCTGCCCTCGGGGCCCTGCGTGCGCGTGCTGGCCACGCGCGGCGGGAGCGGACGACTATGGGCGGAGGTCGCGCCGGCCTCGTGCTCGTGAGCTAGAGGGGGACACACGGCCCCTCTAAAGCAACTTGAGCTGGCGTCCCTGCGATTTGCTGCGCACTGCCTGCACGTACCGCACCAAGCCGGCTTCGAGCGCCTGCTCGCTGCGACGTTGTCCGACGTCGGCCGCCGGCGGCCGCATAGCGCTCACTCTTCCTTGTAGCCGTACTCCGGCACGTTGCCGGAATTGCCGTAATATTTGTAGGGGAGGAACTTGCCTGACATGGTGATCTTGACCCGGTCGCCTTTGGGATTCGGCAGCCGTTCGATCTGCATGTCAAAATCAATGGCCGACATGATGCCGTCGCCGAATTCCTCCTCGATCAGCGCCTTCCACGCCGGCCCGTTCACCATCACCAGCTCGTAGAAGCGGTAGATCAGCGGGTCGGTCGGCGGCATCGGCACGCCGGCGCCGCGCATCGGCACCTCGTTGAGCATCGCCGCCTCTGTCTTCGACAGCCCGAACAGATCGGCGGCGTTGGCTGCTTGCGGCTTCGTCAGCTTCATCTGACCGAGCAGCGCGCCGACCAGCAGCACCGGCGACGTCCCGCCGATCTTCTCGTGGATGTATTTCCAGCTCCATCCCTTGGCGCGCTTGAGATCGAGAATTTTCTCGGTGAGATCGGCACGGGTCATTGACGTCTCCTTGATATTGGGCCGCTGGATTGCTGGCGCATTAGAAAAAGTTCGCGACTTAGCCCTCGGCGCGTCGGCGGACGCTTTGTAACCCTCTCAGGCCATCCTTCTCCCCAAATGGGGAGAGGGAGCTCACTGAGGTTGCTGCGCTAGGCGGCGCCCCGGGCCGCACCACCGGCACGTGTCGGCGGTTGTAAGTCGCCTCTTTCATTTCGTCGGCGAAATTTTTGCTCCGGCTCACGAGAAAGTCGATGATGTGATTGCGCACGCCGTAATAGAGCGGATGCCGATGGACGTCGTTGCGCTGGCGTTCCTTCGGCAATGGATTTTCCACGACCTCCGCGAGCACTGCGTTGGGGCCGTTGGTCATCAGCACCACGCGATCTGCGAGGTAGATCGCTTCGTCGACGTCGTGGGTGATCATGAACACGGTCTGTCCGGTCTCGACGCAGATGCGCCGGACCTCGTCCTGAAGCGTGCCTCGCGTGAGCGCGTCGAGCGCGGAGAAGGGTTCGTCCATCAGCATGATCTTCGGCTCAATCGAGAGTGCCCGTGCGATCCCGACCCGCTGCTTCATCCCGCCGGAGAGTTCGGCCGGTCGTTTGTGCTCGGCGCCGGTGAGGCCGACGACATCGATGAATTTCTGCGCCCGGCGATGGAGATCGTCCCTCTTGATGGAGCGCCATTTCGACGCCACTGCGTAAGCGACGTTGCCCATGACGGTGAGCCACGGCAGAAGCGCGTGGCTCTGGAAGATCACTGCGCGGTCGAGGCTCGGGCCCTCGATCGCCTGGTTGTCGACGATCACGGTCCCCTCCGACGGCGGCTCGAGGCCGGCGAGGATATTGAGCACCGTGGTCTTGCCGCAGCCGGAATGCCCGATGATGCAGACGAATTCGCCGCGCGCCATCGACAGCCACAAATCATCGAACACAATCGTGGCGCCGCCGGCCGGCGCCGGAAACCGCTTGCTGACGCCCTCAATGGAGATGAATTTATCGGTCATCGATTGTAATCAGGCGCTGATTTGCAAATCCTCACTCCGGGAACGTCACGAGCCGCGTCGCGCGCGCGAGAACCTGGTCGAGCACCATGCCGACGAGCCCGATCACCAGGATCGCGGTGATCACGTTGGTGATTGAGAGGTTGTTCCACTCGTTCCAGACGAAGTAGCCAATGCCGGTGCCGCCGACCAGCATCTCGGCCGCCACGATCACCAGCCAGGCGATGCCGATGGAAATTCGCATCCCGGTGAGGATGGTCGGCGCCGCCGCCGGCAGGATGATGGTGAACGCGCGGCGGAACGTGCCGACCTCGAGCGTGCGCGCCACGTTGAGCCATTCCTTGCGTACCGCGGCGACACCGAAGGCGGTGTTGATCAGCATCGGCCAAACCGAGCAGATGAAGATCACGAATATCGAGGACAGGCTCGAATCCTTGATGGTGTAGAGCGCCAGCGGCATCCAGGCGAGCGGCGAGATCGGCTTGAGCACCTGGATGAACGGATCGAGCGCCCGGCTCATCAGCGGCGACATGCCGATGAGAAAGCCGATCGGGATCGCCACCGCCACGGCGATGAGATAACCGGTCATCACCCGCGCGATCGAATAGCCAAGCTGGATGCCAAGTCCCTTGTCGTTCGAGCCGCGGTCGTAGAAGGGGTCCTTGAGGTGCTGCCAGACTTTCAACGCGACGTCGGCGGGGCCGGGCATCGCTGATTTGCCTTGGCTCGCGGTCGCTCCGACGAGCTTGGCGTATTCCGGGTCCATCGTTGCGGCGGGGCCGCTGCCGGTGATGGCGAGGTGCCACACGGCGATGAACAGGCCGAACAGCAACAGCGACACCAGCGCCGCACGCCACGTCATGATCCGTCTCCCGGCGAAACGGTTGCTACTTCGTCATGGCCGGGCTTAGCCCCGGCCACCCATCGCGTTTCGAAATGGTGGATGCCCGGGTCAAGCGCGCGCATGACCGTTGATTTCAAACCCGCTTGATCCCGAAGCTCCTGAGATACTCGTCCGGCTTTTGCGGATCGAACTCCTTGCCCATGACCTTGAAGCTCTTCGAGCTCGTCGTCGGCGCGGCAAGCCCGACCTCCTTCATCAGCTTGGCGGTATCGGTCGCAAGATAAACTTGCTCGGCCACCGCCTTGTAGTCGACCTCGCCCTTGATCTGGCCCCAGCGCTTCATCTGCGTGAGGATCCAGATCGCGAAGGATTGCCACGGGAACGGATCGAAATCGATGCGATTGGGGTCGCGCTTCACGTTGCCCAGCCCATCGGCATAGGTGCCGGTGAGGATCTGCTCGAGCACTGTCTCCGGCTGATTGAGATAGTTCGCCGGCGCAATGGCGGCGGCGATCTCCTTGCGGTTCTCAGCCTTATGCGCGAATGCGGTGGCGTCGATGATCGATTTGAGCAGCGCCGCGTACGAGTTCGGCATGGTGGTGACGAATTCCTTGGAGGCCGCGAACGCGCAGCACGGATGCCCTTCCCACAGCTCCTTCGACAGGATGTGGATGAAGCCGACGCCGTCATAGACTGCGCGCTGGTTGAACGGGTCGGGGCCGAGAAAGCCGTCGATGTTGTCGGCGCGCAGATTGGCGACCATCTCGGGCGGCGGCACCGCTCGGATCTGGATGTCGGTGTCGGGGTCGAGCCCATGCTCCGCGACATAGTAACGCAACAAATAATTGTGCATGGAATAATCGAACGGCACAGCGAACTTGAAGCCCTTCCAGAGCTTCGCATCGTTCTTGTCCTTGTGCTTGACCGCGAGCGTGATTGCCTGGCCATTGATGTTTTCGACCGCCGGCATGGTATAGGGGATCGGGTTCGAGCCTGCGCCGAGCGTGATCGCGAGTGGCATCGGCGAGAGCATATGGGCGGCATCGTATTCCTTATTGAGCGTCTTGTCGCGAATCACCGCCCAACCGGCGGTTTTGATTACCTCGACGTTCAGGCCGTGCTTGCTGTAAAAGCCCATGGGATGCGCCATGATGATGGGCGTCGCGCACGTGATCGGGATGAACCCGACTTTGAGATCCTTCTTCTCCGGCGTGCCGGCCTGCGCAAATACCTCGGTCGCCGTGTCGAGCGGGAAAAGTTGCGAGAGCGCGGCAAGCGCCGTTGAGGCGCCGACCGATTTCAAGAAGGTGCGGCGCGCGCGATCCTGCGGGAAGACGGCACGCATCACCGCGGAGGCGACGACGCCCTGGTAGCGCTTCTCTTCGCTCGCAACAGTTTGCTCGGCCGGGGTGCAGTGAAGCTGTCGGCGCGCATCCTCGTCGTGCTCGGCCTGGCTGCGATGGCGCCCGCATACGCAGCCGCGACTGAGCCGGCGCTCGGGGTCGAAGGGGTTGTCGAAGGTCGACATGGCGCGCGCTCCATCTTGCAGCCGGCGCCGCGCGCCGACATCTGCCGGCAAATTAGCAATGGCCGTGCCAATCCATCGTTTTTGCAGGATTTTCCGAGAGCCTGCGTCGTCATGGCCGAGTCTCGCCCGGCCATAAGGTCTTTGCGATCTCGCAAACCAACTGTGGATGACCGGACGCAACCGTCGTCACGCGAGTCTTCGATAGGCTATGCCCGCCCTGCGCCCTGCGGACAAACCCGGGTCGTGCGCCTGTTTGTTAGGCAATCGCTGAAGTTTCGAGCACCGGAGCCGGGTTCGGCGACCCGTCGCCCATGGCTGCTCGTGTGATCCGCCCGCCCGCCTACCGCGAAATCCGGCCCATCTTTTGCTTTTGACCATTGGGGCACCCCGATGAGAGGTTGCAAATGAAACGTCGCCAATTCCTGAAATCCATGACCGCGCTGGCGGCCGGAAGCGTCCTGCCCGCGGCACCGGCGATTTGGTCCCCCGCGCGGGCCCAGTCGCGCCAAGAAACGGTGCTGGCCGTGACCGAATATGGTCCCAACAATTTCGATATCCACGGCGTCTGCACCAACCGGCCGGGCTACGAGGTGGCGTGGAATTGCTACCACCGGCTCATGACGCACGGCAAGAAGGTCTTGCCCGACGGGGTGGAATCCTACGATCGCGACACGTTCCTCCCCGAGCTCGCCGAGGACTGGAACCTCACCGCTACGTCGGTCACCTTCAAGCTGCGCAAAGATGCGACTTTCCACGATGGAACGCCGATCACCGCCAAGGACGTGAAGTGGTCGTTCGATCGAGCCGTCACCGTTGGTGGCTTCCCGACCTTCCAGATGAAAGCGGGCTCGCTCGAGAAACCCGAGCAGTTCGTCGCCGTCGACGACTCTACCTTCCGCGTTGACTTCATCCGCAAGGACCGGCTCACGATGCCCGACCTCGCCGTCATCGTGCCGGCGGTCTATCACTCCGAGTTGGTCAAGAAGAACGCGACCGAGAAGGACCCCTGGGGCCTCGAGTACACCAAGGGCAACATCGCCGGCGGGGGCGCCTACAAGGTCACGCGCTGGCAGCCGGGCACCGAGGTGGTGTTCGAGCGCAACGACAATTGGAAGAGCGGCCCGCTGCCGAAGGTCAAACGCATCGTGTGGCGAACGGTGCCATCGGCCGGTAATCGGCGCGCATTGCTCGAGCGCGGCGACGCCGACATCTCAGTCGATTTACCGAACAAGGATTTCGTCGAGCTCAAGCAGCTCGGCAAGCTCGCCGTCGCCACCACGCCGATCGGCAACGGCATCGGCTATATCGGCATGAACTGCAAGAACCCGCCGTTCAACAATCTGAAGGTCCGCCAGGCGGTCGCCTACGCCATTCCCTATCAGAAAATCATGGACGCGGTGATGTTCGGCCTGGCCGTTCCGCTCTACGGCGCCAAAGCCGATGCGCCGATGGAGACTGCCTGGCCGCAGCCGCATCACTACACGACCGATCTCGCCAAAGCGAAGCAGCTTCTGGCCGAAAGCGGCCATCCCGAAGGCTTCGAGACCACGCTTTCGTTTGACCTCGGGTTCGGAGCAGTCAACGAGCCGCTCTGCGTGCTGGTGCAGGAGAGCCTTGCCCAGATCGGGATCCGAACAACGATCAACAAGGTGCCCGGGGCCAACTGGCGCAACGAGCTGCTCAAGAAGGAGATGCCGCTGATCTCCAACTTCTTCTCGGGCTGGCTCGACTATCCCGAGTACTTCTTCTTCTGGTGCTATCACGGCCAGAACGCCGTGTTCAACACAATGAGCTATCAGGACAAGGACATGGACGCGCTGATCGACGCCGCGCGCACCACGGCGGCGAACAAAGATCAGGCGACCTACGATGGAAGCGTGAAGGGCTTCGTCGAGAAGGCGTTCGCCGAGGTGCCACGCGTGCCGCTGTTCCAGCCGATGCTGAGCGTCGCGATGCAGAAGAACGTGTCGGGCTACCGCTACTGGTTCCACCGGCAACTCGATTACCGCACGCTGGCGAAGGCGTGAGGCCCGTTCCGGGGAACAGGGCGCAGCGGATGCCGCGGACTCGGTCTGCTCCCTGCTCCCTTGTGTGGGGAGGGAGGTCGTTGTTGTCGCGCGAGTCGCGTCAACCGACTCCGACCGCCACCCCTAACCCCTCCCCAGCCGGCTGCGGGCTTGGCCGCTTCCGGCCAAAGTTAGGGCGGGGAGGGGAACACACCGAGATCGCGGCAGGTGTTTGCCCCAAAGGATGCCGGCCATGCTGAAGATGGCCGCCAAACGCATGCTGATCGCCGTGCCGAGTCTTGTCGGCGTGGTGATCGTCACTTTCCTGCTGACGCGCGCGCTGCCCGGCGATCCCGCCGCGTATTTCGCAGGACCCGCGGCCACCAAGGAGGCGATCGAGCAGATTCGGGTGAAGCTCGGGCTCGACAAGCCGCTTTATGTGCAATTCGTTCGCTACGTCGGCGACCTCGCGCGCGGCGACCTCGGCAACTCGCTCACAACGGGGCAGCCCGTCGCAAGCGAGATCAAGACGCGCTTGCCCGCCTCGGCCGAACTCACGTTGCTCGGGCTCGTCGTGGCGGTGTCGATCGCGGTGCCGCTCGGAATTTTGGCGGCGACGCGGCCGAACTCGATGATCGATCACCTCTGCCGCGTGATCGCGACCGCAGGCGTGTCGCTGCCGGTTTTCTTCACCGGCCTGATCCTGGTCTATGTCTTTTATTATCTCATCGGCTGGGCGCCGGCGCCGCTCGGGCGCCTCGACGTCTTTTTCAGCCCACCGCCGCACGTGACCGGTTTCTATCTGATCGATAGCTTGATCGCCGGCGACGGCGAGGTGTTCGCCGCAAGCCTGAAGCAGTTGGTGCTGCCGGCACTCACGCTCGGCATCTTCGCGCTCGCGCCGATCGCCCGCATGACGCGCGCGTCCATGCTCGCGGTGCTGGCCTCCGACTACGTGCGCACCGCGCGCGCCAGCGGACTTTCGCCCATGACGGTGGTCGTGACCTACGCGTTCCGCAACGCCATGCTGCCGGTCGTGACCACGCTGGGCATGGTGTTCTCGTTCCTGCTCGGCGCCAACGTGCTGGTCGAGAAAGTATTCGCCTGGCCCGGTATCGGCTCTTTCGCGGTTGAGGCGCTGATCGCGTCGGATTTCGCGCCGCTGCAGGGCTTCGTGCTGACCATGGCGGTGATGTATGTCGCGCTCAACCTCTTAATCGACCTGCTTTACGGCATCATCGATCCGCGCGTGAGGATCGAGGCATGAGCAACGCATCGCCCGGGCAACAGAGTCGGTCTGCTCCCTCTTCACAAGCTCGGTCTGCTCCCTTCCTCACCCGCCTCCGGCCTGCCCGGGTCGCGTCTTATCTTGCTCAAGTCGGGCCCCCACAAGGGGCAGCGGAGCCGAGCGAATCCGTCGCAGCGCTGCACGCCCATCTTGCCGAAACACAAGCGCCGCCAACCCTCACCCTCGCGCACAACACCGGTTTGGCCGCCGCGTTGCGCCACGCCCGCTATATCCTGTCGGAAAACGTGGTGACCGGCTTTGCCTTCGCACTTTTTATTTTGATTGTGCTCGCGGCTTTGATCGGCCCGTATCTCCTTCCGTACGATCCGCTGGCGAGCGACACTGCCTCTGCGCTCAAGGCGCCCTCGGCCGCGCACTGGTTCGGCACCGATCAGCTCGGGCGCGATGTGTTCAGCCGGGTCGTGGTGGCGACGCGGCTCGATTTTCTCATCGCCGTCACCTCCGTTGCGCTCGTCTTCCTGATGGGCGGGCTCGCCGGCGTCGCCGCCGGGTTCCTCGGCGGCTGGACCGATCGCGTGGTCGGCCGCATCGCCGATACCATCATGGCCTTCCCGCTGTTCGTGCTGGCGATGGGCATCGTCGCGGCGCTCGGCAACACGGTCGAAAACGTGGTGCTGGCGACCGCGATTGTGAATTTTCCTCTTTACGCACGCGTCGCGCGCGCTGAAGCCAATGTCCGGCGCGAGGCGGGCTTCGTACTGGCGGCTCGGCTGTCCGGCAACGGCGAGATGCGCATCCTGCTCGCGCAGGTGCTGCCAAACATCATGCCGATCATGGTGGTGCAGATGTCCCTGACCATGGGCTACGCCATCCTCAACGCCGCGGGCCTCTCCTTCATCGGCCTCGGCGTGCGCCCGCCGACCGCGGAATGGGGAATCATGGTGGCGGAGGGGGCGGTCTTCATGGTGTCAGGCGAATGGTGGATCGCGCTGTTTCCCGGCGCCGCGCTGATGGTCGCCGTCTTCTGCTTCAACCTGCTCGGCGATGGGCTGCGCGACATTGTCGATCCGCAACGGCGCACGTGAGCTAGCGCTATGACCCAAGCCGTGCCGCTGCTCGATATCGCGGACCTCACCGTCGAGTTCAGCACCCGGCGCGGCGTCGTACGCGCGGTGGAGCACGTCGACGTGTGTGTCGGCAAGGGCGAGACGGTTGGTATCGTCGGCGAGTCCGGCTCGGGAAAATCGGTCACCTCGTATGCGGTCATGCGTATCCTCGACCGTGCCGGACGCATCGTCGAAGGCGCGGTGCGTTTCACTGGGGTCGACGTGCGCGCCGCCAGCGAAGAGGAGATGCGCGACCTGCGCGGGCGCGAGATGTCGATGATCTTTCAGAACCCACGCGCGGCGCTGAATCCGATCCGCAAGGTTGGCCGTCAGATCGAGGACGTGCTGAAGCAACACTCGCAGGCGGGCTCCTTCGCGCTCACCGACAAGGCGATCGAGATGCTCGACCAGGTGCGCATCGCCCGCCCGCGCGAGCGCTACCACGCCTATCCCTTCGAACTCTCCGGCGGCATGTGCCAGCGCGTGGTGATCGCGCTCGCGCTCGCCTGCCGGCCGCAGCTTCTCATCGCCGATGAGCCGACGACCGGGCTCGACGTGACCACGCAGAAGACGGTGATGGACCTCATCGTCGAACTGACCAGAGAACGCGGCATGTCGACGATCCTCATCACCCACGATCTCGGGCTTGCCGCCACGTATTGCGATCGCGTGGTGGTGATGGAGAAGGGCCGCGTGGTGGAGACGGCGCCCGCGCGCGAGATTTTCACCGCGCCATCGCACCCCTATACCCGCAAGCTGATGCGCGCGACCCCGCGTCCTGGCGCGTCGCTGCGCGATCTCGTGCCGGAAGGCGATGTTGGTCTGCGACCAGGGCAGGGTGCGAGCTCGGTCTGCTCCCTCCCCCGCGTGCGGGGGAGGGGTGGGGAGGGGGTGGCTGAAAATGCTCCATCGTCTTTGGCGCCCCCTCCCTGTCCCTCCCCCGCAAGCGGGGGAGGGGACGATGTGGCACCGCCCTTTGTGGTTCGGGGAGCAATGCCAGCGTCGAGCTCGGCCCGCACCGACTCTGCGGCGCGCTCGCACGCCAATGGCGGCGCGCCGCTGCTGTTGGTGGAGAAGCTCGTCAAGGAATATCCGCGCAAGCGGCTCGGCGAAGGGCTCGCGAAAATCTTGGCGCCGAAGCCGGCGCCGGAGCCAGAGAGCTTCCGCGCCGTCGACGGCATCAGCTTCACGGTCGCACGCGGCGAGAGCGTGGGCCTGGTCGGAGAGTCAGGTTGTGGCAAGTCGACGACATCCACCATGATCATGCGCCTCATTGACAAGAGCGACGGCGTAATCATGTTTGACGGCGAGGACATCGGCGCTATTCCCGCCAAAAATTTCGCCAAATTGCCGCTGCGCCGACGCATCCAGATGGTATTCCAGGATCCGACCGACAGCCTCAATCCGCGCTTCACCGCCGCGCGCGCGATTGCAGATCCGATCTTGCGGCTCGGCGCAGCGAAGCGACGCGGGGAGGTGCGCGCTCGCTGCGAGGCGCTCGCTGTCCAGGTCGGCTTGCCGCTTCCTCTGCTCGACCGCTTCCCGCATCAGCTCTCGGGCGGGCAGAAGGCGCGCGTCGGCATTGCGCGCGCGATCGCGCTCAGCCCCGATCTCGTGGTGCTCGACGAGCCGACGGCCGCGCTCGACGTGTCGGTACAGGCGCTCGTTCTCAATCTCCTGCAGGATCTAAAAGAATCGTTGGGGATGAGCTATCTCTTCGTCTCTCACGACCTCAACGTCGTGCGGCTCTTGTGCGACCGCGTCATCGTCATGCGCGCGGGGCGCATCGTCGAGCAAGGATCGACTGCGGACGTTCTCAACTCACCGCAAGCGCAATATACTCGCGACCTCCTCGCCGCCGTTCCCCATCCGACGTTCGCGTGACCTTTATTCCAGCGCTGACATCATGGGTTCCGGCTTCCCCGGCACACGAGCCGATCGAGTTGAGGCGCAAGGTTCAATGACGAAGCGGCCCAAATCGCGGCGCAAAAGCAAATCCGAAAACTCGCGCGCTCCCGCGCCGACGAGCGTCCACGGCAAAGAAAAGCGCCCGCGCACCGAGCAGGCATCGCGCGATCCGCTCGACGATTTTGTTGAGGCCGCGGCGCGCGCGCTCAATCTTAAAGTCCAGCCGGCGTGGAAAGGCCCGGTCAAGGCCAATCTCGCGACGACCTTTGCTCTTGCCGCCTCCTTCGCAGACTTTCCCCTGCCCGACGACGCCGAACCGGCCCCGATCTTCTTGGCCTAGGACCGGCCTGATGGATAGCACCTGCGCACATGCAACCGAGATTGCCGCGGCAGTTCGCGAGCGCCGCACGAGCGCGAGCGCGGTGGTGCGCGCGGCGCTCGCGCGCATTGCCGCCGACAATCCGGTGCTCAATGCCTTCACCGCCGTGCTCGAGGACCGCGCCCTCGCGAAGGCGCGGGCAATAGACAACGCGCGGCTCGACGGCCGAGAGCTCGGGCCACTCGCCGGCGTGCCGTTCGCGGTCAAGAACCTGTTCGACGTTGCGGGGCTGCCGACGCTCGCCGGCTCCAAGATCAATCGCGACTGCGCGCCGGCCGCGCGCGACGCGACGCTGATCGCGCGGCTCGAAACCGCCGGCGCCGTGCTCGTGGGCGCGCTCAACATGGGCGAATACGCCTACGACTTCACCGGTGAGAACGTGCATTACGGCCCCTCGCGCAATCCGCACGACGTTAAACGCATGACCGGCGGCTCCTCCGGCGGCTCGGGCGCCGCGGTCGCCGGCGGCCTGGTGCCGCTCGCGCTCGGCTCCGACACCAACGGCTCGATCCGCGTCCCGGCTTCGCTGTGCGGCATTTTCGGGCTCAAGCCGACCTATGGGCGGCTCTCGCGCGCTCGTAGCTTTCCCTTCG
>WNEP01001438.1_pt1 | contig 12145 bp, 9 predicted proteins | sample 5399961 | NCBI WGS metagenome assembly WNEP01 (sample SAMN13153329, study PRJNA577476) | soil metagenome | isolation source: 20 cm grassland meadow soil pre-rain plot 5 | place: USA:California | collected 2015-09-08 | reverse complement strand
AGCGAGTCGCCGATCTTGAGCGCGTTCACGTCGAGCTCGACGCGATCCGGGATGTTCTCCGGGAGCACCTCGATCTCCACCTCGCGTGTCACCTGGTCGAGCACGCCGCCGGCGTTGCGCACGCCGTCGGGGCTTCCCACGAGGTGCACCGGGATCTTGAGCTTGACCTTCTCCGCGGCATGGATCTCGTAGAAATCCACGTGAATGATGTCGGGCCGGATGGGGTGGCGCTGGATCTCGCGAATCAGCGTCTTCACCGTCTTGCCGTCCACGGCGAGCTCGATGATCGTGCTCGCGGGCTCGACTCCCTGCAGCGCCTTTTCGAGCGCCTTGGCCTCGAGCTCGAGCGGCTGCGCGTTCCGTCCGTGGCCGTAGATCACCGCCGGGACCTTGCCGTGGAAGCGCGCCTGCCGAGCGGCGCCTTTGCCGGTCGCCTGGCGGGGAGCTGCCGAGAGGGAGACTGTTTGTGCCATACGTTATCCGTCGTCCGTTATCCGTTGTCCGTCAATCGAACAGTGCGCTGACTGACTGGTTCGAGTGCTCGTAGCCGATCGCCTTGGCCATCAGCCCCGCGATCGACAGCACTTTCAGCTTGTCGAACGTCCGCTCCTCGGGGATGCGGATCGTGTTGGTCACCGCCACCTCGTTGATGGCCGAGGCGCGGAGCCGCTCCACCGCCGGCCCCGACAAGAGCGCGTGCGACGCGAACGCATAGATCTTGCGCGCGCCGAGCCCCTTGAGCGCCGCCGCGGCCTCGGTGACCGTCCCCGCCGTGTCGATCATGTCGTCCGGGATGAGGCAGTCCTTGTCGGCCACCTCACCGACCACGTTCACGACCTCGGCCACGTTCGCGGACGGCCGCCGCTTGTCGATGATCGCGAGCGAGGCGTTCAGCCGCTTCGCGAATCCCCGCGCCATCTTCGCCGACCCCACGTCGGGGGCCACCACCACGGGGTCGTACAGCTGCTTCTGGCGGAAGTGGCTCACGAACACCGGTGCCGCGTACAGATGGTCCACCGGAATGTCGAAGAAGCCCTGCAGCTGATGGGAATGGAAATCCATCCCCAGCACGCGATCCGCGCCGGCCGCCGTGATCAGGTTCGCCATGAGCTTGGCGCTGATCGCCACCCGCGGCTGGTCCTTGCGGTCCTGGCGCGCGTAGCCGAAGTACGGCAGCACCGCCGTGATCCGCGCCGCGCTCGCCCGTCGCGCGGCGTCGATCAGGAACAACAGCTCCAGGTGGTTCTCCGCCGGCGGGTTGGTCGGCTGGATGATGAACACATCGCGGCCGCGCACGTTCTCGTCGATCTTGACGAAAATCTCCCCATCCGCGAAGCGGCGGATCGTCACCGCGCACAACGGCTGCCCCAAGTGCTCGGCCATCTCCTCGGCGAGCGGCCGGTTGGCCGTCCCGGCGAGGAGCAACAGCTGGCTCCGCGAGAGCGAGAGGTCCGCCATGGAAGCCCTGCAAAATAGACGGCAAACTGCGCGAAGCCAAGGGGTTACTTCTTGGCGGGTACCAGCGATCGACTGGCCGGCGTGATTCCGTCGACATCCCACGTGTTCATGCGATAGACCGTCGATCCTTCGCCGCCCACGCCCGCGAGATGGCGCACGATGAATCCCGTCGCCCCGGAATCGCACGCGAGCGACAGCAGCACGCCCCGGCCGCCGCGCACGGTGAGCCGGCGGGCGGCGCGGAGCGCTTTGGTGGAGTCCACGTCCTTGGGCGTCGCGAACCCCGCGGCGGTAATGACCTTCAGCCGGTCGAGGTAGCGGGCGACGGCCGCCGAATCGGTTGCCCGCCCGTTCAACGTCCAATGCTTGCCGGCCCGCTTCAAGGTGTAGCGGTCCTTCCCGCGCACCACATCCAGCCCCGCGATGCTGTCGGGCTCGAGCCCGGCGATGCGCTTGTCCCTCCACCCGTCGACGGGGCGGTCCGCCACGGAGGCGAGGCGGCCGCGCCAGAGATAGACGTGCGTGTCGCCCGGCCGACGGACGTAGACGCCCTGGAAGTCGGTGGAGCGCGTCCCGACAATGAGCTCGAGCAGCGGCTTCCCGCCGCGGGAGAGGCGCAGCCACCGGCCGGCGGCGCTGTCCACGCCGAGACGGGCGAACGACGCCGGCTCCTGGGCGACGAGCTCGGGGCGGGCCGTATCCGCGAGCGCCTGAAACACCTCGCCCACCGCGTCGAGCGCCGCGCGGTGGCCATTCGCGCTCCACGCCGTAGGCGACTGCCGGGCCAGCACGATCGAGTCCGCGCCCTTGATGACGGTGACCGTGTCCACGTCCGTCTGGGAGAGCGCGGGCAGCGCAAGCGACCCGGTCACCGAGTCTGAGCCGCGCGACAGCAGCTCGCTACCGCCCCACAAGAGCAGCAGGACGACGAGGCCGACGGCGATGAGCTTGAGCTGCTTGGCGCTCATGCCGGGCTGCCCGCGGCGAGCGGCCGATACGTCCGGCGCGTCATCTGACGCCGCCGCCACAGCCGGAGGATCCCGGCGCCGACCAACAGCACCGGCACGCCGATGACGTTGCCGTACTTGACCGCGCCACGCGTGGTCGCGCTCGTGAACACGAGCGGCGGCGGCGCGCGGTTCTTGGAGCGGATGGCGATCAGCGCGTCGTCCTGGGCGAGCCAGTCGATCGCGTTCTCGACGAACACGAGGTTCTCGGGGGAGTTGCGCGTGTAGCGGTCGCTCGCGAAGTCGCCGCTCCCGACCACCACGAGACGGCCGCGCGGGGCGCCCTTCGTGGTATCGGGTCCCGGCGCGCTCGCGAGCAGCGCCACGACCCGCCGTCGCAGGCTGTCGCGGCTGAACGCCCGCGACGGGTCGAGGAACGCCATCGTCTCCTGCACACCGCCGGCGCGGCTCGTGACCAGCAGCGGCGTCACCGTCCCGGCCGTGACAGGAGGCGTGTCGATCTGGCTCGTCCACGGCAGCAGCACGGCTTCGAGGTCGGCGTTCACCGGCGAGGCCTTCGTGCTGAGCGCCCGCAGCCAGAACGGATAGGGCACCAGCACCTGGCCGAACTGGGCCGGGATCCCGACCTGCACGTTCGACGCCAGGTCGTACACCATGTTGGAGGCGATCGAGACGCCGTACGGCTTGAGCAGCGCGTTCCACCCGACGCGCCGCGACGCCGCGAACGGCGGCCCCTGCTGGGAGAGCTGCAGTTGCATGCCGCCGGCCATCAGGAGCAGACTGCCCCCCCGGTCGAGGAACCCGCGCAGCCGGGTGACCTGGGCGTTGTCGAGCGAATCGGGCGTACCGGCGACGGCGATCACCCGAACGCCCAGTGCGATCGACGTGTCGGTCACACCGAAGGGGCGGACATCATAACGGCTCGCGAGCCGCTCGCGCAGCGCCTCGAAGCTGCGTTGGCCGCGCGCCGCCGCCGCATCGCTGATCTCGCCGAAGGCGATCACGGTTTTCTCTGGATGGGTCAGTGCCCGGATGTCGGAGGTGAGCCGGTACTCGAGATCGTTGGACTGCTGCACGAAGGGGATGGTCTTCACCCCGTCGGCGTGGCGGATCGCCAGACCCAGGTAGCCCTCCTTCACCTGCAGCTCCGCCTGCCCCAGCACGTTGAACTGGACGGGCGGGATCCCGAGGGTGCGGGCCTCCTTCATTGCGGCGCTGTCGCTCGCCGGGTCTGCGATGACCACCTTCACCTTACCGCGCCCGGCCGCGCGGTAGTCGTTCAGGAGATCGTCGACGTCGCGCTTCAAGAACGCGACTTCGGGCGGCAGCGCCGCCGAAGCGAACAGCTTCAGGGTCACGAGGTCCGGGAGGGTGCGCAGCAGCTGCCGCGTGGCGCGGGACAGTGTGAACGAATTCCCCGGCGTCAGATCGAGCCGGCCGCCGATGTGACGACCGAACAGGTTCACCACGATCGTCGCGACCGCCAGGAACACGGTGCCCAGCCGCAGCCGTCTCAGGGCCTCTCCGTGCGGCGTGACCCTGCGGGACTCGAGCGCGAAGTAAGCGAAGACCAGGAACAGCACGGCGAGCGTGACGAAGTAAACCGCATCGCGCAGGTCGATCACGCCGCGGCCGATGCTCGAGAAGTGTGACAACACGCCGAGCGACGCGGCGATCGCCCCCAGCGAGGCCGGGAGACCCACGATCAGGGGATCGAGCCCGACGAGGATCAGCGCGAACATCACTGTCACGGCGAGAATGAAGGCGGTGATCTGGTTGCGCGTGGCGCTCGACGCCCAGACTCCGACGCCCCCGAGCCCGAGGATCAACAGGGCCGCGCCGACATATTGCGCAACCACGATCCCGAGCTGGGGCGCGGTGCCCAGCGCGAGACCGAGCGGGATGGTGAGCGTGATCGCCAGCGCGAGCCAGAGGAAGAGCACCTGGCCGACGTACTTGCCGAGCAGCAGCTCCAGCTCGGTGATCGGCTGTGCCAGCACCACCTCGAGCGTACCCGAGCGGGCGTCTTCGGCGAGGGCGCGCATCGTTACCGCCGGCACGAGCAACAGGAGCACCCAGGGCAGGAAGTCGAACATCGGGCGCAGCGACGCGACGCCGTACAGGTCCAGCTGACGGAAGCAGAGGAAGCCGTTCACGGCGGTGAACACGACCAGCAGGATGTAGGCCGTCGGCTGGTCGAACAGCGCCTTCAGCTCGCGCCGTGCGATGGTCCACACCGGCCGCATCGCTAGGCCCCCTTTTGCGTGAGCTGCTGGAACAGGTCCTCGAGGGTCCCGGCCTGCCGGTGCAGCTCGTACAGCGTCCAGCCGCGGGATTGGGCGAGGGCGAAGATCTCGGGACGCAGGTCGCGCGACCCGTCGGCGGTGAGCGTCACGGCGACCCGGCCGTCGACCGCGACGGGTGCCGGCGTCACCCGGCGAACGCCGGACAGCCGCCCGAGGGCTTCCGCGACACCCGCCCCGGCCGCCTCGACGGCGATTTCGATCGCCCCCCCTCCCGCCGCCTGTGCGATCAGCCGGTCCACCGGTCCGTCGGCCACAATCGTCCCCCGGCTGATGATCAACAGGCGGGAGCAGGTCTGCTGCACTTCGGAAAGCACGTGGGTCGAGAGGATGACGGTGCGGTCCTTGCCGAGCGCCCCGATCAGGCGACGGATCTCGACGCGCTGGTTGGGGTCGAGCCCCTCCGTCGGCTCGTCGAGCACGAGGAGGTCGGGGCGATGTAGAATCGCCTGCGCCAGGCCCACCCGCTGCCGGAACCCCTTCGACAGCTCCGCGATCGGCCGGTAGTAGACGCTCTCGATGCCGGTCGCCGCGACTGCGGCGTCCATCGCCTGCCCGCGGGGCGGGCCCGCGAGCTCGCGCAGGTCCGCGATGAAGGCGAGGTAGTCGTGGACCAGCATGTCTTCGTACAGGGGGTTGTTCTCGGCGAGGTACCCGATGCGGCGCTTCGCCGCCCGGCCTGAGTCCGCGAGCGGGACGCCGTCGAGGCTGATCGTGCCGGCGTCCGGCTCGTAAAACTGCGTGATCATGCGCATGGTCGTGGACTTGCCCGCCCCGTTCGGACCGAGGAAGCCCACCACCTGACCGCGGTCGATCGCGAACGAGACCTGGTCGACCGCCGTAACGCCGCCGAATCGCTTAGAAATGCCGTCGACAGACAGGAAGGGCATACGCGGACAGATGCTAACAGCCCCCCGCCCGGTTCTTCAAGCCCCCGCCTGGGGCGTTTCTTACAGAGACTTAAGGAAGGCGACGAGCGCCGCGCGGTCGGCCGGTGGCAGGGCCTTGAAGCGGTCGCGTGCGCCGGCCCCCTCCCCCCCGTGCAGCTCGATCGCCTGCTCGAGGGTGGTCGCCCGGCCGTCGTGGAGGAAGTGCTCCGCACCGCGGAGGTCGAGGAGCGGCTCCGTGCGGAAGTCCGCCGGGGTGGCGAGGCCGAGGCAGATGTCGGCCAGCTCGGCCCCCATATCGTGCAGCAGCAGGTCGGTATAGGCGGCGAACGTCCGGTACCGCAAGGCCGGCACCGGGCTGTCCCCGGTGCGGAGCGTCGGGATGTGGCAGGTCGCGCACCCGATCCGGGAGAAGAGGTCGCGGCCGCGCCGCCCGTCCTTGCCCAGCTTCAACGGCGTCGGCGGCGCGAGGAAGCGCACGAAGTCGTCGGTGAGGTCGAGCGCCTCCTGGGTGATCTCGGGGTCGGCCGCGGGGTCGACGCCGGCCGGGATCGGCTTGCCCCCGATGTCCTCCTCGGTCGGCTGCTGCGGGTTGGTGACGCTCATCTCCGCCGCGAACGCGCCCGCGTTGAACTCCCGCAGGGTGGGGACGAACGCTTTGCGGCCGAACCGGCCGATGCGGCCGTCCAGGGAGCGGTTGGGCCGTCCTCTGACCCCATCGTGGTTCCGGTCGCCGGGGTCCGCGTAGGCGAGGAGAACGGAGTCGGGCACGAGGTCGAGCAGGCCGCGGCCGAAGATGACCGGCGACGTCCGCATCGCCCGCGCCGTCGCCGACGGGGGAAAGGGCTCCTGGTCGATGCCGAGGGCCTGCTTGAGGGCGGGGGTGGTGTGCTGCTGAATCACCGGTCCCCCCTCCTGGGCGAGTGGGTCGCAGAAAGGACTGTGGAACGCGGTAGCGTGGACTTCGACTTCGTCGCCGCGCCCGCCCGCCGGATCCTCGTGGCACTCGCCGCAGCCGGTCGCGTTGAAGAGGGGACCGAGCCCCGTCTCGGGTGTGAACACGCTGTCGAACATGACCTTCCCGCGGTTGAACCGGTCGCGCTCCGCCTTCGAGAGCTGGGGGAGGGGATCGCCCGGCTTGACGGGCTTCTGACAGCCTACCGCGACGAGTAAGAGAGCGACCGCGACCCGCGGCCGGGTCACGGTGTGCTCACCGCGAGCTTTTCGATGCGATCGGCGACCAGCCCCGTGGGGGTGCGTCGACACTCGGTGCGCACGACGTCGCCGGGCTTCAAGTCGGCGAGGCGGGGCGCCCCGCCGGCGGCCACGAGCTGTGTCGTCGGTGCCGTGGTCATCCGCACGACCCGCAGGGACATACCGACCCCGGTGATCAGCTCGAGCGTACCGGTCCGCGCGTTGACGGCGCGAATGGTGCCGCGGTAGGTGTACGACGCCGCCGGCTGCGCCGAGTTGAGCGCGCGCCAATCCGCCGGGGCGGAGGTGATCAGCGGCACCAGCAGGATGGCGGTCAGCGCCGCCGTTCGGATCTCACGTCGCATGCGCGCCTCCAGGGTCGCGTTCTTCGACTCGCATTGTAGGCGGTCGGACCGGACGGCGTCAACCGTGGCTTAGGGGGCGAGCTTCTCGAGCTGCTCCGCCGCCCGGCCGACCACACTGGTGTGTGCAGCCAGCGCTTGTGCGGTGGCCGCGATCTGCTGCTCGGCTTCCGACCAGTTTTTCTGCTCGATCGCCTCGCGCACGCCGGGCAGCGTCTTCACCCCGTAGCCGGTATAGAACCCGGGGGCGTAGATCTGGTGACGGTACCAGGATCGCCGTGGCAGGCCCGTGGCGCTCATCAGCGCCCGCTCGCTTTGGCGCAGCGTGGCGTTCAACGCCTGCGCTTCCGGCTTGGCGAGCGCGGCCCCCCCGTTCGCCTGGGCCTTCGTGAACGCGCGCTCGTAGCGCTCCGCCGTTCGATTGAGCGCGTCGACCGCGTTGTCGAGCGGCGCGAAGCTCAGATACGGCGGCAGCTCTTCCCGCGCCGGGGGGACCGACGGCTGGCGCGGGTCCGCGGTCGCGGTGAACACGCCCTCGTCGAGCTGGCGATTGCGCTCGCGCACGGTGTCCTGTTTCTCCTGGAGGAGCTTCTCCACTTCCTTTACATAGCGGCCTACCGTCTCGGCGAAGGCGGTGAACTGGTACGGCACGACGTCGGCGTCGGCGAGCCGCATGACCGCGGTGCCCACCGTCTGCGCGAGGGCGCGGCCGTACACGAACGACGTGTCGTCGAACGTCGTGAACCACTTGAAGTCGTCGTAGATCGAATGGTAGATGCCGCCGCCGCCCTCCCCGCCGAAGCCGAGGTTCAAGGTCGCGACCCCGATGTGCTGCAGGAACGGGGTGTAGTCCGAGCCGGATCCGAGCGCAGCGATGCGCAGGTCGGGCCGTTGCCGCGCCTCCTGACGGAGGTCGGCCGTGCTGGCGTCGGCGATGGCGCGGAGCTGGGCGCGTTTCCAGGCGCTGAGCCGGGTCTCGGGGTCGTCGATGTCCCGCGCGACGTCGTTGATAAACGCCTCGAGCGAGTGCGAGCCGCCGACGTCCAAGTACCCTCGATTGTTGGTGTCGCTGTTGAGGTATGCCACGGCCTTCGCGCCCAGCTCGTCGGCGTGGGCCTCGACCCATTCGGTCGAGCCGAGCAGCGCGGGCTCCTCACCGTCCCACGCCGCGTAGATGATCGTGCGGCGCGGCTTCCAGCCTTGCTTGAGCAGCTGCCCGTAGGCGCGCGCCTCTTCGAGCAGGGGCACCAGGCCCGAGATCGGGTCCTCGGCGCCGTTCACCCAGGCGTCGTGGTGGTTGCCGCGGATGACCCACTCGTCCGGCGCGGCGGCGCCGGGAATGCGCGCGATGACGTCGTACAGGGTCTTCAAACTCCAGTCGGACTTCACGCGGAGGTGCACCTTGGCGGGCCCCGGACCGACGTGATAGGTGATGCCGAGCCCGCCGCGCCACTCCGCCGGCGCCATGGGCCCGCGCAGGGCCGCGAGCAGCGGCTGCGCGTCGCCGTACGAAATGGGCAGCACCGGGATTTTGGTGATGGTCGGGGCCTCGCTCACCGCGAGCCGCTTCGCGTCCTTGGTGGCTCCCACGCCCGGCGTGAGCGGGTCGCCAGGATAGAGCGGCATGTCCATCACGCTGCCGCGCTGGACTCCGTCCCTGGGGCGCCAGGGGCCCTGCGGGTACACGTCGCCGTGGGTGTAGCCGTCCTCCTTCGGATCCGAGTAGATGAGGCAGCCGATGGCGCCGTGCTCGGCCGCGACCTTGGGCTTGATGCCGCGCCACGACCCGAAGTAGCGCGCGATCACGATCGCGCCCTTCACCGACACGCCCAGCCGCTCGAGCCGCTCATAGTCGGCGGGCACGCCGAAGTTCACGTACACCAGCGGGGCCGTGACGTCGCCGTCGATCGAGTAGGCGTTGTACGTCGGCAGCTGCTCCGCCTGCTGGCTCGAGGTCGGGTCTCCGGGCACCGGCGGCTCCTGCAGCTTGGCGCGGAACGTCGTGGGCGCGACGAGCTCCACGACGCGCTCTTTGGGTGTGGGGAACAGCACGTCGAACGTTTCGATGCGCGCGTCGAGCCCGAAGCTCTTGAACTTGGCGAGGAGCCACTCGGCGTTGTCCTTGTCGTACGGCGAGCCGACGTGGTGCGGGCGGGCCGACAGCCGGCGCATGTCCTCGCGCAGCGAGTCGGGCGAAGGGATCGCGCGGAACTTGGCCTCCCACTCGCGCTCGGCCTTCGCCGACTCAGCCGTGAAGCCGCGCAGATCGCCGGTGGGGGAGGGCGCGAGGCCGAGCAGGGCCCCGAGACAGAGCGCGGCCAGCGGACGGGCGGTCGGGTGCATGAACGGGAAACCTCGTGTCATGAGGTGAGGAGGAGGCTGCGACGAGTCATCGAGTCCTAGTATTCCAGCTCGTGCCGGGTGTACACCTCACCCCGGCGCACCACCAGCGCGATCCGGCGGACGTTGCGGATGTCGGCGACCGGATCGGCGTCCAGCACGACCAGGTCCGCCACGGCGCCGGCGGTGACGGTGCCGGTGCTGTCGAGCCCGAGCGCCCGGGCCGCGCTCGCGGTCGCGGCGACGAGCACATCGCGCGGTGCGAGGCCCGACGCCTGCATCGCCTCGAGCTCCATGAACACCGACGCGCCGTGCAGCGTCAGCGGGTTGCCGGCATCGGTGCCGAGGGCGACGGGAATGCCGGCGTCGTGGACCCGTTTGAGGTTCGCCTGCGCCTGAGCGAACGACCGCGCCGACCGGGCGGTGCGCTCGTCGAGCGCGGCGCTGCTGGGGCGCTGCGCCGGAGCCACGGTGTCGGTCGCGAGCGCCTTGGCGCGGGTCGCGGGATCGACGCACGCCAGCGGCTGCCGCTCGCCAGCGAAGTGTCGTGCCGCCACCTGGCGATAGCCATCGGGGACCATGAGCGTCGGGACGTAGATCGTGCCCTGGCGCCGGGCGAGGGTCAGGAACTCGTCGTCCACGGGAGCGGTCCAAACGGAGTGCACCAGCACGCGCGCCCCGGCACGCAGCGCGTCTTTCGCTTCCCACAGGCCCGTGGCGTGCACGATGAGGGGCAGCCCGACCTTGCGAGCTTCGTCGCCGGCGGCGCGCACCAGGGCCGACACGCGCGCCGTGTCGGGCGGCTGGGGCGGCATGATGTACCACACCTTGATGGCCGCGGCGCCCCACGTCTTGTGGGCGCGTACCGCCTGACGCACGGTGGCCTCGTCCGCCATATAGATGAATTGGCGTTGGTCGGGCAGGTTGAGCCAGAAGTCGATGGTCGAGAGGAGCGACCCGGCGGCCCTGACCCGCGGGGCCGTCGTGCTCCGGGCCGTCCGCTCCTGGAGCTCGAGGGTCCAGGGATAACCGCCCACGTCGAAGACCGAGGTGACGCCGCTGCACAAGTAGGAGCGGAAGAACCGTTCGGGTCGGGCGTGCAGCTCCGCCTCGACCACCTCGTAGGGGTAGCGATCCCGCAGGTCCAACGCGTCGGGTCGGCCGTCGACCCAGCCCGTTTGGGAGAAGTGTACGTGAGTGTCGATCAATCCCGGGATGATCCATTTGCCGGTGGCGCTCACGGTGTCGGCGTCGGCCGGCACCGGGCAGGTGGCGCGCGGGCCCGCGCAGGCGATCCGGCCCTCACGCATCACGACGACGGCGTTCCGGACCGCCGCCGCGGCGGTGCCGTCCACGAGCGTGGCGCCGACGATCGCGATCGGTGGGGGCGCCGCGTCGGGAGTCGGGAAGGCGGTCGTCACCGCAACCTTCCAGCCTGCGGGCGTCCGGACCAGCACGCGCTCGCTCACGCCGCGTGCGCTGCCGCTCGAGTCGACGACGCGGTAGCGGTACACGCCGTACGCCACGTCCGGCGTCACGGGTACGATGCGGAAGTGCGTCGCGACGAGCGTGTCCGGCCAGCCGGCGCCGGCTCCCCGGGCGAACTCCTCGTATCCCTGGCGGAGCCCGTCCGGGCCCACCCGGGCGAGCGCCGGCGTCTGGAGGTAGTGGGAGAGGTAAGCCGCGCGATCGCGCGCGTGGATCGCCGCGATGTTGTCGCGGAAGGCGTCGAGCGGCGCGCCCTGACCTGGGAGCGGAGCGGCGGTGGGGAGCAGGCCGAGCGCGACGGCGACGATCGGTCTCAAAGCTTCGCGGCGTGACGCCACCGCTCTGCGATGACGGCATGTCCGGCGGGCGTGGGGTGGACGCCATCGGCGGCCCAGTACTGCGGGGCGATCTTCCGCGCCAGCTCGTCGAACACCTGCTGGAGTGGCACGAACGCCGCTCCCGCGCGGTGGGCGACGCGCTCGGCTGCCGCCCGACGCTGGTCGAATTCCGGAAACCACCGATCGTCCACGGCGCCGCAGCGCAGCACGAACGGCTCGAGCACGATGAGCCGCGCGCGCGGCAGGGTGCGCCGGGTCTCATCGAGCAGGGCGGCGTACTGATTCTCGTAGTCCTCGACGGTGCCGGTGTAACCCTTCCCGAGCTTGTGCCAGAAATCGTTCACGCCGATCAGGATGCTCAGCACGTCCGGTGCCAGCGCCACCGTGTCGGCGGCCCACCGCGCCGCGAGGTCCGGTACTTTGTTGCCGCTGACGCCGCGATTGTAGAACCGCAGGCCACGATCGGGGTGCGCCGCGAGCGCGGCTGAAGCGACGAGCAGGGGATACCCCGAGCCGAGGGCGCGCGCCGCGTTCGGGTCGGCCACGCCGCGGTCGCGGCCGGCGTCGGTGATCGAGTCGCCCTGGAAGAGGATCACCGTGCCCTCGGTGTGGGCAGGTGCCGGAACCGTCGTCGCAGGGGCGGGCCAGAGGCCGGCGCCGACGAGCGCGCCGGCAGCGCTTACGAACTCGCGTCGCGTGACGTCGTGGGTCATCCTCATCTGCCTTTCACACTGGCGTACACCAGCCGCTGAAACTGGGCGTCCAGCGACCACGCGGGCGGGAGGTACTGGGTCCAGACCATCGCGA
>WNEP01001428.1_pt1 | contig 12189 bp, 12 predicted proteins | sample 5399961 | NCBI WGS metagenome assembly WNEP01 (sample SAMN13153329, study PRJNA577476) | soil metagenome | isolation source: 20 cm grassland meadow soil pre-rain plot 5 | place: USA:California | collected 2015-09-08 | reverse complement strand
GGCTTAGGCCACCAAGCACTCAGCCACCTCGACGCCGGGCTATCCCGTCGCGTGCGCTTTGGATATTTCCGACGCCAATGGGACATGCACAGATATTTGGCGTGCAGAAAAAAGTGGCGAGCGGTTTGGGCGATCGAGAAGTTCCCTCGTTTGCGGACGAGAACGCTGTCTGTCAACTTGCAAAGCCCGGAGCAGTTGCCCCCGCGATGCTTTTCAACGGCAGGAGAGGATCCGCGAATCTGTCAGGCCGCCCGAAGCAATGACACGCGCCAATGTCCGCTTTCACACTTCAGAGGCCGTCCTCATTTGTTTCCGACTCCAAACGCAGGTTCGTGCCAGGGCCTGATGTGCGGAGCCTCGATCTTGAAAAATCGGACCCGCAACTTCCGTCCTCTCAACACCATGAAAGCAAACGGCCGCGCACCAAAGAGGCGCGGCCGTCCGAATCCTCAGGCGCCGCTATCCGAGCGCTTTCTTCACCCGTTCGGGCGTGAACGGTGTATGGCGAATCCGCACGCCGGTGAGTTGCATCACCGCACTTGAGATCGCCGGCGCCACCAGCGGCGTCGCCATCTGGCCCACGCCGGTCGGGTGATTGTCAGTTTGGATGACCTCGACGTGCATCTGCGGCACCTGATTCATGCGCGGCACGAGATAGTCATAGAAGTTGGACTGTTCGACCGCGCCGTCCTTGATTGTGATGCTCTCACTCAACGCCAAGCCCAAACCGTAGACCGTGCTACCTTCGGTCTGCGCCACGATGTTGTCCGGCTGCACCGCCGTGCCGCAATCGATGGTGCACCAGAAGTTATGCGCTTTGATCTGGCCGGTACGGCGGTCGAGCGAGATTTCAATGATGCCGGCCATCTGCGAGCCTGAATAATCGAGGAACGCAAATCCGAAGCCGCGGCCCTCGACCTTGCGACCCCAATTCGCCATCTGTGAAACGCGCTCGACCACCTTGACCGCGCGTGGGGTCTTCTGAAGCAGTTCGAGCCGGAACTTCACCGGATCGACGCCACGCTTAATGGCGATCTCATCGATGAAGGTTTCGGTCGCGAACTTGTTGGCGGTGAAGCTGATGCCGCGCAGCGGCGCGGTGCGCACGCCGGTGTCCTCGTAGATCTGCTCGACCAGCTGATGCGGCACGTCATAGCCCTTGAGGTCCGCGCCCAGCATCAGGATGAAGTCCTTCTTGCCGGCGCGCTCGTAGCGCACCGGATCGAAGTACGGCGTGACCCGGTCGCCGACCAGGCGATGGTGCCACGCCACGAGTTTGCCGGAGGCGTCGAAGCCGGCTTTGAGGCGGTGCGCCGACAGCGGCCGGAAGCGCCCGTTGCGGACGTCGTCCTCGCGCGTCCACATCACCTTCACCGGCCTGCCCGCCTCCTTCGCGAGCAGCACCGCGTCAATCAGGAAGTCCATGTCGCGCGGCCCGCGCCGGCCGAATCCTCCGCCCAATAGCAGGTCGTGCACCTTGACCTTGTCGCGGGCGATGCCCAGTGCCTTGGCGGTCGCCTCCTGCGCGTTGCTCTGGCTCTGGGTGCCGACCCAGATTTCGGCGGAATCGCCCGCGGCCGACACCGAAGCAACCGCATTCAGCGGCTCCATCTGCGCGTGATAGGCATAATCGCATAGATACTCGGCTTCCATGGCGGTCGCCGACTTGGGCAGTTCGGCGCGGGCATCGCCGGTCTTGAACCAGTCGCTGCCGTTGACCGTGGAATCGCGCGCGGCCGCAAGGAACGTGTCGAGACCCTTATCGCTGTCGAAGCCCCAGGCCTTGCCGCCCTTGCTCCAGCTCACGCTGTCGGCAACTGCGCGGCGCGCAGCGAACGCAGCCCAGGGCGTCTCGGCAATGACGCCGACGCCATAGGGCAGCTTCACGGCCTTGGCCACGCCGGCGACCGCCTTGACCTTCGCCTCGTCGAACTTCTCGGGCGCCGAGCCTTCCACCGGAGCGCGCAGGACCGCGCCGTACAGCATGTCCGGAACCTGGATGTCGATGCCGTATTTCGCGCCGCCGTTGACCTTGGTCGGCAGGTCAACTCGCATCACGTCCTTGGAAATCAGTCGGAACTCGCCAGGCTTCTTCAGCTCCTCCGGCTTGATCACCGGCGCCTGGGCGGGCACCTCGGCAAACGCCGCGATCTCGCTATAGCCGAGCCTGCGGCCCGACTTGGCATGCACCACCACACTCGGCTCGGTGGTTAGCTCCTCGACCGGCACGCCCCATTTCCTGGCGGCGTTGTCGAGCAGCACGCGGCGCACCTGGGCGCCGAGCGTCCGCAGCGGCCGATAGTAGCTCGTCACAGCGTTGGAGCCGGCGGTGTACATCGAACCGCCGAAGCCGGGATTGCCGTAGATCTGGTCGATCGGGGGCGCCGGCACGATGCGCACCTTGGTCCAGTCGGCGTCGAGTTCTTCCGCGATGATTAGCGGCAGCGACGTCATCGATCCCTGCCCCATCTCGGTCGCAGCCGACATGATCGTGATCGTTCCATCTGGGGCAATGCTCACCCAGGGGCTCATGGCTGTGCCGGTCCGCTCGGACGCGAGCACTGCGGCGTCGGCGCGATCGCCGAGCGCGATGGCAAACGACAGGCCTGCGGCGCCGATCATCACCTGGCGGCGCGACACCTTCGTCTGGAAGCTCTTGATGTGCTGGTTCATGTCACGCCTCCCGCGCCGCGCGCTCGACCGCGCGCACGATGCGCTGATAAGTCCCGCAGCGGCAGATGTTGGTGCTCATGTGCTCGACGATTTCGGCACGCGTCGGTTTCGGATTCTGCTTGAGCAGGTCGGCGGCGCTCATGATCTGGCCGGACTGGCAATAGCCACACTGCGGCACCCATTCCGCCAGCCATGCCTTCTGCAATGGATGGCTCGAGTCCGGCGACAATCCCTCGATCGTTGTCACTGACTTGCCGGTGATTTCCGACACCTGGGTCTGGCAGGAGAACGCGCGCTTACCCTCGATGTGCACCATGCAGGCACCGCATAGTCCGGTGCCACAGCCGAACTTGGTTCCGGTGAGCTTGAGGTCTTCACGGATCACCCAAAGCAGAGGCGTTTCCGGCGGCGCGTTGGTGGACACCGCTTTGCCGTTCACAGTGAAGTTCGTGGCCATTGCTTCCTCCCTGAGCCCACGGCGGGAGCCAGAGCCGTCACGGGCCATTATGAACTTGGATGCCCCAGATCCTTTCCCGACCTGGTAAGAAGGATAGCGATTTTCTGGCCTGCTCGAAAGTCCGGTTGCGTCCGACCCTTACTCAGCCCCCACCGCAATGCCAATGAATAAAGCCGATGCCGGAGTGAAAGAATTGCGGTTCTGGCACTCACCTGCACTACGGCGCGCCAAATGTATGAAATGCTAGTTGTCATAGGTGAGCGCCCCACGACCCGACAATGTCTGGTCGGTTATCGCCCGGAATATATCCTCCAGCTCGGTGAAGTGACGTCGCATGCCGATAACAGGCTTCACGATGCCACGGGCCATTATTTCCATGGTTTCCATAAACTCGGCACGCGTGGAATGACGCGATCCTGTGATGACCTTCTCGGTTTGCACAAGTCGTCTCGTATCGAAAGAAAAGGCTTCGGGAAGGCCGCCAATTGCGACCGCTCTGCCAGCAACAGCAAGGCTGTCGATCGCTGCTTGAAACGTCGTCCCGCGTCCGACGTAGTCCACCGCCGCGTCAACGCCCAAACCATTAGTCGCCGCGCGCACCGCAGCCGACAGATCGTCGACGGCTCGAACGTTAATTGTTTCGTCCGCACCCCATTGCCTCGCCAAGGCCAGCTTGTCATCGGATATGTCAGCCGCGATCACGCGTGCGCCGAACAGTTTAGCGATTTGCACTCCGTGGATGCCAACGCCACCGCCAGCCCCGATCAGCAGAACCTGGTCGTGAGGATTGATCCGTGCCCGTTCTCGCATGCAGTGCCAATTGGTATTCACCGCATCTGCGGCGATTGCTGCTGCCTCATAGTCAAGACCGGCAGGGATCGGGAGGAAGTTGCCAGACGGTAGCCGGACTAGATCGGCAAAACCGCCGTCGCAATGAACCCCGACGTAGCCCCCGAATTTCTCGCAAAGAGTTTCCCGACCACCTCTGCATCGGCGGCAGTGCCCGCAGGTGAGGTAAAAATAGACGGCACAGCGATCCCCCGTTTTCACGTTTGTCACGCCGTCTCCGACCGCCACGATGTCGCCGGAGAGTTCATGTCCCATTATTCGAGGTGTCGAGCCACCAAAGCGGCCTGAGCGCATGTTCAATAGCGTTAGGCCGACCCCAGCAGATCGGACTTTCATCACGGCATCGCCGGGCCCCGCCTCAGGCTCCGCAACCTCTCGCAAGGCTGACACTTCCCCCCAACGGGGTACGACCATCGCACGCATGGAGTTCCTTGTGTGCTGCCCTTCGCAACACATTAGATTGCAAATAAAGTGCCGTCATCGGCGCCTTCAAACGACGTGCACGGGTTGAAGCGACCGCTCGGGCCCGAAAAAAGCGAGCCGCTTAGCGGTCAGATGATTTGGCGATCCATCGCCTTTGCCGCCCGTGTCGGGTCAAAATACTCGCGAAGAAAGGCGATCTTGCCGTCCGCCGCGCGAAGGAAAAACACGTATTCCTGACGATATTCGCGCCCGGTCGCCTTTATGCGCCCTTCGGCTCTAACCTCCCCCACCGCGCCATCGGGGTCGGCGAGCGGATAAACACGAATGTCCGAGAACCGGAAGTTTTCAACCGCACCCCTGAACCACTTGACGTGCGTCTCAACCGCCTCGCGACCTTCGAGGCGACCGGGATGTCCGAGCGCTGGCGCAAATGGAAGTTCCCAAAGGATGTCATCGGCGATGAGCGTCTCCCATTCTCCCGGGCTGAGAAGCGTTTCGATGTGGCGCTGCAAAAGCACGGAGGCGACGGTCATGCGCGATCTCCATTTCGCGCCGAGACTACACTCGTCGCGCCTTCGTCGGCCAGCCTTGCCGGAATCGAGCCCGGGCAAATTCAAACTGACCCACTACCCGTTTGCGAGGCGCGCTCACACCCTATTCCCCGCGCTCCAGCGCCAGAAATCGCGGCCTTCCTCGCGCATGAAGCGCGCGAGGACCATGTTGTGCACCTCGGAAGCGCCGTCGACGAGACGCGCCTGCCGGGCGTAGCGGTAAATCCATTCCAGGATCGTGTCTTTGGAGTAGCCGCGCGCGCCGTTGAGCTGAATGGCGACGTCGGCCGCCCGATGCAATGTGTCGGCGACGTGCACCTTGGCCATGGAGACTTCCTTGCGCGCGCGATCACCTTGGTCGAGCTTCCAGGCGGCATGCATCACCAAAAGACGCCCGATCTGGATTTGCTGCGCCACCTCGCCGAGCTTGATCTGCACGCTCTCGCGGTCGCCAAGGCGCATGCCGAAGCCTTCGCGCTGGGCGATATAGGCCTGCGCGATTTCCATCGCGCGCTTGGCGAGGCCGAGCCAGCGCATACAGTGTGTGAGCCGCGCCGGCCCGAGCCTGATCTGCGTGACCCGCAACCCGTCGCCGACCTTCATCAGCACGTTTTCGTCCGGCACTTCGAGGCCTTCGAACACGAGCTCGCAGTGGCCGCCGTGCTCCTCCGGCCCCATGATCGGAATGCGGCGCAGGATGCGCCAGCCCGGCTGGTCGCGGTGGTAGAGGAACGCGGTGAGCCCGCGCCGCTGGTCTTCCGACGTGCGTGCGACGAGGATGAAATGATCGGCGACCCCGGCGCCGGTGATGAACCATTTGTGCCCGTGGATCACCCAGCCGCTGCCTTTCTTCTCCGCGCGCGTGCGGATCATGCCGGGGTCGGAGCCGCCGCCGGGCGCAGGCTCGGTCATTGCGAAGGAGGAGCGCACCTTGCCCTCGACGATGGGTTTGAGCCACTTGTTCTTCTGCGCCGGCGTGCCCGCGCGCGCGAGAAGGTTCATGTTGCCGTCGTCGGGCGCCGCGCAATTGAACGCGAGCGGACCGAAAATCGAGCGGTTTGCCTCCTCGTACATGGCGGCCCAGCCCAGGACGGGTAGCCCCATCCCGCCGTACTCCTCCGGCGCCTGCGGCGCCCATAGGCCTTCGGCCTTGGCTTTGGCCTGCAGGGCGCGCAGCACGTCGAGGCGGATGTTCTCGTGATCGTCATAGTTGCCGGGATCGGCTTCGAGCGGCAGCACGTGCCCCTCCACGAAGCGGCCCGTGCGCAGACGGATGTCCTCGATTTCAGGGGAAAGTGCGAAGTCCATACCCAGCGTCCCTTTGTTTGATCGATCGTAGGTTCGCTCACCCTCGCAGCGCCACCATCTGCCCGCCGTCGACGACGATGGTGGTGCCGGCGATGAAGCGGCCGGCGTCGGAGACGAGCAAAAGCAGCGCGCCGTCGAGATCGCGCTCCTCGCCGAAACGGCCCACGGGGATCTCGCGTTTGATCGCGGCGCCCTGCTCGCTCATGAGATAATCGCGGTTGAGATCGGTCACGATCCAGCCGGGCGCGATGGCGTTCACGCGCACGCCCTTGAATGCAAGCTCGAGCCCGAGCGCTTTGGTGAGCTGGACGACCCCGGCTTTTGCCACTGCATAGGCCGCCGTGCCTTTGGCGACGCCGAAGCCGAGCACCGAGGCGACGTTGACGATGGCGCCGCTCTTGCCGGCAGCGAGCATCCGCCGCGCCGCCTCCTGGGCCCAGAAGAACACGGCATCGAGATCGGTGCCGACGACGCGCCGCCATTCCGGTTCCGAGAGCTCCACCGCACGGCCGGAATGCGCGACGCCGGCATTGTTGACCAGGATGGTGACGGTACCGAAAGCCTTCTCGGCTTCGTCGAACGCGCGGAGCATGGCATTGCGATCGGTCACGTCGGCCGCAATCGCGATGGCGCGGCCGCCCGCCTTTTCGATGCGAGCCTCAAGGGTCGCGAGCCGATCGGCGCGCCGCGCGATCAGCGCCACCGGCGCACCCTGCCCTGCGAGTATCTCGGCAAAGCGTAAGCCCAGGCCGCTCGAGGCGCCGGTGACGAGCGCCACGCGACCCTTGATGTCGAAAAGTTCCGCTGCAGTCATTGACCCTCGTTTCTTACGGCGCGTTGCACGGCAGCGCCGCCCTCGACTTGGCTCCCGACGGGGAGGATACTGCATCATCCGCCCGATGGAACATTGCAAGGATCGCCCAAGGATCGTCCATGGCCGAGCACGACCAGCATGAGCACGGCTCGGAGCTCTCCGAGACGCAGTTGCGCGTACGCGCGCTGGAGACCGTCCTGAGCGAGAAGGGCTATATCGATCCGGCCGCGCTCGATGTCATTATCGAGGCCTATGAGACCAAGATCGGTCCACATACCGGCGCGCGCGTGGTCGCCAAGGCCTGGCGCGATCCGGCATTCAAGCGCGCGCTGCTCGACGACGGCTCCAAGGCGGTGCGCGCGCTCGGTCACGAAAGCCGGGTCGGCGATCATCTGGTCGCCGTCGAAAACACCCCCGCGCGGCACAACATGGTCGTTTGCACGCTGTGCTCTTGCTATCCGTGGGACGTGCTCGGCCTGCCGCCGGTTTGGTACAAATCCGCACCCTACCGCTCGCGCGCGGTGAAGGACCCGCGCGGCGTGCTCGCCGATTTCGGGGTCAAGCTGCCGGCGAGCACCGAGATCCGCGTGTGGGACTCGACCGCGGAAACCCGCTTTCTCGTGCTGCCGATGCGCCCGCCCGGCACGGAGGGCTGGAGCGAGGAGCGCCTTGCTCAGCTCGTCACACGCGATGCCATGATCGGCACCGGGGTTCCCAAGCGGCCCGGGGAGGCGGCCTGATGGATGGCGTTCACGACATGGGCGGGATGGATGGCTTCGGACGCGTCGAGCCGGAGCGGAACGAGCCGGTCTTTCATGCGCCGTGGGAAGGCCGCGTGCTAGCCATGCAACGCGCGCTCGGCTATGCCGGCGCGTGGCCGATCGATGCGTCGCGCTTCGCGCAGGAGCGGCTCCCGCCACGAACCTATCTCAGCGTGTCCTATTACCAGCGCTGGGCGCTGGCCATGGAGCGCAACCTCCTCGAGCGCGGGTACGCCGGTGCCGACGAGCTTTCAGCGGGCCACGCGTTGCGCGGCGGCAAGCCGCTCGCGCGCAAGCTCACGCCCGACCTGGTCAAGAACGGCGAGGGAGGGATGACGCGCGGCTCGTTCTACCGGCAGGCGCAGGCCCCCGCCCGTTTCCGACCGGGAGACCGTGTGCGCACCAAGAACATCCATCCTCCCACACATACGAGGTTGCCGCGCTACGCGCGCGGGCGCATCGGCATGATCGAACTCGTGCACGGCTGTCACGCATTCCCGGACACGATGGCAGTCGAAAAGGGCGATAACCCCCAGTGGCTCTACACGGTCGCCTTCGAAGCAAAGGAGCTTTGGGGACCTGACGCCGACCCGACCCTAAAAGTCTCGATCGATGCGTTCGAGCCCTATCTCGAGCCGGCGTGAATGAGCGGTATCGACCCCACCCTTGCCCGCCGCGCGGCCGATGCCGTGCCGAGCATTCCGCGCGATGCGCAAGGCCCGGTTTTCCGCGAGCCGTGGGAGGCGCAGGCCTTCGCGATGGCGGTCGCGCTGCATGCGCGCGGGCTATTCACGTGGCCGGAGTGGGCAGCAATGCTCGCGGAGGAGATCAAGCGCGCCCAGGCCGCCGGCGATCCCGATACTGGCGAAACCTATTACCGGCATTGGCTCAATGCGCTTGAGCGCATCGTCGCTGCGAAAGGCGTCGCGGATGGCCAGATGCTCGCGCGCTATCGCGACGCCTGGGGTCGCGCAGCAGAGCGCACCCCGCACGGAACGCCGATCACGCTCAAGCCGCAGGACCTCGCGAGCTAAACTGCTCGCGTCGCGGCTGCGTTATACCAACCCGCGTAAATTCTGACTCGTCATTCCGGGGCGCGGGCGAAGCGCGCGAGCCCGGAATCCATAACCACTGCCGGTGGTTATGGATTCCGGCCCTCGCCGCTATCGCGGCTCGGCCGGAATGACAAAACTGAACGGGCTGGTATTAGCCTGCACCGGCCGAGGCCTCGGGCGTGTGCACGTGCTCCGGCCGCACCCCCCTGCCCACCAGCCACGCTGGGATCGCGCGCAGTGGTGGAAAACGCGAGAAAAGCCGCAACAGCCATGGGGCCGGCAGCGATTGACCGGCGCCGAGCGCCCGGTCGATCACGTTGTTCTGCACAATCACTTGGAGACGTTGGGTGACGCGGGTAGGGAACTCGCGCCGCCTCTGCACAGCCTCGAGATCGTCCTCGCGCAGCGTGCCGCGCTTGAGCGGTTGCCAGAGCAGGTTGGCCGCCACCACCGCGTCCTGCACCGCGAGATTGACGCCGACGCCGCCGATAGGGGACATCGCGTGCGCGGCATCGCCGATGCAAAGAAGCCCCGGCCGGTGCCACCGCGGAAGCCGGTTCACCGCCACGGTCAAAAGCTTGATCTGATCCCAATCCTTGAGCTCATCGACCCGGTCGGCGAAAACTGGCGCGAGCCGCGCGATGCTTTGCCGGAAGGCCGGCAATCCAGCGCGCTTGGTCTCTTCGATCGCACCCTTGCGAATGACAAACGCGCATTGCCAGTAGTCGCCGCGATCGAGCATGACCACGATGCGCCCGGCCTCGAACCGGCCCATGGTCTCGTCGGGGTCGCTCGCTTTCTTCGGCAGGCGGAACCACAACACGTCCATCGGCGCGCCGAGATCATCGACGGTGAAGCGTGCGCGCTCGCGCACCGTCGAGTGCCGCCCATCGCAGCCGACCGTCAGATCAGCCCGGATTTCGAGCGCCCCATCCGGCGTGTCGACGCGCACTCCGGTGACGCGGTTGCCGTCCTCGATGAGATCGACCGCCTCGGCCCGCAGGCGAAGGTGGAACGACGGGTAGCTCTTGCCGCGGTCGGCGAGAAAGTTGAGAAAGTCCCATTGCGGCATCAACGCAACGAACTTGCAGCGAGTCGGCAGATATCTGAAATCGGCGAACTGATATGGGTGACCGTCGAAAAATGCGCCGATGTTCGGCGCTTTCTGGTGCGGCAATTTGAGGAAATCTTCGAGCAGGCCGAGTTCTGCCATCACGTCCAGCGTCGAGGGATGAATAGTGTCGCCGCGGAAATCGCGCAGGAAGTCTGCGTGTTTTTCGAGCACGACGACGTCGATCCCGGCGCGGGCGAGCAAGAAGCCAAGCATGATCCCGCACGGTCCGCCGCCGACCACGCAGCAACGTGTGGAGAGTTGTTCGGCTGCCATTCTTGGCCCTCCGTGAATAGCAACGACAGGAGTTGCTGAAATTGCTTCGGGTCTGCCTGACGCAGCAGGTCGCGAGTTAAATTCCGACCATCCGCTCGGTCACCATGTAGCCGGTGAGCAGCAACGTGCCGAAGGCAATGATCACCACTGCCGCGCCAACTTCGATAGCCCGCATCGCCAACATGCCGTAGCCGGAGCGCGTCTTGGCGACGTGCCCGGCCCACCCCCTGGCCGCCACGGCAAGCGAGGCGATCGCGGCAACCGTTACAGCAGTGCCCACCGCCATGACGAAGGTGGAGACGACTCCCGTCCAGAACAGCCCCTGCGCCAGCGCGAAGACCAGCACCAGGATCGCTCCAGAGCACGGCCGCAAGCCGACGGCGACAATCGCGGAGAGCCCACGCTGCCACCCTCCCGGGCCGGCGAGCTCCTCCGGCTCGGGCGCGTGCGCGTGCCCCCATGCCGACGCATCTTCGTGCGCGTCCCCATGATGGTGCGCTCCCCCATGCGCGTGGTGCGCGTGATCGTGGCCGTGAGCATGGTGGTGATTGTGGGCATGATCATGCGGCTGCGGCGTCGCGGCGGCGCCGAGGGCGGTGGGACGGTGCAGCGTCCGCAGAAGCGCCAGGAACGCACGCCCCTTCACCCACAGTAATCTCAACCCGATGACGATGATGAGCGAATAGCTCACGATTTCGATCGCGTTCACCGCGCGGCCCATGGTCGCCGCGCTCGCGCTCAGCAGCACGGCTGCGATCCCTACGACCACCACCGCAACGAGCGCCTGCAACAGCGCCGAGGCGAACGAGAGGATCACGCCGCGCGTCCAGGTTTCATCGTTGGCGACGATATATGACGAGATCACCGCCTTACCGTGACCAGGGCCGGCAGCGTGGAAAATGCCGTAGAGGAACGACAACCCAACCAGGCTCCAGACCGCGCTGCCATCGGCCTTGGCGGCGCGGATCAGGCCGGAGAACTGCCGGTAGAATTCCGCCTGCTTGGCGAAAATCCAGCCCAGCACGCCTCCCGCGGGCGCGGCCGGCGCCGGCGCACGTGGCGCGCCGAATGGGCTAGCCTGCGCGAATGCGCCGTCGACCACGCCGGCTGCGAACAGAAGGCCAGCGACGACCGCGGTCAGCAACGCAAGATGAATGATCGGTCGCCGGCCGCAGATGATTTTCACGGGCATTTCACGAAAATCTTATTCGCGTATTCCGCACCGATAGTCAGCGAGGGATCCCGCTGGTCGGCAGCGAGTTGGCTCAGCTGACGGGTCAATGCGGCGTTCATTTCCTGCGGCCGGCCGACCGAAAGCTTGCAGTGCGTGGGCGCTCCGACGAGCTTGACCGGATCTTTTTCGGCGAAGCTGAAGTCGACGAAGAACTCCCGATCATAGACCTCGAGCGAAAGGTCCTTGGCCTTGACCGGCGCCTTCAACGGGAGCGTGAAGTGCAGCGTCAGTACGGTATCCTTAGGATCGAAGTCGAGATAATAGCCCGCCTGCGGATCCTCGAACTCCACCTTCTTTCCGCTCGCCTTGGCATAGGTGAAGTAGTCATATTCCTTGAGCGAGGTGACGTTGACCTCGGCCAGCGGCGCCAGCTCCTCGCGGGTGAACTCTCCCTTCTGCTTGGATTCGATGCCTTGGGTGGCGAACACCGAGAACATATCGTCGAAGGTCCAGGCGTGGCGAACCCCGGTCACGGTGCCATCGGGCGCGTAGACGAGCTCGCTCTTGACGGTCACCCAGATGTGAGGATGCGCGCGCGCGGCCGCGGTCGCGATCACGAGAGCCGCACATGCTGCGAGACCACAAATGAAGGGACGGTGCATTATCGATGCGCTCGCCAAGCTCCTCCGGGCGGATTGGCGGCACGATATCACGGACTGCGGCAGAAAGGAGGCGCG
>WNEP01001427.1_pt1 | contig 12193 bp, 7 predicted proteins | sample 5399961 | NCBI WGS metagenome assembly WNEP01 (sample SAMN13153329, study PRJNA577476) | soil metagenome | isolation source: 20 cm grassland meadow soil pre-rain plot 5 | place: USA:California | collected 2015-09-08 | reverse complement strand
CTAATGACCGAAGCGCTCGCTCTTGAGCCTGAAGTCGAGCATTTCGCGCGCGAGATCGCGAAAAGCCGCAACGTCCTCTATGTCGGTCGCGGCACGAGTTTTCCGGTGGCGCTCGAAGGGGCACTTAAGCTCAAAGAAATCTCCTATATTCACGCCGAAGGATACGCCGCAGGCGAGCTCAAGCACGGCCCTATTGCGCTGATCGATGAAAGCATGCCGGTGATCGTCATCGCGCCGCACGACGGAGTATTCGAGAAGACTTTATCCAACATGCAGGAAGTAGCGGCGCGCAAGGGAAAAATCATTCTGGTCACCGATCCTCGAGGAGCCCGTGACATACATTTGGACTTGCTATCTAAGCTCACGCTGCCGGCAATGTCGTCGACTGTGACGCCACTCGTATATGCCATACCAGTGCAGCTGATCGCCTATCATACGGCGGTGGTGATGGGCACCGATGTCGATCAGCCGCGCAACCTGGCGAAGTCGGTCACGGTCGAATAATGGTGCAGCGATGTTTGTACATGTCACCCTGGTGCCTGCAGGCAAGTAATCTCACCGATTCGAACGTGATACACGGTAAGTTTCCAACATGAACGAGCTCGATCGGGATCTTGAGATGGCGCCTGCGGCGGCGCCGGCAGCCCCGCTACCGGCAAGGACTGGAGCATTCCACCACGGACTCGTCGGCCGCCTGCGTACGTATTTCCTGACCGGGCTGATCCTTGTTGCCCCCGCCTACATCACCATCAGTCTTACCTGGTGGTTTATCAACTGGGTCGATGATCTGGTGCGGCCCTTCATTCCGATCGCGTACCAGCCCGAGACTTATCTGCCGGTAAAAATTCCCGGTACCGGGCTCATCATCGCTTTCGTTACGCTCACGCTATTCGGCTTCCTGACCGCCAATTTCGTTGGTCGCAAGCTCGTTGAGTTAGGCGAGAACATTCTCAACCGCATGCCGGTCATCCGGCCCATCTACAACAGCTTGAAGCAGATCTTTCAGACGCTGTTTGCAAAAGGCGGCTCGAGCTTCCGGCGCGTCGGTCTCATCGAATTTCCCTCGCCCGGAATGTGGTCACTGGTATTTCTTTCGAATCCCGCGAGTCCCGAGATTGCAACACGTTTGCCGGACACCGAGCATCTTGCGGCTTTTATGCCATGTACGCCCAATCCGACCACCGGCTTCTTCTTCTACGTAGCGCGGCGCGACGTCATAGATCTCGACATCACGGTGGAGGCGGCGATGACGTTGCTAATGTCGGCCGGAATGGTGCAGCCCGGCGATCAGCAACGCAAGCTCGCGGCATTGGCCGAGACCGCGCGCGCGGCGCAGGCCAACCGTGCCGCCGCTCCGGCAAAATAGCGTGCATCTCCATAGTGAACCGGCTGTCACCCAGCGCGGATGAGCCGGATCGCCTCATCGCGCTCGAACAGATAGAGCAGATGACGCACTGCCTGGCCGCGCGCTGACACAAGGGTCGGGTCGCGGGAGAGCAGCAGCGCCGCGTCATCCCGTGCCGCGCCGATCAGCTTGCCGTGCGTTTCAATGCGGGCAACGCGGAAGCCAGGCATGCCCGATTGCCGCGTGCCTAGAACGTCGCCTTCTCCGCGCAACCTTAAATCCTCTTCGGCAATACGAAATCCGTCTTCAGTCTTGCGCAGGATATTGAGTCTGGCTTTGGCAGCTTCGCCGAGCGGCGCCTTGTAGAGCAGTAGACAACTGGAGTGTTCGGCGCCGCGTCCGATGCGTCCGCGCAATTGGTGGAGCTGCGCCAGCCCGAAGCGCTCGGCGTGCTCGATGATCATTACTGTGGCTTCCGGCACGTCGACGCCGACCTCTATGACCGTCGTGGCCACGAGGAGGCGCGTCTCGCCAACGGCGAAGCGCTCCATGGCACGGTCCTTCTCGTCGCCTTTCATGCGGCCATGTACGAGATCAACCATGGGGCCGAAGCGCTCCTTGAGCGCGGCAAAGCGTTCTTCCGCCGCGGCCAGATCGGTATGCTCAGTGGTCTCTACCAATGGACAGATCCAATAGATGCGCCGGCCCTCGACGAGTGCGCGACTAACCGCGCCGACGACCTCGTCGAGCCGGCTGAGCGGAACCAGGCGGGTATCGATCGGTCGCCGACCCGCGGGCTTTTCCCGAAGTTCCGAGACGTCCATGTCGCCGAAATACGTGAGCACAAGTGTGCGCGGGATCGGCGTTGCCGTCATCACCAGCACGTCGACCGCCTCGCCCTTTTTGGCGAGGGCCAAGCGCTGATGCACCCCAAAGCGGTGCTGTTCGTCGACCACGGCGAGCGCGAGGTCGCGAAACTCGACCTGTTCCTGGAAGACGGCATGGGTGCCGATCAGCGTGTGGATCTCGCCCAAGGCCAGCCTTGCAAGGATGTCGTTGCGCTCGCGTCCTCGCTCGCGACCGGTAAGGATGGCGACATTTATGTCAGCCGCAGCAGCGAGCGGCGCAATGGTGTTGAAATGTTGCCGCGCCAAAATTTCCGTCGGAGCCATAAGCGCTGCTTGCCGGCCTCCTTCAATGACAGCCGCCGCGGCGAGTAACGCCACGACCGTCTTGCCAGAGCCCACGTCACCCTGCAGCAGGCGTAGCATCCGCTCCGGCTTGGCGAGATCCGCGATGATCTCGGCGACGGCTCGCTGCTGCGAGGGCGTAAGCGAGTAGGGCAACGCGTCGATCAGCTTCTTCCTAAGCTGTCCGGTTCCCGGCGTCGCTCGGCCTGCTGGCCGGCGCAGATGCGCACGCACGAGCGCGAGCGCCAATTGACCCGCGAGAAACTCGTCATAGGCAAGACGCGACCATGCCAATCCTTCCGGCAGAATGTCGGCAGGATCATTGGGTCGGTGGAGAAGGCGCAGCGCGTCAGCGAAAGAGGGAAAACGCTCGCGCGCTACCCAACTCGGCTCTTGCCACTCGGGCATGTCTGGCAGACGCGCGAGGGCTGCGAGGGCGGCCTTGCCTACCTGATTGAGACTCAGTCCCTCGGTCAGGGGATAAACCGGTTCGACCAGCGGCAGCGTCGGTAAATCCGCCTCGGCGACCACACGGTCGGGATGCACCATCTGCAGCATGTGGTCGTACAACTCCACAGTGCCCGACACGTAGCGGCGCTCTCCGATGGGCAGTAGCCTCTCAAGGTAATCTCTGCGTGCGCTGAAGTAGGTGAGTATGAGGTCGCCGGTCTCATCGCTGGTATAGACCTGATACGGCGCGCGCGGGCGGTAGGGTGGCGGCGGACGATGACGATCGACGCTGACGGCGACCGTGACGACGGTATCCGGCACCACGTCCCGCAGTTTCGGGCGCGCTCGACGGTCGATGACGCCGGCCGGCAAGTGAAAAAGCAGATCGATTACACGCGCCGGCTGTTCGCGACCGAACAATCGGCGATAAAGCTTTTCCAGCCGCGGTCCAACGCCGGCAAGCGTTGTGATCGCAGCGAATAATGGATTGAGCACGCTCGGCCGCATTCGCCATCCCAAACTTTGGGCCGATGGTCGCGCAGGACGTGTGGCATAGGCAATGCGGTTAGGCGCTGACATATCCCGTGAACATTATTATATGACCTGCCGCCCGGCTCGTCCGGGCTTTTGGCGTTGGGCATCGAATGACCGGCACGGCACGTTCGAGCAAGGGACTGGATTCGCGTCGGCGCAAACTCTTGTTCCGCGCTTGGCATCGCGGCATGCGGGAAATGGATTTGATTATGGGCCGCTTCGCCGACGCTACAATCGAGCGATTGGCGGCTGCCGAACTCCGCGACTTCGAGCACCTGATGGAAGTGCCGGACCCTGAAGTCTTGGCCTGGATCACAGGCGAAGCCGAGGTGCCGCCAACATACGATACTGCGCTGTTTCGCCTGCTGCGCGACTTTAATCGAAAAGGCGAGGGTGCACGATGAGCGTGCCGCGCAATCCCGCCGAACTTCTCATCCGGGGCCGTCCTCTTACGCTCGCAAACGTGGCTGATGGCGCTGAAGCGCTTGTTGTTGCCGATCTTGCCCGTGGCCTGGCGGCGCGCCCCGACGCAACGGCAATCAGCTTGGCCGTTCTCTGCCGCGATGGGCCGCGCATGGGCGCGCTCGCCCGTGCGCTCAAATTTTTTGCACCCGATCTGACTGTGCAGGAGTTCCCCGCCTGGGACTGTCTGCCCTACGACCGGGTTTCGCCTCACGCAGCGCTCGTCGCCCAGCGGATGACGGTGCTGTCCCAACTCGTGCGTGCACAACGGCGCGGCTCGGTATTGCTCACGACGGTCAATGCCGCTCTGCAACGCGTGCCGCCGGCGGACTACGTGGCCCGGCAGTCGCTTTCGCTCGCGCCAGGCCAAGTGCTCGCGATGGACGATATTACCGGATGGCTCGAGGTTAACGGGTTCATGCGCGCTTCAACGGTGCGTGAGCCGGGCGATTATGCCGTGCGTGGCGGTATCATCGATCTTTACGCGGCGGGCATGGCCGAACCGGTGCGGCTTGATTTTTTCGGCAACATCCTGGAGACGGTCCGCAGCTTCGACCCCGAAACCCAGCGCACGACAGATCAGTTGCGCGCGCTAGATCTCCTGCCGGTCGCCGAGTTCCAGCTTACGAGTGAGACCATTCGACGCTTCCGCCTCGCTTATGTGGAAGCATTCGGTGTGCCTGCGCCCGATGACGTTCTCTACCATGCGGTCACCGAAGGTCGGCGCCACCCCGGCATGGAGCATTGGCTTGCGCTCTTCCATGACCGGCTCGATTCCCTTTTCGATTACCTGACAGGCTGTCCCATAGTCCTCGAGCCGCTGGCCGAGGATGCTGTGCGCGAGCGGCTCCATCAGATCGAGGACTATTACGAGGCACGCCAGCAAGCGCTCGCCCAGCGCGGACCAGGCCCGCCCTACAAGCCGCTGTCGCCCCAACGGCTCTATTTCACGGAGGCCGACTGGCGTGCTCGGCTCGATGCCGCGGCCCTGGTGCGGCTGACCCCGTTCAAGGAGCCGGAGGGGCACGGGCATCTCATCGATGTCGGCACCAAGCAGGGGCGCAATTTTGCCGCCGAGCGCGCCGAGCCCGGCCGAAATGTGTTCGAAGCCGCGACCCGGCACGTCTCCACCCTGAAGGCCGACGGCAAGCGCGTGATCGTCGCACTTTGGAGCGAAGGTGCCCGCGAGCGCATGTGCCACGTGCTCGCCGACCACGGGCTCGGGGAGTTCGCGTTGGTTGAGTCGTGGCCGCAGGTGCTCGCGCTGCCGAAGTCACACGTCGCACTGACGGTTCTTGGGATCGAAAGCGGGTTCGAGACCGCCGAGGCGGCCGTAATCGGCGAGCAGGACATTCTGGGCGATCGGCTCGTGCGCCCGAGACGGGCAGCACGACGGGGGGAGAATTTCATCGCCGAGGTGACGAGTCTCGCCGCCGGCGATCTCGTTGTGCACGTCGATCACGGCATCGGGCGTTTCGCTGGGCTGCGCGCGATCGAGGCGGCCGGCGCGCCGCACGACTGCCTCGAGATTCATTACGCCGGCGGCGACAAGCTGTTCCTGCCGGTCGAAAACGTCGAGCTTTTGTCCCGCTACGGCGCGGAAGAGGCGCAGGTCGAGCTCGATCGGCTCGGCGGCGGTGCCTGGCAGGCGCGCAAGGCCCGCATGAAGCGCCGCATTCGCCATATTGCCGACACACTGATCAAGATCGCCGCCGAACGCCAGTTGCGCGAGGCGCCGCCGTTGATGGTCGAGCCCGGATCCTACGACGAGTTTTGTGCCGGCTTTCCCTACGAGGAGACCGAGGACCAGCAGGCCGCCATAGACGTCGTCTTGGACGAACTCGCTTCCGGACGGCCCATGGACCGGCTGATCTGCGGCGACGTGGGCTTCGGTAAGACAGAGGTGGCGTTGCGCGCTGCCTTCGTCGCCGCCATGAACGGCAGGCAAGTCGCGATGGTAGTTCCTACCACGCTGCTTGCGCGCCAGCATGCCCACACCTTTTTGGAACGCTTCCGCGGATTTCCCGTCAACATCGCGCAAGCCTCACGATTGGTTTCGTCATCTGAGTTGGCTCAGGTGAAGAAACGGATTGGCGACGGCAGCGCCGACATCGTCATCGGCACGCATGCGCTGCTCGGCAAGACGATCAAGTTTCGAGACCTCGGCCTTCTAATCATCGACGAGGAGCAACATTTCGGGGTCGCCCACAAGGAAAAGCTAAAGCAGTTGCGCACCGAAGTGCATGTGCTCACGCTCACGGCAACACCAATCCCGCGCACATTGCAGCTGGCCCTCTCGGGGGTGCGTGATCTGTCCATCATCGCCTCGCCGCCGGTCGATCGGCTCGCCGTGCGCACCTTCGTTGCGCCTTTTGATCCAGTCATCGTGCGCGAGGCGCTGTTGCGCGAGCGCTACCGCGGCGGGCAGTCTTTTTACGTCTGTCCGCGCATCGAGGATCTCCGCGGGGCCAAGGAGTTTCTTGACAAACATGTGCCGGAAGTGCGCGTCGCCGTCGCTCATGGACAGATGCCCGCGACGGTGCTCGAAGAGATCATGGCCGCGTTCTACGACGGCAAGTACAACTTGCTGCTCTCGACTACGATCATCGAATCCGGTCTCGACATTCCGACCGCCAACACGCTAATCGTGCACCGCGCCGACTGCTTCGGCCTCTCGCAACTGTATCAGCTGCGCGGACGCGTGGGCCGTTCCAAGCTACGCGCGTATTCGCTATTCACGTTGCCGGCCGTGGGCAAGATCACGCCCCAGGCCGAACGGCGGCTTAAAGTGCTGCAGTCGCTCGACACGCTGGGCGCGGGATTCCAGCTCGCCTCCCACGACCTCGATATCCGCGGCGCCGGCAACCTGTTGGGCGAGGAGCAGTCGGGTCACATCAAGGAAGTCGGCTTTGAGCTGTATCAGCAGATGCTGGAAGAGGCGGTTACGACTCTGAAGGCCGGCATCAGCGCGCCAGTCGCGGATAAGTGGTCACCGCAGATCACGGTCGGCACACCGGTGATGATTCCCGAGGACTACGTCGCCGACCTGCCGGTGCGTTTGGCGCTTTATCGCCGGCTGGCCGAAATCGAGGACGAACGCGAGATCGAGGCGTTCGGCGCCGAGCTGGTCGACCGCTTCGGACCATTGCCAGACGAAGTCGAGCACCTCCTCCAGATCGTGGCGATAAAGTCGCTCTGCCGGCAGGCCAATGTGGAAAAGGTTGAGACCGGGCCCAAGGGGGCGGTCGTGTCGTTCCGTGACAATACCTTCGCCAATCCCGACCCGCTCGTCGCCTTCATCCGGGATCTCGGCCCAGCCGCTCGGGTGCGGCCGGATATGAAGGTCGTCTTTTTCGACAATTGGGAAAACCCCGACGCGCGCCTGCGTGGAACTAGCGCCATTTTGCGCAGCCTTGTGGCCCTCGCGCAGCCCGCCAAAGCCGCATGACCACACGGGGGGTCGCGACCTACCAGTAGTGATCGCTGCGCTGTGTTGGATTACGCGGGATCGGCGTGACAAGCGCAGGTGGGAACGTGGGCACGCCAGCTCAAGGCGGCCTTGTCGTCCTATCTCCTGCGGCGTGCCCTGGTGCGAGCCGCCTTGCGTGCTGCGGCAGAACGGCGCGCCCCACCTTTCGTGCGCACCGCCTTGCGCGCCGCGGCGGATCGCTGCGAGGCAGTGCGGCGCGAGGCGGCGCGTCGAGCTTGCCTCGACAGTGCCGCGCGCGACACCGTGCTCCGCGGTTCGCGCTTGAGCACCCGGGAAACGGCGCGGGAGACACGCGGTCGCCGGTGAGTTTTGCGTTTGTGCTGGCCCGCCGCATAGGCATAAGCGGCACTCCGGCGGGTGCGCGCCTTGGCCTTTCCCCTCCCGGGCGGGCGAAGCCCAACGCCCGCACGTCTGGCCTTAGAGAGGCCGACGGCAATGGCCTGCTGCGGTGATCGCGCCCCATGTTCGCCGCGGCGGATCTTGCGGATCTCCTCGCGGACGAATTCGCCTGCCTGCGTCGTCGGTGCTTTTCCTGCGCGCTTTGCCTTGTGGGCCTTCTCGACTGTTCGCTTCTCCGGCATGGTCGTTCTCCTTGCGGCCGGTTCCGATTGTGCGGCGAACGGTCGCGTTAGCGTCGTTCAGCGCAACGCGCCGATCGCGCATTCATCCTATCAATGCACGTGACGCCGAATTGATCCCTGACGTGGAACCCACCAACGTTGGCCAGCAGACACATCGGCCTGGCGAGGGCCTGCCGCCTTTTTATTGGAAGCTAGCCGGCAACCTGCCGTTCGGCTCGTTCGTCCGCCGCGCGCGCGATCGCTTGCGCGAGATGTTCGGGTGGGTGCGCGCCCTGCACGGCAATATGGCCGCCAAAGATGAAGCAGGGCACACCGTCGATTCCAGCTTCCTTGGCAGAATCGGCTTCCTGTGTGATGCGCTCCACGTCCTCCTCGCTTGCGAGCCGCTCCCGCGTCCGCAGCGCATCGAGGCCGCATGCGGCTGCCGCCGTAACCAGCACGTCGCGGTTGGTAAGATCGGCACCTTCGGCGAAGTAGAGCTCCATCAGCCGCTGCTTCATTCGCGCGGCCTTGTCGCTCGCCCACAGAATTAGACGATGGCAATCGAGCGTATTGGGCTGACGCTTGATCTCGTCGAGGTTGTAGATCAGACCCTCCGCTGCCGCAGCCTGCGCGACGCGCTGCGCGATGGCCCGATAGTGCTCCGGTGAGCCGAACTTCATGGTCAGATATTCGTTGCGGCTGATGCCTTCGCGCGGTACCCAGGGATTTAGGAAGTAAGGTCGAAATCGCACTTCGACGCGAATGTCGGGTCGCAGCGCGATTGCCTTTTCTAGCCGCCGCTTACCGATGAAGCACCAGGGGCATACGACGTCCGACACCATGTCGATCGGTACGGCTGAAGTCATGGGGCTCGCTCCGCATGCAAGGGGAGCGAGCCTAGTCCCGCCCTCACTCGGCGGCAACCTTCACAGGGGCGCCAAGCCGCGCCACCAATGTGCTGAGGTCATCGGCAGGCTTGACGGCCGCCAGAGTGATCGTTGGTTTAATCACGCGGCGGTCATCACTGGGCGAGAGCATGGTGTGCTTGAGCACGCTGGCTATCTGGCGGGCAAGCAGATGGGCGCTGCGAAGGTCCGTTTTGGCGAAAGCCGCGAGGATCGATCCGTCCTGCTCCTGGCAGGCTAAGTCGGTGTTGCGCCCCAGCCGAGTAAAAAGTCGGGCGGCGTCGACATAAGCGCGGCCATCGGCAATGCCCTCGAAGGTAAAGCGCGCGATGGAGAGGGCGACGCCCGTCTCTTGGCTTTCTTGTACCGCGCGCTCGAGCTTGCGCCAAAAGACTTGTGCGACGAGCAGACCGGTATTGGGATCGATGGCCCCCTCGCTCTCGAGCGATTTCAAGGCGCGCGCCAGCCGAGCTTCGAAGGCATGCAACCGCGCCAGTGGAAGGATGCACTCGACGAGCCGCACGGGATCGCCTTCGGCGCGCACCAGATTCACGAGGCGCTTGTCATCCGCTGCAGCGTTGTTCAGCACGCCAACCGGTAGATCTTGAAACCGCGTGTCGCTGGCAACCAAGGTCAGGAGTGCCTCACCAACGCCTGGACCCAACCCCTCGCCAATGATGACCGCGTCCACGTCACGAGCGTTGAGATACCGTGCGGCGGTCTCGATGCTCAGCGCCCCGATGAGTCCGGCGCGTTCACCGATCGGGGCCGAAAGAACGGGGTAAGAGCCGCCGCGCGCGACGCAGAGCACCGCGGTCTCTTCCAGCAGGTTCGGCGGCATGAATGTGAATACTTTGTCTGGGCCCGATGCACGCGAGCGCCGCAGCGCGGTTGCATGAAGGGTGCGGATTCGCAGCGCCCAGCGCAGCCGCGCAATCAGGCGATCGGGGCACTCGTTCACTGCGATCGGCAGTGCGCCTGGAATGGCTGGAATGCTGCTCGCGTCGATGACGGAGATCACCGGCGTGACTGGGCCGCCGCGCATTTCGATGGATTCGATCGCCGCGCTCAGCTGTGTCGGGGAGGGCGTGACTTGCGGGTCAGCGATGGCGATGGCAACGGGCTGGGTCTCCGCAATGGCGGCGGGTACATCGGCCCAGCGCGTTTGTGCAATCGGGAAGGCGCCTGCCTTGCCAAGCACATCGGCTAGATCGGCCGCCGAACTCTCGGCAACCATCAGCATCGGACCCAGTAACGCCATGACAAGGAGCCGCTGCGCAGGATGGATCACACATCCTAAGCGAGGGCTGTTAACGGCTCGTCAACGAAATGAGCTACTTCGGAATCGAAAGAGAGTCACTTCATGGTGACTTCGGCTCGCGCCACCAGGTTTCGGGAAGGTAACCGTAGAGCGAAGTCACCGCCGGTCGGCCGACCGTGGTCCAACGCGCGATCCACTGGGCCGGAAGATAAAACAGCGGAATTACGTAGAAGCCGGAGATCAACACGCGATCGAGCGCGCGTACTGCGGCGACGAAATCGCCACGATCCTCCGCCTTGAGAAGCGCGGCAATCATTGCGTCGACCGCGCCGCTCTTCACGCCCATATAGTTGCGGGTACCGGGCTGGTCGGCAGCGGCCGACCCCCAATAGAAGGCCTGCTCATTGCCGGGCGACAACGACTGGTCCCAGCGGTTCTCGATCATGTCGAAATCGTAGGTGAGGCGCCGCCCCTCGTATTGAACCGCATCGACCACGCGCACGCGCGCCGCAATACCGGCGCGCTTGAGGCTTTGCGAGAACAACAGCGCGAGCCGCTCCTCGTCCCGCGCCGTCACCAGAATCTCGAAAGTCAATGGTCGACCGCTCTTGTGGTCGATCAACTGCGTGCCGCGCAGTTCGTAGCCCGCGGTTGCGAGCAGGTCGAGCGCGCGCTTGAGCGTTGTCCGGTCGCGGCCGGACCCGTCGCTGACCGGCGGCGACCATATGCCATCAAGTATGTCGGCACGCACCGCCGCGGCAAACGGCGCAAGCAGCGCTCTCTCTCGATGATCGGCCGGTCGCCCAGATGATGATAGTTCCGAGTCGTCGAAAAAGCTTGCGCTTCGCCGGTAGAGATCGAAGAAGTAACTGTGGTTGATCCATTCGAAGTCGAACAACAGCGAGATCGCCTCGCGCACGCGAACATCGGAGAAGACCGCACGACGCGTGTTGAACACGTAATAACTGCTCGCCTTTGGCACGCCGGTGGATAGCGCCTCCTTAACCACGCGGACATCGCGCACGGCCGGAAAATCGTAGGCGGTTTGCCAGCGACCCGGATCGTGCTCATTACGCATGTCGTAAAGGCCGCGCTTGAACGCCTCCAGATGTGAATTGGTCTCGCGGTAATAGTCGAAGCGAATCTCGTCGAAGTTCCATAGACCGCGATTGATGGGAAGCTCGCGACCCCAGTAGTGGGGATTGCGCTTGAGGATGAGACTCTTGCCGGGGTCGACATGGCCGACCAGATAGGGGCCGGTTCCGAGCGGCGCCTGGAACGACGTATCCTCGAATCTCTCAGGGTCGACGGCGTGCTTTGCCAGCACGGGCATCAGTCCGAGGATGAGCGCAAGCTCTCGGTCCTCACTGCCGGAGAGATCGAAGCGCACGGCCCGTTCGCCGATTGCTTCGGCTTTGGCGACCTTGGCGTAATAGGTGCGATGATTGGGCCGTCCCTTGTCGCGCAGAAGCTGCCATGAGAAGATCACATCCTCCGCAGTGACTGGCGTTCCGTCGGAGAACTTCGCGGTGGCGTCGAGGTGGAAGGTCACGTAGCTGCGCTGGGCGTCGGTCTCGATGCCCCGCGCAATCAATCCGTAAAGCGTGAATGGCTCGTCATAGCCGCGCGCCATCAGACTTTCGACCACGTAGCCGCGAATGGACGGTGGAGCGATCCCTTTCACAATGAAGGGATTGAGGCTGTCGAAGGTGCCGAGCACGCCTTGCACCAGGCGGCCGCCCTTGGGTGCGGAGGGTTCCGCATAAGGCAAGCGGGCAAAACCCTCTGGCCAGGCCGGCGCACCGTGCATCGCTATACCGTGCCGCACCTCGCCAGCGGCCGCCGCGCTCGGGCTGGCCGCACACAGGACAAGGCCAACTAGCGCCGCATGCCATGCGGCCGGGCGACGCGCCCGGCGTGGATGGATGGCATGGATGAAAGGGCTCACGGCGGCAATGCGATCTTCAGAAGTCTTTCCATTGAACCTCGCCAA
>WNEP01001941.1_pt1 | contig 12205 bp, 8 predicted proteins | sample 5399961 | NCBI WGS metagenome assembly WNEP01 (sample SAMN13153329, study PRJNA577476) | soil metagenome | isolation source: 20 cm grassland meadow soil pre-rain plot 5 | place: USA:California | collected 2015-09-08 | reverse complement strand
CTCGCCGCCTTCCGCTTGGCAGCCGGCTTCCGCCGCGGCGACGCCATCGGCTCATCCCTCATCGGCGCTGGTGTGGGCGGCGTCGGGGGTGCCGGCGGATACAGCGGCTCCATCATCCCGGGGCCGGTCCAGCTGCTCTCCGAAAAATCGGTTGGCTCGAGCATCGGACGATCTCTCCTCTGCTGGTTGTCGGTGGGCGTGGCCTATAGCTTACCGCGGGAATGCTGTCACGCAAGTGCGCCGCGGCGCGGCGGCGGGGCGCGGCTCCGGTGTGGGCCGGTCGCGACAAGTTAGCTTGACAAGGGCACTTACGAGCACTTACGTTCGCGCCTCTATGATCGTTCGCCGCCTCTTGGTCAGCGCCGCGCTCGCGTGGCCCGGTGTCGCGCACGCGCAAGCCGTCACCGAAGTCCAGGTCGCTCCGCCCTCGGTCACGATCAAGGTGGGGGAGAAAAGCGGGCTCCTGGCCACCGCCTTCGATCGCGTCGGCAACGTCATTCCCACCGCACGTGTCATCTGGTCGTCCAACAACGTCGCGGTCGCCAAGGTCGACAACAACGGCACCGTCACGGGAATGGGCGGAGGTGTCGCGATCATCGAGGCGCGGGTCGGGGCTCGCAAGGGCACCGCGGCGGTCCAGGTGGTGGGCGGTCCCCCCGCCGCGGCCACAACGACCCCGCCCGCGGCGCCGGCTCATCCCGCCGGAGAGCCGGCCGGGCCCCCCGGAGCGGACCCCCTCGCGGGCCAACCGGCCGGCACCGGTCCCGCGGCGGTGCTGCGTCTGGAGCCTCCGACCATCTATCTGCTCCCCTCCGAGAACACGCGCGCCGCGCCGCGCGCCCTCAAGGACGACGGGACCCCCGCCGCGCCCGTGCCGGTCACCTGGAAATCGCTCCGACCCGACATCGCGAGCGTGGACCAGAACGGCGTGATCGTGGCGCTCGCGCCCGGACAGGGCACGGTGCAGGTGACGAGCGCCGGCGGACTCACCGCCACGGCGCCCGTCGTGGTGCAGCAGAGCGACGTCGCGGTACAAGAGCCCGTCCCATTGGTCATGTCGCCCGGGGACGTCGATACGCTCCACGTCACGGTGCCGACACAAGGTGGGCGCCTGGTCAGCCCGCTCGCGCTACAATGGTCGACGGCCGATGCGGGCGTGGCGCGGGTCAACCTCACCGGCGTCGTGACGGCGGCGGCGCCGGGGCACACCACGCTCACAGTCGCGGGGCTGTTGCAGACGAAGACCGTGGAGGTCGTGGTGCATCGCGCCGTGGAGCAGCTGGCCGTGAGCCCCACGTACAAAGTGGAGGTCCCCCTCCCGATTCAGGGCACGGTGAAGTTCACGGTCCAGGGGCTCGCGGTCGACAAGACCCCGGTCCCGGAGGCGCAATTCCGCTGGACCGTTGCCGACACCTCGCTCGCGGGCTTCGATCCCGCATCGGGCACCCTGACCGGAAAGCGTGCCGGAAAGACCACGCTCACCGTGAAGGGCCCGGGTCCGGGGCTCACCGTCACCTGGCCGATCCGGGTGATCGCGGCGGGGCTCAAGCTGTCGGCGTCCCGTCTAGGAGTGCCGCTCGCCCGGCGCGTGCCGCTGCGGGCGAGCTTCGCCGACGAATCGGGGGCGGTGATCGGGGCGGCCACGGGCGTGACGTGGGCCTCCGACAATCCGTCCGTCGCGACGGTGAGCGAGGACGGGACGGTGACCACCGCCGCATACGGCCACGCCCGCATCACCGCGACGGCGCCGGGCGGGCGGCACGCGGTCGCCGACGTGTTCGTGCAGGGCGAGATCGTGGTGGCGAGCACGCGCTCCGGACGCTACCAGCTGTATGCGGCGGAGCGCGCCAACCTGGCGCAGCTCCGCAAGGTGATGGACGACACGGCCACGGCGACCGAGCCGGCGTTCTCGGCGGATGGCTCCCGCATCGCATTCACGTCGACCCGCGACGGGCAGCCCGAGGTGTACGTCATGGACGCCGACGGGACGAACGCCGCGCGGCTCACCAACTCGCCGGGCCTGGACGGCGACCCGTCGTTCAGCCCCGACGGACTGTCCGTCGTGTTTCACTCGCAGCGCACCGGTCACCGCCAGATCTACCTGCAGCCGATCACCAGCTCCGTCGCGGTGCCGCTCACGCAGGAGCCGGCCGACAACTCCCAGCCAAGCATGTCGCCCGACGGCGAGCTCATTGCCTTCGTGTCGAACCGCGACGGCAACAATCATATCTGGCTGATGGCCAAAGACGGCACCAATCAGCATCCGTTCACGCGGGGCCCGCAGGCAAAGGAGAGCGCACCACACTTCCTGCGCGACGGCACGCTCGCCTATTTAGTGGAGCAGAAAGAGGGGGGGCGCACCTCGACCCAGGTGGTGAAGGCCGACGTGACGACGGGGAAGGTCGCGCCGCTCGCGGGCACGGATTTGATGGTCACGGATTTCGCCGTCTCGGGCGTGGGTGACCTACTAGGCTTGGTGGTGGCGGTGCAGAAGAACGTGTTCCGGGTGTACATCCAGCCGATCGGCGCGAGCGCCGGCGCGCCCGTGGCGATTCCGACCAGCGGCGCCGAGCAGATGGTGTTTCCCGCGTTCATGCCGTAGCCGGGGAGCTCCCCACGCCATGCGCGCCTGGGTGATCCGCGCCACCGGCGGCCTCGACCAGCTACAGCAGAGCGACGTCCCCGACCCGCCCGGTCCGGGCTCCCTGGGCCCGCACCAAGTCCGCGTGGCGCCGCGCGCCGCGGCGCTCAACCACCTCGACCTGTTCGTGGTGCGCGGGCTGCCGCACGAATACCGCTTTCCCCACGTCGTGGGCGCGGATGGCGCGGGTGTCGTGGATGCCGTCGGGTCCGAAGTCCGGTCGGTACGACCGGGCGACCGGGTCATGATCAATCCGGGCATCCCCGACTATTCGTGCGAATACTGCCGCGCCGGCGAGCAGTCGCTGTGTCGCCGCTACGGCATTCTGGGCGAGCAGTTGCCGGGAACGATGGCGCAGTATGTCGTAGTGCCCGAGCAGAACGTCGCCACCATCCCGACACTCGCGACTCCGCTCACCTGGGCCGAGGCGGCGGCATTCTCCCTGGTCACGCTCACCGCCTGGCGCATGGTCGTGACGCGGGCGCAGGTCGTCGCGGGCGAGACGGTATTGATCTGGGGCATCGGCGGCGGAGTGGCCCTCGCGGCGTTGCGGATCGCCAAGCTCAAGGGGGCGAGAGTGATCGTTACAAGTTCCAGCGACGCCAAGTTACATGAGGCGCAGAAACTCGGCGCGGACGTCACCCTCAATCACACCACGCGAAAAGTCTCTCAGGAGGTTCGCGCCCTCACCGACAAAAGGGGTGCTGACGTGGTGATCGAGAACGTCGGCGAGGCGACCTGGGAGGAGTCGCTGCGATCCCTCGGCCGCGGTGGGCGACTCGTGACATGCGGATCTACCAGCGGTCCCCATGTCACGCTCGACCTGCGCCGGCTGTTCTGGCACCAATGGAGCATCCTGGGCTCGACCATGGGGAACGACGCCGAGTATCGGGAGGTGGTCCGCTTGCTAGGCGCGAGCGAGCTGCGTCCGATCGTGGACCGCGTGTTCCCGTTCAGCGAGGTGCGGGCGGCGTTCGAGCGGCTGGAGCGGGGGGAGCAGCTGGGGAAGATCGCGGTGGAGATCAATCCCTGACGCGCGCCGTCGTGTTCCCACGCTCAAGCGTGGGCCCGGCGAGGCACTGTCCAGAAGGACATCCGCTCCTGGTAGCCGCTTCGCTCGTTGTGCTTCGGCACAGCATCTGCCGAGCCCGCGCTTTCGCGTGGGACTATCGTAGCGTCGATCGATCAACCGATCGTCAATCGCGCATGTAACTGCTGCTCGGAGCCCAGTTTAGGGATCGGATTCGCGTTGCCTTTCCCCGGCTAAGTGATTATTTTTTGGCAACTTAGCCAGCTGCGGCGTCACCGAGTTCCCAATCCCTATTCCCTAGCCCCGGCTTCATGACCGCACCCAACGCCCGCGAACGTATCCTGCCGCGCCTCATCGAGGACGAGATGCGCGAGTCGTTCCTCGACTACTCGATGAGCGTGATCGTGCAGCGCGCGCTGCCCGATGTGCGCGACGGGCTCAAGCCCGTGCACCGCCGCATCCTGTACGCGATGAACGAGCTGGGACTCGTGCCCGGCCGTCCGTACAAGAAGAGCGCCACGGTGGTGGGCGACGTGCTCGGCAAGTACCACCCACACGGCGACGTAGCGGTCTACGACTCGCTGGTGCGCATGGTGCAGGACTTCTCGCTGCGCTACCCGCTGGTGGACGGGCAGGGCAACTTCGGCTCGGTGGACGGCGACCCGCCGGCCGCGTACCGCTACACCGAAGCCCGCCTCACGCGCATCGCGATGACGATGCTCGAGGACATCGACAAGAACACCGTCGACTTCGTCCCCAACTTCGACGACCGGCTGCAGGAGCCCACGGTGCTTCCCGCCCGGCTCCCCAACCTGATCGTGAACGGCACGTCGGGCATCGCGGTGGGGATGGCCACGAACATCCCGCCCCACAACTTGGCCGAGACGGTCGAGGCGATCAATCATCTGGTGGACCACCCCGATGCGTCCATCAAGGATCTCCGGAAGTTCATCAAGGGTCCCGACTTCCCCACGGGTGCGATCGTATACGGTCGCGAAGGCATCAAGGAGTGCTACGAGAAGGGCCGGGGCCGGATCGTGTTGCGGGCGCGCGCGGTGGTGGAAGAGAAGGAATCGACGGGCAAGCAGCAGATCGTCGTCACCGAGATCCCCTACCAGGTCAACAAGGCGAATCTGATCGCGCAGATCGCCCAGCTCGCCAACGACAAGAAGCTGGACGGGATCGCGGACATCCAGGACTACTCCGACCGCGAAGGGATGCGGATCGTCATCGATCTGAAGCGCGATGCCGTTCCCGCCGTGGTGCTGAACCAGCTGTACAAGCACACCCAGATGCAGACGACCTTCGGCGCGATCATGCTGGCGCTGGTGGACGGCGCGCCCAAGGAGATGGCCCTGAAGGAGCTGCTCGAGCACTTCATCGAGCACCGCCACACGGTTATCACGCGCCGCACCGAGTTCGAGCTCAAGCGGGCCCAGGACCGGGAGCACATTCTCGAAGGCCTGAAGATCGCCGTCGACCACATCGACGAGGTGGTGAGAATCATCCGCAAGGCGAAAGACGTGCCCACGGCCGACGCGGCCCTGCGCAAGCGCTTCAAGTTGTCCGAGAAGCAGGCGGCGGAAATCCTCAACATGCGGCTCGCCCGGCTCACCGCCCTCGAGATCACCAAGCTCGAGGAGGAGCTCAAGGAAGTCCGCAAGTTCATCAAGGAGTGCAAGGAGATTCTCGGCTCGAAGCCCCGCCGGCTCAAGATCCTCAAGGAAGAGCTCTCGGAGCTGGCGCACGGCTTCGGCGACGAGCGCCGCACCGAGATCGTCGCCGATCAGGGCGAATTCTCGATCGAGGACCTGATCGCCGAAGAGGACATGGTCATCACCGTGTCCCACGCCGGTTACATCAAGCGGCTCCCCGTCACCGCGTACCGTCGCCAGCGACGCGGCGGCAAGGGTGTGATCTCCGCCCACACCAAGGAAGACGACTGGGTCGAGCACCTGTTCATCGCCTCGACCCATGATTACGTCATGTTCTTCACCCAGCAGGGCCAGTGTTACTGGCTCAAGGTGCACGAGATTCCGCAGGCGGCGCGCGCCGCGCGCGGCAAGCCGATTCTCTCGTGCGTCGCCATGAAGCCGGACGAGCGCCTCGCATCTCTGGTGCCGGTGCGCGAGTTCTCCGAGGACCAATACCTGCTGTTCGCCACGAAGCAGGGCGTGGTGAAGAAGACGCGGCTCTCCGAGTTCGGCAATCCGCGCTCGGTAGGGATCCGCGCCATCAACATCGAGAAAGGCGACGAGCTGATCGACGTGCAGGTCACAGACGGCCGCAACGACATCGTGCTCGCCACCCGCCACGGCATGAGCATCCGCTTCCACGAGAAGGACGTGCGCGACATGGGGCGCACGGCGACCGGCGTGAAAGGGATCGAGCTCGACAAGAAGGACCACGTGATCGACATGGTCGTGGTGCGACGCAAGTCGACGCTGCTCGCCGTCACGGAAAAGGGGATGGGCAAGCGCTCCGAGCTCGACGAGTACCGCGTGCAGCACCGCGGCGGACGCGGTATCATCACCTTGAAGCGCGCGGACAAGACCGGCGATATCGTCGCGCTCAAAGAGGTGCTCCCCGACGACGAGCTGATGATGATCACCAAGAAGGGCATCATGATCCGGGTGCCGGTCGAGGGGATTCGCGTCTCCGGCCGCAACACACAGGGCGTGAAGGTGATGAACCTGACCGCGGGCGATCTGCTGGTGGATGTGGCCCGGGTCGTGAAGGAAGACGAGGCAGAAAACGGCGACGGCGAGGGGGACGACGAGGACGCGCCGCGCAAGCCTGCCAAGGCCAAGAAGCCCGCCGCCCCGAAGGCGAAGCAGAAGCAGAAAAAGAAATCCTAGCGTGGTGACCGCCCAGGACGTGCGGGAGGCAGCCGCGGGGCTCGTGGGCGTGGCGGTGCGTACGCCGCTGCGCTTCGTCGAGCCGCTCGACGCCTACCTCAAGCTCGAGAGCCTCCAGCCGATGGGCGCGTTCAAGCTGCGCGGGGCCTATAACGCCATACGTCGTATGCCGTACGACGTACGACGGGGTGGGGTCATCACGTACTCCAGCGGGAACCATGGCCAGGCGGTGGCCTACGCAGCGCAGCTGGTCGGGGTGCCGGCCGTGGTGGTGATGCCCGAGACCGCGCCCGCCGTCAAGGTCGCGGGGGTCAAGCGCTGGGGAGGTGAGGTGGTGTTTGCCGGCCGGACGTCGGAGGATCGGCAGCAGCGGGCCGAAGCCATCGCGGCCGAGCGCGGGCTCGCGATCGTGCCGCCGTTCGACCACGCGGACATCATCGCCGGCCAGGCGACCGTGGGCCTGGAGATCGCGCAGCAGCTGCCCGACGTCCGCACGGTGGTCGTGCCGGTGGGCGGCGGCGGGCTCATCGCGGGGGTGGTCACCGGGCTCGCGGCGGCGGGCAGCGAGGCGCGGGTGTGGGGCGTCGAGCCCGCGGGCGCCCCAAAGCTCACCCGCTCGCTCGCCGCGGGCCGGCCGGTGCGGCTCGACCGCACGGCGAGCCTCGCCGACGGGTTGATCACGCTCAGCGTGGGAGCCGTTCCCTTCGCGCACCTGACCGCGCAGCGCGACCGGCTGGCGGGAGTGGTGCTGGTGGACGATGAGGGGCTGCGCGAGGCCGTCCAGTTTCTCTGGCGCCAGGGCCACCTCGCGGTGGAGCCGTCCGGCGCCGCGACGACGGCCGCGCTCCGCTCCGGCGCGGTGCGGCCCGTCCCACCCACCGTGCTGGTCGTGAGCGGCGGCAACGTCGACCCCGCCCTGCTCGAGGACTGACGGCGCTTGAGCCCCGAAGCCGCTGCCAAGATCCTCGTCGCCGACGACGACCAGTCCCTGGTGCGCACGCTCACCTGGATCCTCAAGGAAAACGGCTACGACGTGGTCGTCGCCCCCGGGGGCGAGGGGCTCATCGGCATGCTCGAGGAGGAGCGGCCCAACCTGCTGCTGCTCGACATCATGATGCCCAAGGTCGACGGCCTGCAGCTGCTCGCCAAGATGAAGGCCGACGACCGGTTCCGCGACGTGCCGGTCCTGATGATCTCATCGATGCCGCCCGAGGAGGCGACGGTGAAGTCGCTGGGGCTCGGCGCCGCCGACTTCATCTCCAAGCCGTTCCGGGTGCGCGAGCTGCTGGCGCGCGTGAAGGCGCACATCCGCTCGGCGCAGGAGCTGGCCCACGCCCGCGACGAAGCGCAGAGCCGGGCCGCGATCGTCGACATCCTGCACGAGGTCACCGACTCGCTCAAGCCCGACGAGATCTACCATATCCTGGTGCGGCGCGTCGCCCGCGTGCTGCAGATCTCCAAGTGCTCGATGGTGCTCGCCAAGCCGGGAGACCAGCTGGGCGTGGTGGTGGCGGCGTACGAGAACCCCATGCTCCGCAATCTCGAGATCGAGCTGGCGCGCTACCCCGAGATTCAGCGCGCGCTCACCGGCAGCCGGCCGGTGCTGGTCGAGGACGTCTCGTCCGATCCGCTGTACGAGAGCGAGCGGGTCCGCTGGCAGCGCGAGGGCATCACCGTCCCGACCCGCTCCGCCGTCGCGCTCCCGTTCTCCATGAAGGATCAGCAGCTGGGCGTGTTCTTCCTGCGGACCACGGGCGAGGACCCGCCGCTCACCCGCGCCGACGCCGGGTTCGCCGAGACCGTGATTCGCACGGCCGTGGCGGCGATCGAGAAGGCCTACGATTTCGAAACGGCGGTGTCGGACAAGAAGCGGCTCGAGAAGCTGGCGGCGACCGACGCGCTCACCGGCTGCATGAACCGGCGGGCGCTGTCGGAGGAGCTCGAGGCGGAGCTCGATCGAGCGCGCCGCTACAACCTGGCCCTCACCATTCTGCTCGCCGACATCGATCGGTTCAAGCTCGTGAACGACACGCGGGGCCACATTGCGGGCGACTCCGTCCTGCGCCAAGTTGGCGAGATCCTGCGCCGCGAAGTACGCTCTGTCGACCAGGCGGCGCGGTACGGTGGGGAGGAGTTCGTGGTGGTCATGCCCGAGACGGCGCTGCACGGCGCCGCGCTCTTCGCCGAGCGGCTGCGGCGCCGCGTCATGCACACCGACTTCGCCGACCCGGGAGAGGATCCCCTCAACCTGACGATCTCGATCGGGCTGGCGTCGTTCCCCGACGACCGCGTCACCAGCGCCGACAGCTTCGTGGCCCTGGCCGATCAGGCCCTGTACCGCGCCAAGAACGAAGGGCGCAACCTGGTGCGTCAATGAGCGAGCGGCGCTGCCCCAAGTGCGGCACGGTGTACACCGATACGGCACGCTTCTGCGCCCGCGACGGCAACATGCTGGTCGAGGTGCAGTCCAAGGCTGCGACCACCGCCCCCGCCCCCGGCGCCGGCACCGCCGCGCGCACGCCCACAACACCGAAGCCCGGGCTCGAGCGCGCCTCCTCGCTCTCGGGGCACGTCCTGGACTCCCGCTACCAGGTCCAAAAGAAGCTGGGCGAGGGTGGCATGTCGTACGTGTACCTGGCCCGCGAGGTGGCGTCCGGCCAGGACGTCGCGATCAAGGTGCTCTCCCCCAAGCTCGCCACCGACAGGAGCTCGGTCGAGCGGCTGAGGCGCGAGGCGGGGCTCGCCATGCGGCTCGACCATCCTAACGTGTGCCGCATCCTCCGCCTGGGCGAGTCCGAGGATGGCCTGATCTACCTGGTGATGCCGTTTCTCAAGGGCGAGCTGCTCTCGGACCGCGAGGTGAAGGTCGGTCCCATGCCGGTCGCCGCCGGGATCGCCGTGCTGCGGCAGGTGTGCGCCGGATTGCACCACGCGCACGAGCTGCAGATCGTGCACCGCGACCTGAAGCCCGAGAACATCATGCTCGTGACCGACGAGCCCGCCGGCGATCGGGCCGTGGTCATGGATTTCGGGCTCGCCAAGGAGCGCCGCGCCGACCCGGCGATCGCCAAGCTCACCGCCACGGGCATCATCCTCGGCACGCCGGAGTTCATGAGCCCCGAGCAGATTCGCGGCAAGCAGCTCGACGCGCGCTCCGACATCTACGCGCTCGGGATCGTCGCGTTCGAAATGTTCACCGGCAAGCTCCCGTTCCACGGGCGCAACGCGCAGGAGATGATGATCGCGCGGCTGCGCGGCCGGCCACTCAAGTTGCGCCAGCTGCGGCCCGACCTCCCCGAGGGTCTGGAACGGACGCTGGGGCGCGCCCTCGAGTCGAACCCCGAGGCGCGCTACACCACCGCTCTCGAGTTCGCCGACGCCCTGTCGACGTTCCACGAAGGCGGCCTCCTGTCGAAGATCAAGGAGAAGCTGAAATAAGGCGCTTCCCGGCCTTCGATCCGCCCGAATACGTCGAGTGGCAGCCGGACGCCGCGCTGGTGCGCGCCTTCCGCGAGACGCTGGAGCGGGATCCCGAGCGCGCCGCCATCGTGGCGCGGCTCGCGCCCGAGGACATGATCGCCCTGTACGCGGGGTTGCTGCGCGCCCGCCTGCACGACATCCAGCTGAAGCGCTGGGTGCGCACCGGCGTGATCTCCAAGGCGTGGCTGGGGACGGGCGAGGAGGCGGTCACCGGGGGGCCGGGGCACGCGCGGGGGGGGGGGCGACGTCGTGGCGCCGATGATCCGCAACGCCGCGGCGTGCTGCGAGCTGGGGATGCCGGTCGCGGACATGCTGCGCAGCTATCTCGGCAGCGACGACTCGCCCTCCCGTGGCCGCGACTTGCACGTCGGCGCCTGGGAGCACGGCGTGCTGCAGCCCATCTCGCACGTGGGCGATATGGTGCCCGTCATCAGCGGCATCGCGCTCACGTTCCACCTGCGGCGCGAGCCGCGCGTCGCCCTCACCTGGGTGGGCGACGGCGCCGCCAATACGGCGGCAGCGCACGAAGGCACGAACTTCGCCGCCGTCCGCCGGCTGCCCGCCATCTTCATCCTCCAGAACAACCAGGTGGCCCTGGGGACTCCGCTCGAGCGCCATCACCTCCCGGGCCAGTTTCTCGAGTGGGCCGCGAGCTACGGTATCCGGGGCGGCGCGTTCGACGGCAACAACGTGCTCGATGCCTACGCGGCGACCCGACTCGCGGCCGAGCGCTGTCGCCGGGGCGAGGGGCCGGCGCTGCTGGTCGCGGAGACCTTTCGCATGGGCGGGCACGCCACCCATGACGAGCGCGAGGCGCGCGACACGCTGCCGGATGAGCTCTTCAAGAGCTGGGGGAAGCGCGACCCGATAGGCTTGTACGAGGAATACCTGAAGCAGCGGGGCGTCGCCCCGACGCGACTCGCGGACATCGAGGCGGACGTCACGGCAGAGGTGGAGCGGGCCGCCGAGGAAGCGCTGCGCAGCCGCGACAAGATGCCGCCCAGCGAATCCGCGCTGGTGGGCGTGTACGCGAACGGGAGGGAGAGATGAAAACTGATGCGGTGAAGGGCGGTGCAAAGCAGTGGAGGGCGGTGCAAGTAGGCGGCGGGGCTGTCGCACTGGCGGGGCTGCTGCTGGCCTTGCCCACCCTTCACCGCCTTCCACCGCCCTCGACCGCCCTCCACTCCGACATCCACGCCGAATACGTGAAGTTTGCGAGCGGGCGGGACACGATCACTGCGTATCTGGCCTATCCCGAGCGCGCGGAGCGGGCTCCGGCCGTGGTGGTGATCCACGAGATCTTCGGCATGTCGGATTTCATCCGCCAGACCACCGAGCAGCTCGCCAAGGATGGCTTCGTCGCGATCGCGCCCGACTTGCTGTCGCGCCGGGGCGGTACGCCTCCGTCCCCCGACTCGGCGCGCAAGCTCATCGCGGGACTCGCCCCCGACACGGTCACTCAGGATCTCGACGCCACGGTGGCGTACGTGCGGCGCGTGAAGGCGGTGCGGGCCGACCGCGTCGGCGTGATCGGGTTCTGCTGGGGCGGCGGCCAGAGCTTCCGCTACGCCACGAACAACCCCTCGCTCTCGGGCTTCGTCGTCTGCTATGGCCCCGGCCCGGAGGCGCTCGCCGTCGCGCGCATCCGCGCCCGCGGCCTGGGCGTGTACGCCGCGAACGACGCGCGCATCGATGCGGGGTTGCCGGACGTGGACGCGGCCATCCGGACCTACCACAAGAGCTACCGCTACACGGTCTATCCCGGCGTCGGCCACGGGTTCCTGCGTACGCGCGAGCGGCCCGAGGTCGCAGACAGCGCGTGGCGGGATGTGATCCGGTTCTTCAGGGAGAGTCTGGAGCGATAGGCGGCAGAGGGCGGCACAGGGCGGAAAGAGGCGGCAGCAACCATGGCCGCCCGTTGCCGCCCGTTGCCGCCTATTGCCGCCTACTGCCGCCCATTGCCGCTCTTCAGGTACTCCCGCGCCCGGTCCAGCAGCGGATCGTTGCCCGCCAGGAGATCGTCCACCGTCGGGACCACGAGCAGGTCGGGCTTCACACCGATCCCCGCGTACTCCGTCCCGTCGGCGAACGAGTGGCGCGTGACCGGGAGCTGCACGCCCCAGTTCTTGGGGAGCGCGAAGGTGGCGATATCGCCCACGCTCCCGGCGGAGGGCTCGCCGATGATCACCCCGCGGC
>WNEP01002213.1_pt1 | contig 12240 bp, 11 predicted proteins | sample 5399961 | NCBI WGS metagenome assembly WNEP01 (sample SAMN13153329, study PRJNA577476) | soil metagenome | isolation source: 20 cm grassland meadow soil pre-rain plot 5 | place: USA:California | collected 2015-09-08 | reverse complement strand
CGTGATGATGGGGCTCGCCGCCCCCTGCTTCATGCCGTCGTAGATACGCGCATTGACCTTGGCCATCAACTTTTCGAAGTTGGCCTGCGCGGCTACGACTTGCTGGTACACCGAATTGGCCTGGACGCTCTGGAGCGCCCGGTCGTAGCGCTCCACCTGCTCTTTCGCGGGCTCGCGACCTTCCTGGCTCGCGCGCTCGATCTCTTGCGCGATGCGCTCGACGTCGGCGAGGAGCTGCTTGCAGGTCGCGTCCTCTTTCATCCGGTCGCTGGCCCGGAGCAGGGTCTTGTACTCGTCGCTCTGGCCCAGTAGCCGGCCCAGTTCCTGCGCCTTCTCGTCGATCACGCGTCCTCCTCGAGGATGGCCAGCACGTAGCGCCGCCGGCCGAACAGGTCGTCGTACACGTTCACCCGCGACCAGGCCAGCTCGCGGGCGAGCCGCACCACGCGCTCCGCGCGCCGCTCGTCCACCTCCAGGGCGAGCAGTCCGCCCGGCTCGAGCACGCCGCGCGCCCCGGCGAGCAGGGCCCGTGTGGCCGCGAGCCCGTCCGGGCCGCTCACCAGCGCGTCGCGCGGCTCGAACCGCGTGACGGACCGGTCGAGGTGCAGGTACTCGGCGCCCGTCAGATAGGGCGGGTTGGAGACGATCGCACGATACCGCTCGCCCGCGAGCGGGGCGAGCAGGTCGCCCTCGCGGACCTCGACCGGCACCGGCGGCCGCACCAGAGCGACGTTCTCGCGCGCCAGAGCCGCGGCCTCGGGCGACCGTTCGACCGCGATGACTCGCTCGAAATGACCCTCGACGGCGAGTGAGAGGGCGATGCACCCGCAACCGGTGCCGATGTCGGCAACGGTCCCCCACGTTGCACGTTGCACGTTACACGTCGCCCGCACGTTCCGGAGAACCAGGTCGACCAGCCCTTCGGTCTCGGGCCGAGGGATAAGGGCGCGGCGATCGAGCTTCAGGTCGAGCGTGCGGAAGCCGGTGCGGCCGGCGGCGTACGCGAAGGGAACGCCGCTCGAGCGCCGCTCCACCGCCCGACGGAACCGCTCCAACAGCTCCGTTGCGGGCTCCTGATCCTGTTGCAGCCACACGTCGCCCGGTTTGATCTCCCCGCCGGCCACGGCGGCCCACAGCATGGTGGATTCCTGGCGCGAACTGGGCAGGCCGGAGGCCGCGAGACGACGGGCGGCGTCCGTCAGCGCCTCACCGATCGTAGAGCCGCGCGCGATACGCTCAAGCACTGAGTCGCTCCTTCTCGCCGGCGAGCCGCAGCGCGTTGATCAGATCGTCGAGGTTGCCGTCCAGCACCTCGGACAGGTTGTGAACCGTGTAGTGAATGCGGTGATCGGTGACGCGATTCTGAGGGAAGTTGTAGGTCCGGATCTTGGCCGAGCGATCACCGGTGCCCACCTGCGCCCGTCGCTCGCGAGCACGGGCGGCCTCCTGCTCGGCGATCATCTTGTCGAGCAGGCGCGAGCGCAGCACTTCGAGCGCCTTGATCTTGTTCTGCAGCTGGCTCTTCTGGTCCGGCACTGCACCACGAGATTCGTGGGCACGTGGGTGATGCGTACGGCGCTATCGGTGGTGTTGACGCTCTGACCGCCCGGTCCCTGGGAGCGGAACACGTCGATCCGGAGGTCCTTCTCCTCGATCTTGACGTCGACCTCCTCCGCCTCGGGAAGCACCGCCACGGTAGCAGCCGACGTGTGAATCCGGCCCTGCCCTTCGGTCACCGGTACGCGCTGCACGCGGTGGACCCCCGATTCATAGCGCAGCGTGCCGTAGACACCGGGACCGCGGGCGGCGAAGATGGCTTCCTTCAGGCCTCCGAGATTCCCCTCGGAGAGGGAGACCACCTCGACCTTCCAGCCCCGGCGCTCGCAAAACCGGGTGTACATGCGAAACAGCTCGGCGGCGAAGAGCGCCGCTTCGTCGCCTCCCGTGCCGGCGCGGATCTCCACGATGGCGTCGCGGTCGTCCAGCGGGTCGGCCGGGGTGAGCAGCTCGGCGAGCCGCTGCTCGAGGCGGGCGATCTCGGGGCGCAGCAGCTCCAGGTCGGCGCGGGCGAGCTGCGACAGCTCGGGATCACGGTCCTGCAGCACTTCGCGTGCCTGGCCCAGCTCCTGCCTCAGCCGGTCGAGCCGGTCGTGCCCCTGACGGATCTGGTCGAGGCGGGCGTGCTCGCGGCCCAGCTGCCGCAGCTTGGCCGGATTCCGCGCGGTCTCGGGGTCGGCCAGCTCGCGGGCGACCTCCTCCGCCCGTGCGAGCGCCTGGCGGAGTCGGTCCTCCACGCGTCAGCCTGCGGCCTTCTCCGTCCCGTATTTCTGGCGGAAGCGCTCCACGCGCCCGGCCGTATCCATCAGCTTCTGCTTGCCGGTGAAGTACGGGTGGCACTTGGCGCAGACTTCGACGTGAATCACCGGCACCGTGGAGCGCGTCACGAAGCTGTTGCCGCAGGCGCACTGCACGGTCGCTCGGTGGTAGGCGGGGTGGATTCCGGGTTTCACAGCACACGATCCTTGACTGGAAGTCGACCGACCAGAAGTGTGGAAATATAACTGGCGCCATAAGTTGGCGGCAAGCGCCGGGCGGCGCGCCGAATTGACAGCAGCTACGCTTGTACGTAAGCTTGCCCCACCATTCCACCCCACCACGCGTAAGGGGAAACCCATAGAAGGTGCCGCTGTTCAGCCAGTTGGCCGCCGCGGAGCTCGACCGGGTAGCCGAGATCACCCGCGAGCGGAGTTATCCCCGCAATTCCGTGATCCTGTTCGAAGACGACCCGGGGGACGCCCTGTACGTCGTCGCCACAGGCCAGGTAAAGGTGGTGCTGATCGGCGAGGACGGGCGCGAGGTCATTCTGTCGGTCCTGGGGGAAGGCGACTTCTTCGGTGAGATGTCGCTCATCGACGAGGAACCCCGCTCGGCACACGTGATCGCGATGGAGGACTCGAACCTGCTCGTGATCCGGCGCGAGGACTTCCAGGCCATTCTCCAGCAGTCCCCGGGCATCGCGATGGGCTTGTTGCGCGAGCTGTCGCGCCGCCTACGCCGCGTGGACGAGAAGGTCGGCTCGCTGGTGCTGCTGGACGTGAACGGGCGCGTGGCGCAGCTGTTGCTCGATCTCGCCGACGAGGCCCGCTCGGACCGCATCACGCGCCGACTCACCCACCATACCATCGCGCAGATGATCGGGTCCTCTCGCGAGACGGTGAGCCGCACCATGCGCGAGCTCGTGGACAAGGGCTTCATCGAGATCAGCCGTCGCGAGATCCTGATTCGCGACCGCGCCGCGCTGGAAGCCTCGGCCGGACGGTCGTGAGGTGCGTCACCTTCTAGCCCTCGAGTTTTCCATAACTTAGCTACTGGTGCGGCGGTGCCGGGACGCATGGCCTATACGGTGACCTTCTGGGGAACGCGGGGGTCGATCCCGACCCCTGGGGCCCACACCGCTCGCTACGGCGGCAACACGCCCTGCGTCGCGGTGGAAGGCACGGGGGGCGGGGGGGACAACGGCCAGGGCCAGCTGGTGATCCTCGACGCCGGCACGGGGATCCGGGCGCTGGGGCGCGAGCTGGTGGAGCGGCAGAACGGCGCGGTGCAGGCGGAGATCCTGCTGTCGCACGCGCACTGGGACCATATCCAGGGCTTGCCGCACTTCAAACCGTTTTTCGCCCCCGGAAACGCGGTGCGGATCTGGGGCTCGCGCCAGGGGACGACCTCGCTCGAGGCGATCCTGCGCCAGCAGATGGATCCGGCGGTGTTCCCGGTGCCGCTCGACGCGCTCTCGGCCAAGCTCACCGTCCAACAGGTGGAGCCGGGAGAGTTCACGGTCGGCACGTTCCGCGTGCGAGCGATACGGCTGCGCCATCCGGGGACGACGCTGGGCTACCGGCTGACGCCGGCGGCAGGCGGCCCGAGCATGGCCTATATCACGGACAACGAGCTGGGGGCGGGGGGTCGCTATAGCACGCCGGCGTCGTGGCGCAAGGAGTTCGTGGCCTTTCTCAACGGGGTACAACTGTTGATTCACGACGCCATGTACACCCCCGAGGAGCTGGAAGAGCATCGCGGCTGGGGCCATTCGACGTTCGAAGAAGCGGTCGCCCTGGCCGGCGAAGCGGGGGTGCAACGACTGGTCCTGTTCCACCACGAGCCGGAGCACGGCGACGAGGCCATCGATGGGCTGGTCGCCGCGGCCCGCCGCCAGGCGCGGTTGAAGGGGTTGCCGGCCGAGGTGGTGGCGGCGCAGGAAGGGATGACGTTGACCCTCTGAGCCATTCTGATTCGGGAGCTCATCATATGCGTTCGCGTTCGCTAGGCATCGTCGTGTCGCTCGTGTTGCTCGCGCCCGTGGGAGCGGGGCTCTCCGCCCAGGGACGCGGCCAGGACACGCGGCCAGGCATCGCCGTCCTGCCGTTCGACAACAGCGGCTCCTACGGCCAGGACAAGGAGAACTTCGAGGCGCTCGAGAAAGGTATCGCCGGCATGATGATTTCCGAGCTGGCCGCGAACCCCTCGGCTCGGGTGGTGGAGCGGGAGCAGATCGAAAAGCTCATCGCGGAGCAGAACCTGGGGGCTTCGGGCAAGGTGAGCTCGGAAACCGCGGCCAAGGTGGGGAAGCTGGTGGGCGCGCGCTACGTGATCACGGGCGCGTTCATCGATTTCTACGGCGACTTCCGGCTCGACGCGCGGATGATCAACGTCGAGACGAGCGAGATCGTCAAGGTCGAATCCGACCGCATGCAGCGGGACCATCTGTTCGACCTGATTCGCAACGTGTCGGGGCGCCTGATGAAGGACGCCAACCTGGCGCCGCTCCCGAAGCAAGCCTCCGACCAGCGGATGGGCCGCCAGGTGCCGACCGAGGCGCTGACCTTCTACTCCAAAGCACTGCTGTATCAGGACCGCGGGCAACGCGACAAGGCGGTCGAGATGTACCAGAAGGCGCTGGCCGTGTTCCCGGAATACAGCGAAGCGCAGCAGGGGCTGCAGCGCGTCAAGACCTCGTGACGGCTGGGTGACCGGGCGCGCGGGCTCCACGCCATGAGGTACCTGCTGCTGCACACCTCCGCGTGGGATGCGACGAGTGTCGGTCCCGCGCTCGAGCGCGCCCAGATCGAAGCGCGCCAGGCGCGTCTGCCGCGGGACCTCGCGGTCGATGAGCGGCCGACCGTCTTCCTGCTCGACTCCGAAAGCCGTTCCACGTTCCCGCTCGACGTGTTGCGCGCCTTCATCGACGCGGGGGGCGCGATCGTGGCCCTGGGCCGCAACGGGGAGACGGACGTCCCGGCGGAGATGCCGGCCGAGCTGCTGTCGGGGTTCGTGCGCCAACCGGTGGGCACCCGGCAGCTGCTGGTGGCGGTGCGGGCGGGGTATCGCGAGGCCGCCGCCCGCGTGGAGACCGCCCGGGCCCGGGCCGAAGCGGCGAGCCGCAGCCGCGAGATCGGCGAGCTCACCCGCATCGGCGTCGCGCTCGGCACCGAGCGCGACGTGAAGTCCCTGCTTGACTTGATCCTCACGCAGGCCCGGCGCATCACGTCCTCCGACGCCGGGAGCCTCTACCTCGTGGAAACCGGCGATCAGGGTCAGAAGCGCCTGCGCTTCCGGTTGGCTCAGACCTATTCCAAACCCGAAGCACCGTTCATCGAGTTCACGATACCGGTCGACCGCTCGAGCCTCGCGGGCTACACGGCCGTGACGGGTGAGCCGCTCGTGATCGACGACGCGTACTTCCTGCCGCCCGACGTGGAGTACAGCATCAACCGCTCGTTCGACGAGCGGTACGGCTACCGCACCAAGTCCATGCTGGTCATCCCGATGAAGGATCACAAGGAGGACGTGATCGGTGTGTTGCAGCTGATCAACCGCAAGCGCAACCCCGAAGCGATACTCGCGACGCCGGCGGACGTCGAGGGACAGGTCGTGCCGTACTCGAAGCGCACGGTGGAGCTGGTCACCGCGCTCGCCGGCCAGGCGGCGGTCGCCATCGAAAACAGCCGGTTGTACGAGGAGATCGAGCGTCTGTTCGAGGGGTTCGTCAAGGCGGCGGTGCACGCGATCGAGCAGCGCGACCCGACCACCTTCGGCCACTCGGGGCGGGTCGCGAACATGACCGTGGGCCTCGCCGTCGTGGTGGACCGCGCGGGCGACGGCGCCTACCAGGGCGTGCGCTTCACGCGCGAGCAGATCCGCGAGCTCCGCTACGCCGGGCTGCTGCACGACTTCGGGAAGGTGGGCGTGCGCGAGCAGGTGCTCGTCAAGGCGAAGAAGCTCTACCCGCTGCAGCTCGAGCTGATCCGGCAGCGTTACGACTTCGTGCGGCGCACGGCGGAGCGGGAGTTCTGGCGGCGGCGCGCCGAGTTTCTCGAGGCGCACGGCCGCCAGGGGTACGAGAAGTTTGTCGCGGAGATCGAGGCCGAGCACGCCCGCGAGATCGGGATGCTGGACCGCTTTCTCGAGGCCGTGCTGCGGGCGAACGAGCCGACGGTCCTGCCGGCGGAGCGGTTCGAGGAGCTGCTCGCCCTGGCCCGCTGCACGTACCAGGATCTGTCCGGCGAGCCGCGTCCCTACCTGAGCGACGAGGAGATGCGCTACCTCACGATCCCCAAAGGCTCGCTCGACGAGAGCGAGCGGCTGGAGATCGAGAGCCACGTCACCAACACCTACCGCTTCCTGCAGCAAATCCCCTGGACCCGCGAGCTGCAGCACGTGCCGATGATCGCGTATGGGCACCACGAAAAGCTCGACGGCGCAGGCTATCCGCGGCGCGTGGCGGGTGATGCGATCCCGATCCAGACCCGCATGATGACGATCAGCGATATCTACGACGCGCTCACCGCCGCCGACCGCCCCTACAAGTCCGCGGTGGCGCCCGCGCGGGCCCTCGACATCATGGTGGAGGAGGTGCGCGCCGGCCAACTCGACCAGGAGCTGTTCCGGCTGTTCGTGGATGCCAAGGTGTTCGAGGCGAACACCTAGCGGATCAGGAGCCGGACCGCCACGATCAACAGAAACACGCCGAACGCCCGCCGCAGCGCCACGTCCGACACCGACCCCGCCAGCTTCGCTCCGAGCAGGGCCCCGAAGAACAGTCCCGCGGCGATGATCGCGGCATACGGGACGTTGACCTGGCCCCGGCGGTAGTACTCCATCGCTCCGAGCAGGCCGACGGGGAGCAGCAGCGCCGCGAGCGACGTGCCGTTCGCGGTGTGCTGGGGCAGCTTGGCGACGAGCACCAGCCCCGGGATGATCACGATCGCACCGCCCACGCCGAACAGGCCCGACACCACACCGGCTATGAGACCGATCATCGCCACGAGGGCCCACGTCATCGCCCGCCTCCTGGTTCAGGTTGTCCCCATCCCCCTCCGCCTGGTGTCTCGATGCGCACCACGTCGCCAGCCGCGAGTCGCGTGCTCAGCTTGGGCGGGAGGGGGGCCCCGTTCACAAGCGTGCGCCCGGGGGCGCCCCCGGCGCCACCGCCGACTCCGGACGGGGCGTGGCGCCGCCGTTCCGAAAGAAAGCTCGCGTCCATCGGCGCGAGCGCTTCGAATTCCCGCACCACCCCGTCGCCCCCCCTCCACTTCCCCACCCCGCCGCTGCCCCGTCGCAGGCCGTAAGCCTTAAGCCGCAAGGGATACTCCATCTCGAGTACCTCGATGGGCGTGTTGCGCGTATTCGACATCCCGACGTGCACGCCCGATGGGCCGTGGGCTCCGTGGCTCGCCCCCTGGCCACCCCCGATCGTCTCATAGTAGGTCCAGCCGGTTTCGAGCCCCGAGTCCCGAACCCCGAGTCCCCCGAAGGTCACGTTGTTCATGGTGCCCTGCCCCTGCGCCGGCACGGGAAGGCCGCCGTTCGCGAGCGCGAGAAACACCGTGTCGGCGATGCGCTGCGACGTTTCCACGTTCCCGGCGGCCACGGCACTGGGGAAGCGGGCATGCACGAGGCAGCCCTCGGGCGCCGTGACCCGCACGACCCGGGTCACGCCGCCGTTCGTCGGCACGTCTTCGGGCAACAGGGTGCGCACCACGAACAGCACCGCCGAGCGCGCTACGGCGAGCGGGCAGTTGACGTTGCCGCGCGCGGCGGGTGCGGTGCCGGTGAAATCCGCGTGGAACGCGCCGTCCCGGATATCCACGCGGACGTGAATCGCCAAGTCTCGGTCGTCGACGCCGTCGCCTTCCAGCCAGTCGGTCGCGGTGAGCCCGGTCGCCTCGAGGCGGGCCAGGGCCTCGCGTGCCCGCCGCTCGGCGTACTCCTGGAGGTCGCGGGCGGCGTCGCACAGCACGGCCCAGCCGTGGCGCGCCGCGAGCGCCCGCAGGCCGTCGGCGCCGCGCTCCACGGCGGCGCGCTGGGCCGCGAGATCGGCGCGGCGCGCCTCCGGGGTGCGCACGTTCGCGAGCAGGAAGCGCTCCACCTCCTGCGTGAGCCGCAACGGCGGCACCACCACACCTTCGGCAAAGAGCTCGCGCGCGCCCGCGGGCATGCTCCCCGCCTGCATGCCGCCTACGTCGGAATGGTGCGCCCGCACCACCCCGTAGCCCCCCACCGCGCCGTCCACTTCCACGGCCCCGACGAGCGTGATGTCCGGGAGGTGCGATCCGCCGGCGTAGGGGTCGTTCAAGATGAAGACGTCGCCCGGCGCTGGGGCCAGTACCCGTACGGCGGCGACGGACTCGTGCAGGGCGCCCAGATGCACGGGAATGTGGGCCGCCTGGGCGATCATCGCGCCGGCGGCGTCGAACAGGGCCGCCGAGCAGTCGCGTCGTTCACGAATATTGGGCGAGACCGCCGAGTGAATCAGCACCAGCCCCATCTCTTCCGCGATGGAGGCGAAGGCGTGCCCCATCACCTCGAGGCCCACCGCATCGAGGCTCATGTACGCGCCAGCAACACCGCGCCCGAGGGGTGCACGGTGCCACACCAGCCGGGTTCCACGAGGGCGGTCGCGTCGCCGCCGGCCAGGATCGCCGGACCCTGAAGCGTGACTCCTCGGGCGAGCTGGTCGAGCGCCCAGACCGACCCCGTGACCCGCTTCCCGCGCACCACGAGGCTGCGCTGTCCGATCGGGCGCCGCTCGCTGCGCTTTTCGCCCGCGAAGCGCGGCAGCGGTCCCTCGCGCAGCACCGCGACGCGCAGATTCACGATCTCGACCGCGAGGCCGCCGCCCGCGTGTCCGAAGCGCTCGCGGTGCGCCGTCAGGAAGGCGGTGCGAATCCGCTCCGGGGCGTCCCCCTCGACCGGGACCGTCACCTCGTAGCCCTGCCCCGCGAAGCGACAGTCGGCGTACTTGAGCAGCGCGCCCCCCGGGATCTGGCGCGCGCCCTCCGCGACCAGCGGCGCGAAGGCTTGGGCCAGCGCCCGCGGCTCGAGGCCGTCCACGGAACGGTGAAACGATGCGAGCACATCAGCCCGCTCGGGCGCGGACGCGAGCCCCAGCGCGGATAGCGCTCCGGGATGCGGCGGGACGACGATCGTGCCCATCCCCAGCGCATCGGCTAGCTGGCAGCCGAACAGGGCGCCCGCGCCCCCGAACGGCAGCAGCGTCATGCGGCGTGGGTCGAGGCCACGCGCGACGCTCACCCGCTTCAGGGCGCGCGCCATCACGGCACACGCCACCGCGACGACTCCCGCGGCGATCCGCGCCGCATCGCTCCCGACGGCGGGGCCGAGCCGGCGCAGGGCCCGCTCCGCCGCCTGAGGGTCGAGCCGCACGTCGTCGGCGAGGGGGCTGGCGGCGTCGAGCCACCCCAGCGTCACACAGGCATCGGTCACCGTGGGTCGCTCGCCGCCGCGCCCGTAGCAGGCCGGCCCCGGCATCGCTCCGGCGCTCTCCGGCCCGACCCGCAGGGCGCCGCCTTCGTCCAGGCGCGCGATGCTGCCGCCGCCGGCGCTCACGGTCTCGATCAGCACCGCGGGCAAGGCGAGCGGGACGCCGCCGACGCTGCCCGCGCCGTCGGCGAGCGGAGCACCCCGGACCACGAGGCTCGCGTCGGCGCTCGTGCCGCCCATATCCAGCGTGAGCAGATCGGCGAGGCCCACGGCGGCGCCGACCAGACGGGCTCCGACCACACCACCCGCGGGGCCCGAGAGCGCGAGCGATGCCGCATGCGCGGCGGCGGCCGCGGGCGCGCGCGTGCCGCCGCTCGACGTCATCACCCGCAGCATGCCGATCCCGCGCTCGCGCAGGCCGCCGTCGAGTCGCTCGATGTAGCTCGAGACCCTGGGACGGAGGTACGCCTCAACGGTGGTCGTGCTGGTGCGCTCGAACTCACGAAACAGGGGGAGCACCTCGTGGCTCGCCGCGACGCTCACGCGCGGGAGCGCGTCGCGCAGGGCGGCAGCGAGCAGCCGCTCGTGCGTCGCGTCGCGAAACGCGAACAGCAGCGCGATGGCGACGGCTTCCGGCGCGAGCGCCCGCACCGCGACGACCACGCGCGCCACTTCCCCCTCGGTGAGCGGCTCGAGCACCTCGGCGGGGCCCATGCGCTCCGCCACACCCACCACGTCTCCCCGCGCCACGAGTGGCGGCGGGTGGTCACGCGCCAGGTCGTAGAGCGCGGCACGGTCCTGGCGTCGCAACCACAAGAGGTCCTCGAATCCGCGGGTCGTGACGAGCACGACGCGGGCGCCGCGGCGTTCGAGCAGCGCGTTGGTCGCGATCGTGGTGCCGTGCACCAGGAGCTCGATGGCCGGTGGGCGAGGGGCTCCCGCGACGGCGGGCGCCCGCTGGGCTGCCGGAGCGGGAGCCCCTCGGCCACCGGCCAAGGCGTCCAGCGCCCGAAACATCCCGACCGCGGGGTCGTCCGGCGTGGTGGCGACCTTGCGAACCTCGATCGCGCCGTCGGGCGTGAGCGCGACCAGGTCGGTGAAGGTGCCGCCGACGTCGACCCCCACCCGCATCACCGCAGCCCCGCCCGATTGCGGATTGCGGATTTCGGATTGCGGATTGGAGCGACCGCCTTCGTCGCGCTGGACGACCTCTCATTGCAAATCCGCAATCCGCAATCCACAATCCGCAATTTCATGACAGGCGCCCCGAGCGCCACTTGTCCGCCACGAGCGCTCCGGCGAACCCCAACGTCGCCAGCACCGCCAGTGTCCCCACCCAATCTCCCAGTCGCACGTACGGCGGGATGACGCCGCTGGTACGCAGGCGCCCGGCCACCACCGTGTCTACCTCGAGCTCGGTAGCCGAAGAGGTGCGGCCCAGCGGATCCACGAACTCGGAGATGCCGTCATTGGCGGCGCGCGCGATGCCCGCACGCGTCTCGATGGCCCGCATGACGAGGTGAGTCGCATGTTGGTAGGGCCCGGCCGTACGGCCGTACCAGGCGTCGTTGGTGATGTTCACGAGAAAGTCGGCCCCCGCCGCGCGATAGCGGCGCGCCAGATCTTCGAACGCGGACTCGTAGCAGATGACCACTCCGAAGCGTCCCAAGGAACTGGGGTAGAGCGGCAAGGTGGACCCCGGCGAGAACCCGCCGGACCAGTTTCCCAGACCGGGGACGCTGCGAAACAGGCGCACCGGGACGAATGGGACCCGCTCGACCACGGGCACGAGATAGTGCTTGCCGTACACGGGATACGCCCGCCACTGGCCGGTCGAATCGTAGAAAAAGGCGGCGTTGTAGTAGGCGTCCCGCGTCACCGCATTCAGACCTCCCGTGAGGATCGGCGTGTGCCGCTCGCGCGCCAGTGCGGCGATCTGAGCGTCCCACGTCGGCGTCTCCGCCAGCCAGCCGGGCACGGCGGCCTCGGGCCACACGAGGAGGTCGAGCCGGCCGCCGGACTCGAGCTGGCGCGATAGGCTAAGCAGCTTCGCCACGACGGTGTCGGCGTGCGCGGGATCCCATTTTTCGTGGAAGCCCTCGTTCGGCTGCACCAGGCCGACCGTACCCAGCTCGCGCAGCGGCAGCGTGCGCATTCGCCAGGCGCCATACCCCCATGCCGCGAGGACCGTGGCCAGCACCGCCGCGACCGGACGCCACCGGAAGGAACCGCTCCCCGCTCCCCGCTCCCCGGGTGGCAAGAACGCGCCCACCAGCATCACATTGCACCACGCCAGCCACAGCGTCACGCCGCGGGCGCCTGCGAGGTCCGCCCATTGCACCAGCACGGGCGCGTCGCCGAGCGACGTGCCCAGCCCGAGCCAGGGAAACCGGATGTCTCCCTGATGTCCCACCGCCCATTCGACGGCGGTCCAGGCGAGGGGGAACACCAGCGCGAGCG
>WNEP01001409.1_pt1 | contig 12250 bp, 10 predicted proteins | sample 5399961 | NCBI WGS metagenome assembly WNEP01 (sample SAMN13153329, study PRJNA577476) | soil metagenome | isolation source: 20 cm grassland meadow soil pre-rain plot 5 | place: USA:California | collected 2015-09-08 | reverse complement strand
GCGCGCTCCGCCGCTGCAACGCCGAGAAGCTGGCCGACGTCATCGTCCTCGCGCGCGGTGGTGGCAGCTTCGAGGAGATGTACGCCTTCAACACCGAGCTGGTCGCGCGCGCCATCCTGGACTCGAGGCTGCCGGTCGTGACAGCGCTGGGCCACACGTCCGACCGCACGATCGCCGACCTGGTCGGCGACGCGGAGTGCCGCACCCCGACCGAGGCCGGCGCGCGGGTCGTGCCGAAGAAAGCAGACCTGCTATTGCAGCTTCGCGAGAGGCGGCGGAGGCTCGACCGCGAGATCGGGCAGCGCATCGCCCGCGATGCGGAGAGGCTGGCCACCAAGCGCCAGCGCCTCGTGCAGCTCGTGCCGGCGCTGATCCGCTCCCGCGCGGAGCGGCTTACCCGCGCGGCGAGCGAGCTGGGCCGGCTGAGCCCCATCGCCCAGGTGACGCGACGAGAGGAGGGCATGCGCGAGCGGCGCCGCAGGCTCGAGAGCGCGGCGTCAACCCAGCTCGCGAGAAGCACGAACGCGCTTGCCGCGCGGCGCGCCGAGCAGAGGCTCGAGCGCGCCCTCGCCGAGAGATTCTCCGGCGCGACCCGCGCCCTCTCCCACCGCCGCGAGCGGCTCATCGCCCTGAGCCCGGATGGGGTGCTGGCGCGTGGCTACAGCATCACCCAGGACGCGGAGAGCGGCGCCGTCATCCGGTCGGCTTCCGCCACCTCCGCCTCCAGGCGCGTGCGCATCCGCCTCGGCCAGGGCCGCCTCGGAGCGCGCGTCGAGGAGGTCGAGCCATGAGTGAGGACCTCACCTACGAGCAGGCGCTGGACAAGCTGGACGAGCAGCTCAAGCTGCTCGAAGACGGCAACCTCTCACTCGAGGACGCGCTGAAGGCTGTGGACGCGTCCCGCGTCTATCTCAAGATCTGCAACGAGCGCCTCGAGGCCGCGCGCAAAAAGATCGACGTGAGGGCCGAGTCCGAGCCTAGCGAGTAGCAGGCTCCGGGTCGGTCTCGAGCTTCTCGTCCATTGCGCGCAGGCGCCGGCTCAAGTTCCTGATGAACTCCAGGAGCACCTCGGGGTGCTCGTGGACGATGGCCTGCAGCCGGTCACGCCGCAGTACGCGCACCGTCGTGTCGGTCACCGCCTGTGCGCTCGCCGATCGCGGCTCCTCGTCGAAGACTGACATCTCGCCGACAACGCCCCCAACTCCGTGGCGGGCGAGGGTGACCTCGCGGCCGGCGTGGTCGAGGTGGATGCGGATCTCGCCCTCGACCACCACGTAGAGCTCGCCGCCGACGTCGCCTCTCCGGAAGAGCGGCTCGCCCCTGGCGTAGTGCCTCGTGACCATCATCCTGTCGACGCTGGCAAGCTGCTCCAGCGTCAGCGTGTTGAAGAGCGGAACCTGCTTCAGCGCGATCAGCTCTTTCATGTGCTCATCCAGTCCGTGCGCCGCAGCGGCCGATGTGTCGCGGACCCACCTGTCGGAGTGCTTCGCCAGCGCTTCGAAGTCGGCCTGGGTCAGCGGCCGCGCGAGCAGGGGGTCGAACTCTTCCGGTTGGAGCAGGCGGGCCAACGGTCCGGCGAGCCAGCTCGGGCCGAAGTTTAACAACGTCTCCAGCGCCTCCACCCTCGCTTGCGCATGGACCGAGGCAAGGCCGCGCTCGACGGTCGCGAAGCCGCGTTTGCCGTGCAGCGCCCGCATGGCGGTGAGGCCCGACTCCGCCGCGCTGTGGACGTAATCGTCGAGCCCGATGCGCAGGAGCGCGTAGCCGGGGGAGGCGTCCCCATCGGAACGCCGGAGCGTCGCCTGCACCCTGGCCGAGAGCCGGGCCACCTCCGCCGCCTGCGCCAGGTGCTCCTCGAGATGCTCACGCACTCGCCGATACAGGTCGGGGCGGCCGCTGCGCACGAGCGCATCGACGACCGCGACCGACGTCGCATCGTGGGCCGGCAGCAGCGGAAGCGTCAGCGTAAGCGCGTCCGGAGCCTGCACGGCCATCGCCTCCGCCGCGGCCAGGCGGACGTCGTGGTCCCGGCTGGACAGCCCGTGGGCGAGCGCTTCGGCGAACTCCTGGGCATGGTCGGCGGGAGGCGTCCACCGGATCGCCTGCCTCAGCGCCTCGCGCCGCACCTGGACTGCGCGGTCGCGCAGGCAGGCGATGAACGGCTCCGCGGCCCCGGGCACGTCGCCTTTCATGCGGGCGAAGCTGCGGATGGCCTCCAGGCGGACCCGCGACTCGCGGTCCCGCATGCCGGCCGCGATCGCGTCCCGGTCGCCGATGAACGCCGCCGCCCATACCGTGGCGGCGCGGTGCTCGGGGTCGCTCGCGGCCCGGAGCTCCTCCAGGACGGCGGCGGCGCCCGGCCAGGGTTGGCTCCCACCCATCCCGGCCACTGCCGCGGCCGCCCGCACCCAGGGATCGTCGCCGGCCGCGGCCTGCTCCAGCTGCGGCTCGGCGATCGCGTCCGCTGGGGCCATCTGGAGGGCGAGCCGGCGGACCACCGGATCGGACGACGCGAGCAGCTCGGGGAGCATCGCGGTGAACGCCTCGGGGGACAACCGGGCCAGCGCGGCGGCCGCGAACTCGCGCGCCCGGCGCTCCGAACCACGGATGAAGTCCTGCAGCTCCGCCACCTGCGCCGGCGTCGGCCGGCCGATGGCCTGCTGGTAGTCGGCGAGGCTCAGCGCGTGAGTGCGCAGCCGGGCGTAGATGGCGTCGAGGTAGAGGCTGCGCAGCCAGGCAGCGGCCGCCAGGAAGCCGATGCCCACGAGGATGCCGAGCATCGCGAGCACCTGCACGCTGGCGATGATCACCTGCTGCAGCAGCAGGAGCGCGGCTCCGCTGATGAGCGCTCCACCGGGAAGGACCAGGTTGTTGAGGAGCAGCTGGAGCTTCGGTGTGACCTGCGCCGGCAGCGCGCCGCCGAGCACGTTCTGGGCCGGATCATCGAGTCCGGTCTGCAGGCCGTTGCGGACGATGAACAGGAAGAGCGAGGTGGCCAGGATCGGGTTGACAGTGACGAGCGTGAAGCCGATCACGGTGAAGATCGGCAGGGCCAGGATCGCGTTCTTCACACCGAGGCGGTTCAGCACCCACGGCGCCACGAAAAGACTGATCCCAAGCTGGACCACGTAGCTGAGGAGCCACGCGTTGCCGATCAGGATCGTCAGCTCCTGCAGGTTGTTCTGCGTGGCGGCGACCCAGATGACCGCGACCACGTAATCGCCGATCCGGCCCACGACCTGGAGCAGGAGGGCGAGCAGGACGACCGCGAGCACGAGCCGGCTGCCCGCGGCGTGTTCGAGCGCGCGGAGAATGGTCGCAAGCCGGCCCTGGCGCCCGAGCTCGACCTCGTGGCTCACCAGGAGCTGGTCCTCTTCGTCGATCAGCGCCGGGCGGAAGAGGGTGCGCTCGAGGCCGATCGACATGTACGCGCCCGCGAGCGCGCCGACGGCCCAGAAGATGATCAGGGGCTCGGTCGCGTACAGCGCCACCAGCGTGGTGGTGACGCCGGACAGGATGTAGCCCACGCTCGAGCCGGCGGCGATGACCGGGAAGATGCGCTTGCCCTCGAGCACATTGAAGTGCTGCGTGACGAAGCTCCAGAAGTGGAGCATCACCAGCTCGAACGCCACCGAGTAGACGACGTACGCGGCGAAGGCCACGGTCGAGTCCTCGTGGACCATGTAGGCGACGAAGACGCAGACCGCGGCCGCCGCATTGGCGACGAGGTTGATGCGAAAGGCGCGCCCGAGGCCGAACCGCCGGGTCAGCGCGCCCTGGAGCGCGTCCATGGGCCAGACCGCGAGGGCGAGGACGACGAAGAAGACCGGGTAGGCGTGCGGCCCCGCCTTGTTCAAGAACACCGATTGGGCGGCGCTGAAGGCCGTGTACATCGCCCAGCCGATGACGATGGCGAAGCCGGCGACCTGGAGCGTACGCCGGAGCTCGGTGCGGCGGACGTGCAGGATCCGGGCGAGCAGAGGCGTCGCCACCTCGCGTTGGATTGGCGCGGCTCTAGGTCTGCTGGACGCTGGCGATCCTCTGCAGCGCGGCGATGCGCTCGGCGATCGGCGGGTGGGTGTCGAACAGGTGGCTGAAGAAGCTGCCGTGGTGCTCTTCGGGGTTGTCGATCATCATCGCCGCGACCGCGTGGTTGAAACGCTGGGGCGGCTTGTCGTTCTGGGCGATCTTTTCCAGCGCACTGATCAGCGCGGTGGGGTTGCGGGTGAGCTCGACCCCGCTCACGTCGGCGAGCGACTCGCGCTGACGCGACAGCGCGAGCTGCATCAGCGGGCCGACGATGAAGGCGATCAGCGTGAAGATCAGCCCGATCGCGATCACGACCAGGGCGACCTGTCCGCTGTTCCGCCCGCTGAAGCGCATGCGGCCGACGCTGTTCCAGAAGCCGCTGGCGATCAAGGCCGCCATCCCGATCATCGTCGTCACGACCAGCAAGAGGCGGACGTCGAAGTTCTTGACGTGGCTCATCTCGTGGGCGAGCACGGCCTCGAGCTCTTCGCGGTCCATCATCTGCAGGAGCCCGGTGGTGACCGTCACCGCCGCGTGGTTCGGATCCCGGCCGGTCGCGAAGGCGTTCGGGCTCGCGTCTTCGATGACGTAAACCTTGGGCAGCGGAAGCCCGTCGCCGATGGCCAGAGCCTGGACGATGTTGTGGAGCTGCTGATACTGCCGCGGGTCGGCCTCGCGGGCGCCCATGGCGCTGAGCACGGTGGCGGAGCCGAGGTAGTAGGCGTAAAGGGCGGCCGCCACCCCTAGCAACCCGAGCACGATCGCTCCCACGATGGCGCCGCCCTGGCCCGAGGCGATCAGTCCGATGATCAGCCCCGCCGCGAGCCACACGGCCAGGAACCCGACGATGACGATGACGCTGTTGCGCTTGTTCCGCGCGATCTGGTGATACATCAGCTCACCTGGCGGCGGCCGCGACCGAGCGATGCGCCAACGCGCTCGGCGACGTAGCGGCCCCAGATCTGCGCCCAGACGAGGCCGTTGCTGAAGGCGGAAACATCCTCGGAGTGGTGCTTGAAGTGGTAGGTCCACATCGCCCGGTGCCGCTCGTACGAGAGCTGACGCGCGCTGTCGCCGGAGGCCGGCTTGATGTTGTGCGCGGCGGTCGCCGACGGCAGGTAGAAGATCTTCCAGCCGCCAAGCTTCAGCCGGTAGCAGAGGTCGAGGTCTTCGCCGAACATGAAGTAGCGGGGATCGAAGAAGCCCACACGGTCGAGCGCCGAGCGGCGGAGCATCAGGCAGGCGGCCGTGCCCGAGTCCATCTCGTGCACGTCGTCCTCGGCGATGTGGCCCATGTTGTGGCGACCGAACCGCTTGCTCTTGGGGAAGAGCCTGCTCAGTCCGACCGTCTGATAGAAGAGTGTGCTCGGGACCGGAAAGGAGCGCCGCGCGTCGGGGTCGATCTTCCCGTCAGGCAGCAAGAGCCTCGGGCCCACGGCGCCGGCGTCGGGTCGCGTCAGGAGGAGATCGGCCAGGCGGCCCACGCACTGCGGGTCGAGGGTCACGTCGGGGCTGAGCAGGAGCACGAACCTCCCCTGGCACCGCTCGAGCCCGACGTTGGCGGCGCGGCCGTAGCCGAGGTTTTTCGACTGCACGAGCACGGTGGCCTGGGGAAACTCGTCGGCGACCGCGGCCGGGGAACCGTCGGAGGAATCGTTGTCGACCACGACCGCCTCGACCGGGACGTCGGCGCTCGCGAAGAACGTCTTCAGGCACCGCAGGAGGTCGTCCTTGGTGTTGCGGCTGACGACGAGGGCCGAGACGACCGGCTTTCCAGGTTCGGGCACGGGATAGGAATTATCCCGGACAGGCATCTACAATCCCCGGACGTGCAGCGACTGGGACCGGGCCAGCGGCTGGCCCAGCTGCTGCAAGACCGGCTTGTCCGGCAGAACTTCGTCCTCTTCTTCGGCGGTCTCGTCGCGGGCATCGGGGGCTTCGTCTACCACGCCATCGCGGGTCGCGTCCTCGGCCCGGAGACCTACGGCCAGGTGGCCTTTCTCATCGCGGTCTACGCGGTCGGCACCGGGCCGGCGCTGATCCTCATCGTCGTCCTCGCGCGCTACACCGCGATGCTGGCGGTGCGCGGTGATCCGGGTGTCCGCTCGCTGCTCGCCCGCACGGTTCGCCTGATCGCGATCCCGTGCCTCTTCTTCATCCTGCTGACCGCGCTGTTCGCGCATTCGATCGCGCTCTACGCGCACGTCGGCTCGACGATCCCGATCCTGATCCTCGGATTCTCGATCGCGCTCATCTGGCAGGTGGCGATCCCGCGCGGCATCCTGCAAGGGCTGCAGCGCTTTACCGCGCTCTCGCTCAATCTTTCGCTCGAGCTCATGGTCCGCACCGCGGTCGTCTTCTTCCTCCTGCGCGCGGGCTACGCGGTGTCGGGCGCGATGGCGGCCGTGTTCGTGGGCCTCGGGTTTGTCTTCTGCCTTGGGCTCTTCTCGCTGCGAGACCATTTCCGCGGCTTCGGGCAGCGCGTGCGCCTGCGCGTGATGGCGGGCTTCTCGCTGACCGCGACCGCGGGCATCATCGGCGTGCTCGTCCTCTACAACCAGGACGTGATCCTCGCCAAGCACTACCTCAACGACCATGACGCAGGGATCTACGGCGGCCTGAACAAGATCGGGACGATCCTCTACTTCCTGACCCTGAGCGTCAGCCAGGTGCTGTTTCCGCGCGTGGTGGAGGCGGTGGCCAAGGAGCAGCACCCGGGCCGCATCCTGCTGTCGTCGGCGGGCATCCTCAGCGCGCTGGGCGCGGGGGCGCTGCTGGTCTTCGCGGTCGTGCCTGCGCTGGTGGTCGGTGTCCTGTTCGGGCCGAGCTTCCGCGACGCCATCCCGCTCGTCTTCCCGGTGGGCGTGATCGGGCTCGCGCTGGCGCTCGACAACCTGCTCATCCAGTTCTTCATGGCCGTGCACGACCGCGTCTTCGTGCCCATCCTGGCCGCGGGCGTGGTCGCGGAGGCAGGGCTGATCTTTCTCTTCCACGCGCGTGTCGGGCAGGTCGTGCTCGACGTCCTGGCGGCGCTGGTCGGGCTGCTCGTCCTGCTGTCGATCCGGTGCTACGTGCTCCTGCCCAGGCTGCGCCCGGAGAGCGTGGCCGAGCCGGAGCCGGCCGTCTGAGAGCGGTTACCCTCGGAACATGGCTGAAGTTCTTCTGTTCCACCACGCCCAGGGTTTGACCGCGGGAGTCCTCGAGTTCGCGGCGGAGCTGCGAGGCTCCGGCCACACCGTCCACACCCCCGACCTGTACGAGGGCGAGACGTTCTCCGAGCTCGACGACGGCGTCGCGCACATGAAGAAGCTCGGGTTCGGCACGCTCATCGAACGAGCCCAGGCCGCGGCGGGGGCACTGCCGCCGGCGCTGGTCTACGCAGGCATGTCGATGGGTGTCGGTCCCGCCCAGATGCTGACCCAATCCCGCCCAGGCGCCAAAGGAGCGCTGCTCATGTTCGGCGCGCTTGCCGCCTCCGAGTTTGGAGGCAAGTGGCCCCAAGGCGCCGCGCTCCAGATCCACGCCATGAAGGACGACCCGTGGTTCAAGGACGACGTCGAGGCGGCGAGAGAGCTCGCGAAGCTGGCCGGCGGGCAGCTTTTCCTGTATCCGGGAGACAAGCACCTCTTCGCCGACAACAGCCTGCCCGACTTCGACGATGACGCGGCTACGCTGCTGAAGCAGCGGGCGCTGGAGTTTCTGGACGGGATCGGCTGAAAAAAATTCGAGTCCCGCCGGCCTGAGGCCAAACGGGACTCCGCCGGGCGCGCGCAGGGCGCCCTTCTCTGCAGAAAGTTTTGAGTCCCGCGCTCAAAAAACGCGGGACTCAAAGAGAAATGCTCGGCAACGACCTACTCTCCCGCCGGGTTACCCCGGCAGTACCATCGGCGCTGGAGGGCTTAACTTCCGTGTTCGGAAAGGGAACGGGTGTCTCCCCTCCGCCATGGTCACCGAACGCCGGAGATTATACCGGCGCTAGCGAGTTCGCCTCCGCCGCGCCCTTAGGCTCTTGATCTTGCGAGCCTCGGCCGGCGGGACGTAGTGCGAACGGCGTCGCATCTCGCGCACGAGACCTTGCTCCTGGACCTTGCGCCGGAACTCGCGCAGGGCCTGCTCGAACTCCTCGGGGTCCTTGACGACTATTCGCACAACCCGACAAGGATACAGGCCGAACTAAGCGGCCCGCTTTGTTAATCCCGCCCGAGCGCGGCGCGCGCGTTCAGGGATTTACCCCTCCGAGGGTGACCGTGGCGGTGCGGCTTGTGCCGGCCTGCGTCGTCCACGACAACGAGACACGATCACCGGGACGGTGCGCCCTGATCGCATTCCCAAGGGAGTCGGAGGACGTTACGGTCGTGCCGCCGATCTTCGTGATCACGGAGCCGGTGGTGAGGCCGGCCGACGCCGCGGGCGAGCCGCTCTGGACGCCGACCACGAGGGCGCCGGACCCCGTCGCGTCCTGCACAGACACCCCGAGGTAGCCGACCTGTCCGTACGTGAGGTCTGCCGCCTGCTCGTGGGCGCGGATGCGGTTGACCTCGCGCACGGCGGTGTTCGACGAGACGGAGTACCCGACGTCCGACGCGGCTGAGCGGAAGCCCTGTGCCTGGCCGGCCGTGATCATGCCCACCACCTGACCAGACGTGTTGACGAGCGCGCCGCCGGAGTCGCCCTCGTAGATGGGCGCGTCACTCTGGATCATGCCGCTGAGAGTCTCCGCACTGCTGCGGCCCTCGCTCGCCGTGATCGTCTGGTTGAGCGCTGTGACGTTGCCCTCGGTCGCTTGCGGCACGCCGCCGCGGCAGAGCGCGTTGCCGACCGCAACCACGGAGTCGCCGACCTGCAGCGAGGACGAGTCCGCGAAGGTCACGGTGGGGAGGCTCGAGATGCTGGCGTCGATCTGGATCACCGCCACGTCCTGGGAGACGTTGACGCCGACGACGTGCGCCGAGTAACTGCGCGACCGGCCCGCGATGCTGACCGAGATGCTGCTCGATCCGGCGACCACGTGGTTGTTGGTCAGGATCTCGCCGGTGGAGCTCACGATCATGCCTGTGCCCGCGGCCTGGCCGTTGCCCAGGGTCGTGTTGATGTCGACGATCGCCGGCCGGACCTTGTTCGCGATCGCCTCAGTGCCGGCGTTGCCGTTGTTGGAGGTGTTGGGGCTCGGACTGACCTGCGTGATGGGCGACTCGGGCAGCGTGGACGGCGACGCCTGGGCGACAGGGTGGTTGCCGGTGACGACACGCGCCAGGCTCCACCCAATGCCCGCGCCGCCCGCCGCGGCCACGACCGCGATCAGGACGAGGAAGGCGGCGACGCGGTTCCAGACCGAGTCGCTCGGCGGGGTCGCGGGCGGAGGCGTCCACGCGCCAGGAGCATCAGGAGGCGGGTAGGTCGGCGCCGGCGGCAAGAGCGACGGCTCCTGCTGCGGCTGCGCCGGCTGCTCGGGGTTCTCTTCGCTCATCGTGGGGCTACCTCCGGAAACTCGCTGAAGCTTCGATTTGCCTTCCAGGGTGGGCGGGCAACCTGGGAGGCGTCTCGACGGTTCCTCAACGTTTCCTGAGAACCTACGTTAGAGAACGCGGGCCTCGGCCCAGCGTCCGAACTACTGGTGGCCGCAGCCTCCCGGCGGCGGTAGGGTCACGGGCGGTGTGTGCGGCCCAGCCCCACGCGGTCCCACGGGCGTGGCCGGAGGCGCGTCGGTCGGGTTGCTGCCGCAGATCCGCGACGCGGTCAGCGGCGCCTGGTTGGCGGCGTGCGCGAGTCCGTCGCCGGCCTGGCCCTTGGCGGGCTTCGTGTCCGCGGCCACCGTGACCCCGACCGTGTCGATGGTGATGCTGAACGTGTGCTCCGCGGGCAGCGGCACCTGGATCGGGATCGCGACCACGGGAGCCGGCCCCTGCGTCGCCTCGGTGGGCGCCGGGGTGGCCACAGACACTCCGACGGCGACCACGGTTACCGTGCCGGCCGCGGCCATCGCCAGGCCGCTCGGCCAACGGTTCGACCGCGCCGTGGCGATCCAGCGGCTGTAGGCCGCGAGGCCGACAAGGGCGAGCGCGGTGGCCCACGCCCCCGCGCGCCGGGCCGACTCCTCGAGTCGCGCCAGGGCGAGCGTCATTCGCCGCCCCACCGTGCGCACCGAGACCTGGAGCATGGCCGCGATCTCGCGGTTGGTGTGGCCGTGGACGTAGGCCAGGGAAAGGATCTGCCGATCCTGCTTCGGCAAGCGGGCGAGCTCGCTGTGCACGGTGTGGCGCTGCAGGGCCGAGACCAGGCCGCCCCACGCGCCCGAGTGCCCGTTCGTGACCTCGTCGTCCGCGGCAAGCAGGCGCCGGGCGTCGGCGTGACGTCCAAAGCGGCGCCGCGGGTCGACCGTGAACCTATGTGTTCCTTTCACCAACCATGCCCTCATCGTCCCCGCCTGCGATTCGAAGCTTTCCTCCTGGCCGTCTGGCCACTCCGAATCGATTCGGGCCCTCAAAGCCCACAAACGCTACTCCACCTGTGGAAAAAGTGTTGCGGCAACATTGAGTAAGTTGCGGAAAAACCAGGGATCAGCGCCCCAGAGCGGCCAGGAAGGCCCTCTCGCTGACGGCGTCGCCCAGGCCGAGGCGGCGGGCCAGGGACGTCACGTGCGGCGGCTCGATGCCCGCCTCCTCGACGAGGTCGCGGTCCGCGAACGCCGCTGCGGTCGGGCCCGCGTAGCGGACCGCGCCCTCCGACAGCACCACGGTGGACGAGCATGCCTCGCCGACAAAATCCATGTCGTGGGTCACCACGAGCACCGTCCTCCCCATGTCCGCGAGCTGGGCGACAAGGCTGCGCAGGCGCTCCCGGGACGGGTAGTCCTGGCCCAGGGTCGGCTCGTCGAGCACGACTACCTGCGGCTCGCCCGCAAGCGCCGAGGCGATGGCGACCCACTTCCGCTCCGAGAGGCCGAGGTCGTGCGGGTGGACCTCCTCCCGGCCCTTCAGACCGCATGCTTCCAGAGCCCACGCGACTCCACGCTCAACCTCGGCCACGGGCTTGCGGAGCACACGCGGGCCGAAGGACACCTCGGCCCTGACGGTGCGCTCGAAGAGCTGGTCGTCCGGGTTCTGGAAGCTGTAGCCGACGATCCGCGCCATCGCGGCCACGGTCGCCTTCGCCACGTCCTCGCCCTGGACGGTGACCGACCCGGCGCGTGGTCTCAGCAGCCCGATCAGGAGCTTGGTCAGCGTCGTCTTGCCGGCCCCGTTCTCACCCACCAGGGCGGTCACCCCGTCGCCCAGCGCCAGCGTGAGTCCGGGCTCGGGGTAGACGTCGACCCCGCCCGGGTAGGCGAATCTGACGTCCTCGAGACGGATCTCAGGCAATCGACTTCGCGAACGCGGTGGCGGCGTCGCCGACCCGCACGGGCCATGGCCTGGGCAGCGCGCCATCCCGGGCAAGCCGGGTGAACACTGGGATGCCCACCCTCTCCTGCACCGCCTCGCGGTTGAAAACCTCGTCGGGCGGCCCGTCGGCGATGACGCGGCCCGCCGCCATGGCGACGACCCGCGGGCACAGCTCGCAGAGCCTCTCCAGCCGGTGCTCGACCATCAGGATCGTGGTCCCTCGCTGGTGCAGCCCGGCAAGGACATCGAAGATGGCGGCGGCGCCGGCGGGGTCGAGCTGCGAGGTCGGCTCGTCAAGCAGCAGCACCGCCGGTCGCATGGCCAGCAGCCCGGCGAGCGCGAGCCGCTGCAGCTGTCCTCCGCTGAGGTCCATCGGGTGGCGCGCCGCCAGGTGGGCGATGCCGACGCGCTCCATCGCCTCGGCGACCCGCGCCTCGACCTCGGGCCTGGCCACGCCGTGACACTCGGGGCCGAAGGCCACCTCGTCGTCGACTCGCTCGCGGGCGCCGGAAACCTGCGTGAAGGGGTTCTGGAAGAGCAGCCCGACCTCGGCCGACCGCTCGATGACGCTGACCTGGCGCGAGTCCTTGCCCAGCACGGTGACACCGCCCTTGAGCCGGCCGCCGAAGAAGTGCGGAGCGAGCCCCATCGCGAGCAAGCACAGGGTCGACTTGCCCGCGTTGGTGGGCCCGGTGACGCCGACCCACTCACCCTCCGCGATCGTCAGCGAGATGTCGCTGACCGCCTCGCGCGGCGCTTCCTCATACGCGTAGCCGACGCGGTCGAATACCAGCACCGGTCAGGTCACCTCCACCCCGCCACCCGGGCCACGATGGCGCCTG
>WNEP01001742.1_pt1 | contig 12291 bp, 7 predicted proteins | sample 5399961 | NCBI WGS metagenome assembly WNEP01 (sample SAMN13153329, study PRJNA577476) | soil metagenome | isolation source: 20 cm grassland meadow soil pre-rain plot 5 | place: USA:California | collected 2015-09-08 | reverse complement strand
ATAATCATGTCGCAGGCAAGAGCGAGCTCGAGTCCTCCACCGAGACAGGCGCCATGGACGGCGGCGATGGTGACAAGGGGCGCAGCATCGATGGCGTTCATTACGGCGTGGATGCGTTCGAGAAAAGCGCGCACGCCCGCGGGGCGATCTCTTGCAGGAACTGCCGCAGCGGTCGCGTACAGTTCGCGCAAATCTCCCCCAGCGGAGAAAACGGACTTCTTCGCGCTGACAAAAATGCAGACAGAAGTCTCCGGGGCCAGCGATTCGAACGAAGCGACAAACTTCTCCAGTTCGGCGAGCATGGCGGTGCCAATTTCGTTGGCAGGAGCATGATCAAGGGTCAGTTCGACTACGCCTTCGCGCCATTCCCAGCGCAGCGTCCTGCCGGTGAAATTTCTCATTTTCATGCGTGCTGCCTGCTAGCGGCCTCGCGGACGGCTTTCGAATCGTACATGGCATTGATTTCGGCGGCATAGCGCGCATTGATGGCATCGCGGCGCAGTTTGCCGTTGGCGGTGAGCAAACCGTTTCCCGGGGTGAAAGCGTCGCCGACAATCGTGAAATCCCGAATCTGGCGGTAATGCGGGAGTTCCGGATTCACCGCATCGAGAGCGGATTGAACGGCTGCAGGTAGGACCGCGCCGGTCACGAGCGCACAGAGGTAGCCGCGGCCATTGCCAACGACTACGACCTGTTGCACCGCGGGAAGAAGGCGGGCGAGCTTTTCCTCAACGGGTTCGGGCGCAATGTTATGGCCTGAATTCAAAATGATCAGATTCTTGATGCGGCCGCTGATGCGCCAATTTCCGCGAACGTTGACTTCGCCCTGGTCGCCGGTGTGAAACCAGCCGTCTTGGAGGACGCGGGCAGTTTCTTCGGGGCGGTTCCAGTAGCCCCGAAAAATGTGCGGACCGCGCACGACGATTTCATCGTTTTCGGCAACCTTCATTTCGATGCCGGTGATCGCGGCACCGACGCATCCGGGCTCGACGGGGACGCGCGGATCATCGAGCGTGCAGATGCCGGTGGTTTCGGTGAGTCCATACGCTTGGAGCACGGGAATGCCAAGCATCAGGAAAAACTGCTGCGTCTCTGGAGCGAGCGGGGCGGAACCGCAGATCAGCGCGCGAAGGTGCGGGCCGAATCGGTCGCGAATCTTCCGAAAGATGAGCACGCGGCCAAGGGCGAGCCAGAATGTATCGTTTACACGGCCGCGTCCGACGTGCAACCGTTGCCAAGCGGCACGCGCTTTCGAAAACAGGGAACGGATGACTGCAGGCCGTTTGGTAATGGCTTCCTCGACGCCGCGGCGGACGCGCTCCAGCAGCGTGGGGACGTTAAGAAAATAATTCGGCGAAGCCAGGCGGATTTCGTCGGCGAGCTTGTTGAGATCGGTCGAGAGAGTAAGAACACTTTCGCGCGAGAGACAAGAGAGCAGCAGAATCGTAGAGGCCGCAAAATTGAAGGGCAGGTAATGGAAGACGCGGTCGGGCTCGCGGGTAGCGCCCATCAGTTGATTGAGGCGTTCCGTGGTGCACGAGAGCATGTGGTTGAGATTTTCGACGTTGAGGCAAACCCCTTTCGGCTCACCGGAGGTTCCGGAAGTGTAGATGATGGTGACGATATCGCTGTCCTGGCGAGGATTGGGCACATCGGGAAGGCGGGGTTGAGGCGCTGATCCTTGGAGGGCTTCCTCGAAAAGGACGCGGCGCGGAGCGTCGGCCCAAGCCTGGGCCACGCTATCGCCGAGCGCAGCGTCACTCACAAAAATGAGGCGCGGCCGGCAATCCTTCGTCATAGCGACGAGTTCGGGGGGCGCTTGACGGAAATACAGTGGCACGACAATCGCGCCTTCGGCCATAAGCGCCAAATGGAAAGCTGCCCAGCGAATGGAGTTGGGCGCGAGAAGAGCGCAACGATCACCAGGCTGGGCGCCGGAGCCGCGAAGGAACAAACGGACCAGCTGAATCTGATCGAGCAATTCCCTGCCCGTCACGCTGATAAAGCGATCACCGTGAATTTGGCGAAGAACCACGCGGCCACTGGCGCGCTTCAGTTGAGCCACAATCGTTTCTAGAAAATTGGGCATGCAGGATCAGCGAACTGCCGCGAGCGCGGCCGGTGAAGAATCGTAGCGCTCTGCGAGATGAGTCAGACTCTTGCTGAGGGGCGGCAGATAATCTTCCCAGGAGAAAACGCCCGAACGCAACGGAAACTCCGGATAGGTCCGCCGGACAACGTCTTCGAGGAACGTGCCCATGCGGGCCATCACTTTGAGATTGCGGACAACGGTTTGCCCGATGCCTTCGCGGACGGAGTCGGCTTCCGCAACAAGAGTTTCCATGACCTGGAGGAGCTTCGGTTCGAGATCGGGGTCATCGACGGTAAGAAAGAGATGCTGATGCCCGCGCTCGCGCATGAGATTGCGGATGCGTTCGTCCATGGTCACGCCCGCAGAGGCCACGAGGCTGGGCATGCAAGTGACAATGCCGTGGTAGCGCGAGGAAACCATGTAAGAGCACGCGTGCAGGATGGAGACGAGCTGGAACATGTCGTAATCGTCGGAATTGAAAACCGGCGTGCCGGGAATGCGCGCGGCAATCTCACGGCAGGCGACCGCGTCAAGGCGCTCCATGGCCACAAGAATTGGAAACACACGATGGCGTTGAGTGAAGGCTTGAGTAGCCTTGGTGAATCCAGAAATGTAGTGCTGAAATCTCCTATCGACTTCGGGTCCGGACTCGAAGAAATAAACAGTGCGGTACTGGCTGTCTTTATAGGTGCCGGTCGTGGCGCGCGCGATGTATTTCGCGATGGAAGCTCTTACCGGCCAGACAAAAGGATGAATGGGGCAGAGGACGAGGATGGGAATTCTCTCATCCCATCCGGCATCGCGAAGCGCCTTGCGAGCGTATTCTGGAGGATGCGGCTCGAATGTCCAGGCCGTATCAGTGCCTAGCTCCGTCGGGATTCCGAGCGAACTGAGGAGCGTTTGCGATTCCACGTTTCGCGTGATGACCAGGGAATCAGGGACGTAGCGCGCGCACATCGATTGAATGAGCGCGTCCATGTGGCCGGCTTCGCCAGCGTAGGCAAGCGAGAGCTTATTTTCAGCCGACGCCAGACCCAGCGAACCGATCATCATAGTGGTGAGGGCGTTAGCGAATTTGCTCTTGAACATGGAGCCTTCGCAGGCGATGACGCCGTGGTTGGCGCGGACTTCGCGAAAGAGAAAAGGCGGGTAAACGTCGGGAAGGTGAACCTGGCGGGTACCTTCGAAGTAGCCTTTGGTGCGGTCGAAGTTTTGCGTCATGACGCTGAAGTCGACGTGCTCCGCGCCAAGAACGTGGCGAATCTGCCGCAGCATTTCCTGGACGCGCACATCGCTGCCGGTGTTGCGCGTACCGTTGTAACCGGCAAAGAGCAGCTTCAGTTTTTCACCCGGCGTCCAGCGCTCGCCGAGGCCAAACATCCATCCGAAACGGGTAATCTCAATCAGGGCGCTAACCCAGGCGACAAGGAGAAAATCGGTCATGCGCGGGCTCTCTCGGCGACGGCATTCCTACCCGCTCCCGAATTGGAGGGCCAGGGCTTGGCTGGAAACTGGAATTTGTTCTCGCGGCAGTACTTCAGAAGCGGGGGGGCATAGGCCGAGAATTTTGCGGGCGCTTCGCCAAGTTCCGCGACGACGCGGGAATTGTCGAACACGGTGTTCCAGTCGAGATAGGGCCAGAAGACTTTCAACAGCGAAGCGCCGTATCCAGCAGCGCCGCTGCGATTGGCGACCCAGTTGACGGTGCTGGAAAAAGGTCCGCCCAGAAATGGGAAATAGATGGGCCGAAGCATGGCGCCGGCCTGGGCAATGGCGTCGGTCAGCTCTTGGTAGGTCTGCGAGCCCGTGCCGGAGGACAAGTGATAGATGCCGTGGGCGGGCGGCTCTTTTTGATGAATGGTCACGATTGCTTTGCCGACGTAGTTGGCCGGCACGATGTCGATTTTATCCTGGGGACGGAGCGGAAGAACAGGCATCTGAGCGAGAACGTGGAAAGCCTGGACCATATCGAATTGCGAAGTCTCCGGCCGGCGGCTGTCTCCCATAACGATGGCGGGACGAAAAAACGTCTTGGGCACATCGGGGAGAAGCTGATTGGCCATGTGCTCGCAGAATTTCTTGGTGCGCGCGTAGGGATCGTAATCGGAGCGGGACCAGTCGATGGCGGCGTCTTCGGTGACGATTTCGTTTTTTCTTTTTCCCGCGACGGCGACGGTGGAAACGTGCGAATAGCGGCGTAGGCCGTTGCGATTCTGAGCGCGGCGGGCGAGTTGAATGACTTCGAGCGTGCCTCGCAGGTTCACGTTGAGGCACTGCTTCTCCGATTTGCGGTTCAGCGAAGCAGCGCAATGGATTAAGGAATCCGTGCTGTCGACGAGGGCATGGTATTCGTCATCGGAGAGGCCAAAACGCTCGGCAGTAAGGTCGCCGCGAAAAATGCGGACCCGGGTGTTCAAATATTCGATGAATTCGGGAAAGTTGAAATGGAGTTGCAGCGAAGTCCAGAGGCGCTCGCGTGCTTCCTGTTCAGTTTTGGCGCGGACCAGGAGACTCAGCTTGTCGCGGTAGCCGGTGAGGAGCCCCGCAGCAAGATAACTACCGAGATAGCCGGTCGAGCCGGTTACGAAGATCGCCATAAAGGGTCTGAAGGCGTAGCAGCTTCCGGAAGCGAAGTCCCGTGCGGCGCTTCAGCGGACCAATCCAGCGCGCGGGGCTCGCGCGACTCGAGCGGACGGCCCTCCATCAGCGGATAGCACCAGCGGCGAAGCGCCGGTATGTGCACGTTGATCCAATAGTCCCACCAGTCGATGAACTCCGGGGCGAAATCGAAGAGCGGGCGCTCGTCAGCGGGAAGCATGGCGGAAAGCAGACGCGCGTTCTCGGATTCGAAGACGTGTTCGTTGTGAAGAATAAAAGGCTCGTAGAGCTCGATCAATTTTTCGGCGCGGATCAGGTCGCGCTCGGCGCGGGCGAGCGGCGGCTTTTTCATTCGAAGGGAAACGGCCGCGCGATTGATGCGAGAGATGACGGCCTTCTGCATGGGAATGGAGAGACGTTCGTAGCGCTGCTTCGACACCGAGATGGATTCAAATTTTACCTTGAGCCAGCTATCGATGCCGTTGGTGGTGCGGTAATGCTTGCGGTGGGCAAGCCCGGTGAGCTCGATGCTGCGCCCCATATTGACGGGATTGATCGCGGAGGTCGCAAGCTGGTAAAGGCGAGCATGGCGGCGGACGACGACCGCGGAAGCAATGAGCGTCATCCCGCGGCAAACCATGTCGACGGGAATCACGTCGAGGCACTTCCGCTCATTCGAAGGAAGCTGGCGAAAATTCGTGCCAAGAAGATAGGAAAGCGGACCAGAGGTATTGATGCCTTCGTTCCAACCGGTGAAGGGAGAGCGTTCCGAGCTTTCCACGATCGAGGGGCGGACGATGGCGATGGGCAGGTCGCGGCCCCGGCGCGCTAGGATGGATTCGCCGAGACTTTTCGTGAACGTGTAAGTATTGGGCCAGCCGAGATGCTGCGCGCGACGCAGGCCGACACGCACGAGACGGTTGCGCGCCCAGCGCGCTCGATTGCGTTTCAAAACACCGTCAAGCTCCGCAGCAGGAGCGGAAGCTTCGTTGCCACTGCGGCCCAGCGCCTGGCGACGAAGGGCCTTGTCCAGTTCAGGGCTTTCTGCGCGTTCTTCGACGCGGCGAATGGTTTCGCGGAGCGACTCGACTTCGCGCTCGGCATCGAATTGGGAATCGCTGGCGGGATTGTAATTGTCGTGCAGCTCCTCGGTGACGCGACCGTCGCGCATGCCAACCACGTAGCAAGTGGAAAGATGCATCAACCCGGCGTGATGGCATTTGCGGAGAAAGTCGAGCAAATGGATCGCGGAATCCACGTTGGAAGAAAGGGCGTCACGCAAGTCGGGGTTGAAATCCGTCAACCCGGCACTGTTGACGATAAGGTCGAGCGAATTGGCGAGCCGCGCTTGCGTTTCCTGGTCGAGTCCGAGACCCGGGAGGCTCACGTCCCCTTCGACGACTTCTAGTTTCTGCTTGAGAAATGCGCCGAGCTTGCGGCCATGGCGCTCATGGAGAGTATCGAAGGACGGAGAATCCTCGACGATCTTCTCGAAACGGCGAAGCGCGGAGGTTGTGCGGTTGCGGCGAATCAGAAGCGTGATCTTGCCGATATTGGGAATATTTTCTAGCAGATCCACAAGCCAGACCTTGCCGATGAATCCGGTTACGCCGATGAGAAGCAGATGCCGATTCGCGAGACTCTCGCGGACCGAGAGACGGTCGACACGCGGAGTTTCACCGAAGAGTGCAACCGACTTGCCCTGCGAAACGGTTGGCCGGGCGGTGGACTCCAGCGCGCTTTCAAGACGCTCGGGCTTCTGCGTCCAGCCAAGCTGGTTCAGAAGTTTTTCGCGGGGGATATGGCCGTCGGTCTCGCTACTGGCGATCCACGCCAAAGGTCCGCGCGGGCGCACAATGGGATCGAGGAGCCGGCCGGTGGCTTTGCCATCGCGAAATTCCAAGCGATTCGAGATGAAAAAATCCACGCCAAAATGGTGCGCCAATGGACGAAGGATGTTTTCCAGGAGCTGGCCAACCAGGACGACGCGTTCGCCGTTGCGAACCGCTTCGATCAACTTCTCAGCAGCCTCGCCGCGCAATTGCGGCTTCAGGACATAGTGAAAGTACTCTTCGCCGAGGAGGTCGAGGCGATCGCGGCTGACGCCCCGAAGCAATGTGTGCAAGAAACGCGTGGCAAACGTGCGACTCGCAAAATAAGCGAAGGGCCGCGCCAGCGCCATGCCGGCCATGCCCGCGCGGCGGGCCCAGCGTTCCGCAAAACTCTGCGAGTTCCAGGTGAAAAAGCCGACCGGGCGCAGGGCGCCAAGTTCGAACAGGGAGCCTTCGACGCGCCAATAGGAAACGGAGCCGGTCCCGGGGGCAAGCAAGACACGCCTCGAATTGGACTTGTGTGGCGCCATAGCAGGCCTACGACAAACGGCAATCAATCCACCGCGAGGATAGCTCAAGAAAATGGCGATGAGTAATGATGTTTTTCACCCTTTGGTCAATAGCTGTGCAACGGATTCGCAGCCCACATCTCCACCACAGCGTAATGTGATCCTCGACCCTGGTCCGCGGCAGGCTGCTTCGGAAAGTGTAAAAGTAGCATTGTCAGCGGCTTCTCGCAAGACAACCGGGATGATGGGCTGACGTTGCGTTGAAGCTGCTAGCAGGAGGCGGTGCTAGACACCCCAGCCGTAGCGCTCGGCGTGTTCGAAGGTGCGCTGCATCTCTTCGCGAAGGACTTCAGTAAAGACGGAGCCACCGACGGAGCGGGCGCCGGGCTCCGTGATATCGGGCGTCCGGTAGCCGCCGGCGAGCACGCGATTGAGCGACTGCTCAACCCAGTCCGCTTCCAATGAAAGCCCGAAGGCGTCTCGGAGCATCATGGTGGCGCTAAGAATCGAGCCGATGGGATTGGCGGAGTCTGTTCCAGCCAAAGATGGCGCCGAACCGTGAATGGGTTCAAAGAGTGGAGCAGACGAACCAAAGCTGGCCGAAGGAATCAGCCCGATGGAGCCGACCAGCGCCGCGGCCGCGTCGCTTAGGATATCGCCGAACATGTTGCTGCTGAGTATCACGTCAAATTGCGAGGGACGCAGCGTCAATTGCATCGCCGCGTTGTCCACGTACATGTGCTCGAGTTTCACGGCGGGGTAGACGGCGCTCATAGCCGTGACGGTGCGGCGCCAGAGCTGCGAGCTGGTCAATACGTTCGCTTTGTCCACCGAGCACAGACGCCTCGAGCGGTTCTCTGCACGCGTATAAGCAAACGTGGCGATGCGCTCGATTTCCGGCGTCGAGTACGATTCCGTGTCCCAAGCGCGCTCTACGCCCTTTTCCGTGGTGTTCCCCCGTTCGCCAAAATACATTCCGCCGGCGAGTTCGCGCACAATCTCAAGATCCAAGTCGCCGAGCCTGTCGACCTTCAAGGGCGATATCCCTCTCAGCGGTTCCAGAAGCTTAACGGGACGAACGTTGACGTAGAGTCCCAGCCCTTTGCGAAGGTCAAGCAGCCCGCTTTCCGGGCGCTTTCCCACGGGCAATGAATCCCACTTGGGGCCGCCGACGGCTCCCAGAAAAACGGCGTCAGCTTTGCGGCAAACGTCTAGCGTTTCATTGGGAAGCGGCGTGCCTGCGGCGTCGATGGCCGCGCCACCGAGGGGAAGCTCTATGAAATCAAACTGGTGATTAAATTCTTGCGCGGATTCGCGGAGGACGGCCGCAGCCGCGCGCGTCACTTCCGGGCCGATACCGTCTCCCGGCAGAAGGACAATAGTCTTCTTCATGGCAGTCCCCACAAATAATCAGAAATCCAGCAAGCCACGCGCACTTTGCAGGAGGTGTAGAACGGCGCGATGCGGGCGTTGCGAAATTCTTTTGGCCGCGGCCCAGGCTCAGGCGGCTGAAGACGATTCCGCGGCCATCGCCGCGGGCCGCCGTCGAATCACTTCGTGCGCGATGGCCACAATGTCTCGCGAGCGCACCTGCTTGGACTGATCCGCAAGCGCCGTCACGCGGCTATAAACTTCCGCAAGCTCGGCATCACTGGCGTCGTAACCCAGATCGCGCAGAGTCATGCGCAGCGCGTTGCGGCCGGAATGCTTTCCGAGGACCAGCGAACGGGCCGGCACGCCAACCATCTGCGGCGAGATGATCTCATAAGTGAGCGGGTTCTTGATGATGCCATCCTGGTGAATTCCGGCTTCGTGCGCGAAGGCGTTGGCGCCCACAATGGCTTTATTCGGCGCGACTTGCGCTCCCGTAATTTCCGTGAGCAGGCGGCTCGTGGGGAAAAGCTGCTCCAGTCGAATTCCCGTCGTGACACCAAAGGTGTCCTTACGAACCGCCAGAGCCACGACAACTTCTTCCAGGGAGGCGTTCCCTGCGCGCTCGCCAATACCGTTGATGGTGCACTCGATCTGGCGCACGCCGGCGCGAATCGCCGCTAGCGAGTTCGCCACGGCCATGCCTAGATCGTCGTGGCAATGCGCGCTGAGCGTAATCCCCTGGGCATCCTCCAAGTATTCACGGACCTTGGTGAACATCGCGCCATACTCTTCCGGCACCGCGTATCCGACGGTATCCGGCAAATTCAGGACAGTTGCGCCCGCTTCCACCGCAGTCCGGCACACCTGGCAAAGGAAATTGATGTCGGTTCGCCCGGCATCCTCGGCAGAGAACTCCACCTCACCGACATGCTGCCGGCCGTAACGAACCATCGAGCCGATAGCTTCGAGAGCTTGCTCACGAGTCATCTTCAGCTTGACGCGAAGGTGTAGATCGGAAGTCGCGAGAAAAATATGCAGGCGCGGCGCGGCGGCAGGTTTCAAAGCTTCGATGGCGGCGTTGACGTCTTCTCTTCTGGCGCGCGCGAGTGCCGCGACCGGCACGGTGCGAACTTCTTTCGCTACCTTTTGGACTGCTTCCAAGTCACCGCGCGACGAAATGGGGAAGCCTGCTTCAATCACGTCCACGTTCAGGGCGGCAAGCTGCCGCGCCAGGCGAATCTTCTCCTCGGTGTTCATCGAGAAGCCCGGGGACTGTTCGCCGTCACGGAGCGTAGTGTCGAAAATGCGTACGACGTCCATAGAGTCTCCCATGCTCTAGTAACGCACAGGAGGCGCCCTGTGGTCCAATTTATCTTTATTCTGGTTTTGATAATTTCGTCTTATACTGGCCGTGAGCGGAGGATTACTTGGATCTCGGTGAATTGCAGGTATTTCTCATGGTGGCGAAGGAGGGCAGTTTTTCCCGCGCCGCGGAGCGGTTGTACCGCACACAGCCCGCCATCAGCCTAGCCATCCGCAAGCTGGAGGACTCGCTCGGGCAGCCGCTCTTTGTCCGAGGAGCCCGCCCGGTCCGCCTCACTGATGCGGGCACGCTTCTGAAGGACTACGCGGAACGCCTGATCAACCTGCGGGATGAAGTCAAGAAAGGGCTCTCCGAATTGGAGGGACTGAAGCGCGGGGAACTCTCTCTGGGAGTAAACGAGAGCTCTATCCACGCGCTCCTCCCCGCGCTAGCCAAGTTTCGGGAAAGACATTCCGGCGTCCAGGTTCGCGTGCACCGCATGCTCTCGCGGGACATTCCCCATGAGGTCCTGAACTACCGGTTGGATCTGGGAGCAATCTCTTTTGTGCCGCGCGATGCGCAGCTCCTGGCCACGGAAGTCCGGAAGGACGAGCTGACCCTGGTGGTGAACCCCAAGCACGTCCTCGCGAAAAAGCGTGAGGTGGATGTTGCCGAGCTTGGAGAAGAAACCTTTATTGCGCACAGCGTGGAATCTCCCTTCCGCCGCCGCGTCATCGAGCTATTTGCAAGAAACCGCACCGCGCTCAACATGCCCATCGAAATGCCCACGATCGAAAGCATCAAGCGGTTCGTGCAGATGGGCATGGGCGTGGCCATCGTGCCGCGCATGTGCGTCCATTGGGAAATCGAGCGCGGTTGGATGAAAGAAGTAAAAGTGCGGCAAATGAATATGCCGCGCCACGTCTATCTGGTATCGCGGCGCGGAGCACGCCTCCCGCATGCCGCCAGTGAGCTCATGCGCATCCTTCGCGAAGAGTAAATCTCCGCGACAGCAGCAATGTCTTCCGCGCCAGCCGCTGCAATTGTCACCGATTCAGCTCACGCTGACCGTGAAGTAGCGAATTTAGACAAAGCTGTGGCGCTCGACCAGGCTATTTTGCCGCGGAGACGCGGTAAATCACGGCCGCTCCGTCATCCGACACCAGTAGGGATCCGTCCGGTGCCACGGCCACGCCGGCAGGCCGTCCGTAGACACCCGGCTTGGTTGGATCGGGAACCAGCCCAGTCAGGAACGGCACGGGATCGGCGAAAGGCTTGCCGTCCTTGAAGGCCACAAACGCGACCTGGTATCCGGCACGAATAGAACGGTTCCACGAGCCATGTTCCGCTACGAATGCGCCGCCGCGGTAGCTCTCCGGAAATTGCTTCCCGGTATAAAATGCGAATTGGATCGGCGCCACGTGAGCTCCGAGCAGCACATCGGGAATGATGGCCCGCGCAACGCGTTCCGGATGTTCCTGCTTCACGCGTGTATCGACGTTGTCGCCGATGTAGCTGTACGGCCAGCCGTAGAATCCGCCGTCTTTCAACGACGTAAAGTAATCGGGAGGAAGATCATCCCCGAGACGGTCGCGTTCATTGACTGTCGTCCAGACCTCTCCTGTCACCGGTTCCAGCGCCAGTCCCACCGGATTCCTCAGCCCCGTTGCGTACAGCCGCGCATTCTTGCCGTCGGGATCGCAGATGGTCACCGCAGCCCGGCGGGGATCTTCGCCTGTGTCAATATTCGAGTTCGAGCCAACAGAGACGAAGAGATGCTTGCCATCCGGCGAAAATGCCACTGCTCGCGTGCTATGTCCGCCCGTCGGCAAGTCCATAAGATGTTCCTTTTCCCCGAGCCGCTTCGATGTCTTGGGGTCATAGCGAAACCGCACGATTTCGTTCGTATTCCCGACGTACACATAATCTTCGTGGAAAACGATGCCGAAGGGTTCCTTCTGTCCATCCACAAACACTTCACGTTCTTGCGCCCCTCCGGTGTTCTTCGGGTCGCGCATCACGACGATTTCCCCAGCCCCGGAATCCGCGAGAAAAATGTCCCCGTTCGGGGCGATCGTCAGCCAGCGTGGATATTTGAAATTTGTGGCGAATACATTTACGCGAAATCCCTTCGGCACCGTGGGCAGAAATCCTGCGGGCGGCTTCGCTGCCTCCGGCGCGTTGCCCGCCGATTTTGTCGCGAACGGCGCCGGCAGCATCGGCTTTTGGCCGTGCGTTACTTGCGCCGGCGCCAGAGAAGGCAGCAAAAATGTGAAAGCTAAGGTAAGAATATTTCGCGCGCGCATAGCGATACCCTTTCAGAAAACAAAATTGTCGTTTCGCTTCCTATAATGCCTTAGACGGACGCGCGATTCCAGATGGCCCTGACGCTCGGGCGGGCGACTTTGAAGGGAGAAGGGGCTAATATTCTTTTCGGGTGGCTGTTTCCTTGCGTATATTATACGCTCGGAATAGGAGGGCCACCGTATGCCCCAATCCCTTTCTGATTTAGAACAGCGACGTGAACTGATTGCTCGGCGCCTTACAGAGCTCGGCGACCTTCGCCCCGGCAGCATCACCGCC
>WNEP01001397.1_pt1 | contig 12299 bp, 8 predicted proteins | sample 5399961 | NCBI WGS metagenome assembly WNEP01 (sample SAMN13153329, study PRJNA577476) | soil metagenome | isolation source: 20 cm grassland meadow soil pre-rain plot 5 | place: USA:California | collected 2015-09-08 | reverse complement strand
GACGCTTATCGGAGTCCGAGTTCATACTCACACTCCAGAAGCGGGCTCTGAACATCGGGCTTTTTTCAGAGTCAAATCTCCTCACTAAATTGCTCCAGAAAGGGACAGAAGTCCTTTCTCTGTACGGATTAGTGCCTACGTATCGCCAGAGTAGTAAATCAATATCTCGGGCTTAAGCTAGGTATCTATCGGTGGATCGTGCCGAGCAAGTTTTATATCTGCAGTTCTCATTACCACCCTTCAAGTCTCAAAGGCGTGTTTGAATGAGTCTGATGAATCGTAGAATGTTGCCGTCGGTAATCTTTGTAGCACTTTCACTGTCGTTTGCTGTGTTCACAGCGGGCATTCTGAGGGTTTATGCCGCACCCAGCTTCACGGTGGAAGCTAATCCCACCACTCTTGGTCCTTTGGCTGCTGGGTCTGGTCAGACAGCCGATTCCACAATTACTGTAACGGGTCACGACGGTTTTGTTGGCACGGTTTCCCTCTCGTTTCCTCCGTCAGGTCTGACCGAGAGTTCCACGATATCCTCATGCAGTCTGGACGCGTCTGTGACATCCTGTTCAGGGACGCTAACCGTGACAGCCGCCAGTATCCATGGTCCCTACTCCGTAGATGTGGTCGGTTCGTCCTCTGGGTACCCGGACAGCACGGCTACTGTGACGGTGCATGTAGCTGATTTCAGTGTCGGCGCGAATCCGAGCGTCGTGGGTCCTCAGAACCCCGGTGACACCGGAACAAGCACCATCACGGTGACGGCTCAGGATGAGTTTACTGGCGATGTGGGCCTCGTACTTACTACGTCGTCTTCGCACATTACAGCGAGTATCCTGCCTACTAGTTTGACCTTCACGTCTTCGGGTCCGACTTCTCAGACTGCTATGTTGAGTGTGAGCTTTGACCAGCTGGGAACCTACACTGTTCTTGTGAAAGGCCAGTCAACAGGCTATCTGGACCACTCTGTGCTTGTGACGGTGATCTCTCCGTCCACGGTCCTTGTAACGCCTAGGTCTCAGCTTCTTACGAGTACCGGTGCTACAGTCGTCTATAACGTAAACGTCGTGAGCATGCCTCCCTTTGCCGGGTATGACATCATGGTCGTGACCAATCCTAACGTGCTCAGTCCGGACAGTATCGACACTTCGGCTAGTGCGCTTAACCCAGGAACCGCTTTTACTAACTGTGTTAACAACGGGTTCTATGCGAATGGGACTGCTATTCCACTCGGCAGCCCCGGCAATATCAACTGTGGTCCGGGTGATGGGCCGGGCGTGGCTCATTCTGGCTTTTCGAGCTCAGGCGAGTTTACTGGCGACGGCATGCTGTTCTCAATCAACTACAAGCCGCGCACTCTAGACTACACTATAAGTGCGAGTCCGAGCACCGTCACTTTTGCAGCAGGCCAAAGCGGAAGTAGCACTATCAATATTGCCCTAACAAGCCCGCCTTCGACCGCTGTTAGGTTGACGGAAGATGCTATATTTGATAGCAACGGCAATCCGGTCAGCCACAACAGTATCAACGGTAATTACGGATCTGTAGTCACCGTAGTCCTAAAGGCTAATCCGTCCAAAGGGCTCAGATCCACTGTCGACCCGAAGTTCACTATCTTTACGGGCAGCAGGACCACCGGATCTGCCACGCTGACACTGACCTCTGGAGCGGCTGGAACGTACAGTGTGGTAGTAACTGCCACACTCAGATATCTCAACTCAGACCTTAGACAGGTCATGGTGTCCCATGCGATCACGGTAAACGTGATCGTTACATAATCCACCTCCTGCCGCACAAGAGTATTTTTTCATCTCTTTCTTGTCTGGCGCTACGGTCGAGGCCGGTTGAGGCAGCTAGTAGGATGACGCTGGCGGTCAGAACCAGCGATGCGTCTCACGGAACTGTCAGCGCCTAACGCTGAGACACCTGTGGAGGCCCGTTGGAATATCGAATTTCCCTCAAGGCTGGATCCGACCCTGTTCTGAGGGTAAGCTCATCAACTTTCTTACACTCCCATTGTTACCGCGCTTCGCTGTGGTTTCCTGAGCCACAGCACCCGTTGCATAGTCATCGACCACTGAAGGATAGCTTCATCATTGGTGCCAGCCCCAAGTCTCAGACCTTGTCAACGAAGAGCAAAACGACCTACAATGCTGGGACCAAGATGAGTGCGGGTCAGATGCTTCCCAGGTTGTGACCAGTGGGGAGTCAAAGATACGAGTTGGGTCCTTGGATCGGGGGAATCTGTCACTGGTGAGCCTCGGGCACCTTGGAGAAAGCAGGGTGCTCAGAGTTGATTAGTCTGACGGCGAATATCAGCCTCAATAGTTGTCCGTCTCTTCGAGACTCTCGTAAACGCCAACAATATCCTCCTAGACATTGTCAGTACGAAGTGCTATGGTGGATCCAGGCCGATGGAGAATCCGTCCAGATGAGGGGCTATCGGGGCCATAATTGTTCACTGCACTCTCTATGGCTAAACACGACACTTTGAGCGAAAGAGAACGGACATCGATGGCAATGACTTGAGTCGATACTCCTCGTTAGGATTGCGGGAAGAGATCTTCAGGCAAGTTGATAGAAAAATTCCCCGATAACCTTTTCTAGAACGGGTTTCCTCCATCGAGCAATGTCCCGGTGAAACTATGCAATCTCAACTCCTCGCGCGTGTACTGGGCATCGTCTTGGTTTCGTTGATACTTCTCCCCATCATGCCAATGCATCTGATAATTTCTGTCCGGGCCGCGTCTAGCCCAACACTGCTCATCTCTCCCCTCAGCCAGCCACTGGCCTCTCCGGGTATAACTATCACTTTTCAGGTGAATGTGTCAAACGTTAGCCCTGCTAGTCCCGTAGCTGGATGGGCGATCTATGTTGAGACAAACAGTAACGTTCTCGATCCGGTAAGCATCGCTCTGGGTTCATTCCTGGCTGGAGCACAAGAATCGACCGAGTGCATCAACAATCTTTGCAATGTAGGCTCCCCTGCTGCAGATGACGGACCGGGCGTAGTCCATTCTGAGGCCTTCACCGGAGGGAGCGGCAGTTACGGTAATGGGACTCTCTTCACCATATCGTACAATGCGGTGGCTGGGCCCTACACTTTTGTGACCTTTCTCTCCCCAATGGCCAAGACACAACTGATCGACACCAACGGAATTCCCATATTCGTTACGACAGTGGACGGCGCATATGGAAACGTTCCCGCGCTTCCGGTGGCGAATTTCAACTATTCTCCACAGCAGCCTTTTGCAGGTGACAGGGTGACCTTCAACGCCACTTCAAGCTCAGCCCCTCTGGGGCAGAGCCTTGTCGATTACCTCTGGACGTTCACGGAGATTCCTACCACTGTGCCCCCGGTCAATACCCGCGGCGTTATCACCTCCCGTATCTTCGATGCGGGAAACTGGACTGCGACCCTCGTCGTGAAGGATGACCGCGGTATCTCTTCTCGTCCCACTACACTGTCCCTCGGTGTCGCCGTGAAGCCTTCAACCGATCTTTCACTCTCCGGCGGCCTATCAGTTTTCCCGATCGACAATATTCTCCCTGACACAATTGTCACCCTGAAGGTCTATGTGATCGATTTGGGAACGACCTTCGAGACCCGTTTCAACGTCTCGGTTAGCGTGGCGGGACAGACCTTCACGGCTCCTCCCTACGCGAACGTCCTCGCACCGAGACAACAGGCAAGTTTTACTTTTCTCTGGAACACTACTGGAGTCGCACCCGACTCTTACACGGTGCACGCTCATGTTGATTCGTTGGTTGGTGAGAACAATACTGCTAACAATGAGGGTTTCGCGACTCTGAGAGTAATCTATCCGTTCCAAGGGGCTCCGATACCTCTCCCCTTCCTCCAGTTGCTCGGTCTTACGTTGCTGGCCCTCGTGACCCTGGGCTTCGTGATCTCTTTCTTAAGACGAGTCCGGAATCGGAGGCTGATGGCGCAGCGAGATCTTCTCTAAGCTGATCCGGAAGGTGTTCACATCCCACATCTTCTCCTGGCAGTTGATAGACACTTCGGGGTATCGGAGAATATCTGAAGGTTGAGTGGGCACGATACAAGGGGATAATCTTTTAAGGGGTGTCCTCCTAGGTCCGACGTTAAGGAAAAAACAATGATCTCAAAGTCCGTAATCCAACTATTAGCAGTCTTCGTACTAACGCTCTCTGTAACGGTTCTTCCAACGCTGGTTCATGCAGACCTTCTTCCTAGCACTGGACTTACCCCGGCTACTCAGTGGGTCCCTTCGGGTCCCGCGTCCGACAAGATAGCCTATACCTTCTATGATAGTGACACGTCCGAGCTCAACGCGATATGCGCTGGCCAGGCGGCTGGTTGCACTCCATCAATCGACCTCACCGACGTACCCCTGCCCGGGGCTGATCTCGTCGCGGGTGGATGTACTACAAACTGTGCTGACACCGACCCGAGATTCTGGGTCACCACCGCAACCCAACAGCTCGGCATGTTGCAGCTCGACTTCAACCATGCTGCTACCATGTGGGGAGTCACTTTCTGCAACGGCCGCGACAATGTTATAGCTGGAGTGACTCAGTGCTTCGATGGTCTCGGTGGTACAGCGATTACTGCCAGCTGTCCAAACGTGCCCGCTCCTCATACAAATGACTGTACCTGGGCAGCCAGGAACATTCGACAGGGTATTGCAGCCCTCATAAACAAGGTTGCCTTCACTCTCGCCGATGTTGGCGCAATTGGGCCTAACGCTGCCGTCATGGACAACGCTCTGACTCCAGCCTCGACTGTTCTGCACTCTGGCTATCCAAACGACAACACGAACCCGTGTGCTAATCCGTCGAATCCGAGTGCCGGATTCAACACTGCTGGACCGTACTCTATAACTCTAGGCGACGCGGGAAGTCTGAGCAATTCGTTTCCGCCCGCCGGCTGCCAGAACGTTGCCCCAGGAGGCACTGCTGTTCCCATTGGTGGTGTCTGTAGCTGGGATGCTATTATCGGCTGCAGCGTACCCGCCATCTCCGCCTACCACTACTTCACGGACGCAACCGACTCATCTGGCTTCAATCTTCCGGCAGGTACACCCGCAGGGAATCCGGGACGCGACTTTTGCAATGCTGCCAACCACTTCATAGCTGCAGGCCTCGCAACAGGCAAGAACGCGGCATGCGAACTTACGGGCGAGTCTTCTCAGCTGACCAACCCTAGCGTTCCGGTCATATTCAAGGGCCGCGCCTCTCTGGGCAGACTACAGCTAAGCACCGGCCTTACTGCTGCGATCTGTGAGCTGATCAATCTCGGCTCAACCAGCTGTCCCTCCAGCTCATTCCAGCTAAGCGTCATAGGCCTCGGCACTGCTCACCAGCAAGTGTTCAGGACAGGATGCACGACGCTCGCTGCAGGACCATCATGCCACACCGTGGGTCCGAACACTCCGCAGAACGCTGGCGGTTCTTTCACACAGAGCTGGAACCTCTACGCGGGCGGCTTCTTCTTCCCAACCCCTACCCCTGATGCCCAGTGGGCTCTCTACGACAGCAGCTTCGCATCTGACTATTGTGGTGGTGCTCCTGGTGAGGAGGCTTCCAACTACGACTACATCTGCAACCCAACCCATGATCTCTGGGTTGAGCAGAGCCAGTTCTTGGCAACACCTGCTGCGGCTGAGGCTAGTCTACAGGTCGCGATGGACATCTATGGCAACCACACTTTCACAGTTCCAATGTGGACACCTTCTGTCCAGTACCCATATGTGAAGGGATGGACAGGAGTGAGCAACTCTGCCGGTATCGGCACCGCACAAGGAAACCCATGGAGCCTACTGAACGCTTGGAGCGCTAATCCAACACTTGCGGGCCCCACCATCAGATGGGGACAGAAGGACGCAACGGCAAGCCTCAACCCGTACACATTCAGCTCGGTCGTAGAAGCAGATGTTTTCGGCGAAGTCTATGACAGTCTACTCATCACAAACCCCGCTTCTCCCACGCAGATAATTGGCTGGATGACCAACTTCTATCGACTCGAAACCCACGCTACTCAGCCAGCCGAATGTCCCGCCACCTACACTAACGCGCGAGGCACCTTCGACGTAGGCGCCTGCGTGAAACTAATACTGAGAGGCGACATTCCATGGCACGATATGATCAGTGCTTGTGCGACCCCAACATCGACCTGCCTCGGATCTCACGTAGTAACGGCTAGTGATGTCAAGTTCAGTTTCGCCAGCTTCAATGCCACAGGAAGCCTAATCAGTCCAGGCACCGCTAACACCATTGACGTCGTCTACAACACAAACCAGCTGCCAGCCAGTGCTTACAGCCAATCTGGAGGAGCGAACGGTGGAGGCATATCTGAGACCCTCTTCCTCTACCTGCACAGTTTCAGCGCTTGGGCTCTCAATGACATCGTGGGTGTACCAATAATCCCCCAGCGGCTATGGGTGCTACAGACAGCCCCCGTTCAGTCAAACGGAGTATTCGCACCCTGCACCACCCTAGGCTCTAATGCCTCGCCAAATCCAAGCTGCACTGCTGATCCCGCCTTCCTCGGCGGCGTCAACTCTGACCCTGTAGCGACCAACCGGTTCATCGGCTCTGGTCCTTGGGTCTGTGCCAACGGTGACCTGACGGCGTCGGGAACAGTGATCGGCGGTGGATGCACTAGCTCCGGTACGCAGTCAATTCCATTCTTCGGATCCGCAACCCTCCGGCGTTTCAGCAAGGGCGCCAACGGGCTGGACCCGAACTTTGCCTATTTCAGAACCAACGCAAAGTTCCAGCAGTTCCAGTGGGCAGCTTATGTTCCTGCTACCAACTCCGTGGGTAACTCTGCTTCAGTGGCGGACATCATCAGCGCAGTCAACGCCTGCAAGGCGAGCGCTACTGCGGTTGGTGGAGTCGGCAACTACCAAGCTTGCGCGCATTGGAACACACCATCCGCTGGCTTAGGGCCATGTCTTGGCCCTGCTGGTACTCCATGTCTCGGAGTGGCGGCGGGCGGGCATGGAAGCCTCCCGGCTAATCCTGGTCCCATAACCACGCAGATACAGCAGTGGATCGGTAGAGGTGCATGGACGTTCGGCGCTTCATCCTACAGTGCGGTCACCGGAGCCGCGGCCATACCTCAGACGCTCTACGATGGTGGAAACTCTGAAGGTAGCTTCAGCATAGCCGCGAGTCCCACTACTGTCAGCACAACCACTACTACCGGTGCAGACGTAACAGTCTCAGTGTCGCTATCAGGAGGACCTGACAACAACTTCACCGGATCAGTACCCATAACCCTTGCAGCCGTCTCGTCAACTGGTGTAACCGTCGCATTCACAGGCCCGACAACCCTCACTCTGACTCCGTCAGCGCCAACAGCAAGCTCATCGATCCACATCACTTCATCAAATCCGCCTGGAACTTACACTGTGTTCGTCAAGGCCTCGTCTACCAACTTTCCATCAGTGACCGTCAAGATCACTGTAAACCAGACATAACCAACGGCAAGCCTAAAGAATAACCTCCCCTTTTTTGTTTCCCTGGTCTAGTCATGAGTCTGCGCGGATTCATTCTCAAACGAGTCGTCTACACTTTCGTCCTCGTGCTATTCGTTATCGTAATGAACTGGGTCATATTCCAGGCCGTCCCCGGTGTTCAGGGTGCCATAAGCGCCCTGCAGGGCAACCCGAGAAGCACGTCGAAACAGTACGAGTATTACGAGAATCTGTACGGTCTCAACAAACCACCACTCGAGCGTTTTCTTAACTATTTCTGGGGCATGCTCACATTCAACTTCGGGAACTCGTTCAACACCCAGCATCCGGTCATAGACGACATCGTCGGTTCGGGAAGGCTCTTCAACACTCTCCTCCTCTTGGGATCCTCCACCGTTCTTGGCATAGTAATAGGTGTCCTCTTGGGCGTAGTAGTTTCGTCACGCCGCGGCAGCGGCGTAGATACCGGATCTGTGACCGTTTCGTTGACCACCTTCTCCCTTCCGGTCTTCTGGATGGGTCTGACCTTCATCACCGTCTTCTCCTATATTTTGCACTGGTTCCCACCAGCGGGAGCTTATCCAACTACGTGGTTCTTGTACGGGACGCCACCCTTCCCACAGTACATCCTCATAAGACTCCAGTATCTATTCCTCCCGATGCTGGTCCTTACTCTCTTCCAGTATGGAGGATTCCTGCTCCTGACGAGGGCGACGATGCTGGAGACCCTGAGCGAAGATTACGTCACCACTGCGAGAGCGAAAGGTTTGAAGGAGCGGACTGTGCTTTTCAAGCACGCCTTCAAGAACGCCTCCCTCCCGATTGTCACAGCAAGCGCTCTTGGCTTCGGCACGGTTCTGGGAGGGGCAATACTCACTGAGACCGTGTTCAACTGGAACGGGCTGGGACTCTACCTCTACAATTCCATAGTCGGGAAGGACTTTCCGGTCATGCAAGCCATGTTCTATATCTTGGCTCTGAGCGTAATCATGGCCAACTTTGTGGCGGACCTGATCTACGGGATCATCGACCCCAGAGTAAGGTACGAATAGGTTCCTGGTCGTTTCCGTTGAGGAGGTCTACAGAGAGCGGTCTAAGGTTCAACCTGAAACGTTTCTACAATTTCGTCCGTCTCATGCTTTCCAACCGGATGGCCGCTGTCGGCTTGGCGATGCTTCTGATTTCAACGGGGGCTGCTCTTGCTGCTCCTATAGCGTATCCTCGCAATCCTCAGACTGTCTCGTCCGGAGGGTTCTTCGCGCAGCCTCAATGGATGTTGTCCTTTCCGGAAGGATACTACCTCAGTGGTAACCTCGTCGTGGTGAACGATCCTGTTTTCACCTCTTCATCTGCTCTGCAGGAATGGTCGTATGGGTACAGTACTGCACAGGATCCCTACCTTTCTATCTCTAGATCATCCATATCTCCCACCACTATATCCTCTGGATCGCTTCAGATATCCTCCAGCTCTAGCTCAGGCCTCAACGTCACTGTATCCAAGACATTCCACTATCCCTATCGAGGCGCACCCACAAAGTTCTTTCTCCCATCAGTATCCGTGGAAGCCCACGGCGCCTCACCTATTCAACCCTTACAGGTCAAATTGTTCATAAGCCGAGGGGCCGAGCGTAGTTTCACTCTTTGGTCGGCTAATCTGACACAGAGCGATGTGTGGATTCAACCATCATATATTCTCGACTCGGGCGTGCCAAGTTTGCAGGTGGCTGCCGGAGTTCGGGGTGGGCAGCTCCCTCTCACAGAGGTGATCTTCAGCAAAGTCGGCGACTATGAACTAGGTTTTTCGGTCAGCTTCCCGGGTCAGGGGAGCATTAACGTTTCAAACCTGGGGCTATCACTGTATGGAAGCGCCTTCGGTCTTCTGGGGGCGGACGCACACGGGGGAGATCTCTTTGCTGAACTATTGTGGGGAGCAAGGACGTCCCTATTCGTAGGCCTCATTGCCTCCTTCATAGGAATCGGGTTGGGTCTCGTGGTCGGGCTGGTGGCAGGCTACAAGACCGGTTACATCGACGAGGCCCTGATGCGCTTTACGGATATGATGCTGGTACTTCCAGCCTTGCCGCTGCTACTGGTACTCATCGCGGTTCTGGGGCCCAGCATTCTCAACATAATCATATTGATCGGATTCCTGGGTTGGATGGGGTTCGCCAGAGTAATTCGCTCCCAGGTTCTGAGCCTGAAGGAGAGGCCCTTCATAGAAGCCGCAAAAGCCGCAGGGGCCGGGACGAGGAGGATACTTGCAACACACATATTCCCAAACGTAGTCTCGCTGACTTATGTCAACTTGGCACTCGCCGTTCCCGCAGCGATCCTAACGGAGGCGGCCTTATCGTTCTTGGGTCTGGGTGATCCCCTGGCCATATCTTGGGGACAAATAATTAGCAACGCTCAGGCCGCCAACGCGCTGAATGACTGGTGGTGGATAATCCCACCGGGGATCGCGATAGCCTTCGTATCTCTCTCATTTGTCCTGATTGGCTACTCACTCGACGAGATTTTCAATCCGAGACTTCGAAGACGCCGCTAGCCCGAGTCCTCTGAGCCGCCACGACCCCGCGTTGGAGCGGACTCTGTTCCGACAAGATCGACCCAGCATCTAGCACGCATTTCTTCCGTCCGGTCCCCAAACCTTAATTGTGCCGGGAAGATTCGATCTCTGGAGCCACTAGGGTTCCATGTCAACAGTGCTAGATGTCCAGCACCTCACCACTCACTATCGCACCCTCAGGGGATGGGTAAAAGCCGTAGAAGACGTGTCCTTCAGTATCGAGAAGGGTCTGGCTTTGGGTATCGCCGGCGAGTCCGGCTGCGGCAAGACGTCCATCGCACTCTCTCTTTTGAAAATACTTCCCAAGGGTGGAAAAATCCGGAAGGGCTCCATCATCTTTGATGGAGTCGACCTAGTCCCGCTCTCCGATGATGAGATGAGAAAGGTACGATGGAAGGGCATATCCATTGTCTTTCAAGGAGCGATGAACGCTCTCAACCCTGTCTTCAAAGTCGGAGATCAAATAGTCGAAGCCATCAGAACCCATGAGCCTGGTGTTGACAGGCAGACAGCTCTAGAACGGGCCCGCAATCTCCTGCAACTAGTCGGGGTCGATCCTGAACGAGTCGACAATTTTCCACACGAGTTCAGCGGTGGTATGCGCCAGAGGGCGCTCATCGCAATGGCGTTGGCCTGCAATCCTAAGCTTCTAGTCGCGGACGAGCCTGGCACCGCCCTAGACGTAATCGTCCAGGCTCAAACCTTGAAGCTGATGCGAGAACTCAAAGACCGTCTAAACCTCTCCATGGTCATGATCAGCCATGACCTATCAATAATCGCGGAGACGTGTGAGAAAGTGGCGATAATGTACGCTGGTCGGATCGTCGAGTACGGAAGCGCGGAGGACATTTTCAGAGAACCTCTCCATCCTTACACGCAAGGTCTGGTCAAGGCCTTTCCCAGCATCAAAGGGGAACGAATACGATTAACTTCTATCCCCGGATCTCCCCCTGACCTTCTGAACCCTCCCTCAGGGTGCAGGTTCAATCCACGTTGCCCGTACGTCATGGATGTCTGCAAGAAAGAGGTTCCACCGCTGGAAAAAGCGGGGAAGGGCGAACACTTGGTGGCCTGCCATCTCTACTAGGGGGATGAACGAGTTGAGCGGGGACGTTGTCGTTGAAGTAGTGAAGTTGAAGAAACACTTTCCTTTGAAGAAGGGTTTCTTTGAGACCTTCGTCTCAAGAGAGGAGATCACTGTCAAGGCCGTGGATGGTATTAGCTTCTCTGTCAAGAAGGGGGAGATTCTGGGACTGGCAGGTGAGAGTGGAAGCGGCAAGACAACGACAGGGCGTCTCCTCTTGCGTCTCGTTAAACCCACGGAGGGGTCGATCTTTTTCAGCGGAACGGATTTTTCCGAGTTCAGCAAGTCCGAGCAGAAACATCTCAAGGACCATATGGAGGCCAACGGGATAGACATTACAAAGCTCAAGGATTCCGAGATGAAGCCGTTACGTCGGGACCTGCAGATCATATTCCAGGATCCCTTCGAGTCTCTGGACCCGCGGATGACGATCAAGGAGATTGTGGCGGAGCCTCTCCGGGTTCAGAAGATTTGTAGAACCGAGGAGGAAATCGAGGAACGGGTGAAAGCTATCATGAGTGATGTGGAGGTTGTGCCTCCTGAGGAGTTCATGTACCGATATCCCCACGAGCTGAGTGGGGGGCAGCGCCAGAGAATCGCGGTAGCCCGAGCCTTCGTGTTGGACCCGAAGTTTGTCGTGGCCGACGAGCCTGTGTCGATGCTTGATGTTTCCATCAGGGCTGAGATTTTGAATCTGATGATCGACCTGGTGAAAAAGAAGGGCTCCTCAGTCGTCTTCATTACTCACGATTTGGCTGTAACCAAGCATGTCTGCGACCGGGTCGTGGTAATGTATCTGGGCAAGATGATGGAGATGGGCAGTTCCACAGCTCTGATCGACTCGCCTCTTCACCCGTACACCAGTGCGCTTGTCGCCGCCGTGCCTGTGCCTGATCCTAGTTATAAGAGGACCAATGTGATTCAGGGGGAGATCCCTAGTCCCGTCAATCCTCCTCCTGGGTGCAGGTTCAATACTCGATGCCCCTACGCCCATGAAAGATGCACTCTGGAAGAACCTGCTTTAGTGGAGGTGGAAAAGGATCATTACGTGGCCTGCCATCTCTACACTTGACGAGCCACGCAGGGTTTACAAGCCTTAGAAAAAAACGCCCCCCATCAGCGATCCTTCCAAGTCGCTGTCTTGGCTGTCTCGCGCAGGATTCTTTTCAAGTTTCTCCGGGGCTCT
>WNEP01001391.1_pt1 | contig 12329 bp, 7 predicted proteins | sample 5399961 | NCBI WGS metagenome assembly WNEP01 (sample SAMN13153329, study PRJNA577476) | soil metagenome | isolation source: 20 cm grassland meadow soil pre-rain plot 5 | place: USA:California | collected 2015-09-08 | reverse complement strand
CCGTAAGGCGTGAGGGGTATCTCGTCTCTCGTGTCGTTGCGTCGTTGCGTCTGTCGCGAGAGACGCGCCACGCGATGACGCGATGGACGCCTCACGCTTCAGGAGAGACGCTTCACGAGATACTTCCTTCACCCGTCCGTACAGGCCGGGGCTCTTCTCGGCGCCTGCCGCGAAGATCACGTCTCGCAGGGGTTTCCAATGCACGCCCCCCATCAGGTCCATAACAATGACCGCCTGCAGGCGGGAGGGAGTGCCGATCTCGACCGGGAGATGATCCACGAAAAACTGGGAGCCCATGAGCGGCGTCCGGATATAGGGCGGCTCTTCAGCGTTGAAGGCCATGAACAGCACCGCATGGTTCGCAAGGTGCGGCAGGCTCCGGGCCGTTTCAATCAGGATGGCGATCGCGGAGGCATTGTCATCGGCGCCCAGGTACGTCCCTCCCAAATGATCATAGTGCGCGCCGATCAGGATCCAGCGGGGAGACCGGTGCGATGGGTCGCCGGCGTTCAGCGCTCGCCGCACCCCGATCAGGTTGTCACCCAACTGGGGGGAGATCTGCTGACCATAGCCGCCCAGCGAGGGCAGCGGTTCGAGGTCCGCTTCGCGAAACCGGGCCGCGATGTACTCCGCCGCCATCCGATTGCCGGGGGTTCCCGGTTTGCGGCCACGGAGCGCCGGGCTGGCCAGGTAGTCCACGTGGGAGCGGAGACGCATGGCGAGGTGGCTGGTGATCGGGAGGGTCTGGGGGGCAATCGCGGTGGAGGTAGCCATGGCGCTCAGGCGATCGGACAGGGGGACGAGCATGAGAAGGGCCGCGGTCCCGACACGGAGTACCCGCTGCCTGCGGCGAAGGAGGAATCCGCTCACCTCTCTCACTTCTCGCCTCGTGCCCTGTACCTGCGTCGCTAGTTTACAAGAGCCCAAGCCTCCTTTACAATCCGCGCATTCGGCGAGAGAACGATCGCCGCAAGGCGGGGGCTAGAGGTGGGAGAGCCTATCGAGCACAAATTGATCGCGCGCCTGGCGGGCGCCTTGGACGGAGCCACGGCCACCGCCCTGACTGGGGAAATGGTCCGGCTCGGATCCACCCAGGCGGTCCTTGAACTGCTCGACGAACTGCAGGAGGCGTCCCCGAAGGCCGCGCAAGGGGCGATCGAAGCCTTGCCGGAGCTGCACCACCGCTGCGGATTGGCCGAGATAGTCTCCTGGCTGGATCTCGGTGTGGCGCTGGCCGGGTCCTCCGGTGCTGCGGCCCTAAAATATTTCGAAGGAAGCCCGCTACTCCTTGGGTCGGTCGAGTCGGTCCCGTCCCGCCGCCAGGTCATGACGCTGGCGATGGACCTGGCCGAGAACGACCCCCAACACCCGAACGTGGCGCTCGATTTCCTGAGGAAGGCGCCGGAGCTGCTGGCGGTGCTGCCCGGGACGGAGTTGGAGGGCTGGGCCCAGGTGGGGGCGGACCTCGCACGGTGGGACTACGTGTTGGGAATCGAGTTTTTGCGTGAGAGCCCGGTCGTGGCTCGAGTGGTTCCGCTGGAAGACGTGCGGGCCTGGGTCGGATTCGGGATGAAGCTGGTCACACGAAATAGCTTGGGCAAGACCGACTATCTGGCCACCCTCGAGTTCTTCCGGACCAGCCCGGCCATCCTGGGCGAGATCCCGCCGCTGACGGTCCGAAGGCGGGTCGTGGATCTGGGGTCGGTGATCGCCGACCGTGATCCGCAGCTTGCCATCGCGTTCCTGGCGGATTCCCCGTCGCTCCTGCGTCGGATCTCGTCCGAGGAGTGGCAGACCAGGGTCTTGCAGTACGGTGTCTTGATCGCCGAACGGGATGCGGAATCAGCGCTGGCATTTGTCCGCCGCTGCCCGGAGATCTTAGAGTTGATCGGGATTCCCACCCCCACCGGTCCCTCCCCCCTCGAGGGGGAGGGTGGGGGAGGGGGGGATAAATTTGATGACTGGTTCAAGAGCGGGATGGACGTGCTCGGCTACAGCGCTGACGGCGCGCTGGCCTATTTCTCGCTGGAGACGCGCAAGGCCCTGGCCTCGGTTGAGGAGGCGATGAGCGGGGTGCCGCTCAGGCAACTCGCCAGGTCGCTCAAATTGTTTGCGCAGGGCTTATGTGGAGCCGAGGTGATGATCCGCTCCTTACCGGAGCGATCCGACGACTCCGGCGCAGAGCCGGCCAGGGCCACCGTCAGCCCGGATGGGCGGACGATCGCATTGCCCCCCATCCTTCGACGCTATCCCACACGCGAGGAGAACATCCGGCTCTACACGGTGATGACGGCGCACGAGGCAGGGCATCTGGAGTTCGGCACCTATAGCCTGCCGCTCGGCAGGCTGGCGGACTTGATCGAAGCAGTCTCCCGGAGGTATGGCCGATACGATCTGCCGCCCGTAGCGACCCTGGACGGCCTCTTCGCGCGGTTCCCCCAGCCGGCTCTGATCCGTGACCTCTGGACGATCCTGGAAGATGCCAGGGTGGAGTATCGGCTTCAGCGCGAGTATCCAGGACTCCAGCGCGATCTGGCGGCTCTCGCCCGGGACGCGGTCCGGACCCGCTCGCTGCTGCACGGGATGTCGGTCCGCGAGATGGTGGTGGACTGCTTGCTGCTCCTCTCTACCGCCGAGCCGGGGACGGTCGGGATTCCGAACTCGATCGCCGAGGTGGTGGGCCGAGTCTGGGCGCTCTGCCAGACCATCCTGACACCCAGTGCGACGGCAGAGGACGCGGTCCGGCTGGCGGATCGTATCTATGTCACGCTGGATGAGATGCTGGTTGCCGCCAGACGCGAGGCGGAGGCGCAGGGGGAGGCGGGACCGGAAGTGGATCAGGGGGGCGGCCCCAAGGCTTCCGAGGAGAGCACGGGACAATACCGACCGGTCACGAACTGGGCCTATCGCGGAACCATGAATCCAGAGGTGATCACAGACCGTGGCGGATCGCGGGAGGGAAGCGAGCGCCGGGTGGCGGACCCCAACGGATCAGTTGAGCCTGCAGGATCGGGTAGCGGGTTCGGGAAGCTCGGTGAGGTACAGACAGAGGAGTCGCTGGCCCCGGCCGCGACCCCCGCCTCGACGGTCGAGCAGATTCTGGTGGCCGGCGATGACCGGCTGGACAGGCGCGAGGCCAGTCGGTCTGCGGCCCGCGCGTTCTTGTACGACGAGTGGGACGGCCTGATTCAGGACTACCGGTCCGGTTGGTGCCGGGTGATCGAACAGATGGCGTCCGAAGGCACGGGCGACTTCGCGGAGGCGACGCTGGCTGCGCATGGGCCGGCGGTCAGGCTGCTCCGCCGGTATTTTGAGAGCATCCGCCCCCAGAGCCTGCGCCGCCTGTCTGGACAGACGGACGGCGAGGATCTGGACCTGGACGCGGCGATCCGTCGAGCGGCGGACCGGCAGGCCGGCGCGGAACCTAGCGACCGGATCTACGTGCGGCGGGAGAAACGGGAACGGGCAGTGGCGGTGGCGTTTCTCGTGGACCTGAGCGGGTCCACCAGCCGGCAGATCGAGTCCCCAACCGGTTTTGATGTACGACGCGTGATCGACGTGGAAAAAGAGGGGTTGCTGCTCCTGTGCGAGGCCCTGGAGGCGATCGGCGATCAGTACGCGGTCTACGGCTATTCCGGACAGGGGCGGAACCAGGTAGACTTCCTCGTCTTGAAGGAGTTCGACGAGCCGACAGCCAGGTGTGCCGCGCATCGCATCGGCGCCGTGACCCCGCTCCACCAAAACCGGGATGGCGCGGCGATCCGCCACGCCGTTCACAAGCTGCTGTCCCGGAGCGCCCGCGTCAGGCTGTTGATCCTGATCAGCGACGGCAAGCCGTTGGATGATGGGTACGCGGATGAGTACTCGCTGGAAGATACCAAGATGGCGTTGCGAGAGGCACGGCTGCGCGGCATCGATCCCTTCTGCATCACCGTGGACCGCGGTGCCGACGACTATCTCCGGCGGATGTACGGGGATGTCCGGTTTCTGATCATCGATCGCGCGGAGGCACTGCCCGAACGGCTGCCGCGGGTGTACCAGCGGCTCACAACGTAACGCTGAATGCAAAAAGTCGGGCCTCGACCTTTTGCGGCCTGGGAAGTCCTATGCACGTGCGAGGGGTTAGCGAGAATGGAACACAGGATGGGCCGCACGCGATGGACGAGCTAAAGAAAGAGGTGCCGCCGTGGCTGTACAAGCTGTTCACGGGCCATCAGTATCCGTACGTGCGCCGGCAGGCGAAGTTTGCGAACCGGGACGTCAAGCCGGGGGAAGAGCGTCCTGAACCGACGCCCGAAGCGATCAAGGAGAAGTTCTGGGAGATTTTTCCGCTCTGTTGGGTCAAGATTCTCGAAGAGGTCAAGACTGGGATGATCGTGAGCTTCGTGGAGTTAGGCACCTACCAAGCGGGGCAGTACCAGGAGCTGGTGGACCATCCGGAGGAATTTCTGGCCAAGACCTATGGCAAGAAGAAAATCAAGGTCAATTTCTACGACGGCGATAATTTTGTCTGCACGATCAACTTCAAGGTGGGAGGCTGGACCAGTCACGAAACTAGCGAATAGCAAATAGCTGATAGCGAATAGCTCGGAGCTGCTCGCTACTTGCTACTAGCTACTCGCTCTACAAGGAGAGCGATGGCAAGACCCAAGATCACAGTAGTCGGCGCGGGGAACGTCGGCGGGACGGTCGCGCAGCGGTTGGCCGAGAAGAACTGCTATGACGTGGTCCTGGTGGATGTCGTCGAAGGGATTCCGCAGGGCAAGGCGCTGGACCTGGTCCAGGCGGGGCCGATCTGCGGCTATGAGTCGAAGGTGGTGGGCACCAACGGCTATGAAGAGACCGGTGGCTCCTCCCTGGCGGTGATCACCTCGGGGGTACCGCGCAAGCCCGGCATGAGCCGCGACGAGCTGCTGGCGACGAATGCGAAGATCGTCTCCGGGGTCGTGCGGGAACTGACGAAGCGGTCGCCCGATGTGATCCTTGTCCTGGTGACGAACCCTCTGGATGCCATGACCTATGTGGCGCACAAGGTCAGCGGGTTCCCCAAGCAGCGGGTTGTCGGCATGGCGGGCGTGCTGGATGCGGCGCGCTTCCGCTCCTTCATCGCGGCTGAGTTGGGCGTCCCTGCGGTGGACATCGAGGCGATGGTGCTCGGGGGGCACGGGGACACCATGGTGCCGCTGCTGCGCTACACCACCGTGGCGGGGCGGCCGCTCGCGGAGTGCCTGCCAAAGGTGAGATTGGACGCGCTGGTGCAACGCACGCGCGATGGCGGGGCGGAGATCGTCAATCTGCTCAAAGCCGGCAGCGCCTTCTACGCGCCGTCCGCCGCGACGGTGGAGATGGTCGAGGCGATCCTGAAGGATCAGAAGAAGGTGTTGCCCTGCGCGGCGCGGTGTGATGGGGAGTATGGGATTCAGGGGCTGTTTGTGGGGGTGCCGGCGAAGCTGGGGCGCGGCGGGGTGGAGCGGATTATCGAGTATGAGCTGACCCGGGAGGAGCAGGCCGCGTTGCAGGGGTCGGTCAAGGCCGTCCGGGAACTCTGCCTCGCTGTGGACCGACTGCTGGGAGCGTGAGCTTGACTATCTGCGCGGCCGTTCCGATAATCTGCCCCGATTCCAGCGGCTAGTGGCTCGTACCGAGAGACGCATCGAATCTTCAGCCCAGGAGCAACCATGGAGTTCCAAGCCGACGAGTTCCTCATTCTGCTGATGCGGTGGATACACTTCGTCTCGGGCGTGACCTGGATCGGGCTCCTCTACTACTTCAACATCGTCCAGGCGCCGTTTATGAAAGAGACCGATGCGGGCACGAAGAGCGGCGTCGTGCAAAAACTCGTGCCGCGGGCGCTCTGGTGGTTCCGGTACGCGGCGCTGGTGACCGTGCTGTCGGGGCTCATCATCATCTCGTCGCATTTCATGCACGGCCACGGCCACGGGATGCTCTCCACCTCCTGGGGAATCTCCATCGCCATCGGGGGAGGGCTCGGGATCATCATGTTCCTGAACGTGTGGCTGCTGATCTGGCCGAATCAAAAGGTCGTGATCCGGATGACCACGGAGGCCGCCGCGTCCAAAACGTCGCCGTCTCCGGAGATGGCCAAACATGCGCGGATCGCATTTCTGGCGTCACGGACTAATTTCTTCCTGTCCTTCCCGATGCTCTTCTTCATGGCGACCGCGAGCCATTATCCGCTGTTCTGAGGTTCCATGCAGCGGTTGCAGGCCGCGCCAGCTCTTGGCGGTGTTGCCGTCAAGGAGGGGAGCTCGCCAACTGGTCTTCGAAAGCCGTCGCGAGCCACCTGAAGTAGAGCCGAGTTCACAAAAGGCCGCGCCTTCTCTGTCATGGCTGAGTGAGGGGAGTAGACGGGTGCCGTCGTGAGCCGGCCTGCGCCGCAGACAGGCCCATCATTGGGCCGAAGGCAGTCCGCGCAGGAGGAACAGTCTATTGGAAGGTGGCTTCTAGGTCTTGATCGAGGGTGAAAACGATAATCCGTTCTCCGATCTGAGTGTCAATGTCGGTGTAGAGCGCGGTTACCGTCCCGCCGGTGATGTTGCTCATCTGCTCGCAGAGCTTGTCCCGGCCCTGAGCGATGAGATTCTGACGGAGCCGTTTCACCATCTCGACTCCATCTTGGGTCTTGGCGAGCTGGCGTTCCGCCGGGGTCAAGACGCCTTTGAGGCGAACGAGAATAATGTCGCGGACGATGAAGGCCCGCACATCGTCCGGGCCGCGGCCCATGAATTCCTGCTCGAACTTGATGACAGCGTTGCGAATCGCGCTTTCCACTTCGCCTTTACTCCGACCTTCTTTCACGAGCCTTATATTACCCATGGAGATACCCAGAAGACCTACCAGGTTTGGGCCTAATGACAGGTTGTGAACTATCGCGCGCTATGGTATGACACCTCCTCAAAGAATTGCAAACGATGGGGCCCCGTGTCTTAGTCTCGCACAGACAGGCGGACCCATCACCGAAAATCCGATCACGGTGGCATGTAGGGTAACTGGCTCTTCTTCATAAGAGGCCAGTCACAGTACGAGCCAGCCGGACGCTCCCTGGACACGGTGGGGAACCGGCTGGCTTTTTTTATGCGCGGACGGGGCCTTGAATTGGGTGCATGATGATGGCACGTCTCGCCCTCTGCGTCGCGAAAAGTGTGAGGTAAGGCATGTCCTACGTGATCCTCGTGCCGCTGCTCCCTCTGCTAGCCGCAATCGTGATCGGAGTCGCTGGCAGCGTCCTGCGTGAACGGAGTATCAGGATCGCCGCGCCAGCCGTCGTCTCGGCCTTCGCAGGTGCCGTCGCGGCGCTGGTTCTGGTCACGTTGAACGGTCCGATCAGCGTCCAATTCTACGAACCGAGCACAGCGGGCCTTTCCGTCCTCCCGTTGGGCTTCTACATTGATCGTCTAAGTGCTGTCATGATGGTAGTGATCACGGGTGTGAGCACCATCATTTATCTCTATTCCATGCGCTACATGCAGCAGGAACGCGGCTACGCCAGGTTTCATGCTCTTCTGGCCCTCACCACCTTTGTGCTTCTGTGCATGGTCTCAAGCGCTAACCTCTTGATGCTCTTTATCTTCTGGCAACTCCTGAGCTGGCTCCTATACCTCCTTTCCTATCATTATTCACATCCCCCAACCATCGAGGGCGCCTTCAAAACGTATGCCGTGATGCGGGTGGGGGATGTGGCTTTCCTTTCAGGAATCGTCCTGGCATATCGTCTCTACGGGACCTTGGAATTCCAGCCGCTCTTCGCCCGGGCTGCCGAGGTTCCAAGCACCTTTTCGCTATGGCCTGGCAGCGGGTTTGAGATCAGCGCTGTCACTGCCATAACCTTGCTGATCTTCATCGGGGCCATGAGCAAGTCGGCCCAGTTCCCGATGCATGTGTGGCTGCCCGCATCCCTCTACGCTCCCACACCGGTCCATGCTCTTTTGCATGCAGGCATCATCAATGCGGGCGGGTTTCTGATCAACCGGCTTGCGCCGCTTTACGGACTCGCTCCCGACACGTTACACGTGGCCTTCGTGATCGGCGGCCTCACAGCGGTCGTCGCAGCCGCCATCATGCTGACGCAGTCGGATATCAAGACGATGTTGGGCTTCTCCACCATAGGGCAGATGGGCTACATGATCATGGAGTGCGGGCTCGGTGCGTTCGCCTTGGCGATCTTTCATCTCATCGCTCACGGACTGTTTAAGGCCACTGTGTTCTTAAACTGTGGCAATGTGATCCACATGGCCCGCCAGGAACCGAGATTTCCTCCCGGGCATATCCAAGAAAAGGCTGAGGCCTTGCCGCGCTTCCCCTGGGCCACCGGAGTCGTTATGACGTTGCTGCTTCCCCTGATTATCCTGCTGGCTGCGCACGGGGTTCTGCAGGTGCCCCTGCGGGACGCCCAGGGCGCGGTGATTTTTCTGTTTTTCGCCTGGGTCACGTCGGCGCAGGCCATCTTGAGTCTGTATCGGCTGAGAGCCGTCGAGTCGTGGAAGGTCGCCGGCGTCATGGTTTTCACCATGTTCCTGGTGATCGGCACGTATCTCTGGGCAGCGGTAAGCTTCACCTATTTCCTGTACCCGGCTCCCGGCGAAGCGGCCCGGTACTTCGAGGCTGCGGCGTTTCCCCCCTGGCTCTTCGACTTGTTTGTGGTGACCGTGACGGTACTCATCATCGGAGGTTGGGCGGTGGTCTATACCAATGCGAGGGGCGAACATGTTCTGATCCCGCGATGGACCCTCGGGCTCATGCCGCGTCTGTACATGTGGTTCTGGAATCGTCTGTACGTTGATACGGTGTACGCAAGGCTCGGACAGGCACTGTCTCGTCTGGCCCGTCGCGTGGATGCCGCTCTACCGGAATGGCTCCCGTGAGGAGAGCATGATGCACGACACGCTGATGGTGACCATCCTGCCGTTCCTAGGCGCCACAATCAGTCTGTTGCTCTGGTCGCGTCCCCGAGTCGTGAAGGTGGCGGCCCTGCTTGTGGCAGGCGTGACAGTGATCGGACTCGCAAGTGGCGCAGTGACGGGCAGCGATCCGACAGCGACCGCGCTGATGACGCTCATCGCCGTCACGGCGTTTGTGGCCGCCCTCGGTCAACAGCTCACCCGGCAGGCGCCGCTGGCGATCGTGCTGGTGCTGATCATCCTTGGACTGAGCTTGGCAGCGCTGGCTGGCAGCCAGCCAGTGGAACACATGTTCATGGGCTGTATCATGGGCACGATTGCGCTCCGATTATTATGGAGAGCTATCGGACCGGCGGATGCCCTTGCCTGGGGAGCCGTGGCGGGGTTGGGTGTCGGGATACTGGCCCTTGCGGCGTCGGCCGTGGTGTCTGGATCAATCGCCGCCGTCTTGCAACTGGTCGCCTGTGCCACCCTGCTTCCGCTCTTCCCGCTGCAGGCGGCCTTCGTGGGGTCACTGAGCAAGTTGCCGGGCACTCTTCCGGCCTTTCTGGCTGTCGTCCTGCCCTGCCTGGGTTGGCATGGCATCGTCTCGCTCATGTCCCAGGTCCCGGCACCTCTCATACACACGGTCATTGCACTGGCGCTGGTCGGAGCACTGTATGAAGCTGTGCGGGCCTCGGTCCAATTCCATCTGACCCGGATGATCGCCTCCATCACAACAATCCTGTTCTCACTGGTTTGGTGGCACGTGGGCGCGACCGGCAAGGCGGCCCCCGAGGCGGGCTGGTACCTGAGCACCGTGAGCCTTGCGGCGAGCGCCCTCTTGCTGGCCGGGCACCAGTTGGAGGCGCGGTATGGCTTCCTGGATTTGGACAAACTCCGCGGCCTCGCACGCCCGATGCCGCGGTTTGCCACGCTCGTCGGGCTTTTGCTCATGGCGGCCATGGGCCTGCCGCTCTTCGGGGTCTTCTCGACCTTCATGGCGATGATGTTTGCCTCCCCTTCGCCCATGCCGCAGAGCGCCGTCATCGTGCTTCTGATCTGGCTCATCGCGTCGCTGCTGCTTATGAGACTTCTTCAGCGTCTGCTCTGTGGTCAGCCGAAGCTGGACGTGGTGTATCAGGACCTAACCCTGACCGAACTTCTTCCGTTGGTCCTGGTGCTCTGTCTGTTGGCGCTCGGCGTGCGTGTCCCGGTACATCTTTTCCAGCCTGCCGCTCAGGCCCACGTGACCGTGGTTGCGGAGGGAACCCCATGACGCAGACCTACTCCGACACCCAGCGCATGGCGTTGCGCTCGCAGGTCAAACTGGCGAGCGAGAGCGTGGCTCCCTACTGGCCCATGCGCACCTTCATTCACCACAATCCACTTCATGAATTGGAGTCTCGCTCCTTTCACGAGGCGGTCCAGCGAGGGCAGCAGTTGCTGGGCGGGCGCGGGTACCTGCCCAATGAACACTATCGCCTGTATTACCGGGCAGGCCGGATTCGTCCCGAGCACGTGGACGCGGCGCTGCGGCCCCTGGATCAAGACGTTTCGGTAAGGATCGGCGACCGGCAGGTCTCGCAGCTTGATGTCCTCCGAGCCCACCTGCTCCATGGAATCAGCGCTCCGGCTGAGGAGAGCCTGGAAACGCTCTGTGAGCGCGCTCCCGAGCGAGATGTGCTGATGGCCCTGATGGACCGTCTGCCCGATACGCTCAGGCCGCCGAGCGTCGAAGAGCGGGGCCAAGAAGCTGTCCGAGAGGACCTCGCCGCGCTGGGCCAGACACTGACACTGGCAGCCTGGTGTGACCATGCGCTGGGCACCGGGGTCGTCGCCCGGATCAATGACGAGATGACTCGATGGTGCGCCGCCTTCCTGGACGAAGGCCATGCGGCCTGGATGATGCCTCAGCGCGAGCAGACATTGTCCGGTGCCTGGAAGACCCTGACCCGGCTAGATCTGAACGGCTCACTGTGGGGGATCCGGGACTGGCGGCGCAAGCTTGAGGCCCTGCCCGATCGTTCGGAAGATGCGATCCTGGACGCCCTGGGGGCGCTGGGCGTTCCCGAGACGGCTCGGCTCGAGTATCTCGCCCTCCATCTGGCAGCTTTGCCGGGCTGGGCGGCCTTCATCAAGTGGCGTGCGGATCAGCAAGGATACGCCTGGCAGGAGGCCTATCCGGCGAGTCTGGTGAAGTATCTGGCGATTCGGCTCTTCTACGAGCGTGAGTTGGTGGGGCAGGTCTGTCGGGAGGAACTTGGCATTGAAGGAACCTTCGAAGCGATCCGCAGCTACATGGAATCCCATCCGTTGGCGTACCATCTCAGACAGGAACGGGTTGCCGGGCGACTCCCAGGTCACTGGCCTCGGCGGGTTGATCGGCTGCGAAACCGGTGGCCCAAGCGCGGTATCGAGGCGTGGGAGGCCCTAGCCGGCCGGTATCTGACTGATTCTGCCGACTGGCATCGGCGCGCCGCCTTTCGGTCCGCGGCCTGGCGCCTGCTGGCATTGGCCAAGGCCCTGGGCATCGCCCTGGCAGAGCTGCTCAACAGCCCCCCCACAGACTTGAAGACGCTGCTGGATTGGCTGGACGCGTTCCCGGAGACTCAGCACGGACCGCGGTGGCTGGAAGCGTTTGAGGCAGGGTATCAGGAGCAGCTAATAGAGAAACTCCGGTCCAACCTTGGCAGACTCTATTGGGCTCCTCCTGATCAGGGTCCGTCCAATCTACCTGGCGAGCAAAGCGAGCGAGAGGGGGAGGCTCCGTGGGCTTTGCCCACGGAGGGGGCGACGCGAGCCCCTATAGAGGTCCGGCCCCAGGCGCAGGCGGTATTCTGCATCGATGTCCGCTCCGAACCCCTGCGTCGCCATCTCGAGGCGATCGGTGATTACGAAACCTTCGGCTTCGCCGGATTTTTCATCTGCTTCATCCGCTACCGCGAGTTAGGGAGCCATCATGACACCGATCAGTATCCCGTCATCATGAAGGCCCGCAACCTCGTGCGCGAGATTCCCCGTTCCTATCACGGCGACATGCTCTCGCGGCATCGCACGGGCGCGCGGCTCGTCCGCGCGGGGCATACGCTCCTGCATGACCTCAGAGAGCATGTCATCACGCCGTATGTCATGGTGGAGTCGCTGGGGTGGTTTTATTGCCTGCCCTTCGTAGGGAAAACCCTGTTCCCCGTGTGGTATCGCAAGCTGAGCGGATGGTTGAGGCGGATCGTGGCGCCTCCTGTGTCCACCACCCTCACGGTCGATAAGCTCTCCAAGAGCGAAGCAGAAGAAATGGTGGCGACTGAGCAGCGCGCGACCATTCGGCAGGCGTTGCGGGAGCGGCTCGGCCTGCACGGCTCGCAGGTCTCTCCAGAACTGGTCGAGGCGTTGCGCCGGCGCGCGTTGAACGGAGAGGAATCGGCGGAGCCG